>Ga0187783_10001792_pt1 | contig 15908 bp, 13 predicted proteins | sample 1015_SJ02_MP02_2_FD_132471 | JGI IMG/M metagenome (GOLD analysis project Ga0187783, IMG submission 132471) | Tropical peat soil microbial communities from peatlands in Department of Meta, Colombia - 1015_SJ02_MP02_20_MG | ecosystem: Environmental > Terrestrial > Soil > Wetlands > Peat | place... | reverse complement strand
TCTTCCCGCTGCGCACATCGAGTCGGAATTGTATTTCTTTCTCCGTCTGCAAATCCCAACCAGCGCCAAGCAAAACACCATTGTCGACGCGTAGAATCGTCAGGCCCTCATCCGATAGCTTCCCGGATTCCCACGCCTGGCCCTTGCGGCCCCAGGCCAGAATCGAGTGATGGCCGGCAAAGAGCAGCAAATCCTCTTCGACGACCGGCAGAATCTGCATCACGGGCCGGTAATGAATCATCGTGAATCGCTCGGGCGCAATGGTGTCGATCAGGTAGGCATACCCTCCCGCCACGGCGCAGATTGTTTCTGGTTCTGGAGTGGACCAGAGGCCGGTAGGCGCTGCGGGATCGCGAAATCCCAGCGCGCAGGTGGCGAGAAATGCCGGCTCGCCCGCGCTGGGCCTTATGAGAACTTCAAGCGCGCCGCGCTCCACTTCCTCAGCCTCGCGCGGATAGACAAAATGACGCGGCGGGAGGATGAGCGGCCGTGAAGGAAGCACCTCGACGTGCCATGTGTGATGAAAGCTCAGGTCGATCGCCCGCTTTGGAACCGATTCGCTCACGGCTCCGCCTTGTAGTTCAAAATCCATCTCAGTTGTTCGTCGGTGTCGGGAATCGTGGAGCCACGCGCAGCCTGGATCGCCGCCAGCGCATCCCTCGCCTTCCATCCAAGATGGATGAGAGTGCAAGCTGCGACGGTCGGCGCCCTGCCGATGCTGCCACGGCAATGGAGGCCGATTTCTTCTCCAGCGCGCAGGCGCCCGGCAAGGGCCGTGACGAATGCGCGAAAGCTGGTTATGTCGGACGGGACGTGAACATCGCGAATCGGGTAGGAGAGAAAGTTCAACCCAACTTCCTCGGCCAGCTTTTGTTCCTCACCGAGCCCGAGCCAGATTGCTTCGTCTGGTTCAAGCAGCGAGACGAGGGTGCCGACGCCAGATTGCTTGACGTACTGCAGGTCGTCCCTGAGCCAATCGTCGCCGCGCGGACAAAGCACGATCGCGAGCTTTATGGCTGGATCTCCTTCAACCCAGAGAACCTCGTCTGCGCCTTCGAATCCCACGAATCCGATGATAGACGCCATCATGGCTCGGTCGTGCCAAAGTGCACACGCTAATCCGCGGCAGAGTTGGAATGCTGGGTCCGTAGTGGGTCGGTTTGAAGAAATCCGCCGTTCAGGGGCTGAAGCCCCGACTCATCTGAATGGGCTTGACGTACGGGCTGAAGCCCGTACCCTTCAAGCTGAAGCCCGTACCCTTCAAGCTGAAGCCCGTACCCTTCAAGCTGAAGCCCGTACCCTTCCAGCTGAAGCCCGTACCCTTCAAACTGACCCACTACCGATGGGTCCGACCCTTTGCGGGAATGCGAAAATAGAGCTAACGTCCGGTTTGCATCTCAAACTCCTCCGGCGCAAGGGGCCTCACCAAGATGCTGCGCGTTCTGTCGACTCATATCGTCCTTCATCATCGATTGCACCCCGGTCATCTTGAGCATGCGCAGCGCGCCGGAGCGCAGGGAATCGAGATCTTTGCCGCGCGCCACCATTTCGACTACACCAGCCGCGAACACGTTGCGGAGCTTGCCGAGTGGTTCCGCTCGAATCCGGTGGAGGCGTTTTCGATGCATGCGCCCATGTATCCCGATCGAGAGATGGGTCGTGCCGGTGCGCCACCAGTGAACGTCATTCATCCTGAAAAGGCGCGCCGCATCGATGCCATGGACGAAATCAAGCGCGCGCTCGAATCCGCAGAGCTGATTCCGTTCCGCCACGCCGTGATTCACCTAGGCGAACGCGACGACACCTGGTCGCCCCACACGATGGAACTCGCGTTGACCGCTCTCGAACATCTGGGCGCTTTCGCGCGGCCGCTCGGCGTACGTCTCCTCGTCGAAAACCTGCTGAGTGAACCGACGACACCTGAGCATCTAACGAGCATTCTTGAGATGGGGCATCTTGACAACGTTGGCGTCTGTCTCGACCTGGGCCACGCCAACATCACCGTTGGAACTGCTGAAGCCATTGGGACCCTCGGCAAGCGTATCGTCTCGGTTCACGTGCACGACAACCAGGGGGCAAGGGATCAGCATTTGTGGCCGGGCGACGGCACCATTGACTGGAAGACAACCACGAAAGCGCTGAAGGCGCTGGCCGTGCCTCCGGCTACGGTTCTCGAGATTAGTTATTCACTGCCCGACACGCCCGCCGAGCAAGCCGAAAAGATTGAGAAATCATTTGCGCTATTCGATTGAGCGTGCCGGATTCGTGGCTTCGACCCGTTCAGCGGTCTGAGCCAGGCGCTGGTGGATTGGCCTGCGTTCGAGGCGTGTCTTTGCATCCGCTCCGTAAAAGGTCAAAGCGAGAGCAGTGGATGGACCGAGCGGAGATTCGCAGAGTCACTGGATCGGTTTCCCATCCGTTGACGAGCAAAGCGCCGTCGACTGATCCCAAACCTGTCGCAAGGTTGTAGGCTGCGCCGGTGGCTGCGAAACCATTCACGCCAGGAACCGTATTGTTACCCAATGGGGTCGTGTGAAAGGGATTCTGATCCGCATTGACCAGAGAGTACAATCGGGGATTCGCACTTCCTTGCGATGCGCCAATTTGCCGTTCGATCACCAGCGCCAATAATCCGGCAAATTCCGGCGACGCCACCGAGGTTCCCGAAACGATGTAGTGCGCTCCGTTGATGATGGCGATCGATCCATCATGGTCTGCCGCTGCCAGCGCCACGTCGGGCACAGCCCTCATTCCATTGGCCGCACTGGCCCCGCTTACTTCGGCTTGCCAGGCGGGCTGGCTGTAGACCGTGCTCGCGCCGCCTCCCGAGGCCCAAAGGCCATCTCCGCCATCGGCAGCACTCTCATTCCATACCATCTCGGGAATGTACCCAAGCGCAGACCCGTTACCCGCAGAGTTCAGCGCGGACCAGTACTGCGCAGGATTGGCGCCTTCGTCGAACTCGGTGCCGCCCACGCACGTTGCATAGGGTGAGCTGCAAAGTCCATTGACGGCGGCCTGAGAACCGACGGCATTTGCGGCCGCAGAGCAGCCCGCCGCGCCTGCGTCGCCCGAGGCCACGAATACGCTCATTCCTTCGCTGGCTGCCTGTTCCCATAAATCATCATAGAAGGCAAGCTCCGCGGCGCCCATCTCCTGTTCACAACTGCCGTAGCTAATGCTCACGACCGGCGCCGTAGCATGGTTCACGATGTAGGCTGCGGCCAGATCGACTCCGTCAGTTGTCGCCGTCGAAGCCGCGACCACCAGATTCACCGCCGCGCCGGGCGCAACTGCGCCGCTCCATTCCACGTCAAGCGTGGACTCTGACTGATCGGTCGGCACCAGACCGGGATCCGTTCCGTCAACGATCACCGTTGGCGGGTTTGCCGCGAGGTCGGCCATCGATCGAAATGCCGAAATGTCGCTGGCCGCGATGTTGCTGCGCCCGGCAATCGCGATTGAGGTTCCAGTTCCAGTGATGCCGTCGTTGTAGAGCGGATTGAGATCGTAGATCGCCGCAAAATCGGCCGGGAACAGATAGTGCGTGCTGCCAGCCGAGTACTCTGGCTCGGTAACCGCTGTCCGTTGCGACTTCAACTGAGTAGTGCGCCGAAAGTCATGCAGTGAAAGCACACCCTGCACGTCCTGGGCCAGTTCCGCCGGAATCTGCGGATCCTGAGAATTGGCGATGTACATCGTTCCGTTTACGCGATAGTCATGAATCTCGGTATGAAAGGCTTCGAAGACCTGACCCGACGTTCCGGAGAACACAATCAGCCGTTGCCCGGCGGGGATTTCGTTGATCGCGAATCCGTGCGACGTGAGCCAGGAGGTGACTCGCGCCAAGCCCTGCCGGCTGGCTCCGAATCTGGATCCGAATTCCGCCGGGGTGAGCCACTGATGATACTGGGGCGAGGAGGGATTTTGCTGCGCCTCGACCAGCGCATCGAGGCCAGACTTCTGCTTTGGCGAGGGCGCAAGCACGAGCAGCATACGATCCAGACGAAGGCCGGAGCTCGCTGGACCCTCGTCAAACTCAGCGCGGGCCAGGGGATGGACATTGCCTTCGAGCGTGACAAACTGCGACTCATCGATGGAATTCGCGCTCAGAACCGCAGGAGCCTGTGCCCATGCGATCGAAAAAGCCGTCAGGGCCGTTGCCGTGAGCGCGAGCACTCTGGCGAGGGGGAGTTTATGGCGGGACAATTTGGAGCGAGCTCTCTTTCGGGACCGTGGAATCGGGGGCGGCGGATTTCAAGAAGCAAAGCTTCGTCAAATGATGCGGGGTCGCCGCTTGCGATCGATTCCGCGATCTGAGTTGTTGGTCATAATGTAGGCGGGAGTCGGAAAGCATGAAAGAGGTTCAGAGTTCTTTTGCTGCCGCCAGTTACCGGGCCTGGTTACTTCGCTGTTAGGGCATGGGTGGAAAAGCCTGGATCGATTCTGCGACTTCGGTCACCGCGGTCAGGTTACTGTCGCGAAATGAGGCAAAAGCAGATCTCAGAAAATGCAATTGCGGCACGGCTTGGCGGCATGCGGGGATTTCAGAATGAACTGAACCTGGCTGAACGCTCTTAGCAGATGCGCGGCAACTGTTCGCCAATCATCGTGGGAATGACGCGATTGGCGCCCATGGCAGTGCGGGCAACGAGCATTCCTTTGTGTTCCGCAGTCACCTGGCCGATGTGCGCAGCCTGGCGGCCGAGCGGGTGGGCATGGAGGATATCGAGAACCTGGTGGGCGGCTTCGGGCGCAACGAAGAATACGGCTTTGCCTTCATTGGCCACGTAGACCGGGTCAAGGCCGAGCAATTCGCACGCCGACTGCACTTCAAAACGCACCGGCAAACTGGCTTCATCAATGGCAATGCCCACATCCGACGCAAGCGCAATCTCATTGAGCGTGGAGGCGAGCCCGCCGCGCGTGGGATCGCGCATGGCGTGAACTGTATTGCCAGCGGCGTTCAACACATCGGCGATCATCCCATTCAATGCGGCGCAGTCGCTCTGGATGGGGCTTTCGAATTCGAGGCCCTCGCGCACGCTCATGATCGCCATACCGTGATCACCGATGGTTCCCGACACGATGACCGCATCGTCATTTTTTGCTCGTTTTGGACTGACCTCAATGCCTGAACGAAGCACGCCGACACCGGCGGTGTTGATATAGCAGCCGTCGCCGTGGCCACGCTCAACTACCTTGGTGTCGCCGGTGACGATCTGCACGCAAGCAGCCGCTGCAGCCTTGGCCATGGCGTCGACAATCGCCGCCAATTGCGAGATGGGGAAGCCTTCTTCGAGAATGAAACTTGCACTGAGGAATTTCGGATCTGCACCGGAAACTGCAAGGTCGTTCACGGTGCCGTTGACAGCGAGATCGCCGATCGATCCGCCGGGGAAAAACAGCGGCTGGACGACGAAAGAATCGGTGCTGAGCGCGAGGCGCACACCCGCGGCTTCGAGGACAGCGGCGTCGCCAAGGTTTTCGAGAGCTGGATTGCGGAACGCAGGCAGGAAAAGATGCTCAACGAGCTCGTTGCCCAATTTGCCGCCGCCGCCGTGGCCCATCACGATGGTGGGGTAGTCGGCGAGGGGCAGCGGGCAGCTCCAGTTCGTTAAGTCGACAACGGCGTCTTTGGCCACGTCAGGCATGCGCCTCTCCGCTCGTCACCTTGCCCACCTTCGCCAGCTGCTCGGCGGGCAGAAATCTGCCGTAGTTGTAGTATGCGGCGCAGGCGCCCTCACTCGAGACCATGGTTGCGCCGAGCGGATGGCGAGGTGTGCACTCCTTACCAAACGCGGGACACTGGGCCGGCTTGATCGCTCCGCGCAGCACATCGCCCGCGTGGCAGAGAGGCGATTCCTCGGTATGAATGCCGGAAATCTTAAAACGCAGCTCAGCGTCGAACTCGCGGTAATCCGCATTGAGGCGCCAGCCGCTTTTGGGAATGACGCCGATGCCGCGCCATGCGCGATCTGTGACTTCAAAGACCTCTTTCAGCAATTTTTGCGCCGGCTGGTTGCCTTCGAAGGTCACGACGCGAGTGTAGGCGTTTTCGACTTCGCGGCGGCCGCTTTCGAGCTGCAAGACCGCGCGGCGGATGCCATCGAGCAGATCGAGCGGCTCGAATCCGGTGACGACGATGGGCACGCCGAATTTCTCAGCGAGCGGCGGATACTCCCAGTAGCCCATGACGCTGCACACGTGGCCAGCGGCGAGGAAGCCCTGGACCTGATTACCCGGCGAGGACATGATGGCAGCGATTGCCGGGGGCACGAGCACGTGCGAAACCAGAAGCGAGAAATTCCTGAGCCCGCGACGCCTGGCCAGATGGACGCTCATGGCGTTGGCCGGGGCCGTGGTCTCAAAGCCAACGCCGAAGAAGACCACCTGCTTCTCAGGGTTCTTTGCAGCGAGCTCGACGGCGTCGAGCGGCGAGTAGACGACGCGCACGTCGCCGCCGCGGCCCTTGACCTGAAAGAGGTCGCCCTCAGTTCCGGGAACGCGGAGCATGTCGCCGAAAGAGCAGAAGATGACGCCAGGCTGCGAAGCGATGGCTAGCGCTTTGTCGATGAGCTCGAGAGGCGTAACGCAGACGGGGCACCCGGGGCCGTGGACCATCTCAATTTCCGCGGGCAGCATCTGATCGATGCCGTTCTTGATGATGGAATGGGTCTGGCCGCCGCAGACCTCCATGATCTTCCATGGGCGGGTGACCGACAGATGGATCTCGCGCGCGATTTTTTGCGCGATGTCGCCATTACGGAACTCGGTGAGGTACTTCATGGGTCACTCAGCGGAGTTGGCAACCTCCAGAGTTGCGAACTGGTACAAACGTGGCCAGGGCTCGCGATCTCTACAAACTGGCACTTTGCGCATTTCACTTCCGATCGCGGCCGTCACCAGCGGAACAAGAGCCGTCGGGGCAATTCGATTGGGGGCGCTTCGACGCACGGGCAAACGCTTCTTCTTCGCTGGCGAGTTCTTCGTCGAGGACGCCCAAGGCGCGGAAGTCGGCCAGAGTCTGCTCGGCAGTTGCCTCGTCGATTTTGGAGATGGCGAAGCCGACGTGCACGATGGTGTAGTCGCCGACCTCGACTTCAGGTACGTAATCGAGGCAGACATTTTTTACGACGCCTCCGAAGTTGACGCGCCCCATGCGGATGAGGCCGTCGGTCGAAATGGCTTCGACTTTGCCGGGAATCGCCAGACACATAGCAACCTTCTTATACCCTTCTTGCGCCAGTCGCAAATGTGATCTGGATCACTTGGGGATTTGGCGGCGTGGGTCGAACCCGAGGGCCGCGAGTCGCGCTCCTCGAGGAGAACCCGGAGGGAAGACAGGCTCTTCTGGTGCACAAAAGACGCCGTTTTGCGCCGCGAGGTTTTCGGGCTTTATGGGTTTATTGTCGGGATTTGTAGGAGGAGTTTAGGGTTTGATACCCCATGGGGTATGGGAGAATTTTCTTTTATTTCTTTCCCTGCGCTTGTATTGAGGATTGCGCGTTCCTGGAGGGATTCGAGGGTTCTGGCGGGAGGTACACATGCTTTGAGATTAGCGTAGAAGGCGGAAATAATCTGTAAATGCAAGTGTTTGATTCGACAGGAAATGGAGAGAAATGGACTTGACGGCGCGAGCCAGGCACGGGTTATCGCCTTCGGCGTGATCGCGAGAGTCTGACCACGAAATAGCAGGCGGCACACGCGGTGGGTCAGAGATTCGTTGAAGGCAAATGCAGGTCCTTCGATTCGTCGCCTCGGCGACTCGCTCAGGATGACGGTGTGCGGATTGAGGTTCGTGGTGTCACCCCAAGCGAAGCTTGGATGGGGCACCCGGTTGGAGGGAGGTTGGGGTTCGTGGTTTCCCACATCTCAGAATCGAGATGTGGGGCACCCGCGAAGCTTGGACGGGATACCCGGCTGGAGGGAGGGTGGGGTTCGTCGTTTCCCACATCTCAGAATCGAGATGTGGGGCACCCCGATTTGGTGCTGAACTGGCGTTGTGAAATGCAGGTCCTTCGACTGCGGTCGGGATGACAATAGCGGGTTGGGGTTCGTCGTTTCCCACATCTCAGAATCGAGATGTGGGGACCCCGATTTGGTGTTGAACTGGCGGTGTTCAGTCGGCGACCATCCATTCGCCGGGAACGATGGGCCGAGTGCGTGGAAGGAGCCCGCGCGAAGCGGCGAGGCCCATCAGAACCAGCGCGCCGACAAAGGCGACCAGCTTGATGAGGCTTCCGGCGCGGGATTCGGGAAGGGTCTTCCAAAGGATTAGCAAGAGGGTCTGCGCCGCCGTGACTGCCCAGACCGAGCCGTAAAAATACCGCCGCTCGGTGCCTTCGCCTTTTGTCGAGGGTCCTACCCGCGGGAGTTTGCCGATGATGCCGAGGAAAAGGATGAAGGCGCACAGCGGAGAGTAGGCGTAGAGGTAGATCTGCTTGAGGCGCCAGGCGCCGGTGACTGCCGCATAGACTAATCCGGCCATGTTGAGCAGAGCGAAATTCAGCACCGCGTTCCACGCAAAGGTGTAGCAGACGCGGCGATAGAGGGGGTTAGGCTTGTCTTCGTCGAAACGCAGGATGTATGGAGCCGGCTCGACGCCGGGCAACTGGCCGTAGATGCCGGCAATGCCTGTGCCGATGAGCACGAGCGCAAGCCAGACTGCATTCAAGACGCCAAATCCGTGGGCGAAGAGGACGAAAGTCAGCGGCCCGGGAGCGATAAAGAAGACCCAAATCCAGATGGGCCAATGAGCCAGCCGGTAGTAGGGTTTGTTGCGGAGGCGAATCTTGCGTTCGGCGGCATATTCAAGCTTTCCGCGGTAGCCCATTGGCGTGAGTCTCGCAGAGCGGATGCGAGCGGGTCAAATACAGAGAACAGAGAACAGAGAACAGAGAATAGAGAACAGAGAAAAGAGAAAAGAGAACGGAGGAAAGACAACCGTCACTGTTTGAGGAATGCTGTGACCTTTGGGCCCATCTGGCCGGCGCACTGGAGCGCAGCGAGGTGGCCGCAGCCATCGAAGACATTGAGTTCGGATTGCGGAATCAAGCGGTGCAAGGTTTGGGCCTGACCGACGGGAGCAATCTGGTCGAGCTCGCCCCACTCGATCAGGACAGGCATCTTCAGTTGGGGGAGAAGCGTGTCGGTGACATCGCGCGCTGTAAGCATGGAGTCGATCGCGCGACGAACCACCCAGGCGTTCCGGCGCGAGTGGCGCAGAATGTCGCGGGCAATAAATGCGGGGATATGAGGCGGATGAGGCATCAGCAGCGCGTCGAGCTGGTCGAGCTCGGCGAAAGAGGTTGGCGTAAAGAGGCTTGTGTTCCAGGCTGGTTTGACATTGAGGCCGACCGCATCAAAGAGCATGAGCCGGTTGACGCGCTCCGGGTGTTCCGCGGCGATCAACTCGACAATCCATCCGCCCATGGACCATCCGCCCAGATCGACCTGCCTGAGCCCGAGCGCATCCAGGAAGGGGATGACAGCGACGGCCTGATCGCGCACCGAGTAGGAAAAATTCTTGGGCTGCTGGCTGCGGCCGAATCCGGGCAGGTCGGGACAATAGACGCGAAAACCGGCGTTGACCAGAAACGGCGCAAGGGTGCGCCAATCTTCTGCGCTGCCGCCCAACCCATGGACCAGCACGACGGGGGACCCGCTGGCCGGGCCCTGCGCGAGATAGTGCACGCGATAGCCTTCAACGAGAACGGAATGGCTCTCGATGCCGGAGAAGTCCTCGTGCAGGTAGGTCATTTCGTTGAAGTAGCTCACGGGTCGGAGATAGAAACCGACGCCCGCGACGACGGCCAGCAGAACGGCAACACCAAGGATTCTCAAGACCCACTTCATCTCATCGCTCCAAAAAGCAACCGCAGATCTTTCGCGACGGCCGCCGCGGGGGCCTCTGTTCAGGATGACAGCATCCTGTTTCTTGTCGCGCCCGGTTATTTGTCTGCCTCTTCGAGTGCCTGCGCCCGTTGCCAGCCTTTTTCGATAACCCGCACTGTGATTGGGTCGAGATTCAGCGCGCTGTGGCTATTCCATTCCGCGCGCTCGACCCAGCGAACAGCGTCCGCATCTGAGGCCGCGCGCAGCTGACCGCCCGAAACGCGGCACAAATAATCGGCAATGACATAGTGGTAGCGAACCCGGCCTTTATCGCGGTAAATGCGTTCGAGCAACTCGACGAGCTCCACGGGCTCGACGTCCAATCCGGTTTCTTCGCGGACCTCGCGCGCGACTCCCGCGGCGAGCGTTTCGCCAACTTCGAGCACGCCTCCCGGGAGCGTCCAATGGCCCTTCAGGGGCTCGCGGCCGCGCCGCACGAGCAGCACGCGGCCGTCACGGACGACGATGGCGCCGATGCCGACGAGCGGCGTTTGGGGAAATTCGCGTTGCAATCCGATCTGAGCCAGGAAAACCTCCCGGTCCGTAGCGACGCATGGCGTCATTGAGGCTGGCCATGAATCGTTGCCCAGCGGCTATTATCAAATAAAACAGGCAGGGAACATGCCGGAGTTCACGTTGAAGATCGATGGTATGCGCTGCGGATCGTGCGTGCGCCGCGTAAGCCGGGCCCTTGCTTCGGTGCGGGGCGTGGTTGTGAACGAAGTACGCGCGGGAGCGGCGCGGTTTACTGCTCTCGAGGATCCGGCGCCGGTCGATCTGGCGATTGAGGCGATCGCGAAATCCGGTTACGCTGCGCACCTGGAATGATAATGCCAGACGCCGGAGATGACGGGTGGCCCCGCGCACAACAGAATCGCTGACGATTCCGGTTCTCGGGATGACGTGTGCGTCGTGCCAGCATCATGTGGAGGAGGCGCTGCGCAGGACGGCGGGAGTGGAGTCGGCGCGCGTGGATCTGATGGCGCATCGCGCCAGCGTGGTCTTCGATCCGGCATTGGCGGCGCCCGAGCAATTGGTTGAAGCGGTCAGAGGCGCTGGATACGAAGCAGTTCTGCCGCGCGCGGGCGTCCAATCGGAAGAACGCGCGGTCGACGGAGGATTGCCGGAGAAGGCAGCGGTCACGCTGGCCGCAGGCGCACTGGCGATGCTGCTGGCCATGCCGCTGGGATCGCAGATGAGCGCGGCGGATGCTGTTCTGGAGCGCTTGGTTCCGTGGCTGTACGCAATTCCGGCTGAGGAGTTGCGCTGGAGTCTGCTGGTGCTGACGGCGGCGGTCGTCGCGTGGGCTGGGCGGGGCATCTACGCGAGCGCGTGGCGGGCGCTCGGCCATGGCGCGAGCAACATGAATACGCTGGTGAGCCTGGGCACGGGCGTGGCATTCGCTTACTCGACATTTGCCGCGATTGCGCCGGCGGCGGGGCGCCAGGTTTATTTCGATGCGGTTCTTTTGATTCTTGGATTCCTGTTATTGGGTAAGAGCCTGGAAGCGCGGGCCAAGCGGCGGGCTCTGGGCGCGCTGGAGGCGCTTTCGCGGCTGCGGCCCGTGATGGCGCGCCGTATTGTCGATGGAGCGCAAACCATGGTGCCGCTCGAAGAGGTCCGCATCGGGGACGATATTCTTGTGCTTCCCGGCGAGCGATTTCCGGTTGATGGGGTGGTTGTCGAAGGGAGGACGACGGTTGACGAGTCGATGCTTACGGGCGAGTCGATGCCGCAGGAGCGGGGGCCCAGCGGGCGCGTGCTGGCGGGTTCGCTCAACTATGACGGCGCGGTGACGTGCCGCGCGGAGTCTCTGGGCGAGGCCACCGTGCTGGAGCAGATTGCCCGCATGCTGGATCGGGCGCAGAACTCACGCGCGCCGATGGAAAGGCTCGCCGACCGCGCGAGCGCGATTTTTGTTCCCGTGGTGCTGGGGCTCGCGGTGATCACATTTCTGGCTTGGATTGTGTTGGGGCATTCGTTCCAGCTGGCGCTGGCGAACACGGTGGCTGTGCTGGTGATTGCGTGCCCGTGCGCGATGGGTCTGGCGGTGCCTGCCGCGCTGACGGTGGCTGTGGGGCGGGGCGCGCAACTGGGGGTGCTCTTCAAAGGCGGCGAAGCACTGGAGCGGCTCACAAAGCTTGACGTGATGGTGCTCGACAAGACGGGGACGCTGACGACGGGGGAGCCGGTGTTGGTGAGACAGGGGTCAGGGATCAGGGATCAGGGATCAGAAAGGCAGGGACCAGGGACCAGGGACGTGGGTGCTGGGAACGGAGAAACAAATGCAGGTCCTTCGACTTCGTCCGCCAAGGCGGACTTCGCTCAAGATGACCAGTCTGCTTTTGTGCAGGATGACAAAGCTAAATTCGCGCGGGATGGCGGCGCGGCGGGCGAGCTGGAGTTGCTGCGGATTGCGGCGGCGGCGGAGGAGCGGTCAAACCACCCGCTGGCGCACGCAATCGTGGATTACGCGTCAGGTCTCGGACTGAAGTGGGAGCCTGCGCGGGATGTGCAGGTCTTTCCCGGACGCGGCCTGTCGGGAGTCGTCGAGGGACGGGAGTGCCTGCTGGGCAATGAAGCGCTTCTGCGGGAGTTTGGGGTTGAACTTCCGGCAGGGGCGGGTGCGCCTGAGGCCGGAGTGACGCGGTTATGGATAGCGCTCGACGGCGCAGTTGCGGGCTACTTCGATGCTCGCGACCAGCTTCGGCCGGATGCGGCGGGAGCTGTGAACGCGCTGCGGCGTTTGGGAATGGACGTGGTGATGCTGACGGGCGATTCAGTTGCTGCTGCGGCGCCCATCGCTCACGAGGCCGGAATTACGGAGGTCGAAGCCGGGCTCGATGCGGCGAGCAAACTCGATCGCATTCGCGCGATGCAGAAGGCAGGCCTTCGCGTGGCGATGGCGGGAGACGGCATCAACGACGCTGCCGCCCTGGCGCAGGCCGATGCGGGAATCGCGATGGGGACGGGAGCCGATCTGGCGCAGGAGGCGGGAGACGTGCTTCTGCTGCGCGCGCAGCCTTCGGCGATCCCCGCGGCGATTTCGCTGGCTCGTGAAACAGTTCGCATCATGCGGCAGAATCTCGGCTGGGCGGTGGGGTACAACCTGCTGGGAATTCCGCTGGCGGCGGGAGTGTTTTATCCGGCCTTTCATCTGCTGCTGACGCCGTGGCTGGCCGCCGCGGCGATGGCGATGAGCTCGGTGTGCGTGTTGGGGAACAGTTTGCGGCTGAGGGGATGGAAATTTGCCGGGTAGTTTTCTGTAAGCGGGGATCGGCTTCTTAAATGGCTCCTATGATCAATCCGCCGATCAATTCGACAGCGAAAGCAAGAGCCGGTGTGAAATTGGATTCATCCTCATCGCAAATGCAGTTTTCCACCGGGTTTTGAGGGTTGTACAGGATTGGGACTTCTGCCCCTCTTCCCCACTCGTGCGAGGAGTAGAACTTGCCGCAGTAGTGATTGCCATCAACGGCATAGGAAAAAGTAGACGTGTAGTGTCCCACGAATAGGCTGCTCGGAGCTTGCGATGGTGGGTCCTCCCAGGTGCAGCTCTTTATCGTTGCCGCAGTCGAAGTCCAGCCTTCGTAGGTCATCTCAATGGAGATTGTTGCACTGCTCTCGGGTGGTCGTCGAACGACCGGAAATGCGAAACCATGGTTTTCCGAAGGGCAAGTGTCGTCGAGAGCAACCGCAGGTCCTTCGACTCCGTCCCGCTGAGGCGGGACTGCGCTCAGGATGACACCTCATTCTCGGTGCGAGCCCTTGTGCCGCCCTGCCAGGTCTCTACGACTTGAATTCGCTCTGTGGCATACCGGTTTCCCAGGTCTCAAAATCGAGACCTGGGGCACCCCAGGATGGTACAAAATCAGGCGGCCGGAGACCCAGAAGATTGCCGATTCTGCTTCCGCGCCGGTCACGCTAAACTAGCCTCAGAGCCGCTCTGTGCGCATTCTCACCCGCTACATTCTCGGCGAGGTTCTTTCTCTCACGCTCATTGGGTGTGCGCTCTTCACCTTCATCCTGTTCATGCCGCAGCTGCCGCACATCCTTGAAGTGGTGGTGCGCAACAGTTCCACATGGAGCGATGTGGCAGAGGTTTTTCTGTTCACGCTGCCGAACCTTTTCAAAGTCACGATTCCGATGGCAGTTTTGTGGGGGCTTCTGCTGGGCTTGAGCAGGCTGGCCGCCGACAGCGAGATCGTCGCTATGCGCGCGTCGGGCCTTGGCATCGGATACTTCGTTCGCGTCTCGTCGATCCTGGCGATTGCGGGTACCCTGCTGGGCCTGGCGAACACACTCTTTGTAGCGCCCAGGGCCAACCAGGCTATTATCGAGATGGAACAGTCGCTGGAGACGTCGCAGGCTTCGTATGAGATTCAGCCGCGAGTCTTCTATGAGGGGTTTCGCAATTTCGTTCTCTATGTGCAGGACGTGCGCTCGGGCACGGGCGCGGCCAACTGGCGCCAGGTCTTCATGGCCGACGTCACCGATCCAGCGAACCCGCTGATTACCACGGCGGCGTCTGCGACCGTGGTAAGCGACAACACCCAGGAGCTGTTGATGCGGCTCCGCGACGGTTTGCGGGATGAAACTGTGGCGGGCCAGCCGGGACAATCGAATATCTCGACATTCACGACCACCGATATGCCCCTGGCGCTGGGCCAGCAAAGCGACGTGCATTTGGGGCGCGTGGATACGGCTCTTTACGCTCTATCGATGAGCGCGCTGATGGAGCGCATCCGCGAAACTGCGGGGACGCCGGATCAAAAGCGATTCCTGATCGAGTGGCACAATCGATTTTCGTTTCCCGCCGCCTGCCTGGTTTTGATGTTGGTCGGGGTGCCATTGGGTGCGGCTTCACGGCGTGGCGGGAAAAGCTCCGGTTTCGTCTTCACCATTTTGCTGGTCTTCGTCTATTACTTCCTGTCTTCGACGGGCATTGCGCTCGGGCACCAGAGCAGGCTGCCGGCGTTTTTAGCCGTTTGGTCGGCGAACCTGCTTTTTGCCGCGGCCGGGATTTTCCTGCTGTATCAGATGGCGAGCGGCGGCCGTGTCATCAGCACGATTGCGACGTGGGCGTCGCGGATGCCGAAACTGAAAGCACCGGTTGCGGCAAACGGCTTTCAACTGAAAGAGCTGATCAGCAGGATTCAGCCGCGCGCGCAGCGCACCAAGTCACGCGGCATCTTCCCGCGCATTCTCGATGAGTACATTGTCCGCGAATTTGTCACCATGTTTTTCCTGGTGCTTGCCGGGTTTGTGCTGCTCATGATCATATTTACGTTTTTCGACCTGCTGGGTGATATCCTCCGCAATCACATTCCGCTTGCGGTGGTGGGCGATTATCTGCTCAACCTGACGCCCAGCATGCTTTACCAGATCGCGCCGCTGGCGGTGCTGATCGCGGCGCTGGTTGTCTTTGGCGTCCTCAACAGGAACAGCGAAATTGTGGCAATCAAGGCCACCGGAATCAGCCTCTACCGCCTGGTGATTCCGATTGTTTCCATCGCTGTTTGCCTGGCTATCAGCCTCTTTCTCTTCGATCAGTACTATCTGCCGCAGGCGAACCGCCGGCAGGAATTGCTGCGCAACGTCATCAAAGGCCGGCCGCCGCAAACCTATCTGCATCCCGAGCAGAAATGGATTTTCGGACAGCCCCACGCTGGAGAACGGGCGCGCATCTTTTACTACCAGTTTTTCGATCCAGACCTGGACAAGTTCGCCAACGTTTCAGTTTTCGAGTTCGATCCTTCGACTTTTGCGCTCACACGGCGCATTTTCGCCTCGCGGGCGATTTGGGACGACGATGCCGAAACCTGGCGTTTCGAAAACGGCTGGGCGCGCGACCTTGCGAGCGGCGCCGGGGCCGGGAATGTTACAGAGTACCGGGAATTTTTGAAAACGTCATTTCCTGAAATTCACGAGCCGCCTGACTATTTTCAGAAAGAGGCGCTCGAATCGCAGGAGATGAACTTTGGCCAGCTCGACCGCTATATCCGCGACCT
>Ga0187783_10001791_pt1 | contig 15911 bp, 14 predicted proteins | sample 1015_SJ02_MP02_2_FD_132471 | JGI IMG/M metagenome (GOLD analysis project Ga0187783, IMG submission 132471) | Tropical peat soil microbial communities from peatlands in Department of Meta, Colombia - 1015_SJ02_MP02_20_MG | ecosystem: Environmental > Terrestrial > Soil > Wetlands > Peat | place... | reverse complement strand
GCGCGTTCTGTCGATGGTGGACGGCGTGCTGCTGCTGGTCGACGCCGTCGAAGGCCCCATGCCGCAGACGCGCTTTGTCACGCGCAAGGCACTCGCACTCGGCCTCAAGGCGATCGTGGTCGTGAACAAGATCGACCGGCCGGGGAGCCGGCCGGCGTGGGTGATCGACCAGACGTTCGACCTGTTCGACAAGCTCGGGGCGAGCGACCTGCAGCTCGATTTTCCGGTGATCTACGCCTCGGCGCTGCAGGGCTGGGCGAGCACCGACTACACCGAGCGCCGCCCCGACATGGCGGCGCTGTTCGAGGCGATCCTCACCCACGTGCCACCGCCCGCGGCGCTCCCCGACCTGCCGCTGCAACTGCAGATCTCCACGCTCGATTACAACCCCTACCTGGGACGCATCGGCATCGGCCGCATACGCGCCGGCGAGGTGCACCCGGGCGAGAACGTCGCGCTGCGCTACGGCGACGAGGACCGGGGGCTCGCGCGCATCGGGCAGGTGCTGGCCTTCAGCGGCCTCGAGCGCAGCCCGGTCGCGGAGGCCCTCGCCGGCGACATCGTCGCCATCACCGGCATCGAGAACGTCAACATCGGCATGACCGTGTGCGACGCCGAGCACCCGCTCGGGCTGCCACCGATCGCAGTCGACGAGCCGACGCTGGCGATGAACTTCCAGGTCAACACCTCGCCGCTCGCCGGGCGCGAGGGCCGGTTCGTCACCAGCCGGCAGCTGCGCGAGCGGCTGTACCGCGAGCTGCAGAGCAACGTGGCGCTGCGCGTGGAGGATACCGACGAGACCGACGTGCTGCGCGTATGCGGCCGCGGCGAGCTGCACCTCACCATCCTCATCGAGAACATGCGCCGCGAGGGCTACGAGCTCGCGGTCTCGCGCCCGCAGGTGCTCACCCGGCTGGTGAACGGCGAGGTGCACGAACCGCACGAGGCGCTCACCGTGGATATCGAGGAGGCCCATCAGGGCGCGGTCATGGAAGCGCTCGGGCGCCGGCGCGCGGAGCTCGCCGACATGAGCCTCGATGGGCGCGGGCGCGTGCGGCTCGAGTACCGCGTGCCGGCGCGCGGCCTGCTCGGCTTCCAGGGCGAGTTCCTCACCCTGACCCGCGGTACCGGCCTGATGAGCCACATCTTCGACGGCTTCGCGGCGGTCAGCGGTGAGATCCCGGCGCGCCGCAACGGGGTGCTGGTGAGCAACGAGCACGGCGAAGCGGTCGCTTATGCGCTCTTCAACCTGCAGGAGCGCGGGCGGTTGTTCATCGGGCCAGGCGAGCGGCTGTACGAGGGCATGGTCATCGGCATCCACAGCCGCGAGAACGACCTGGTGGTAAATCCGGTGCGCACCAAGAAGCTCACCAACATCCGCGCCGCCGGCAAGGACGAGGCCATCCTGCTGACACCACCAATCCAGCTGACGCTCGAGTACGCGGTCGAATTCATCGCCGACGACGAGCTGGTGGAGGTGACACCGGCCTCGATCCGCATCCGCAAGCGTTTCCTGCGCGAGCACGAGCGCCGGCGCGCCGCCCGCGCCGGCGCGACCGCCGCAGCCTGAGCCGAGGCGCAAGCCGACGGCGGCTGCGTGAAACCGCCAGCGAGTGCCGTCAGACCTCCGGCGCCAGCGGCATGCCGATGAAGCGCAGGAACTCAGCGCGCGTGCGGGCATCGCTGCGGAAGGTGCCGGTCATGCGGCTGGTGACCATCGAAACGCCGCGCTTGTGCACGCCGCGGGTGGTCATGCACTGATGCACGGCGTCGACCACCACGCCGACGCCGCGGGGTTTCAGCACCTCGGTGATGCAGTCGGCGATCTGCGCGGTGAGCTTCTCCTGGACCTGCAGGCGCCGCGCATAGCCGTCGACGACGCGCGCGAGCTTGCTGATGCCGACGACCTTGTCGGCCGGCAGGTAGCCGATGTGCACGCGCCCGATGATCGGTGCCATGTGATGCTCGCAATGCGACTCGAAGGAGATGTCGCGCAGCACGATCATCTCGTCGTAACCGCCGACTTCCTCGAAGGTGCGCCGCAGGTAGGCCGCCGGGTCGATCTGGTAGCCCGAGAACCAGTCGCGGTACGCCTCGAGCACCCGTTCCGGGGTATCGCGCAGCCCCTCGCGTTGCGGATCGTCGCCGGCCCAGCGCAACAGTGTGCGCACCGCGCTCTCCGCCGCCCGACGTGAAACCTTTGCTGCGCTCGCCATTGGCATGGAGCTCCTCGCGGCGCCCGGCGGCCGCAGTTAGTCTGGGTTGATGCGATGAAGTGTAGCGTGCGTCGCGCGGGCGCGCGCGAGATCGACCGGTGCAAGGATGGCGCCACGCGGCGCCGGTAATCGCCGCGGACTTAGAGAGGCACCCGCTTGTCGCTCGCGAGAGGCGCCAGCGGCACGCGCCGGCGATTCACCAGCATGCGATCGTTGAGGTCGCTGACTGCGCGGCTGCCGGTGCGCTGGAAGAGAAACGGCAGCACTCCATGGATCAGGCAGGCGACGCCCGCCAGCACCATGCGCGAGCCGAAACAAAGGGCGCGCGCGAGGTGCTCGAGATAGCTCTCACCGACCGATGTCGGGTGGTCCGTAAAGGCACGCAGCAGCTTCATGGCTGCGAAAATCGTAGCTGCTACGCCCGGATACCGGGTTGCGAAGGCGTGACTTGGACCGGTCGTTTGAGCAACAATGTTGCGCAGAGGATCCCGTATCAGGAACCGCGTTTCATGGATAAGCTAGATACCAGAATTCTGGACCTGCTGCAGGGCGACGCCGGGCTGACCGCCGCCGAGATCGCCGACCGCGTGGGTCTGTCGAAAGCGCCCTGCTGGCGGCGAATCCAGAAGCTGCAGCGCGACGGAGTCATCCGCGGGATGGTGGCACTGCTCGATCCGCATGCGCTCAATGTCGGCACCACGGTGTTCGTGACGCTCAAGACCGGCAACCACAGCGAAGCGTGGTTCGAGAAGTTCGTGCGCGCGGTACGCGACATCCCGGAGGTGACCGAGATTCACCGCATGAGCGGCGATGTCGACTACCTGGTCCGCATCGTGGTGCCCGACATCGACGCCTACGACGTGGTCTACAAGCGCCTCATCGGCGCGCTCGAGTTTCAGGACGTGAGCGCCAGCTTCGTGCTCGAGACCATCAAGTCGAGCACCGCGCTGCCGCTGTGTTATGCGCGGCTCGAATGACCCGCGGACCGGCGGCGTGAGTCCGGCTACTCGGCGGCGAGCGGCGCCTGCGCCTCGTTATCGCGGATGATCTGCGCGATGCGCGCACTGATCTCGGAGCGGTCGATATCGTAGGCGTGCGTGGCGAGCACCGGGTCGCGCGGCGGCTGCTGCGCGAGCTGTGCCCCACCGTCGTCGTGCACGTCCACGATCACCTCGGTCGACAGTCCGATGCGCAGCGGATGCTGCTCGAGCTCGCGCGCGTCGAGCGCGATCCGCACGGGAACCCGCTGCACCACCTTGATCCAGTTGCCGGTGGCGTTCTGCGCCGGCAGCAGTGCGAACGCCGCCCCGGTGCCGAGCCCGAGGCCGGTCACGCTGCCGTGGTACTCGATGTGCCCGCCGTAGAGGTCGGCGGTGACGCGGACCGGCTGACCGATGCGCATGCGCCGCAGCTGCACCTCGCGGAAGTTGGCATCGATGCGCAACCGCTCGAGCGGCACGATCGTCATCAGCGATGCCCCCGGAGCGATGCGCTCGCCGAGCTGCACCAACCGCCTGGCGACGTAGCCCGTGACCGGCGCGCGCACGCTGGTGCGTAGCAGCGCGAGCCAGGCGGTCTCGACCTGGGTTGCCGCCGCCTGCACGTCCGGGTTGTCGGCGACCCCGGTGCGGCCGACCAGCGCGACGCTGGCGGTGAGATTCTTCTGTGCCGCGGTGAGCGCATCGCGCGCGCCATTCAGCGCATCGTGTGCGTGACCGAGCTCCTCGGTGGAGACTGCCCCGGTCGCGGTGAGCGTCTTGCGCCGGTCGAAATCGGCCTGGGCGCGCGCCAGGTCGGCGCGGCGCTCGGCCACTACCGCGCTCAGCTGATCACGGTTGGCGAACACGGTGCGGGTCTGCCGCACGGTGCGCGCCAGCTGTTGCTCGGCGGCGAGCAAGGCGACCCGGGCATCGGTGGCATCGAGCCGCACCAGCTCGGATCCCGCCTGTACCCGATCGGTGTCGTCGGCGCCGATCGCCACTACGGTACCGTAGACCTGCGGGGTGACGGTCACCAGGTCGCCGGCGACGTAGGCATCGTCGGTGCTCTGATAGAAGCGGGCGTACAGCAGCCACCAGCCGAGAATGACCACGGCGATGACGAGCAGCGCCACTGCGACCCATGCCAGCCAGGTGCGGCGGCGCTGCTGCTGGTTGGTGGTCACCGCGGCGGCGGTTGCGACCGGAGCGTCCACGCGGCTCAGCCTGCCGGGGTTGCGGCGTAGCCGCCACCGAGAGCGCGCACCAGGTCGACGCTGAAGGACAGCCGCCGCGACTCGAGCTCCGCCCGCAGGCCCTGTGCCAGCAGCACCTGGTTCTGGCTGGAGAGCACGCTCAGGTAGTTGTCGAGACCGGCGCGGTAGCGCTCGGTGGTCAGCTCGTAGGAGCGCTGCGCATCATCGAGCGCGAGTTGCTGCTCGAGCGTCTCGCGTTCGAGGGCGCGCCAATTTGCCACCACGTCCGCGACCTCGCGCACCGCATCGAGCAATGTCTGGTTGTACTGCGCCACCGACAGATCGACCTGCGCCTGGCGGCCGTAGAGCGCACCGCGCAGCGCGTCGCGGTTGAAAAGCGGCAACGACAGCGCCGGGCCGCCGCCCAGCACGCGGTCGGAAGCCTCGAGCAGCTGCGACAGGCCGAGGCTTTGAAAGCCCGCGAAGCCGGTGAGGTTGACGTTCGGATAGAACTGCGCCTCGGCGGCCTTGACGCCGTGGGCGGCAGCCTCGACCTGGGCGCGCGCCGAGGCCACATCCGGACGACGCCCGAGCAGATCTGCCGGCAGCGCCGACGGCAGCTCGATGCTCGCCGGTGCCGCAAGTTGCGGGCGCGAGAGCTGGCGCCCGCGGTCCGGACCCGCCGCCACCAGCTCGGCGATCTGGTTGCGGGCCAGCTCGATGTTGGCTTCCACCGCAGCCACCCCGGCGCGCGTCAGTGCCAGCTGTCCCTCCGACTGCTTGACGCGCGCCACGTTCTCCAGCCCGGCACTCACCCGCTGCTGCGTCAGGTCGCGGATCGCAGTCTGTTGCTTGAGGTTGTCGCTGCTCACATCGAGTAGCGCGTACTGTAGGTTCAGCTGGATGTAGGCGCGCGTCACGGCCACAGCGAGCGCCAGCCGCGCCGCCGCCTGGTCGGCCTGCGCCGCCTCCACTCCCGAGCGTGCCGCCGCGGCCAGCGCCCGATTGCCGCCCCAGAAATCGAGGTCGTAGCTGAAGTCGAGCGTGAGCTGACCCTGGGTCCAGTAGTTGCCGCCGTAGGGCGGCGGGTAGAGCCCATTCACCGGGAAGCGTTGTCGGATGACAGAGCCGTCGAGCGAGGTCTGCGGCAGCAGCGCCGCACGCGCTGCGATCGCCTGGGACTGTGCGGCGCGCAGCCGCGCGCGCGCACTCTCGAGCGAGGGATTGCCGCTGAGCGCCTCGCCGACCAGCGCATCGAGCTGCGGATCGCCGTAACGCCGCCACCAGTCATCCGCGGGCCAGGCGGCAGCATCAACTTGGGTTGCGGCGAGCGTCGCGCTCGCCGCCAGCGTCTGCGGCGCGAGCTGCGGCGCGGGCTTCCAGCCGCCGCGGTCGACGCAGCCGGCGAGGGCCAGCGCGATGAGGAGCGAGCTCGCAAGACTGCGGGGGGTCATGGGACGGATGGCGGACTTTCAGAGGCCTGCAACGAGCCCGTGATTGTCCTCCTGCGCCTGACCGTAAGCGATCATCCGTCCGAGATAGGGCGGTGGCCTCCGCCGGTGAAAGGCCGGCGAGGTGCGCGGCAACATTACTGCCTCGGCAGCTATCTATCCAGTGATAGCGCCGCGGGGGTGCGCGAGCAGCTCAGCGGCGCGGGGACGCCGGCGCAACGAACACGTCGGTACCAAAGATCTCGAGGTCGTCCGCGGCGGCATAGCCGATGAAGCCCAGCCGGAAGATCGCCTCCACGGTGCGCAGCAACGAGTAGTGGTTGTAAGGCACCTGAGAGCGCGCCCCCGGCCTCACGAACCGCGACAGCAGCACCGCTCCGATCCGTCCGCCACCGGGTCCGCCGATGCCTGGGGGATACCTGGCGCCCGGCAGAGGACGCTCCCCACAACAGGCGCTCGCGCCGTCGACACCCGGTCCCTCCGACTCATCGAAGGTAATGATGAGGAGGCCGTCGGCTCGATAGGCGGGCGCGGCCTCGATGAGTGGCACCCACTTGCGCAGGAAGGCGTCGATCGCCGTGAGGCCACCCCGGCGGCCGTCGACGCACTGCGGGTCGTGTCCGTCATTGCACAGGTTCGGCGTGATAAAAACGTAGTTGGGCGTGGTGGCGGTGCGCGCCAGGTCGCGCGGCAGCCGCGTGAGATTCACCACGTGACTGGCGCAACGCGCCGCATCGTCGATGATCGAATGAAAGTAGACGAACGGGTCGTGCTTGGCAGCGTACTGGTCCGTCGCGCTCGCAACACTGGTGCGCTCAACTTCGCCGAGCGGCACGTGGCCGCAGGTGGGCGGCTCGCGCGCGGCATCGTTGCCCATGTCCTCCATGTAGGCCTTCCAGGTGAGCCCCGCCGCCTCCAGCTGATCGGGCAGCGTCGGCACCATGCGCGGATACACGCAGCCGACTCCGGGCAGCTGGCCGTGGGCATCGAGCCCCGACGCGCTCGCCCTGAAGTCGGCGAATGCCGGGCAGTCGAGCTGCGTGTCCTGGTTCGGCGCCTGCCCACTGATCAGCGCCACGTAGTTGCCGAGGCTCGCGTGGCCGATACTGTAATAGCGCGTCAACAGGGCACCGCGATCCGCCAGGGTGTGCGCCAGGTACGGCGCCGCCGAGGTGCTGGCGAAGGTTCTGTCGAAGGACTGATTCTCGAGCAGCAGCAGAAATACGTGATGGATCGGCGGCAGGTGAAAGTGCGGCGGCGGCTCGCGCGGTACGGCGGCACCGGTGCGGGCGGTCATCAGCAGCGCCAGGACCGCAACCGGTCGCAGCCGGGCCGTCACGCCTCCGGTCCCTCCGGGGCTGCGGCCACCGCGGCTGTCGTCGATGCCGCGGTGTGCTCGGGAGCGTGGCGCAGTGCCCGCACCAACAGCACCGCCGAGGCCAGGGTGAGCGCGGCGGCGGTGAGGAACGCCGCTCCCGGAAAGTACACCGGCGCGCGCGCACCGGAGAAATAGCCGAACACCTGCGTCATCAGCGGCGGTCCGGCAATCGAGCTCAGGCTGTAGAGGCAGGCGATCGCCCCCTGCAGCTCTCCCTGGGCGTTGGCCGCGACGCGCTGCGAGGCGAGCGCATTCATCGAGGGGTAGGCGAGTGCGAACACAAAGGTGCTGAGTCCGACCACGTACATCATCCAGCCCTCACTGGCGAACGCGTAGCCGACGTAGGCGACCAGCGCCGCTGCCATCCCGGCGAGCGCCGCGCGCCGCTCGCCGCCGAGCGCCGGAATCAACACTCGCGTCAGCACACCCTGCGCCACGGCCATCATCAGCCCGACCCACGCCAGCGAGTAGCCAACTTCGGCGCTCGTCCAGTGGAACTTGGAGATGGTGTAGAAGGCCCAGGTGCTGGGCAGCACCTGGTGCCCGAGCTGCCAGAGGAATATCGCGGCCAGCAGCAGCCGCACGACCGGATGGGTGCGCATCTGCGCCAGCGTGCCGAGCGGATTGGCGCGTGCCCAGTGGAACGGGCGGCGCCGCTCGGCCGGCAACGACTCGGGTAGTGCGAAAAACCCTAGCGTCCCGTTGGCGAGCGCCACCGCGGCGGCGGTAAAAAACGGCGCCCGTGGGCCCAAGCCGCCGAGCAGTCCGCCGATCGCCGGCCCCGCAATGAAGCCGACGCCAAAAGCTGCGCCCATCAGGCCGAAGCTCTGCGCGCGTTTCTCCGGCGCCGTGATGTCGGCGACGTAGGCGTAGGCCGGCGTCCACGAAGCGCCGGCCATGCCGGCGATCAGCCGGCCGACGAACAGCCAGGCGAGCGTCGGGGCGCAGCCCATGATCAGGTAGTCGCAACCGAGCGCGAACAGCGCGAACAGCAGCACCGGCCGGCGGCCGAAGCGGTCACTCAGGTTGCCGAGCACCGGTGCGCAGAAGAACTGCATCAGCGCGTACACGAACGACAGCCAGCCGCCATAGGCGGCGGCCCGGTCCACCCCGACCCCGGTCAGCTGCATGATCAGCCGCGGCAATACCGGCAGGATGATGCCGAAGCCGATCGAGTCGACCAGCACCGTGATGAAGACGAAGACGAAGGCAGCGTGGCGGGGTGCGGGAGCGCTCATTGCAAAAGTCGAATTGGGCTTACGGTCGCTATCTTAGACGAAGCGTTTGCCGATTCGGCTCAGGCGCGATGCGTGCGCGCGGCATGGCGCGCGCGCAGCCAGAACACGGGTACTCCGGCGAGAATGATGGCGAAGGTGACGCCGGTAGCGTATGGCTGGGTACGCAGCGCTTCGAGCACCATGAAGGCGGAAGCGGCGAGAAACACCAGCGGCACCCACGGGTAGCCCCAGACGCGATAAGGCCGCGGCAGGGTCGGCCGTCGCCGGCGCAGCACGAACACCGCCGCCACGGTGAGCGCATAGAAGGGCCAGATGCCGAGGATGAACTTGTCCGCCAGCTGCGCGAAATCGTTTTGCAGCACGTACGTCACGCCGAGCACGGTCGCGAGCAGGATGGCGACCGAGGGAGTGTTGAAGCGCGGCGACACGCGCGCCACGAACTGGAACAGCAGCCCGCGGTCGCCCATGGCAAAGAAGATCCGCGAGCCGGTGAGCATCGAGGCGTGCAGGCTGCTGAACGCCGAGAGGACGACGGCCGCAGTGACCAGGGCGACGCCGCCTGCGTGCAGCAGCGGGATGCGCGCCGCGACGCTCGCGGCGACCAGCTTGGTGCCGGCCATCTCGGCGGGCGTGAGCGCGTGCAGGAAGCCGAGGTTGACGATGAGATAGACCAGGGTGATGCAGGCCGCGCCGGCGATCAGGCCGAGGGGCAGGTTGCGCTGGGGATTGCTGATCTCTCCGGCCACCGCGGTGGCGTCGGCCCAGCCGTCGTAGGTCCACATTACCGGGATCAACGCCGTGGCCAGCATCGAAACCGGCACGGGTGCCGTTGGCGCAGGCGTCGGTCGCCCGATGCCCGCGCTGGCGGCGGTGAAGGCCAGCAATCCCAGGGCGAGGAGCACCACGTACTTGAGAGCGGTCGCGGCTCCGAGCAGCTTCGCCGCACGTTGCACCCCCACGTAGTTGATCGCACCGACCAGCACGATGGCGAGAGCCGCGGTGTCGCGTACCCCGGCCGCGGTCAGCGGCAGGAAATAGCCGAGGTACTCGGCGAAGATCGTCGCGATCGCGCCCAGCGCCGCGGCGCGGATGACGATGAGCTCGGTCCAGCCGAAGAGGAACGCCGGCAGCGGACCGTAACTCTCGAGCAGATACGCGAAGATTCCCCCGGAGCGCGGCAGCGCACCGGCAAGCTCGGCGATGGTGAGAGCACCGCACAGCGCGACGATGCCGCCGAGCGCCCAACACGCGAGCATCATCCCCGGTGTCTGCAGCTCCGCGGCCACGGTCGCCGGCACGCGGAAGATGCCGCTGCCGATCGTTATTCCGACCGACACGGCGATCGTTTGCAGCAGGCTGACCGAGCGCGGCATGCGCTCGCCCCACGGGTCAGCCATCCGTGATTCTCGCCGCGAGCAACTCGACCCAGTGGTGCACCGGCAGCGCGCTGCCGCTGCGCAGATGCGCGAGACAACCGATATTGGCGGTGGCGATCACCTGCGGTGCACCGGCTTCGAGAGCGGCGACCTTCTGACGCAACAGTCGCCGCGAAAGCTGCGGCTGCAGCAGCGAGTAGGTGCCCGCCGAGCCACAGCAGCGCTCACCGTCGCCGACCGGTGTGAGCGTGAATCCGGCTGCGGTGAGCAGTGCCTCGACCACACCGCGCACCTTGAGGGCATGTTGCAGCGTGCAGGGCGCCTGAAAGGCGACGCGCACGACGTGTGCCTCATCGCCGCCACCGTCCTCCTGCGCCAGCGCGGCGCTGAGAGTCGCGCGCTCGCCGTCGAGCAGCTGGCTGATGTCGCGGGCTGCGGCGCTGATACGGCGCGCGCGCTCGGCATAGGCGGCATCGTTCTTGAGCAACCGGCCATAATCGCCGAGCATTGCTGCGCAGGCGCTCGCCGTGGACACCACCGCCTCAGCCCCCGCCGCCAGGGGTGGCGAGAGCGCATCGACGTTGCGGCGCGCCTGGTCGAGGGCCTCGGCATGCGCGCCCAGGTGATAACTCAATGCGCCGCAACACCCGCCACCCTTCGCAGGCACCGCCGAGATACCGACTCGATCGAGCACGCGCGCCGCGGCCAGGTCGATCTCCGGCGCGAGCGCCCCCTGTACGCAGCCCTCGAGCAGCACCGCCCGCCGCGGGTGGCGCGCCGCCGGCCAGGGTGCCGGCGGCGTCCGCGGCAGTCGCCGCCCGAGTGTGGCCGGCAGCAGCCAGCGCGTGGCGCGGGCGAGCCGCACCAGCGCTCGCGCGCGGCGCCGGTGCGGGACGATCTTGCGCAGCAGGTAGCGCTTGAGACGCGCGCCGGGTGCGCGCGGCAGCCGCTCCTCGAGAGCCGCACGGCCGATGTCGATCAGCCGTCCGTACTGTACGCCCGAGGGGCAGGCACTCTCGCAGGCGCGGCAGGTGAGACAGCGGTCGAGATGCAGCTGCGTGCTCGAGCTCACCGGCTGGCCCTCGAGCAGCTGTTTCACCAGATAGATACGCCCGCGCGGGCTGTCGAGCTCGTCGCCGAGCAGCTGGTAGGTCGGACAGGCGGGCAGGCAGAAGCCGCAGTGTACGCAGCTGCGCAGAATGGCGTCCGCCTCGCGCCCGCGCGGGGTCTCCCTGACGAAGTCGGCGAGCGCGGTCTGCATAACCTCCATCGGCCCGTGGCGGCGTCGGAGGCAGGAATTCTACCCGCAATCCGCAGCGCGCGGCGCGCCGCGGCGGCGGTCAGCCGGTGATCGCCTTCAGTCGCTGCGTGCGTGAGGCATCGCCGATCTCGTGCACCCGGCGCAGCAGCTCGCGCGCAGCATCGGCTTGCAGTGGCCGGCTGAGGAGAAAACCCTGCGCATCCTTACACTCCGCCTCCTGCAGGAAGGCGAGCTGCGGATAGTTCTCGACCCCCTCGGCCGTCACGCTGATGTGCAGCGACTTCGACATGGCGATGATGGCCGCGGCGATGGCGCGATCGTCGTTGCAATCGCTGATGCTGGTGACGAACGAACGGTCGATCTTCAGGCGATCGACGGCGAAGTTGCGCAGGCGACCGAAGCTCGAGTAGCCGGTACCGAAGTCGTCGATGGCGAGGGTGACGCCCAGCGCCTTGAGCTCCGCGATCGCCTTCTCCGCCCACGCCTCGTCCGACATGACGGTCGACTCGGTGATCTCCAGCTCGAGCATCGCCGGATTGAGGCCGGTCTCCTTGAGGATGCCGGCCACCTCCTGCGGGTATTCGGCGAGCGCGAATTGTCGTCCCGACACGTTCACCGCGACTCTGCCGACCGGCAGGCCTTCGCTGTGCCACTTCTGCGCTTGCTGACAGGCGCTGCGCAGCGCCCAACGGCCGATCGAGTGGATCAGGCCGGTCTCCTCGGCCACCGGTATAAACTCGGCGGGACTCACCGCACCGAGGTCCGCGTTGGTCCAGCGCAGCAGCGCCTCGATGCCGGAGATGCCACCGGTGCGCACGTCGAACTGCGGCTGGAAGACCAGAGAAAACTCGTTGCGCTCCAGCGCGCCGCGCAGCTGCTCCTCGATGGTGAAGCGATGCAGCACCTGCGAGTTCATCGAGACGTCGAAGAACGCAAACGTGCCAGGGTTGCGGCGCTTGGCGAAGTACATCGCCAGGTCGGCGTTGCGCAGCAGCGTCTCGCCGTCGGTGCCGTCCTGCGGGTAGATCGCGATGCCGATGCTCGGGCTGACCACCAGCGAGTTCGTGCCGAGCTGGATCGGGTCGCGCACTGCCAGAATCAGCCGTTCGGCGACGCTGCCGGCGTCGACCGTGCTGCGCAGGTTGGGCAACAGCACCAGGAACTCATCGCCGCCGAGACGCGCAATATCGCCCGGTCGTGTGCTGCCGGCCGTGGCGGAGCTGGAGTCGTTGCCGTAGCGCAGCGAGTTTCGCAGCCGCTCCGCGACTACGCATAGCAGCTGATCGCCGGCCGCATGACCTAAGGTGTCGTTGACGCGTTTGAAGTTGTCGAGGTCGAGGTAGAGCACCGCGAGCAAGCGGCCATTCTCCTTCGCCACCTGCAGCGCGCCGCTGAGGCGATTGCGCGACTGCTCACGATTGGGCAGCCCAGTGAGCGTATCGAAGTAGGCCAGCCGCACGATGCGCCGCTCGGCGCGCCATTTGCTCGCCAGTGCGATGCTCAACTGCCGCACCTCATGCGGGTGAAAAGGCTTCTGCAGGTAGGAGAGCTTGTCCTCCGGCGGCACCATGCCACCGATGTCGCACGGATCGGCATCCGAATAGGCGGTGCAGATCACGATCTCGACCGCGGGGTCGAGCTCACGAATCTGCTTCGCCGCCCACACGCCGTCCTTACCGGGTGGCATGCGGACGTCGAGGAACACGACCGCGAAGGGCTCATTGCGCGCCAGACTCTCCTTGACCGCGGCGACCCCGGCCTCGGCCTGGTCACAGAACACCGCATCGAAAGTCACGCTGCGCGAGACCGTGCGGCTCTGGCTGCTTTCGGTCGGCGCCTTGCGGAACAGGCGGCTACGCAGCTCGCGAAAACCGGCGATCTCCTGGTTGGCGTCGCTGTCGACCAGGATCTGACGGTAGGCGTCGCGGATCTCGGCCTCGTCGTCGACGACCAGGACGCGGATGGCGGCGGGATTCTGCTCGGTCATAGGGACCTCAGGCGGCTCCGGCGAGTGGAACGGTTTCGCGGGTGGCGAGCGGCAGCAGCAGGTGGAGCGAGGCGCCGCGTCCCGGGCCCTCACTGGCAGCGCGGTACACGTCCGCCCAGTTGCCCCAGTCCATCGCCGACAGCGCAATCCGATCGAGCGTCAGGTCGAACGCGGACTGGATGCGCCGCATCGCCGTGCGCGCGTCGGCGCGCTCGAGCTCGGCGAAGCTCGGCAGGATGATCTGCCGCTCGACCACGAACTGCGCCGCCCCGAGCAGCGCGAAGACCGCGGCGATGGACAGGATCACTTTTGGGCGTATGTTCACGAACTTAACCTAGATGGAAACCCCGACGCCTTCGCGTGCGGGCCTCTCAAAATGACCCGGCCTGCCCGCCACCAAGAGCGTGGGAAGTGAACCCCGTCACACAACTTCCGCTGCCGGCAGGCGCCGTTTGGCTGGCCAAAGTGCTCGCCTCTGTGAGTCGTGGGCCGCTATGATTCCGCGGCCGCGGCCCGCGGATCTTCCGCGTCGACAAAAAACACAAGGTGGTGCTCGAGCCATGAACACACTCTCCAGACGGGCGCTGTTCGAACTGGTTGCCGCCGGCGCCGCGGCGAGCACGGCTGCCAGCGGTGCGGTGGCGGCTGCCGATCCGGCCACCGTGCGCCGCGCTGCGGCCACTGCCGCCGCCAAGGCGAGCGCCGCGCCGCCGATCAGCGCGCAGGAGCACGAAGCGCGCCTCGCCAAAGTGCAGGGCCTGATGCAGCAGCGCAAGGTCGCGGCCCTGTTGCTCGAGGCGGGTTCCTCGCTCGAGTACTTCACCGGCATCCACTGGTGGCGCTCGGAGCGAACCACCGCGGCCCTGATCCCCGCGCAGGGGCGCACGGTGGTGGTGACGCCCTACTTCGAAGAGCCCTCGGTTCACGAAACCCTGAAAGTTGCCGCCGAGGTACGCACCTGGAAGGAAGACGAGAGTCCGTTCGAGCTGCTGGCGGGCGCATTCCGCGAACACGCCGCGGTCCCGGGCCCGCTAGCGGTGGAGGCGACGACGCGCTTCTTCATCGTCGAGCATCTGGTACGCATCGTCGGACGAAGAGCCAACGTGGTGCCGGGCGATGAGCTCGTCAACGGCTGCCGCATGATCAAGTCCCCGGCCGAGCTCGCCCTGATGCAGGCCGCCAACGACATCACCATCGGTGCGCTGCGGCAGCTGCACGCAGGGATCACCGCCGGCATGCGCGGCTCCGACATCCTCGAGCTGCTGATTGCGACCACCAACCGTCTCGGTGGTACCTACGAATTCGGGCTGGTGCTGCTCAACGAGGCGAGCGCCTATCCGCACGGCTCCGTCAAGCCGCAGATGGTCCGCCCGGGCTCGGTGGTACTCATCGACACCGGCTGCAGCGTTCACGGCTACCAGTCGGACATCTCCCGCAGCTGGATTTTTGGCGAGCCCTCGCCGCGCCAGCGCGAGCTGTGGAATACCGTCAGGCGCGGCCAAGAGCTGGCGCTCGAAACCGCGAAGCTCGGCAACGCGGTCGGCGCCATCGACCGCGCGGTGCGCGCCTTCTACGAGCAGAAGGGCTGGAGCCGCGACTACGGCCTGCCGGGGCTGTCGCACCGCACCGGTCATGGCATCGGCATGGATGTACACGAAGCGCCTTACCTGGTCCGTAACGACGAAACGCCGCTGCAGGCGGGGATGTGCTTCTCCGACGAGCCGGGACTGTACGTTCCCGGAGAGTTCGGCATCCGGCTGGAAGACTGCTGGTACATGACCGAGGCGGGACCGAAGACCTTCACGCCGCTCGCGAAGTCGATCGACCGCCCTATCTGAGGTCGGTGTGAACCCCGACTGACCTGACGCCGCAGGCGGCCGGCTCAGGAGGAACTATGCTGCGCCACCGCGGACTGCAGATTCAGCCGCGTGGGATCGACGACGTTCTTGATGTCCCGGCACTGCGGTAGCGTCGAACCCTTGTAGCTGTCGATCGGGAAGTACTTCAGCTGCCAGGCGGCAAAGCCCCAGACATCGAGGCCGGCCTGGAGATACTTGCCGGCACGCAACGCGGCCTCGCAGTCGTATTGTGAGCGGGCGCTCTGTTGCTGCGTCTCGCGCAGCAGGTCGGCGCGAGCCTTGGCCTCCTCGCGCTGCAGCAGCGTGTCCTTGAGGCTCGGGGCGCCGTGGACATGGTGCGGTCGCGGCGGGGCTCTGAAATCCGGGTCGCTATAAGGATCGAGGGGCGCAGCAGACACGGTGGCGCCCGGCGCATCGCTCGGCGGATTGAGTGCCGCCACATCGTCCGCGGCGGCGTGTGGATCGGCAACTGCGCCGCCGCTGCCGGCCGGATCGAGCGCCTCGACTGCCGGCGCATGGCTCCCGGCTCGCCCGGCCGCAAAATGGTCCTTGACGGCCCAGGCCCCGAGCGTTACCAGCCCGGCGACGACCGCGAGTGGCGGGGCGTACCTCACGAAGCCGCTGACCAGGACTCCCGCCGGTACCCGAGTCAGCGGGCGAATTCGCCAACGCGGCGCATGCTCGAGCACCCAGCGGTACAGGTGCCTCAGGCAGTAGAGCAGCCCCTGCCCGGCGAAGAAGCCGAGGGTCGTCCCGATGACGAGTTGCGTCATGCTCATGAATCGCGCTCGGGCCTTGCTCGTGTCAGTAGGGCATTTTGCGTTGTCGGTTCAGTCCCCATCCGTGAGAGCCGTCACGCACGCGAGCGAGGCGCCCGCTCGAAACACGTGGGATTTCGCAGAATCAACCACTTGCAGCCAGGGTCGGCGACTCCGCAAGGCATGCCGAGCGAGCTAATGCGGGTCGCAGCGG
>Ga0187783_10001790_pt1 | contig 15917 bp, 13 predicted proteins | sample 1015_SJ02_MP02_2_FD_132471 | JGI IMG/M metagenome (GOLD analysis project Ga0187783, IMG submission 132471) | Tropical peat soil microbial communities from peatlands in Department of Meta, Colombia - 1015_SJ02_MP02_20_MG | ecosystem: Environmental > Terrestrial > Soil > Wetlands > Peat | place... | reverse complement strand
TGCAACAGGTTTCGTTCGACAGCGCCAACGAAAAGGCTCTCGGTGGCAGCTTGGCCTACGACTTCGGCTATGCGTTCGCCAACTATGGCCTTTCTGGTGTGTCTGCCGGAGTGTGGGACACCCAAGGCTGGGACGCCATCAATTCGAGCACGGGCGCGGGCATTCCCAACCGCAATGAGCTCGATCTTTGGGTGCAATACCGACCGACCTCGGGGCCGTTGCAAGGCTTGCGCGTCAAAATGCAGTATTCGGACCTCTGGCAAGAGGGCAACGAACGCAACCCGCAGCCCGAGTTTCGCTTCATCGTCGACTACACTGTGCTGTTCCGCCCGCCGCTGATGAAGTAGAGCGCGCTTGCGTTTCAGCAGGCCCCAGACAAGCACGTGCACCAACTAGAGCGACTCGATAGATAACAGAGTGATGTCTCGATTGGTCCGGTCGCTCGGGGGCGACGAAAGAGACGCACATCTCAGCCACGATCAGAGAGATGGAAGCCCGATTCGTCATACGCTGACCGAGGGCTAGCCGTCTGGGTCGTCCTGCCACGCGCCGAGGACCAAACCTGGGGGCAGGGGTTCGTCGTACAGACTGGCGCGCTCGGACCGTCCTACCGACATGAACCCTCTGATCTTCGCGGTCCGCAGCGGCGGGACGCCGGAGTTCTCCATTTTAGCCGCAATCAGGTCGCGCAGCGGCTTGGGCACGTCCAGGCTCCGATCGCCGACGACGCGCGCGGCCCGGAGGAACAGAGTCTGCAGCTCCAGCAGCTCCGGCTCGGCCCAGTCGAAATGCTGGAAGGCGGAGTACACGTGCTCGACGAGGTCAGGCGAGACGACGGTCTCCGGCCCCGCGTGGAGCGGAGCTCGGTTGAGCAGGAGCCCGAGTGCTGTGAGATAAGGAGCACAGTGCCGCTTGGCGCGCGCAAGCGTTACCGCGATGTCGATGAAGGCGCTGACCAGGTCCACCTTTGTCTCGTCGGGAATCAGTTCTAGGGATCCCGCCAGGCGCACGAGTTCGACCGGCGCCTTCCCGCTGCGGATTCTGTCGAGCTCTCCCGCCAGAAGTTTGTTCTGCCGCTCGCGTGTGAGCCCGCCCGCCACCCGCCGCCAGAGGATGTATTCCTGGCACTTGATGCGCCGCCCGGGAAAACACGGGCCGGCAGCGTGCAACCGCCACAGGGCGTCGATGCGGAGGTCATCGCGGACAACGCCGAACCCTGGGCGCAGCAGGAATCCGGCCACGATAAGCCAAGCCTCTTCGAGGTCGACCGAGAGCCGTCGACCGTCCAGCCGCTCGTCCAGGGCGGGCCAGAGGGCGCGCAACAGGGGCCCGTTCCATCTGCTCCTGGGCGAACCGAGGATGCGCTCCAGACTCTTGAAGATCGTGCCGGCGGTCACCTTGTCCGCTTTGCCGCCGGGATGGGAGAATGCACTCCCGATCTGCTTGCGTCCTGTTTCCAGCGTGTCCGCCGTGGCGTTCGGTTCAATCTGGACGGTGGCGTCGCGGGCCAGTTGCGCACTGGGCACCCCCTCGCTGCCTTGGTCGTGCGGGCGCATGTTGAATTCGAGGGGCCAGGACTGCTGGCTTGCAGCGTCCGCACTGACGCAGGAGATCTGGAGCAGGCCCAGGGCGTTCACCTGCGCGACTAGATGGACTGGCACGGTCCCACTCGTTCCGGGGTGGGACGGCGCGGCCATCCTGACGATTGTCTGGAGCGGCGGGAGTGCCTGGAAATCGCCTTCGCGCCACGCAATGACGTCTCCGGCCCGGCACCTGCCATGGCGGCTCGCGGAATAGGCCTGGAAGCGCACCAGCTGATCGGTGCGCACTTCAAGCGCAAGATCAGCGATCTCAAACAGCTCTCCGGGCCTTGCACCGCGAGGAAGGACACACACGAGAGAGGGCTGTGCCGCCTCGCCATCCGTCGACGGTATACCCTGCACCTCCAGAAAGATCGCGCGGGCGGTCCCCGCCGCGATGTGCCTCGTCTGATGGTGGAGGAGGGCACCGAATCGCGCGGCTCCGCGCGCTACCGCCAGGGCCGGCTCTTCGTTCTCCAGAATGTGCGGCGCGAAGCCGTCCTGCCACGCTCCGATCTGGTCGCGAAGTCTTTGGCGTAAGAACGGTGGTTGGACCGACCCGCCGTTGAACAGGACAGCATCGACACGCGGGCGATCCCTGAGGAAATCGGCAAGATGTCGCGTGACCGCGCTGTCGGAGGCATAAGGAAGCCCCAATTCTCGCAGCGCCGCCTGTGTCTGGTACGGCCGCGCTCCCGCATCACACACCGGAAAGAACCCGTCCAGCAACACGCGCTCAATTTCCGCCCGCGTCACAGTCGCCGTCTGCGACCCGGCGACCATCCTCGACCCGTGACCGGGCAGCGCGACTGCAAACTGCTCGTCTGGCGGGCCTGCGTCCGCCAGCGCGCGCTCCTTCAGATCACAGCAGGAGGCGACGAGATGGTTCCATTGCGCGCCGGAAAGCTGACCGGCTCTCCCGGCAAGCCGCGGTTCCATGGCGTGTGCGATGGCAAGGTCGACATTGTCACCGCCCAACAGGATATGGTCGCTGACAGCCAGGCGCCTGATGTCGGGGATCGGGCTCGGGTCGTTCAGACGCAGTTCGAAGAGGCTGAAATCCGATGTGCCGCCGCCGATATCGATGACCAACGCATACCGCGGCCCGGCGTCGCGGTCCTCGAGCCGCCGCCACAGCTCGTGCGCTGGATCGTGCCGTTCCAGCCAGCAATAGAATGCAGCCTGCGGCTCCTCGAGCAGCCGCACGCCGCGGGGGAAGCCCGCTTCCTCCGCAGCAACAATCGTTAGCCGTTGCGCCGCCGCATCGAAGGAAGCGGGGACGGTAATCGTGACCTGCTGATCATCGAACGCAAACCCGGCCTCGGCAAAGCGGTTGTTCCAGATCTCGCGCAAATAGCTGAGAATCAGTGCGGAGGCGCGCACTGGCGAGATCATCCGGTCACGCGTCAGATCCGTTGATCCCCATGGCAGGAACGGCGCTGACCTGTCGGCAGCGTGATGGCAAAGCCAGGACTTCGCGGAATGGACGACCCGTCCGGGTGTTTCGCCCGCCTTCATGCGCGCGAAGCGGCCGGTGATCCACGGCCCGACTTCCATTGCCCTGTCACGAAAGTGAGCCGCGACTGCGTCCTCTGGCAGATAGAGGAAGGAAGGCAGCGTCAGCTCCTCAGCCAGGCCGGCCAGGCTTTCCCACTGCGGGACAAAAAGGACCTCCGGCGTTGCCTCACCGACTAGCGGCACGAATGCGAGCGCGGAGTTGGTCGTGCCGAGATCAATACCGATGGAGAAGCAGCCACGGGCCATCGTCAAGACTTACCCCCGGAGGCAGGTCCAGCCTATTCGGTCCGGACCTGGAACTCGACCTTCCATCGGCGATTGGAGTTCGCGTGCTTCATCCAGAGCTCGAGCATGCCGAGCTCCGTCACGACAGCGTTGATCCGGACCGGCACCACCTGCCCCGCCGGGACGTCGCCGAGCGCCGGGATCTCGATTTCGAGCAGGCCGGCGTCCTCAAGGTCACGTTCGGCGTCAGGAAGGATCTGTCCTGGTGTGTCGCCGCTTCGCACGGAGGAGGAGAAGAACCGAAACTCCGCCGCGCGGCCGGTGACAAGGCCAAACTCGCGTTCGTCGATCAGCAGTTCCGTGCCTTCCTGCATGCCCTGCGGAACAACGCACAGCGCCTTCACCGGCGGCTTGTAGCCTGGAATAGCTGGCATAGAGGTCTCCAGGCCGATGTAATAGGACCGTGCCGCGCCGGCCTTGATGCGCATGCCCTTGCCAGTGGCGCGATGACGCCCGTAGATCGCGGCACCGCGTGCGACAGCGAGGTCTGGTTCGAAACCTTGCAGTTCGCGGACTGGCTGCCCCCCGTTCCAAAGCGCCAGCAGATCAAGCACGCGGGCGCGGATCGACGCGGCCTTGAAAACGCCGCCGTTAAACAAGACCGCGGTCGGAATCAGCGCCTCCGTCCCGGCCCGCGCTCCGACCAGGACGGCGAGCTTCTCGCTGGCCTTCACGTTCTGCAGGCTCCGAGCGAGGAACCGGGCGATATGTTTGCTGACCACAGGATCGGACGCATAGGGCAGGCCGAATTCCTGCAGCCCTCCCGCGCGGCTCTCGCTCGGCACGTCGCCAATGCTGGTAGTGGCGAAGAAACCATCGAGTACAATTTGCTCTAACATCCCGCGATCGAGGGTTGTTGAGACCGTTTTGGCAAGCAGACTGGATCCGCGCGAGGGGACCGCAATCGGCGCCTGCGCCAGCGCGCCATCCTCGAAAAGGATGATCTTGGCCTCAGACGCGGCATACACCAGTGCCAGGAACTGCCAGGAGTCCAGCGGTTTGCCCGCCGCCTCCAGCTTGGCCTGCAACGCATAAGCGAGCGCCAGATCCATGTTGTCGCCGCCAAGCAGAATGTGTTCGCCGACGCTGACGCGCTCCAGTTCCAGGGCGCCTTCGACATCCGTGACGGCGATCAGGCTGAAATCGGCTGTTCCGCCACCGACGTCACAGACCAGGATGATATCGCCGTGAGCGACCAGGTCGCGCCACGTTCTGCCCGTGTGCGCCGTCCAGGCGTAGAATGCCGCCTGGGGCTCCTCCAACAATGTGACGTCTCCAAGCCCCGCGGCCTTGGCGGCTTCGGCGGTGAGGCTCCTTGCGGCCTCATCGAACGAGGCAGGAACCGTCACCACAATCTGGCATTCCGAGAGGTCCCAATCCCTCCCTTGCGCACGCTCGGCGTGCAGAAACGCATCCCTGAGGTGTTGCAGGTAGCGGCGCGAGCATTCGAGGGGCGAGAGCTTTTCTTCGGCGATGTCGGAGCGCCAGGGCAGGATCCGCCGTTTCGGGTCGATATGCGGGTTGGAGAGCCAGGACTTTGCAGAGGTCACGAGACGATCAGGCACCAGCGCGCCATGATCGCGCGCGAACTGGCCAACGATCGCGGGCTCCCCTGGTGCGTTCCAGGGCAGAGGAAACGACCCCTCGGGGAACTCCTCGCAGTGTGGAACATACAGGGCCGACGCCAGCGTCGGCGTTTCGCTGAGCTGGTTTGGTCCCAGGATCTGCGTGATTTCGACGATCCTGGTCTGATCAGTCTCGAGATCGGCGACCGCGATCGCGCTGTTGCTTGTGCCGAGGTCGATACCGAGACTGAAACGAGCGTTCATGGGTGGAGGTCCTGGTTGCGCAGTGCCGTAGATTCGCGTCAGCGGCGCTGTGCCGCGTGATGGGATGGGCGCACTGGCTCCGGCGTGCGCTCGATCCGGCGGCGGCTGCCCGGCCGAATGCCAGCCGGCTCCGTCCGCTTATTTCAGTTCCACCTCCGCCGGAGCGATCGCCGGAAGCCGGTCAGTCGAGTTGCGCAGAATGCGCGGCAGCCTCACCGCATCCGTCTTCCAGCCGTGGTGGACGAGCAATCCTGAGAAGGGCGCCGGCCCGCTGATCCTGCCCAGCAGGCGGTATTCGTCCGCCAAATAGCCAGCGGCGACCTGCACTGTGGTCCCCTCGCTCTCTTCGCGCACCGGGGAGATCCGGAAGTGTTCCTGCAGGACGGCCTTGCATCCGGCGTGGACGACACGCGCGGCTGCCCCGACTTGCGCGTCGTCGTAGGCGTTGATGTCGTCCATCAGGAAATCGACCAGCCGGCCTCTTGCCTGCAGCATCGCTAGAAAGCTGACGATCTCGGCATCGGCCTGGCTTGCGTGCATCGGAACAGTCGTCGGTCGGGCTGGCTTGGCCGCAGCGCTTCCGGTATCGCCCTTCGGGCCGTGCTCGGCCAGGATCGCGACCAGTGCGACAAGACCCAGCACCAGCGCGCCACCCGACAGAGAAGGCTGGAACGCACCTGCCGCGGGCAGCAACGCCAGAGCGTTCGCCGCGAGCAGGAGCAGGACGGCTGTGATCGAGACCCCTCTCATCGCGCGCATGCTTGTCGTAGTTCCTTTCACATCGCCGCTACGTGACGCACGAACAATATCGGATCTCGACAGCTGTGGAAACGTAGCCAGCGCTGCACAAGATTCCGGGAGCCGCAACTCCGGATGTCGCATCGATCGATGTTGCGGAAACAGGCATGACCGAGGTGATCCTTGCGCGCCCTCAAGGGAAAACTTCTGGGGGATGATGTCTCATAATTTTTGAGGCTGAGGGCTGAGGGCAGGGCCTACGCTGACCGATCGTGTTTGTCGTCCGATCGGGGTCGCTCAAATCGCTTCCGTTAGCATAGCAGTTTGCGAGCTGAGTATTTTGTGCAGGGCCAGTGACCGGATGCGTCGCCTCCATGATGGCATCGGGCGAAAACATTTCGAGCACCGCAGCGCTCACAGCAACAAAAATATCTGGATCGCCAGGATCGCCTTCTCGGAAGCATCCTAACAACATTCGTGCCTGCGTCGTCGCAACTTCCAGATTGCACAGCTATATCAAACGGGTTGTCGACCTGGCCAGCATTCCCGGTTGCGAAACGCTCTGCTCTGCGGGTCTTCTGCAAAGCAAGAGCGCAGAGGCATGCGATGGGCTTACTTATTGCTGCCCGCGGGTGATGCTCGCACATTGCCCCATGGGTCGACGGTCTTCTTGACATCCTGGGTACGCTTGAGGGTGGATTTGTAAGCTTCGTCCGTCGCTTTTTCGTCGGTCTTCTTGCGCGCTTCTTCGGCTTTTTGGCTGTCGGATTCGGGGAATGGTTGCGCCCGCGAGGCCGGTGTCAGCAAAGCCGCAATGAGGAGCGATGCGACAAATGACCTCGCAAGATGCCGCATGTTGCTAGTGTTGCCCTGCTGCGCTCGATTGGGACGGTGACATGCTGCGTTTGACATGGCTCCAACGTTCCTGGTTCATCGGATGGTGCTATGGGCGAATGATCTTGCAAATGATCTTGTCTGGCCGCTTCAGGGAAGCCCTCGTCGAGCGGCTTCGTCGCTTTGAGCAATGCGATCAGCCCACGTTTACGTACAGGCTCGATCACGAGTCGATCGCCGTCACGATGCATAATCGCCTCGTCTCCCGGCAACTCGAACTCGACGGGAATGCGAACCGCTTGATTGCGGCCGTTTCTAAACAATCTGACGTGCCTTCGCTCTGACATAGGGGTCGCCCCGGCAGATGTCGACAGCAAATGTCAAACGGGCTGCGGACGCAAGGGCTGACGAGTCGGGAGCCCAGCCCACAATCGGACAAGCCGGCATCGCTAATACTTTGAAATCATTGGACCTGGCAAACCGATTTCAGACAGACTCTAGGAAAATCAATGAGTTGATGCTGACTGTGGATCAGGAGGCCGGTGGTTCGAGTCCACCCAGCTGTACCAATGACTTAAGCTCATCCTGTTGGAGACCCGTTGGAAATTCGGTCGGAAATCCGGGTTTCATGCCCTGTTCTTTTCCGTGCGGTGAGCGATCCTAACGTGAGCGATGCGACGTGAGGTCTCATCCGACGGAGCGATATAGCGGCGGTTGGTCGTGTTCAGATCGGAGTGCCGGGCATGCTTGCTGACATCGACAAGGTCCGCGCCCGACTCATGGGCCTGAGTGACGCCGCCATGGCGCGCAAACATATTCCAAACCGCGGGCGTACACCGGCCGCATCGGCGACGTCGCGGTGCAGGTCCTGGTAGTATGGGCGACGCATCCGCAAACCAGCTTCGTCAATGACGCGGGCGCTTCCGGTTAGCCTCCGGAACGGCGGCGAGCGCTTTCTGAAACAATGGATAGGCAGTCACGTCGTAGGCAGCCTGAGCGTCGTTCTTTGACGTTGTCAGGTCGAGCGTTCTGTTCGCGAAGTCCTCGAACCGGAGGCCAGGCGCCAAACTTGACCGCGGCTCACGATCGCGCCCGCCTGCACGTCAACCAAACTATCGAGTTTTTCCACTCACCAATGACGTCGATTTGTCTCATCTCAACGTGAACTCGAACTGGGCCGCTACGCCAAGCACAATAGACCGATGCCGTCGCGTCCCGCTCGACAAGCTGTAGGGTGACAATCTAGATGGTAAGCCAGTGATATTCTCGATGAGTGTCAATCGGCGAAACGTATCGCGGATCTACTGCCTTGGAATTGGCGTCCGCGAGCCGTTGCGGCCACAGCGGACCCGACAGGCCAAACCTCACTACCCCGTGGCATTTTCGAGATGGGTTCTTCTCCTTGCGGTGAGTGACCCTGACTGGATCGAGGCGCCGCAGGGCACTTCAATCGCCAAGCGCGCTCATGAACCACGGCCGGGAGGTGCAAACTGAGGCAGCCAAAAAGCGATCCTCTCGATTTCGACCTCAATCGCCGCAAATAATTATAACTCCGATGGTCATTATAAGAAGCGGAACCAAAAGAGGCCCCACCTTGGAAACAACCCTACGTATGGCTTTCCGGCCTGCCAACCATTTCGCAATCATCCACCAAATTATCGTCATAAAAACAAAAATCACAAATAATATTGCTATTTCTCGCCATGTTCGCGTTGCGAAAAGCGGCGTATAAGCAAAGACGTCATCTGCTCCCGTCGCGACGGTCAATATGGAAATTTCTTGTATTTGCCGACTGCTCGGCGCCGCGTTGGGCGGCTCTATGGCTTGCTTACTCGAGTACCTTAGCAGCTTAACAAATCCGAAAATTATCGGGACAATTCCCAGCCACCTTGCGTCTTCTTTTGGAATAAAAAATAGCGACTGCGCTGCCGCCAGGCTCACTATAGTAAGCACCCAAAAACCTATTATTTGACCATATAGAACATTTCTGCTGTCGTAATTTGAATCAGTTAAATACGCTATTGCTATAAGCATGCCGTCAGTATTAGCTGATATGAATGCCGCCATTGAGAGTGCGATGATGTTAACAATTTCCATTTTTACCCTTTGAGGTGCGAGTAAACTGTAGTTAAATCAAAGCCATTAAATCACCTCACTTGATTTTGATGGATCACCGTCCTTTCTCATTATTGGGGCACCAACATCGCTGGCGCTCAGGACACGGATCGGCGCCAACCGCGCCACCGATCATCCAGAGCAATGTGCGCCGAAAAAACATCAATCGAGTCGCAATCAAACCCTAAACACGCAATATTTGGGGACCTCTCGTTCAATCTTTATAGCGAGCTCGCTTGGACTAATGAACGGTCTCCTCGCCTGTAGAAAGGGTGATTCGTCCCTCCGTTCCGGCAGTCCTGAGTTGGCCCCAGCGATCGATGCTAATTCTAAATACCAGTCCATCTGAACATGTTTTTTCCCATCAACAAAAAATGCCATAATGGTCAGAGCTTCTCGGTTTGATAACGTTTCCTTTGAAAGTCCAACCGCACCGAGAAGATGATCCATGCTCATTTGAAATTCCTCGGCAAGTTTAATAGCGTCAGACCCTGGGTACTGCTCGAGCTGGTTCAAAACAGCGAACGCGATGGCTTGATCGAATCCCCTAATAACTTCAGGATTGGCATGAAGATTGCGACTTTCTGGCAAGGAACAGAGCGCCGCGTATGCAATGACCTCTACACCGCGCCGCATCAACGCTTGGTCCCATGTTATGAAAGTACTGCCAGCCTGGACGCAATCATCTGTTAGAATGACGACATCCCCGCGAGAAAACATTGAATAGTTAAAAAGTGGCTGCTGAACAATTCTGCTCAACGCGCTACTCTCCGTTCGCCCAGCTTGGACGGTCTTGTTAGGGTCGTGGCCGGAAAGGCTGCATATTCGTGCGCCCTCAATATTTTCCTCTCTATCCACCACTAATTGGAGAGCTTCTCCAATCAATACTCGCTCAGTTTCGCAAAAAATAATGTTTTGATTGCTTATTGGGTTTTCGCTAAAGAATTCAGACAGTTCCCGAGCAATCGCTTGATTTGTCGCCGCGGCAAGCTCATTCTCAATTTTCTTCTTTGGTAGAACGGTCCGTCCAGGAAGATGAATTATTAGATCGCTATTTGCTCCAGCTATATTCTTCCAGCGACGAGCGATATAACGCTCAATTTTCTCCGCCAACCGCTCAATCATCGATTGCGTCAACAGGCCGTCCATTTTGGTGCCATCACTCGCTGTAAAGCCGTGCAGCACCTTCTGGCAAGCGATGAGTTGCTCTTCTCTTGAAAATGGCCCCTCCTTATGCAAGTTCAGACCACGTTTGGCAATCCAGCGCAGATCGTGCAGTTCTCTCTGTGCTAAGGGAAAAGCAGCGCCGAAATCAAGACTTCCTACCACCGGAGCTTCAGTGGCAAATGTTTCGCTGGTAATGACTTCTAAGAGCCTGTCGCCGTACCTTTCTCTTTTTACGTAAGGCGGTGATCGAATGTCGGCTACCTTCAACTTTCCCGTCTTCAAAAAGGTCAATGCAGCGCTCAGGCTTGGCAAGGTCGTAAATTGCCTGCGTCCAGCTATCCTTTTCCTGGGTATGATGATTGCGTCGATCCCGGCGGCCCAAGCTGCCTCACCATCCGTGTTTGGATTGTCACCGATGTAGAGGGCGAAACGCGTATCAACGCCCTTCGTCTCAAGCAAATTCAGGGCTTTGAATAATCCATCTGGGTGCGGCTTCCCAGCGTGACCGACAGCAACCGCAACATCAATTCCTTGCTCATCCGCAATACTCTTGACAATATGTTCTAATATATCTTGCGGTGTGTTGCTAACAACTCCGATTGGAATGTTTTGTTTGTGAAGATAATCAAGGATCTCTTCGGCATCGGGCAAAAGGGTCGGACGAATTTCGTCTCCGAGCAGAATTTCCTGTCGCAGGGCCTTGATGCGTTCGATATTCTCGCGACCGTATCCTTGAGCAAAATAAGCGTCCGACTTCTGGTCGCCCTTCTGTCGGTAATTTATCTCGGGGCGAGGCAGCCCGAAACGCCTTTCGGCGATATAAAATAAGCGCTCGTATGCCCTAAAGTAGTAGTCCGCGCTGTCAATCAGTGTATCGTCAAGGTCAAATAATATAGGTCGGAACATGTATCGCGTCTCGCGAAGGCTCTGCGCCGCCTCTGCCTTGATTACCGCAATTCCCCGGGGCGGCCTAAGCAGTACTTCTTCGATGCTATCACCAATGCCTGGTATGGTGGCCTGCCCGTTGCCAAGCGCGCTGTTGCGATAAGCGGTATCAAATCGACGTTTGTGTTCTTCCTTCCTTCCGTCCAGGAGAGTGGCGGCCAGGGTTAATGCTTCTCTTGGTGTCAACGTGTTAAATTGTATTCCTGCCTCTGACAATGCATCATCGATCTGCTGGGCGGAGGCTATGCCATCGAAAAGATCGAGCGCATCGCGCGAAATTCGCAACGAATTTGCGCCTTCATGACGAGAGTAAGTCGAAATGCCGATGACTCGTCCGCCATTTTTGCGCACAACCGAGTGCATTGCTGCCAGACAGCCGCCGGTATTGACGTGATCATCTGCCAGGATGACGCACGCGCCGGCAAAACGGCCGCCATCCTCCTTAAGGATCGGCTGCCGAAAGAGTCTCTCTATGGCTGTGGCGTTGGTTCGGTCCGTTGTCGTCGATGTTTGTATGGATAGAGCTGCAATGGCGACTTCGAGATCACTAAACGCCTGTGCGGCAATGATTCTGAGTGCATTAATCAGATATTCGGTGTAAACTCGCGCGAGAACATTAAAAGAGTTCTTAGCTTGGGTCCAATCCTTGACGTAATCGGCTACAATAATGATTGCACGCCCGTTTGTAGCCGAATTCCTAATTGCAATCTCAGCATTTTTTAATAGTTCATATGCGTGCGTGTTCCAATCCATTCCCTCCAGAATTTCCTTGGCCGCTGCTCGTCGTCCAATCGTGTCAGGATCGTTTTCTGGCATGCGCTGACTCGCAAAGTGTCGATTTCCATAAAGATCGCATCCCTTTTTTGCGATGAGCCGTAGATGAGCTTTTCTGAGGGATCTGACTTGGATGATGTAGTTGTCAAACCAATGTTTTGACGTGGATGTTTCGACGTTCGATTGGAGGCGATTTTCAGAAAGAGCTTGCATTAAGTCGTTGCGTGGAGACCACTCGTGATCGGTTTCCTGTTCCCAAAGTGATAGCCCGGCTGCCAACTGTTTCTCAAATATCTCACGTTCAAATACAGTACTTAAGAACGCAATGCGTTCAATAATGATGCCAAGCGTTTTGGGGGCGCTTTGTGCGATGGCGCGTAACGTCTTCTCAATCAGTCTTATGTTTGGTTTCTCTGCACAAACGGCGGCGCTGGTAACAGACGTAACGCTTGCATCGTCATACGGAATTCTCATAGGGACTTGGTGATTGAAAGCCCCGCCCGCGCCTGCGCCAGCAGGCGGATTGCGGCAAGGATTGTCCGGGTGGTCGTTGCCGGAAAGGCCGAATTGCTTGGAGTATTGGCATTGTTTCCGCTCACTGGCTGAATTGCGGCAATTACGTCGTAGAACCTGATCCGGCTCGTCAGCGTACCTAAGCGTGGGTCTGAAGTGAGCATGCATCCCGCAATCATGCATGAGGTGCTTCCCGGCAACATGCTCATTGTGAGCCGATAATAAGTATTATAGTTGCAATATCAGCAAGCACAACGGGATATGAAACACCAGGCTACGGGACATTCATCCTGATACGGCTGCCAAATGCTCCCGAAGCCGGACCGTCGCTCGGCAAATCCTTCCATCGAAGACGCCATCAAGCGCTACTTGTTCACTGAGCAGAGAAACCGCCATTGTGATTAGTCGTTTTATTTCAGTCCATGCGAACCCCCAAGCGTCGTCCAGACAGCCCCAGAGTGTCCTCCCGAGTACTACCAAGCCCCGCGACTGCGTTTGCGACAATTTCAGCATCATCATGCCCGAACCGGCGCGCGCTTTCGGCCGCATAGACATAGTCGAGGCGTACTACAGACATAGTCCCACGTGCCTTACAGACCGAGGCGGCCGATGCGGTCGGCAATTTGGTGGAAATTTTTAGGTGGCGTCTCCGGGTGTTCAACTCAAGCGATTTGCCGTTGCAGCATCGAGGGAGACGAGGCCATGCGAAACAATACCATCAACCCTGCCGGCTTGCGTCCACAGACTGACGCTGCCATCCCGTGGTGCCACTGCTATTCGACAAACCGGATCGACCCGATCGAGTGGGGGCGCGCTCTCGGCCGCCGGAATGCATCGAGTGCTCATCGAGGCGGAACTGGATGAGCGCCCCACGTGCGCCGTTCGAGGCAGCAGGGCGATAATGCAGGCGGCCCAACTGTCCCAGTTGACTTCCCCCCACGGCCACCGGTCGCGGACGGTCGTCGGGAGTTTCGATTAGGTGGAAATTAACATGCCACGTGCCAAGCTAAAGACGCTCCAAGGAGCTACCAAGGAGCTACCAAGGAGTGGCAAAGCCAAGCGGCACCAGCCTATTAGCGGCGGCCGCAGGCGACCGACGCGACTATCGGGTACCAACCCCTGGCGGGTTCGTCGCGCGCTTGCCGCTGTGTTTCCGTGAAGCCGTCGTACGGAACCCCAGCGGCGGGCTCGGTGTGGGGGGCTCTGTGATTCTAACTTCAAAAATGCCGAACTAGCGTCAGAGTTGAACATTCACGACGCGGCCGCCGTGTGGCTACAAGATCACGATTGCGCTTGGCTCGGGTTGAACGCGACCGGGAGCCACCCCTTGGATAAGCCGAGTGGGCTCCAGCTGCTTGTCGCCGGCCGCGGTAGCGAAGCAATGTGCATATGGTCTAGGAAGAGCTTCACACGAGCGAAATGCCTGTCCGAGCCAGGGAAAACGTGGCACCGGCCAGGACATGGCGACGAGTGGCTTCGAGTTGCTATCGGGTAATGGCTGGATCTGGGATCACGTTATGACAACTATTGTGGCTACAAAGGCCGCGAGGCCGTTGACAGCCATCCCCGCGGGCGTCTGGGCACTCGGCTTCGTGTCGCTGCTGATGGACTTTTCGTCCGAAATGACTCATGGGCTTCTTCCCTTATACCTCGTCAGTGTACTTGGGGCCCCCATGCTGGCCGTCGGCGCCCTGGAGGGAACCGCCGAAGCCGCCACCCTGATCGTCAAGATCTTTTCGGGAGCGCTCAGCGACTGGCTCGGTAGGCGCAAACTGCTGGCCGTGCTCGGTTATGGTCTTGCCGCCTTTGCTAAGCCGATGTTCCCCCTAGCACCCACGGTTGGATGGTTGTTCGCCGCCCGTTTTATCGACCGGATCGGCAAGGGAATCCGCGGCGCTCCACGAGATGCGCTTGTAGCGGACTTGAGCCCCGCTGAAATTCGTGGGGCCAGTTTCGGATTGCGACAGTCGCTTGACACCATCGGTGCCTTCGCCGGCCCGCTTTTGGCGATAGCCATTATGTGGTTGACAGCCAACAATTTCACCGCCGTTTTTTGGGTTGCGGTCGTCCCGGCATTCTTGTCCTTGTTGATCATTTCGTTCGCCGTGAGAGAGCCGTACCGTTCAGCCAGCCTCCGACAGAAAAGAAATCCCATCAGCCGGTCCGAACTGAGCCGTCTCAATGCAGCCTATTGGTGGCTCACCGGAATTGGTGGCGCGTTTACGCTCGCCCGCTTCAGCGAGGCCTTTCTGATCCTCAAGGCTCAAGAGACAGGCTTGCCAGTCGTTCTGGGGCCGGCCGTGCTGGTAACGATGAATGCAGTCTACGCTTTCTTCGCCTACCCGGCGGGTGCTCTGGCCGACCGCACGGATCGCTGCACAATCGTGGCGGTAGGGATCGGCGTGCTTGTTGCAGCCGATTTGCTCCTGGCCTGCACGCACGGTCTGACCGGTCTCATTCTGGGGGTCATGTTATGGGGACTACACATGGGTTTGACCCAGGGTCTGCTGGCGGCGCTCGTCGCCGACATCGCCCCGGCAGAGTTGCGTGGCACCGCGTTTGGGATGTTCAACCTGTCATGCGGCGTGGCTACGCTATTGGCGAGCATTGTTGCTGGCGCACTTTGGGACTTGGCGGGCTCTGAGGCCGTGTTCCTAGCGGGAGGAGGATTTGCGCTGTTAGCCTTCCTTGGCCTCCTCGCCGTCAGAAACCATTTGCCAAAGACCGCTCACTCATGAGCGCTTTTCTCGTGGAGATGCAGTTCTCGGTACCGCCGCTATAGTACCTGATAGGATCCGCGTGTCGATCTTCCGGCCACGTTCTGAAGCTCAAGCTCGGGACAGCCGCTGCCAGGTTGCTTGGTTACGTGCCGCGTGCCCCACCTGGGAAACTACGACGGCGATGGTCAGGGCGAGATAAACGTGAACAAGCCCACCGCTTATGGCCGGGACCCGTAACCTGGAGATCGGATAACTTTATCTGATCAAAAACCGCTCAGCAAATGTCAAAGTCCATTCAGAACGGCTTCCTTGACCGATGCTGCACGCCGTTCGCCGCCCCATCTCCCTTGTCGCCATTTCCAGGTCGAGGTGCCGGTACTGAGCAGCACGATTGTCTAAACGTGCGGTGGTCCACCCCGCCAAATGTTTGCAGCGCAAGAATGGTCGCGGCACTCTGGCGTTCCTGGGCCGGTGCGCCCAATTCCGTGTGGCCCGCAAATGCGAGGCACGCGACTGACATTGAACGCACGGGTATCGGAATATTGAGGGACATGACGCTTGCGCCGCATAACCTATCGAATACGACACTCGTTGGAAGTTGCAAGTTGCAAGATAACGCCGGGCCAACGCAAGTATCCCTCGATCTTGACGAACTTCGGAACGAGATCGTGCCGGTGGATTTGGCAACACGCCAGTGAGTTCAGGCAGCTCGGAGCCTCAATTCGAGGACGGAACCGACTGTTTTTTCCTCGGCATTCAGCCGCGCAAGCTCAAGCGTAAAAAAGCGTCACCTCGGAGCGCTGTAACCGCCCTCATTTTGCTCGTAATGACTACTTCGCGGTTATAATCGCCACGCCGTACGATCAACTTGATCAGGTAATCCGCAGCTCGTCCACCGA
>Ga0187783_10001789_pt1 | contig 15920 bp, 16 predicted proteins | sample 1015_SJ02_MP02_2_FD_132471 | JGI IMG/M metagenome (GOLD analysis project Ga0187783, IMG submission 132471) | Tropical peat soil microbial communities from peatlands in Department of Meta, Colombia - 1015_SJ02_MP02_20_MG | ecosystem: Environmental > Terrestrial > Soil > Wetlands > Peat | place... | reverse complement strand
CGGCGCGGTCGGGACCGAGATCGTCGGGGTCGCCGGGCTGACCATCTTGCTGCTCATCGTCGGCGCCGCGAGGACGCTGCTGCACTGGGGACACGTCGTCTCGTACGGCGCCATTCCGCACGCTGGCTATTTCAACTTCGGCACGGGCTCAACCGACGGCCCCTGGATCCTGGGTTTCCTGCTCGGGGCCTTCACGATCGTCGGGTTCGAGGCGGCCGGAAACCTTGCCGAAGAGACGCATCAGCCGGCCAAGGTCGTGCCGCGCGCCATGTGGACGTCCGTCGCCCTGTCCGGGGTGCTCGGCTTCGCCTTCCTCATCGCGATCACCGCCGCGAGCGGCAACCTGAAGGCACTCGCAGCGTCCTCTACGCCGGTTGCTGACGTCGTGATCCGGATCCTCGGGTCGGCGGTAGGGAAGATCTTCCTGGTCCTGGTGCTCTATTCCATCTTTGCCTGCGGACTGGTCATCTTCGTCACCGCGACGCGCGTCTGCTGGGCGATGTCCCGTGACCAGCGATTCCCTGGATGGCAGGCGCTGCAGAAGGTGGACAGGCGGACCGACAGCCCCGCGTTCGCGGTGATAACTGTCGGCGTACTGATAGAAGTCGTCCTTGCCATCTTCGCAACCCAGACGAATGCGCTGTTCAATCTCTTCAGCGCGTCGACGCTCATGCCCGCCGTCATCTACCTCGTCACCGTGATCTTGTACGCGCTGGCCAGGAAGCGCCTCCCGGCGACGCAGGGGTTCTCGCTCCGGCGGTGGGAGATCCCGGTGGTCGTGATCTCGCTCGTCTGGCTCGCATTCGAGATGTCGATCTTCCGCGCGAGCTCCTTCGGCACGCCGTGGGCGTACGCCGGCATCATGACCGCCATCGGCCTGGTCTACTTCCTCTACCTGGTCGTCACGCGGCGTTCCCTGGCCATGCCAGGCGCTGCCCGGTCGGAGCCTGGCGGTGCCGCGGCGCCTCCGATGTCCGGAGCCTCGGCGTCCGACGATCGGTGAGCGGTGCGATCCTGGCGCTCGACCAGGGCACGTCGGCGACGAAGGCCCTGGTCGTCCGCGCCGACGGGTCGGTCGCTGCCGAGGCCGAGGTGCCGGTCACGACCCGCGTCGTCGGGGCCGACGGGGTGGAGACCGAGCCCGAGGAACTGTGGACGTCGCTGCTCGCCGCGGGCGGCGTGGCCGCGGGCCGGTCCGGCGAGGCGATCGCGGCGATTGCGCTGGCTAACCAGGGCGAAACCGTTCTTGCCTGGCGGCGCGCCACCGGTGAGCCGTTGTCGGCCGCAATCGGCTGGCAGGATCGGCGAGCGGCGGAGGTAACCGACGCCCTCGCCGGTCATGGCGACTTTGTGCGGGCGGTGACCGGGCTCGAGCTTGATCCTTACTTCTCCGCTCCGAAGATGACCTGGCTTCGCCCTCAGGTGCCCGACGACGCGGTCATCACGACCACCGACACGTGGCTACTTCACCGGCTCACCGGTCGCTACGTGACCGACGCCGCGACCGCGTCGCGGACCCTGCTGTTTGACCTCGACGCCGGCGCATGGTCCGAGGACCTCTGCGCGCTCTTCCGCGTCGACGTCGGCTCGCTGCCTTCGATCCTCGGGAACACCAGCATGGTCGGGTCGACGCGCGCCTTCGGCGCCGAAGTGCCGGTGATCGGTACCGCCGTCGACCAGCAGGCCGCGCTGTTCGCTGAGGCGTGCTTCGAGCGCGGCCAGGCCAAGTGCACCTATGGGACCGGCGCGTTCCTCTTGACGACGCTCGGCAGTTCGGCCCGGCGCTCGGCGGCCGGGCTGGCAACCTGCGTCGCGTGGCGCATCGACGATGCCACCACCTATTGCCTCGACGGACAGGTATACACGGCGGGCTCCGCAGTGAGCTGGCTCGTCTCCCTAGGGATGATCGATTCTCCGGCAGCGCTCGACGCCGTGATCCGCGACGGCGGCAAGGGGTCCGGCACGGCATCGGTCGGAACCGAGGTGTTCGTTCCCGCGCTGAGCGGACTAGCCGCGCCGTACTGGACGCCCACGGCGCGGGCGGCGTGGTCGGGCCTCAGCCTCGACACCGACCGTGCCGCGATGGTCCGCGCCGTCCTCGAGGGGATCGCTGCACATGTTGCCGTGCTTGGCCGGGCCGAAGCGGCGGACCTAGGCGGGCCGATCGAGCGGCTGCGGGCCGACGGCGGCCTTGTCCGCTCCAGGACGCTCATGCAGGCGCAGGCGGACCTGCTCCAGGCACCGGTCGAGGTGTACGCCACGCCGCACGCCACAGCGCTGGGGGTGGCCGCGATGGCCCGCCTCGGCCTTGGCGATGCCGCCACGCCCGCTGACGCGGTGTCGGCCTGGCGTCCGGCGGCAACGTACGAGCCAGGGTGCACGGCGGCGGAGGCGGAGGGCCGGCTCGCGCGCTGGCTGCAGGCGGCGGACGCCGTGGCGCGACAAGCTCGTGGTTCGGGGACGGCACCGTGAGGGTGTCATGAGCCGGGCAGACCCGCAGCCTGGCTACGATGTCGCCGTTGTTGGCGCCGGCGTGGTCGGCGTCGCCATCGCACGTGAGCTCAGCTGCTATCAGCTGCGCGCTGTGGTGATCGAGGCGGGCAGCGACGTCGGCACGGGCACCACGAAGGCGAACACGGCGATCCGCCACACCGGGTTCGATGCCAAGCCGGGCTCACTTGAGGCCGCGCTGTTGCGTCGCGCGTACCCGCTGCTGACTGACTACGCAGGGCGCACGGGTATCCCCCTGGAGACGCCGGGTGCCCTGCTTGTGGCGTGGAACGCCGAGCAGCTCGCGCGCCTTGACGCGCTGGCGATGCAGGCCAAGGAGAATGGCATCGGGGACGTCCACCCGGTTGCGGTCGACGAGCTCTATGCCAGGGAGCCGCACCTCGGCGCCGGAGCGCTCGGCGGTCTCGCCATCCCTGGCGAGGGCATCATGTGCCCCTTCACCACGCCACTCGCGTTCGCCACGGAGGCGGTGACGAATGGCGTTCGCATCGAGCTCGACACACCGGTGCTGTCGATCCAGGATCGCGGTGCGGACTACGCGATTTCGACGCCGCGCGGCCCCGTGCGGGCGCGCTGGGTCGTGAACGCGGCCGGACTGTTCTCCGACGTCATCGACCGCATGATGGGCCACGACCGGTTCACGGTCTCGCCACGCCGGGGGCAGCTCATCGTGTTCGACAAGCTGGCCCGCCCGCTGGTCTCGTCGATCCTGCTGCCGGTTCCCACGGCGGTCAGCAAGGGCGTGCTGGTGGCGCCGACTGTATTCGGGAATGTGCTGCTCGGGCCCACCGCCGAGGAGGTCACCGATCGCGGGGCGACGGAGACAACGGCGAGCGGGCTCGCCGACCTCATGGCGAAGGGACGCGCGATCGTCCCGGCGCTGCTGGGGGAGGAGGTCACCGCCACCTATGCGGGCCTTCGAGCCGCGACCGAGCACGCCGATTACCAGATCCACTGCGACGCCACGCAGCGCTACGTCTGCGCCGGCGGCATCCGGTCGACAGGGCTCTCCGCGAGCATGGGTATCGCCGCCCACGTGGTGGAGCTGCTCGCGGAGGCCGGTCTGCGACTAGCGCGGGCAACGAGTCATCAGGGCGTGCGCATGCCGCCGGTCGGCGAGTCCCAGTTGCGTCCGTTCCGCGACGCGCAGGCGATCGCCGGCAATACCGCCTATGGCGAGATCGTCTGTCACTGCGAGCGCGTGACTCGCGGCGAACTGGTCGACGCTCTCCGGGCGCCGCTTGCCGCTCGGACCATGGACGGGTTGCGTCGACGCACCCGGGCCGGGCTCGGGCGGTGTCAGGGCTTCTATTGCTCGGCCGCCGTTACCTCGCTACTCGATGAGCACGAGGGCTCGGTCATGGACACAAGCCAGGCGATGCAGGCCGACCGGCCCGGTCCCGGTTCGGTGACCCGGTGACCCCGCTACCGGCGCCTGCCTCAGGCACCGGCCCGGCGCGTGCGGTAGAAGTGCTCGTCGTGGGCGGCGGCCCGGCGGGCCTGGCGGCGGCGGTGGAACTCCGCCGCCATCTCGCCACGGTGGCCCTGGTCGAGCGGGAGCTCGTCCTGGGCGGGATTCCTCGCCACACTCGTCACTCCGGCTACGGCGGGCGCGACCTGCACCGCGTTATGTCCGGTCCCGAGTACGCACGGCGCTACGCCGCACTGGCTGACCGCGCCAATGTCGAGCTCCACGTGTCGACCAGCGCGACCGACTGGTGCGCGGACGGCGGCATCGTGACGACCAGCCCTGCCGGGATCGTGCGCTGGGCGCCGCGGGCTGTCCTGCTCACCACCGGCTGCCGCGAGCGTCCGCGCGCGGCCCGTCTTGTTCCCGGCGATCGGCCTGCCGGCGTGCTGACCACGGGGTCGCTGCAGCAGTTCGCCGACCTGTTCCACCGGCCGGTCGGCGGTCGGGCGGTCGTCATCGGCGCCGAGCACGTCAGCTTCTCGGCGATCCACACGCTCACCGCTCACGGGGTCTTCGTCGCGGCCGTGGTGACCGATCAGCCGCGCACGCAGACGTACGCACTGCTGCGCGCGCTCACGGCCGGCCGCCACCGGGTGCCCGTGCACACCAGCACTGACGTGGTGGCGGTTCGCGGCACGGATCGGGTGTCGGCCGTGGAACTGGCCGACCGCCGGTCGGGCGCGCGATGGTCGATTGCCTGCGACACGGTGGTTTTCACCGGGGATTGGGTGCCCGATTACGAGCTGGCCCGCAGGCGCCCGCTCGCGATGGCGGGACGGCATCCTGCCGTGGACCAGTGGCTGCGTACCTCCCGCCCCGGCGTGTTCGCGGCCGGCAACCTGGTGCACGCGGCCGAAACCGCCGACGTGGCCGCTCTCGGTGGCAGACATGCCGCGCGCTCGATCGCGAGCTACCTCACCGACGGCGCGTGGCCAGGATCCGGCGTCGAAGTGGTCGCGTCCGATCCTTTTCTGTGGGTACACCCTGCCCGGCTAACGAGCCAGTCGGAACGCCCAGCGCGGGGCCGCCTGCTGACGCGGGTCGGGCGCTTTCTCGGACCAGGCACCATCCAGGTCGTGCAGGCCGGCCGCGTGCTGCACGCCGCGTACCACCGGCGGCTCGTTCCGAACCGCAGTATCTCTCTCACCTGCACGTGGCTCGCCTCCGTTGATGTCGAAAATGGGCCTGTCGCGCTGGTCTGGCACGCTGGACGCTGACGGGCCGAGGCAATCATCAAGTTTGTGGTGTTTCGTCTATTTTCTGTCATGCCTTGTAGCTTCACAACTGCGGTACGTGGGCATACATGCGCCCAACGACCCGGACGCTCCAATGGAGGTGGCGCCATGACGAATAGCTCGGCCGGATCGCCCGCGCAGCAGGCGGGGTCGCCGCCGGGCGGTGGGCGTAGCCTCCGGAGTTGGCTCGTTGACCGGCCGATGGCGCAAAAGTACCTTGCTGAGCTCGTCGGCACGGGCCTGCTGGTGTTCTTCGGAGCCGGCGTTGCGACGGTCAGCTTCGGCTTCCGCGGCTTCGGCTCCAGCGTCTCGGCCGGCATCCTGCTGACCGGCCTGGTGTTCGGACTGGTTTTGCTAGGCCTGGTCGCCGTGATCGGTCCCATATCCAGCTGCCACGTCAACCCGGCGGTCACCCTGGGCGCCTTCCTGGCCAGGCGGATCACGCTCGTCGATCTGCTCGGCTACTGGGTCGCGCAGATGCTGGGCGGGCTGCTCGGAGCGCTGCTGCTGCTATGGGTGATGCACAGCTCGCCGGCCTACTCCATCTCCAAGATCGGCCTTGGGGCCAACGGTTACGGCGGGCTATCGCTGCTGCACTCCTCCGGCGGCGGTGCGTTCCTCACCGAGGTCATTCTCACCGCGGTGTTTGTCCTAGTGGTTCTCGCCGCCACGCGCAAGGATGCCAGCGCGCCGGTCGCCGGCATCGTCGTCGGTCTCACGCTGGCCCTGGTCAACATCATGGGGATCCCCATCGACGGCGCGTCGGTGAATCCCGCGCGTAGCTTCGGGCCAGCGGTCCTGGTGGGCGGCCAGGCGCTGAGCCAGCTCTGGCTATTCCTCATCGCGCCGCTGGTCGGTGCCGTCTTTGGCGTCGCCGTGTACATGCTGTTCCACCGGATCGGCGATGACGCCATCACACCTCCGGCGGGCGACGTCAGCTCGCGCTAACTACGCCGGGCTGAAGCCGACGAGGTTAGAGCACCGCCGGCCTGCCGGTCGCGAAGCCCGTCTCATTCTGTCTCGTGGTGGTCCCGCTGGACGTGCCTGGCAGTACAGGATGACTGGTGAACCGGATGGCTATCGCTGGGGCGTGGGTGAGACTGCCGTCTCGCGCGCGAGACATGCAGGCTTTATTGGAAAGGTAATGGCGTGATGCCGCACATCGATCGATCGCAGGCAGTCGCTGCCCTCTTTGACCCTAAATCTGTCGCAGTCATAGGCGCTTCGACCGACCCCCATGGCCTGGGTGGCCGCCCGCTCGGTCTGTTGCGAGCTCGCGGCTATCAGGGCCCAGTGTTCCCGGTCAACCGCTCCCATTCCGTCGTTCAGGGTGAGCGGGCGTATCCGAGCATCCGAGAAGTGCCTGAGCCGGTTGACGTGGCGATGATAGCTGTACCCGCTGTGATGGTTCCGGAGGTTCTGCGTGAGTGCGCGGCTGCTGGGGTAAAGCTGGCCGTGGTCGTCAGCTCGGGATTTGGCGAGGGACAGGGAAGTGGCCTAGAGCTGGCCGAGGAAGTCCGCAAGGATCTGCTCGCCACCGACATGCGCGTTCTCGGGCCTAACTGTGAGGGATTTGCCAGCCTTCCCGCTCAAGCGCCGGTGACTTTCAGTCCAGTGCTGGACTATGAGAAAAGCGGCTTGCCGCTAAAAGTCGGCGGAATCAGTGTGCTATCGCAAAGCGGCGGGCTGGCATTCGCGGTGGCCCAGTGGGGAAGTGAAGCCGGGATCGGCTTCAACCACATCGTAAGTACTGGAAATGAAATTGATCTCGATATCCTGGACATCGCGACCGAGGCAGTCGAGGACGCGCACACAAATATAGTGGTCATGCTGCTAGAGGGTTTCCGCGAACCGATGCGAATGCGCACGATCGCGGATCGCGCACTGGCTCTCGGCAAGACTTTCATGATCGTTAAGATCGGGGTGTCAGAGGCTGGCATCCGGGGATCCTTCGCGCACACCCGTCACGACGCGGGAACCCCTGAGCAGTACGACCGGCTGCTCGACCATCCGGCGATTCAGCTGATCAGCGACGCCGATATCTTGATCGATCTGCTCCAGGCGCGATCTAAGTGTCCGCCGATGGCTGGCCGGAGGGTGGCCGTTGTCACGACCTCTGGCGGTGCCGGGGTGTGGACTGCCGACGCCTGCCGCCTCGCCGGACTTGAGCTCCCCATCTTGAGTGCGGCTACCCAGGCGAAGCTCGCCAGTCATATGCCCGGGTACGGGTCGCCGATCAACCCGGTCGACCTCACGGCTCAATTCATTGCCGGCGGACAGTTCGCCCCCGCGCTGCAGATTCTGGTGGACTCCGGCGAAGCAGACGGGATCGTGCTGGTTACATCCCTGTCGTCGTCTGCACGGTTGGAGAGCGAACGGGAAGAGCTGACAGCGCTCGTCAAGCGAAGCCCGATTCCGCTGATCGTGTATGGCTACACGCGGCCGAACCGGTCGTGTGTCGACTTGCTTGAGCACATCGGACTCGCCTGGTACATCGGGTCACACCGGGCCGCCAGGGGGATCGCCGCCCTAGCCCCGCCGATCACCTAGGCACGACTGCGGACCGCATTCTGCCCATCAGCCAGCGCGCGGCTCTGTGGAGCCTGGACAGGCTTACAGTCAGGGCGTGGCTAGGCTAGCCGCCGCAGCTCATCAGAGAGGAACGCCATGCCGCAGCTCACCACCGACCAGTACGTCGCCGAGATCGAGGCAAGCACAGCAGGGCTGGCGGAAATCTTGGCTGACTACGATCAGGCCCTGCCGATCCCCACGTGCCCGGAATGGACACTGCGTCAGCTTGTCACGCACGTTGGCAGGGCGCACCGGTGGGCAGCCGAGATCGCGCGTACGAGGTCTGACGCGTTCATTCCGTTCCGTGCGGTACCGGACGGCAAACTGCCCGATGATCGCGCCGTGCAGCCTGCGTGGCTGCGGGCCGGCGCGGCCCGGATCGTCGACGCGGTGCGGGAAGCAGGCGGTGATGTCGTCTGGTCGTTCACCGGACCGGCGCCTGCCGGTTTCTGGCTACGCCGGATGGCACACGAGACGCTAGTGCACCGGGCCGACGCTCAGCTCGCCGCGGGTGCCGAGCCCGAGCCCGTCATTGAAACGGAGGTAGCTGCCGATGCCATCGACGAATGGCTGATGCTTCTCAGCGGTGGTGGTGTTGGCAGCGCCGACGAGCGGGCCAAGGCGCTGCCCGCCGGAGTTGTCCTGCACGTACACGCAACCGATGACGGACTTGGCGGCCGCGGTGAGTGGATGATCAGGCGCCAGGCGGGCGGTCTGACCGTTGAGCCAGGTCACGGTAAGGGTGATGCCGCCCTTACCGGCCCGGCCGCCAGCTTGCTGCTCGTGCTGATGCGGCGGAGGCCGGTTTCCGATCCGGCGGTGACGGTTTACGGGGACAGCGCCGTGGTGGATGGCTGGCTGGCAAGCACCGCGTTCTGACGGACTGAGCTCACGTCCGCACCGCGGTGCTTGGGAAGGATGACGTCATGGCAACCTTCAGTGGCTCTGACGACCTGCAGGGCGCGGAGTTCGTCGACGCTGACTTGCGGGGCGCCCGGTTCCGCAGGGCTGACCTGTCCGGCGTCGTGATGCGCGCAGTCGATGTGCGGGAGGCGGATATCGACGCCCCGTGGCTGTTCAGGGGCGAGAGCTTCTTGCGCGTCAACGGCGTAGACGTGATCCCGCTGGTCGAGTCGGAGCTCAACCGCCGCTTTCCCGGCCGGGCCGGACGGCGCGCCACCGATCCGGACGGCCTGCGCGCGGCCTGGGCCGCGCTCGAGCGGACCTGGGCGGCCACGCTGCAGCGGGTCGCGGCGATGCCGGCGGGCACGGTCGATATCTCGGTAGACGGCGAGTGGTCGTTCGCGCAGACGCTGCGGCACCTGGTCATGGCCACCGACGCATGGCTCGGCCGGGCGATCCTGAACGTCGGTCAGCCGTTCCACCCCATCGGTCAGCCCAACGCCGAATACGAGACCGACGGCAACGACATGTCGATCTTCTCGACGCTCACACCGCCGTACGCCGACGTGCTCGAGGCACGCGCGGGTCGCGTCGCCATGGTGCGCGACTTCCTCGCCACCATTTCCCGAGACGACCTGGCCGCGACTCGCAAGAACCCGTGGGCTCCCGAATACCCCGAGACCATCCTGTCGTGCCTGCACGTGATACTCGGCGAGGAGTGGGAGCACCACCGCTACGCTGTCCGCGACCTCGACGCGATCGATGCGGCGTCCAGCGCATGAGCCCGTGAAATCAGCTACCGAAGCGTGTCCCGGCTTCCGCCATTCTCAGCTGGTGTCGATTAGCTGCGTCAGGGACCCTTGGTCTGGATGAGCGACATCCCACAAGCGATCTCCATCGGACGCCGCGTCGTGGTGACCGGCATGGCCGGGGCGGGGAAGAGCACGTTCTCGCGAGCGCTTGCGGCGAAGACGGGCCTCCCCGTCATTGTTCTTGACGTCCACTTCTGGCTGCCGGGCTGGACCGAGCCGACGCAGGCCGAGTGGCGCGAGAAGCAGAAGAGACTGCTCGCCGGCGACGACTGGATCGCCGACGGCAACTACCACGCCACGCTCGATCTTCGACTCGAGCGAGCAGACACGGTCGTGTTCCTCAACACACGGTGGTGGATCTGCGCATGTCGCGCTCTCATCCGTGGTGTTCGAACGCGACCGGTTGACTTCGAACTGCCGACCGGCTGTGACGAGTCCCGCTTGCGTCGGCTTCGCGATGAATGGTGGCTGGCTTGGCGCATCTGGCGAGTCCGCCGCTCGGAGCACGATACAGAGATGAAGATCCTGTCGCAGCATGGAAAGCACGTGGCTCTGTGCGTGCTCCGGTCCAAACGGGATGTGCGCGAGTTTCTCGAACGGGCGGTTGGCTAACGGCTAGCTGCCCAGCCACGCGATCCTGCGAGTGATAGCAATCTACCGGGCACGACGATATATAGTGAAAGCGGATGCCAGACATCATAGTTGAGGAGAGTCTGATGTCTAGGACGATGGTAGACCTGGACGAGGAAGCCCTGTCCCTGGCCAGCGAGGAACTCGGCACCACGAGCAAGGTCGCGACCGTGAACGCGGCCCTGCGCCGGGTGGCGAACCAACGGGCTGCGGCTCGCATGCTTGAGATCCTCGATGAGACTGGCACGGACCTGTCCGACGAGGCGCTCGGCGGCGCGTGGCGGGACGGCGGCCGCGGTTGAGCGTCCTGCTCGCCGACAAGTCCGCGCTCGAGTGGGCACGCCGCGACGACCGGGCCCGGGCGGCGTTCCTGGACCTGCGCACCGCGCATGTGATCGCCGCATGTCATGTGACGGCTCTGGAGATCTGCTATTCGGCGCGGAACCTGGCAGATCTTGAGGCTCTGCTGGCTGGCCAGCGGGCCCTGGCGTGGCTGCCGGTCGGAGAGGCGGCAATGGACCGGGCCCTGGAGGTCCAGCGACTGCTCGCAGCGCATAGCGGAAACGGGCACCGGCGGCCGATCCCGGACCTGATCGTCGCAGCGACGGCCGAACTGCACGGCGCTGAGGTGCTGCACGTAGACGGCGACTACGAGATGATTGCCGAGGTAACCGGCCAGCCGATGCGAAGGCTGTTCGATCCCGCCTTGCCGTAGCGCCGGTAGGGCAGCATGCCGAGAGGTCAGGGCAGTGCCGGATCCGGGTGCCCGCGATAGGACCAGCGCAAGGCACCGCTGAAGGTGCTGCCCAGGGATCGGACCGCGCCTACTGGAATGATTCCGAGGCCTATCACAAGTCAGACGGGGTGGGCGGAGATGATCGCATCGTCTGGATCATGGCTGGTCTTGATCTGCTGAAGCCGCTGGTAGGAGTCGGGAGGCAGGAGCGCCTGCGCGGGCGCGGGGGTGTCCGTCGTGTTGTAGTAACCGTAGCTGGCGTGCCATGGAGCGAGGGTCTGCTTGAGCGCCTGCGCCTGGTCGCTAACGGTGGCGACCGTGTCCGGTGTGGTGGCAACGCCTGTTCCGTACAGTGCGTAGCTCGCGTCTATGGCGGGCAGGGCGCCGCCGTTGGCTTCGGGTCTGCGCAGCGTGCCGTCTAGGTGGCGGACCTCGATGCTGATCAGCATGGTGTTAGCGTCCGCTCCGGCCATGCCCACCAGGGCGTCGGCCGCGGCGGCCGGGAAGTCAGTGAGCAAAGCGCCGTCGCCTACAGCTGGTATTGGCTCGGTGGGGTCCATGTGTAGCTGGTTCAGCGCCGGCGCCGGCATGCTCGCGAAGGTGTCTATTTCCGGCGCGAGCTTGCGTAGCGGCGCGATCAGATCGGCGCCGGTGCGTTCGTCACCGATGTAGGCGGCTTCCACCATCGCGAAGGCGCGGCCTCGCAGCTGGTCAGGGACCGTGGGCAGCGGCGGAAGGCGCAGGATCCGGCCGATCGAGGTGACCTCGTCGGGTACCGTCGTGACCCATTCGCGCCAGGAGTGCAGTACTTCCGCGGCGCGCTGGATGGGGAAGAACAGGTCTCCGGCGTACAGTTCGGGCACCGGGTAGAGCATCATCTCGAGCGCGGTCACGACACCGACGCTGCCGCCGCCGCCCCGGATCGCCCAGAACAGGTCCGGCTCATGCTGGGCGTCGGTGCGGACCAGTTGCCCGTCCGGCGTGACCACCTCGGCGGCAGTGACGCTGTTGGCCGCTAGCCCGTAGCGGCGCGCGAGCCAGCCAAGCCCGCCGCCCAGGGTGTATCCGGTCACCCCCACGAGAAGCGAGCTGCCTGCCAGCCCGGCCAGGCCGTGCTCGCTCGCCGGGACAGCGACGTCCTGCCACAGCGCGCCAGCGTCCGCCCGCGCAGTCCGGTTGTCCGGGTCGATCCGCACGTCGCGCAGCCGCGACGTCCGCAGCAGCAAGGCACTGTCCAGCGGCTCGAGCGGAGCGGCGCCATGGCCGGTACCTTGCGGGGCCACGCGCAGTCCGTGCGACCGGGCAAAGCGCACCGCAGCGGCCACATCAGCTGGCGAGGCCGCCTCCACCACCACTGCCGGCCGCTGATCGGCGGTCAGTATCCAGGCTTGGCGTGCCTGCTCATAGCCCGGCTCGCCGGGAACGAAGACCTGTCCGGTGACCCTGGCACGGAGTGCGTCTGCTGCTTCTGGGAGGATGCTGCGCGCGCTCATCGGGATCTCCGTCGGTGGTCGGCTTCAGCGGGCTCAGCGCGACGCACCGATCGGGATCCGGCCACCCACCGGCCAGCGGACGTCCCACAAGCCATCCGGTAATTTGCCGCGATCGATGCCAAACCAGTGCGGTGGCTGGCATGCGACGGACGATGACGCCAATGCTCGTGATCGCTCCGGGCAGCCACCCGACAGCCCGCAGGACAGCTCTATCGTCGTCACATGCCGTCTTACCCATGCCTACCCGGCACAACCAATAGCGCGCTCGCAGCGTTGCCGAGGTCGGGTCCAGCTCACCAGGCTCTGCATCAACCTATGGCCCCTGGGTAGGCCCCGGCTAAGCGTCTTTCCGCTGACCGGCGAAAGGGGAAAGCCATGACCATGAACCTTGAGGTCGACGTTATCCCGGTATCCGACGTCGACCGGTCCAAGCAGTTCTACTCGAACCTCGGCTGGAGGTTCGATGCCGACGACGCCCCGATGGACGGCCTTCGCATCGTCCAGTTCACGCCGCCAGGCTCGGGATGCTCCGTCAGCTTCGGCAAGGGCATCACGACCGCCATGCCCGGCTCGGCCGAGGCCACGCTGACCGTTCCCGACATCCTCACGGCCCACGACGAACTCGTCGACCGGGGCATCGACGCCACTGACGTGTGGCACGGCCCGCCGTTCCCGGTCGAGGCGCGGATGCCGGGTCCCGACCCTCAGCACACGAGCTATGGGTCGTTCTGCTCCTTCAGCGATCCAGACGGCAACGTTTGGATCGTCCAGGAGGTCACAACGCGCCTGCCCGGCAGGATCTGAACAAGGGGCCGCTGACCTCAAACTCCGGGACTAGCAGGGCGTCCACGGCTGCGACGGGCTGCAGGGCCTGACCCGTCCAAGCACCCAGCAAGACCACTGGGGCCGGGACACCTAATTTCCGCAGGTTGGTCGGCCCTGCCTTCCGTCAGCACGGAGCAAGATGGTGGGCACGTGTTTCGTACTCTAGTAGCAATGTTGGTATGCTATGGGTATGAAGGTAAGTATCAGCCTGCCAGAGGAGGACGTCGCGTTCCTGGATGCGTATGCCCGGTCCCAGGGCGTACAGTCACGCTCTGCCGTCGTACATAAGGCAGTCCGGATGCTGCGCGTAAGCGAACTCGGCGAAGCTTACGAAGAGGCCTTCACGTCCTGGGACGACGAAGACGAGGCCGCCGCCTGGGATCCCGTGGCGGCGGACGGCCTGGAGAATTAGATGCGCCGCGGCGACATTGTGGCCGTCAGGCTGGACGCGGCGCGCGGATCCGAAGCCAGCAAGACCCGACCTGCCATTGTCGTCAGCAACGATGCCGCCAACACGACCGCGGCCCGTCTTGCGCGTGGCGCTGTAACGGTAGTTCCGGTCACCTCAAACGTGGCGCGCGTCTACCCGTTTCAGGTTCTTCTGCGGGCCGATCAGACCGGGCTCAAGCAAGACTCGAAGGCGCAGGCTGAGCAGATCCGGTCGGTAGCGGTTGAGCGCGTAGGTAAGCAGATCGGGGCGCTTCCCGCGACGGTCATGGCTGAACTTGATGAAGCACTCCGCGTCCATCTCGCTCTGTAGCGCCTAGCCTGCCCCAGGCGTCTTCCGTCCGCCAGAACACGGCGGCATATGAGGATGCCCGGTTGTGCATGCCGGGACACTAGCGGGGTGGAGATTCGTCTTGACGGTGGCAATGTCGGTGGGGCGGTCCGGGTAGGCGATACTGTGCGGCGGACCGCTGGGCCGTGGACGTCGGCCGTGCACGCGCTGCTGGCGCACCTGGCGGGCAAGGGCTTTGTCGGCAGCCCCCGGCCGCTGGGGCTGGATTCGCAGGGACGGGAGATGCTGACGTTCCTGGCCGGCGAGACGGTGGGCAGCACGCGGCCGTGGCCCGGGTGGGTGCACGCCGAAGACACCCTGCTGCAGGTCGCCCAGTGGATGCGCGGCCTTCATCGCGCCGTCGCGGACTTTGTCCCGCCGTCAGAGGCGGTGTGGCGCATGGGCGGCCAGTGGGCGCCGGGGCTGATCGTGGGCCACAACGACGCCGCCCCCTATAACGCCGTGTGGCGCGACGGCAGGCTGGCCGGGTTCTTTGACTGGGACATGGCCGGGCCGGTGAGCCCGGCATGGGATGTGGCGTTCGCCGCGTTCAGCTGGGTGCCGCTGCACGCTCGGCACGTCGTCGCCGGCGAAGGCTTCACCGACTTCGAGGACCGGCCGCGTCGGCTGCGGCTGTTCCTGGCCGAGTACGGCTGGACCGACTCGATGCCAGCCTTCCTCGAGGTCGTGACTGCGCGGATCCGGGCACACGTCACGAGCCTTCGCGACCTGGCGACGCGCGATCCGCTATTCGCCCGGATAGTGGCGCAAGGGGGCGCAGACGATCTTGAGACTGCGCTAGCCGAATTCGAGCACTTGGCATAGAGCCCATCTCGGCATGAGTGCCAGATGAACATGGCCACGAGAGCCGACCCACATACCATTCGAAACCTTCTTCTGAACCGGTTCCGCCCTGGTCGCGCCGCACTGTCACAGCCCTCCGGCATACTTGCCGCGCGTCCGGAAGGGCCACGGCCCGACTACAGGAGACCCATGGCTGTCCGATACCAGCTCGTCATCAACTGCGTCGGCCACCCCGAGCCGCTGGCCCGTTTCTGGGCCGAGGCGCTGGGCTACGTGCTGGAGCCACCGCCGACCGGCTTTGTCTCCTGGGACGACTGGCGGCGCGACGTCGGGCTGCCCGAGTCCTGGCTCGGCCGGGGCACGGACAGCATCATCGATCCGGATGGCGCCGGACCTCGCATCTGGATCCAGGTCGTGCCGGACCGCAAGACCGTCAGCAACCGTCTCCACCTCGACATCCACGCCAGCGGCGGGCGGGACCTCCCGCTCAAGACCCGCAAGAAGCGCGTGGACGCCGAGGCCAGGCGGCTCTGCGACCTCGGCGCCACGCTGCTCACCGACCTGAGCGAGGAACTCCAGGAGGGCCTTGACCACTACGCGGTCGCGCTTAGGGACCCCGAGGGCAACGAGTTCGACATCAACTAACGACGCCAGGTACTCGCTAGTTCGCAGCAGCGATCGGATCATCGTCCGGTTGCCGCCAAGAGATCAGCGCTGCCTCGTCGTTCAGTGGCTGCGGACGGTAAGCGGGGAATGCAGTGCCGTGAATATGTGCCGCAAGCGAGTCCGCCACGAGACCGGCGTCGCTTTGTAGGGAAGGCACTAAAGCATGAGCAGCAGCCCCACTATCTTCCCCAGCTCTCCGCATGACTATGAACGCGAAGTATTGGTAATCACCGACTCGCGTCCGTAGCTCACCCTCGACTAGAAGCAGCCTTTGAATGGTAACTATTCGGCAGAAGTCATTATAAGACGTGCGCAGATCATCGGCTTGCGTCCGCCCTCGGTCCCAATTGACCACGGCGAGCTGCATCCCGCTGATCATTTCGGCGATCGTGATTGCGGCCTGTCGTAACCTTTCGGTTCGCGCCTCTGCACGGTCTCGTTGCCACTGCTGTTGACCAGCCCGGACAGCGAACCAACCGCCTACT
>Ga0187783_10001788_pt1 | contig 15921 bp, 20 predicted proteins | sample 1015_SJ02_MP02_2_FD_132471 | JGI IMG/M metagenome (GOLD analysis project Ga0187783, IMG submission 132471) | Tropical peat soil microbial communities from peatlands in Department of Meta, Colombia - 1015_SJ02_MP02_20_MG | ecosystem: Environmental > Terrestrial > Soil > Wetlands > Peat | place... | reverse complement strand
TTTCTGTGCGGCTCGTGCCGCGAGCACGCTTGCCAAAGGGCGAACTAGAGATTAGGAAGGCCCGCCGTAAGATTGCGTCTTTCATCAAACGGGAAGTCGAGTCGGCCCACGCGGACGGCGTCGTAGTCGGGCTTAGCGGCGGAATCGATTCCACGGTGGCTGCGTATCTCGCCGTTGAAGCGCTGGGGAACAGGAGGACTCTCGGCCTCCTGATGCCGGACCTCAGGGTGACCCCCGAGGAGGACGTCTCCGATGCCAGAGACGTTGCGGAGGAACTGTGCCTGGAGACGAGGCACATCGACATCGCCCCGATTCACCGAGCGTTCATGAAGAACCTGCAGTCCAACAAGGTTGCGGAGGGCAACCTTCGGGCAAGGATCCGGATGGCCCTTCTCTACTACCACGCGAACGCGACTAACGGGCTCGTGGTGGGCACCGGCGACAAGTCGGAGAGTCTCGTTGGCTACTTCACGAAGTGGGGCGATGGTGGTGCAGACATCTTTCCTCTGGGGGACCTTTCCAAGTCGGAGGTTAGAATGATGGGAGAGGTGCTGGGTGTCAGTCGCAGGATAATAACGAAGAAGAGCAGTCCGAGGCTCTGGCCCGGACAGACCGCCGAAGGTGAGCTCGGCGCGTCCTACGACACGATAGACAAGGTGTTCGGCCTTCGTGACTCGAGGAAGATGGCGCCGAAGCTCGTCGCGTCGAAGCTCGGAATACCTCTGGCTGAGGTCCAGAAAATCCTGGCGAAGAACTCGCAGACGAGGCACAAACGGGAGATGCCCGCCGTCTGCATCGTGCACTGAGAACGCTTATACAGGCAAACGAAGCGCTCGGGGTTCTAGGGCCGGTAGTTCAGCGGTACGAACGCCCGCCTCGCACGCGGGAGAACCTGATGGGGTCCCAAGGTCGGGGGTTCAAGTCCCCCCCGGTCCACATTTTCGCTGTCTAATTTTGCACAGGAGGAGTTGGGTCTTTCTCCAGCGTGTCGGCCAGGTCGGTCCTCAACCCCTTGTACCTGTTGCGCACCGTGACCTCGGTGACTCCGGCCGCTGCTGCTATGTCCTTCTGCGTCTTCACTTCACCCTCAAGCGTCCCCGCAAGATACAGCGCTGCGGCTGCCAGACCCATCGGCGCCTTCCCAGCGGAGATCTCTCGCTTCTCCGTCAGCCTGACGATGTCGACCGCCCTTCTGACGGCCCTCTCTGACATGCCCACCTTCGATGCGATCCTGGAGACGTTCTTCGCGGCGTCCGCGACGGGCATGCTGAGGTCCATCTCCTTGAGGAGAATCCTGTAGTCCCTCGCTATGTCCTTCTTGCCAAGATTGCTCACCGCGGCTATGTCCTTGAGCGTCCTCGGCGTCTCTGTGTCCCTGAATGCGGCGTAGAGCGAGGCCGCTATGATCCCGGAGATCGACCTGCCCCTCAGGAGGCCGCGCTCGAGTGCCTTTCTGTAGATGTACGCCGCTCGTTCCTTCACCGGCTCCGACACGGACAGCTTGTCCGCGATCTTGTCGAGCTCCGACATGGCCTGGCTCAGGTTCCGCTCGGAGGATCCGAACGCAGGAGACCTGGCGTCCCACTTTCTCAGCCTGTCAACAGTCGTCCGCATCGGCGAGCCGAGCGCGCGCCCTGACGCGTCCCTGTTGGACCTGCCGATCACCGTCGAGAGTCCCATATCCCTGTAGAGTATTGACGTTGGCGCTCCGGTCCGTATCCTTTCGGTGTTGTTCTCCTCTGAGAACGACCTCCACTCTGGTCCCTCGTCCGTCTTCCGCTCGGTGACCACGAAGCCACAGTTGGTACAAGAAAGCTCGCCTGTGTTCGAATCCTCAATCAGCGTTCTCTTTCCGCAGTTCGGGCACTTGTCCGAGACTGGAAGAGCTGTCATCCTATGAATGTTCAAATTCTTTTGCCACCAATTGTATAACATATGTGATTGTATATAAACATAGTAGTATTTTACAACCTAGTTGGTTGCGTTTAGCTGACCGGGGCTAGCTGCTGACGGCCTTTCTGACCAGCTTCGTCCCGCAGACAGGACATTCGGTCAGCTTCGGATTTGTGTACTGCTTCCCACAACCCTTGCAGAAGAGTTTCCATGTGATGTTCTTCCACTCTGCTCCCTTCATGGCGGTCTCGGACAGCGGGATTCTGAGGATCTCCGCGACGTTCCTCACGGCAAAGTCATCGGAGACCAGCCTGGCACCGTCAGCAGTCTTCGAAAGGTCGAGGGCCAGGGCGATGAGCGAGATGTCCGTTTGGGAGAGCGCACCCGCGTCTCCGGTCTTTCCGGCGGTGGTCTTCACTGTCGCCACCGATTCCTGGGAAGGCTCGGTGACCTGGACTCTCGTGTGAATGAGCGAAGAGCCGACGTTGTGATGCTTGACCTCCTCGAGCACAAGGTAGGTGGTGTAATACTTGCCGTTGCCTTGGTAAGGAATCCCCGCGTAGAACGCCGTCGAATCTAGGACGTAAGCGCTTTCGGACAACTCTGCTTTTCCTTCAACCACTAATTCTTCTTGCGCGAGTCGCTTGACTCGCTCCCTGTTTCTTTCGCTCGCAGATTCATTCTTCCCGTTAGATGACGGGTCAGCAAACTAAGCTTATTTACATTGCTTCGAAGTGCATTGCGCGGTTAGTTTTGAGCAGACCCGCTGACCTGGGCAGCGTCAAAGTTGGAAGCTACATCATACTCGACGGCGAGCCGTGCAGAGTGGTCGACAGGGAGCACTTCAAGCCAGGGAAGCATGGAAGCGCGAAGGTCAGGTTGATGGCAATCTCTGTCTTCACGGGGAGCAAGAAGAGTTACGTCGCCCCCGCGGAGTCGAGGGTCGACATACCCATGATCGACAAGCGTTCGGGACAGATCACATCCATCATGGACAACTCAATCCAGGTAATGGACCTTCAGACCTTCGAGGTGTTCGAGACGCCGAAGCCGACGGCTGAAGAGGCCGCGGAGATTGGAGGGAACATGACTCCGGGGGCTGAAGTCGAGTACTGGGCGGTGCTCGGCCGCAACAAAATCATCCGGGTAAAGGGCGAAGGATAGTCTTCGGCGCTCTATCTGCGGAATGAATCTTCATCGTGAAACTCAGACGGCTCTTCCGTAATCCCTTCATCTAGAGCGAGCTCAGCCGGCCCGTTGAAAAATATAGGTTTTTGTGTAAGCCGGTCCGCGCAACCTCGCCTTGGCGCAGGAGAGAGCCGTGAGCAACTCGGCGTATCTTGCCGTCTTGGTGATAGGCATACTCGCCCTTTCTGTCTTCGCCTATGTCGCCCTCTCTAATGACAGGACGACCACGACCAGCGAGAACTCAAGCAACCAACAGCTGCTCAACGAAATCAGCCTCCTCCAGTCACAGAACCAGCAACTGATGAACGAGCTCGCGACGACCAACGCCACCGCTTCGTACAACGGCACGATAGGGCTGAATCCGGTCGCAATCTACAGGCAGTCGGTGACGAGCATAGTGACCGTTCAGGGGACCCAGCTAGATGCCGCGGGTAACGAGTCTGTCTTGGGCTCGGGATTCGTGGTCACCGTAGGTTCGGCGGACTACATCGTGACCAACTACCACGTGGTCCAGAATGACACGGGGATCACGGTGACGTTTTCTGACGGAGATGCCTATCCGGCTTCGGTCGTCGGCACCGACCCGTACAGCGACCTTGCAGTCTTGACATCGAACGCGCCAGCGAGCGAGCTGAAGCCTCTGACCATCTCTCCATCTTCCACTCTGAGCGTCGGCGATCCCGTGATAGCGATCGGCAACCCCTTCGGTCTCGCAGGTTCGGAGACCTTTGGGATCATCAGCCAACTGGGCAGGACCATCTCCGAATCGCTCGCCGGTGACTTCCCGATCGCGGACGTCATACAGTTCAGCGCTCCGATAAATCCTGGCAACTCCGGAGGCCCTCTGATCGATGCGGAGGGTGACGTGATCGGAATCACGACGGCCGTTGTGGAGAGTTCCCAGGGGGTCGGTTTCGCGATTCCTTCAGACACCATCCTGCGCGAGCTTCCGTCATTGGTCGCGACGGGACACTATGACATGCATCCGTACATCGGGATAGAGACGACGGATATGAACTACCAGCTCTCTCTTCTCGAGAAGACCAACTATACTTACGGCGTTCTGATAGAGGACGTCATAAGCGGTGGGCCAGCCAGCCAGGCTGGCATCAAGGGTGGGACGAGCAGCGTCACGGAAGATGGCATCACTTACTCTGTCGGCGGCGACGTGATAGTCTCAGTTAACGGAACCAAGATAGTCAACGGAGACGCGCTCTCCAGCTATCTGGAAGAGAACGCGCTTCCCGGTCAGAAGATAGCTCTGGGTATCGTGAGGGACGGGACCCTAATGACCGTCATCCTTACGCTCGGCACTAGGCCCCCGCCTCCCTCAGATTGACCTTCGGGACGAGCTTGGCCTCTGTTATCTCCAGGTAACCCGAATCTCCGCGCCAGTGCTTCTGGGTCCTTACGAGTTCAATACGTTCCGAAAACAGAGGACAGTCCAGAACAAACGTCTCTCCCTCTCCTCCCTCCAGTCCGACGTGAAACTGGTACTTTTTCCCAAGCTCGACGAGCTCGTCGACAGTCCGTTCGTCGACCACCCTCCCCAGCCAACTCTCGTCAAGCCCTAGGGCCGAAACGCTCACGACGGCAAACACGAAGCCGTCAAGCAGTAAGCTCCTCAGATGGGCCTCAGGGTCAGACCCCCAGAACGGGGAGACGCATTCGAGCCCGAGGTCGGCGCAGACCCCCTCCACCCTGGTCTTCTGGTAGACGCTCGCGAGCGCTCCCGTGTAGACACCCTCAATCCCGAATCGATCCTTGGCCGATGCGACAGCCTCCCGCATGTCTACAAGCTCTAGCTCCTTGACTCCCTCTGTTGACCACCTGACCTGAGGCACTCCCATGGACTCGGCTTGCAGGCCTGTCCAAGCCAGGTTAGGAAAGTGGAACATGTACGACATTTCGGACTTCGGAAAGAGCGTGATCAGGCACGACAGCTCCTCATCCCGCCTCGCTCTGTAAGCCGCGTAGCTGGAGTCCTTGCCTCCGGAGAAGAGGACGCCGACCTTCAATTCATCTTGCCCTCCGCTAGAGCAGGACCTTCGCCGCTAGGAAATAAATAGACGCCAGCTTCGTCGGGGCCACGATGCTCGACGGTCTACGAAACGGGCTCCAGAACGCAATCAAGAAGCTCGCAGGGTCGAACACGGTGGATGAAGCGGTCGTCAAGGAGTTCGTTCGTGACCTTCAGCGAACTCTGATCCAGGCGGACGTCAACGTCAAGATCGCGCTCGAAGTGACAGACCGCGTCCAGAAGCGGGCGCTGGAAGAGAAACCCTCTGGAGGGGTGACGAGGAAGGACCAGATAGTCTCCATCCTTTACGAGGAGCTCGCACGTCTTCTGGGTAACGAGGCCGGGCTGCATCCAGAGAAGGGGCGGATGACCGTGGTCGCCATGCTCGGTGTTCAAGGTTCGGGTAAGACCACAACGACAGGCAAGCTGGCCAGATACTTCTCCAAACGCGGGTTTCAGGTGGGGGTGGTCGCCGCGGATACGTTCAGGCCCGGCGCCGCGACCCAGCTCAAGACGATCTGCGCGCCATCTGGGGTCGAAGTCTTCAGCGACGAGAAAGAGAAGGACTCCATCAAGATCTCCAGGGAGGGAAAGAGGCACTTTGAAGGCTCGAAAGATCTCGTCATAGTCGACACAGCGGGAAGGCACAAGGAAGAGAAGGGCCTGCTGCAGGAGATGAAGGACATCGTCAAGGAGGTCAAACCCGAAGCGACACTCCTCGTGATAGACGGCACAATCGGGCAGCAGTGCTACAGCCAGGCGCTCGCCTTCCATCAAGCGGCGCCCGTCGGAGGAATCGTGGTGACCAAGCTCGATGGTGCCGCGAAGGGAGGAGGAGCTCTCGCGGCGGCGGCCGCGACTGGTGCGAGCATAATGTACATCGGAACTGGCGAGAGGATCGACGACCTAGAAGAATTCTCACCAACCAGGTTCGTCGGAAGGCTCCTCGGCATGGGCGACATCAAGGCGCTAGTCGAGATGGTGAAGCGCTCGGAGATGGAGGTCGATGAGAAGCGCGTCCAGAGAATGATGTCCGGCAAGTTGACGATGGACGATCTACTGTACCAATTCGAGCAGGTGAACAGACTGGGGTCGATCAAGAAACTCGTCGAACACGTGCCGGGTTTCTCTGCGAGTGCGAACTCCGCTGAGCTCGAGAAGGCGGAGGCCAGAATTCCGGTCTACAAGTCAATCATACAGTCGATGACCACGGATGAGAGGGAAGCGCCGGAGAAGATCAACGCGTCCCGCATAAAGAGGATCGCACGGGGGTCAGGGAGGACGGAGAAGGACGTGAGAGAGCTTCTGTCGAGGTACAAGCAGACGAAGGGGCTGATGAAGGCGAGCAAGGGGCGAGAGTTCAGGCAAATGATGAGACGGATGGGGGGATAGACGGCGGCGACTGTGCAGAGATACGCTCTCTGCGAAACGTGTGCGGACAGGCAGAAGGGCGAGGACAGATGGTTCGAGCGCTGTCAGCCGGAAGAGTGTACGATCTGTCGTGGCCTGTTCGAAGAAACGGGCAGGATGGCGAAGAAGATCCTCGGCGCAACGAAACGCTACGAATTCAGGACCTTCGCACTGGGACTCAGCATGCCATCGGGGATGCAGGAGACGGAGGACGAAATCAGGTCAGCGCTGAAAATAAAGGGCGGGGAGACCGTCAAGATCCAGCTCTCCGGGCGCATCAGCGGGGAATTCTCAAAGCTGACGGGCAAGAGGCTGGAGAGGGAGACGCCAGACCTCATGGTGGTCTTCGACCTGAGGTCTTTCTCAGTAGAGGTGGCGTCCAAGCCGATATTCTACCACGCGAGATACACCAAGCCCGGCGGAGTGGCTCAGAAGAGAGAGCTGTGCCAGGTCTGCTTTGGGAGGGGATGCGACGCCTGCGGAAACACCGGGTACGAGAGAGAAGCCAGCGTGGAGGGCGCCCTCAGGAAGCGGTTGGCGAAAGCCGGCGGCAAGATGACATTCACCTGGATGGGCAGCGAGGACAAGAGCAGCAGAGTCTTTCCTCCCGGGAGACCGGTAGTCATAGAGGTCAAGAACCCATTCAAGAGGAAGCTGCCTTCGAAGTTTGCGCTTCGTACGGGAGCCGGCCTCGTGAAAGTGTCCGGAGGGACGGTCTTGAAGTCCAGACCCACGGCTCTTCCTAGGTTCAGGTTTCGGACGCTGATCTACGCCGAGGTCGACGGCAGAGTAACCCCGACAGACCTCGTCGAACTGCGGAGGAGGTTCAAGAACGCGGAAGTCCGGTTTGACAGGCTCCATGGCAGGCAGGTGGTCAAGAAGGTCTACCGGGTCGCTGCTTCGGGAAGGGGGGGTCGTCTGACCATCGACGCTGAACTCGACGGAGGGTTGCCGGTCAAGAGGTTCGTGAACGGAGACCTGGTTTCCCCATCGGTCGCAGAAGTCTTAAAAAAGGAGGTCGCATGCCGCAGGTTCGACATATACCGGGTAACGGAGACTGGTGGTTTTCGATTTGGCTAAATCTCATGGGTATCGCAGACGGACGAGGTCGCTTCTCACCTCTAGGAAGAAGAGGGGCCTGAGCAGCATCCTGAGACAGTATAGCCCGGAAGACAGGGTGGTCGTGAAGATCGACCCTTCGCAGGTGAAGGGGATGCCGCACAGGAGGTTTAACGGTCTGGTCGGCGTAGTCAGGGAGGTCGGAAGACGGACCGTCACCCTCGATGTCCCCGTCGGCCACAAGACGAAGACCGTGATAGCTCGGAAGGAACACGTGGTCCCGTTGGAGGGGAGCTGATGTCAGGCAAGGCGAACAAGCGCGTGCTGACGATCCCTGAAGCGAACCAGATTCTGCAGAAGATAGACCTAGAGAAGGCGGACCAGATACAGAAGAGAACCCTAGACTACACCTCGAAGTTCTCGAAGGCCACGCCCGAAGGAGCGAAGAAGATTCGGAAGCAGATTCAGGAAGAGTGCGGGCTGACGGAGGAAGAAGCGGTAGAGGTAGTGAACATAATGCCGAAGACGATCGAGGAGCTGAGGACGTTCACTTCTGGCTGGAGGAAGCTCCTTCCGACGGAGACTCTGGACAAGATACTGAAGATACTCCATTCGAAGTCCTGAGCGGTGGCTCTCTCAGGATGCCTGACATGTGGGTGCGCCGAAACTTCATGCGAGAATTGCTCTGCCCCCGACTCCTGCTTGAACTGCGCGGGTTGCTGCTGTCCCACGAGTCATTTCGCTTGGAGAAGAAGCAGAATAAGCAAGGCTATCTCAATCGAATACTTCGGTTCCCTTTGGATGGTTGTCGAGGTCGCCGGCTCAATAGGCGTGGGCATCCTGACAGGGAGTCTCGCCCTGCTTGCCTTTGGTGGAGACAGCATAATAGAACTACTCTCGGCGTTCGTAGTGTTCAGTCATCTCAGAGAAGATGTTACGGGTTCATCATGTCTAGGAAGAAGGACTGCGCTGACGACGACTCTCCTTCTCTTCACTCTCATTCCCGCAATAGGAGTGGGGGCGGCATACTCCTACGCGTCGGGACTGAGACCTGAAGGCTCTCTCCTTGGCGTTGCTATCGCACTTGGCGCGGTTGTAATCATGCCTTGCCTATGGCTTCAGAAGCGCAAAATCGGGAGAGAGACGAGGTGCTTGCCCTTGTCGATTGACGCGGTCGAGTCGGCGACCTGTTTCTTCATGTCGGTCGCACTTCTCGGCGGGCTATTGGCTGAATACATCCTTGGTCTGTGGTGGGCTGACTATATTGCGACAGCGGTTATCCTTGGTTTCGTTGCAAGGGAAGTATTGGAGTCCTATCGAGAGTTGGCTCTTTCAACCGCGACTTAACAAAGGAGAACTACCAACCGTCAACTTACCAGAGCCTGAGCGGCCAAGAATTATATATGCAGACCGCGGCAAAAGCCATCTGAGGCGCTAGGGGTTTCACCATGGATGACTTCTTGCTTCTCGGACGCGGGAGCAGCCCAAACTAGATCCCTGTGAAGAGGTGCAGTATCTGAGAGATGCTATCTGCTGAGAAGAAATACGAGGAGTTCGCTTACGTTCTAGACTTCTTGCCGAGGGGCAAGTCACTCGTCATAAAGGGTAGGGAAGGTTCCATCGTCCAAGCGATTGGTGAGGAACGACTCACCCTCCTGGAGCTTCTGGCCATGGAGAACCAGAGCTTCGAGATAGGGGAGAGGGTCAAGATTGGAAAGGAGGGGAGAGAGAAGATAGTCAGCGTCCTGGGGAAGCTGACCTACGAGGAGCTGTCTCCAGAGTCGCGAGGCTCTCTCATCACCGTGGTCGAGTCGCTCGTGAGGAACAACGAATCAAAATTCGTTTCCTACTTCAACGAGCTTCAGCCGCTGACGCCCCGACTCCACGGATTGGAACTCATACCCGGAATAGGGAAGACGTTCATGAAGGAGATTGTGACGGCCAGGGAGAAGCGGCCGTTCACGGGTTTCGACGACCTGCAGGAGCGCGTCGGCCTCAGGGAGCCCGCGAAGCTGGTGGCAAAGCGAATCGTGGAGGAGCTCTCGGGCGGCTCCAGAATCAATCTATTCATACGGAAATGAAGCGGCGCAGACTGGGACAGCACTATCTCATCGATTCGTCGGTCAGAGATAGAATGATCTCCCTAGCCCAAATTCGCCCATCAGATTCCATTCTGGAGATCGGGACGGGGAGGGGCGAGCTGACTTCGGCCCTCACTGAAAGGGGCAACTCTGTAGTTGGTTATGAGGTCGACCGAGACAACTTTCTAGAGACGCGGCGGAGGGTAAAGTCTCCAAAGCTGACTCTTCACATGAAGGATGTGTTCGAGGAAAAGCCTTCGTTTGACGTCCTCGTCGCCAGCCTGCCTTATTCCAGGTCGGGCGACTTCATCGAATGGTTGAGCATGCTGAAGTATCGTCGAGCCGTCGTCCTTCTCCAGCAGGATTTTGTCAAGAAGATAACATCTGGACCAGGAGAGAACGGGTACCGAGCGGTGTCCGTAATAGCGCAGATATCTTCCAATATCGAGGTGCACTCGAAGGTGGGAATGAGCTCGTTCGACCCAAGGCCAAAGGTAGGCTCGTCGATCGTCTCGTTCACCCCGAAGAGCACGATGACCGAATCTGAGATCCGTGTGTTGAAGAAACTCTTTGCCCTGAGGAGACGGACGTTGGGCGCAGTTCTAAGGGAGACAGGGATAGAGCTGGATGCCACCGAGATTCTCCTTGGGAGTAGGTTGGGTTCGCTCTCCCCTGAGACCATTCACGGTCTGCTGGATCGAGCGGTGCAGAACAAACGGAGCAGTGCTCTGGAGTAGTGATACCTCACAAAGTCAGCGTCACTCTGGTCGAGCCTCGCTACCCCGTGAACGTCGGCTACGTTGCTCGGGTCATGAAGAACTTTGGAGTAGAGAGCATGTTCTTGGTGAGGCCTTCCGTGGACATGGCGGTGGCGGCGATATACGCAGCTCACGGAGCCGACGTGCTCGAGAAAGCAAGGGTCGTGAGCTGGTCTAAGCTTCGGAAGAGTAACGAGGTCCTGATAGCGACCACCGCGATAAGAGCAAAGAGACGCTCAAACATCGTAAGGCGTGGCGTGACCCCCGAAGATGCGATGAATTCTGTACCGCTTGCGAAATCGACTTCAATCGTCTTCGGCAGGGAGACCACCGGTCTCACCAACGAGGAGATCCGGGCTTGCGACATTACGACCGTGATTGCTACCGGTTCAAGGTACCCTACCCTGAACATAAGTCACGCTGCCGCGATTCTACTCTACATCCTCGCAAACAGGCAACCCTCGGGCAGGCGGGGCTCAAAGAGGAATTCGAGGGAGCTGTTCGCCAGACAGCTCCGTGAGCTCGCCTTAGCGTCGCGGCTTCCTAGTTACAAGGCCGATAACATCGGGGAGGAGGCCAGAAGAGCAGCCGCTGTGTCCAAACTGACAGACAGGCAGCTGGTGGCGATGGCTGGTGTCTTCAGAAGGGCGGTGAACACGATAGAGGAGCGTCAGTTCCTCGACTCGAAGACGTAGACGATTCTGCCCACCCATCTTGTGCTCTCGAATGCGACTCTGACGGGGTATCTGACCTGACCGCCTCCCGGTTGAAAGTACTTCAATCCGAGCGGACTTCCGTCCAGTCCGAGAGCGACCTCCTGCCCCTCGGACGTCCGAATGACAGGTGCGACCACGACTATCCTTCCCCCGGGTCTCACCACCCGGGCCATCGAAGCTAGTGCGTCGGAATAGACAGAGCCCGCCTTGTCCACGAGTTCTTTGGCCGCCGTGGTGCTGGGCCTAGACTTCAGTCTCGGAAGGAGTATGGGTTCCGTGACGACCGCGTCGACGCGCCGCTCTCCAAGGACGGCCGGCAATTCTCTTGCGTCGCCCGCCTTAATCTTGAACGACGACCTCATCGCTTCTCTGGCCGCCCAAGCGAGGTTAGTCTTGGCCTCTCCGAGCAGGGCCCTGTTAGTGTCTACACATACAGGACGGAGAGCCATGAGCAGCGCTTCCACCGCTATCGTACCTGACCCGCAGAAGGGATCGAGCAGGGTCTCCCCCGCGGAGAGTCCAGCCAGATTGACGAGTGCCCTTGCGAGCCGGGGCGAGAGCGCGATCTCCGAATGGGGGGCTGGTCTGGCCGTGCCGCGCCTCCTGAGCGATTCTGCGTCTGGAACGTAAGCTGTCGGTCCCAGAGAGATGCCACCTCCCCGGGGAAATGCGATAATGTCCAGAGACCTCCGAGAAGCGACCTTCTCCGCTCTGAGCTCGTTCTGATCGGGTCTCAGCAGGTTCACCCTCGTGAACCCGCCGTCCCTGAACGCGTCCAAGATTTCCCTGACCAGGGGCTCGTAGTCGTCGTCCTCGACTCCGTAGGAGCTCACCGAGATGTTTGCGGGTTCATCGATTTCTAGGGCGATTCTCGAAACCATTGACGCGATGTCGCTCTTCCCATCGCTCGAGGCGGCCATCACCGGGGCGAATTTGTGAATGCCGGCGAGTCTTTGGACGAGGGATGCAGCGTTAACGCCGGTCCTGGCGACCAAGACTCGCGGGGTGGTCAACTCTGCCTCCGATATCGCACCATGAAGGACCGTGGACACCTCTAGCGCCGAGAGAGGGCCGAAGGCGAGCACGAATGCCGATCTTTCGGCCTGGGTCAGCGAACGGGGCAGAAGAAATGGCATCTTGGTCGACCGGGCTCTCCGACGGTATTAAGACTCGTTTGCACTCTGCGGCTCGTGAAGATTAATTAGGGGTCTCCCGAAGCGCCGATTATTTCGGGTAAAGGGAAAATGCACGGAAAGAACTACCGCCAGATCAAGGGTATGGCATACACAAGCAAGAAGTTCGCCCCGGGCGCACCAAACTCCAAGGTCGCCAGGTTTACGACAGGAAAGGCGAGGCCTGACTACGACTTCCAGCTGAGGCTGGTCTCCGAGGGGAGAGTCCAGATCAGGCACAACGCGCTGGAGGCTGCCAGGGTCGCAGCGAACAAGAAGATGGCCCTCATAGGAGAGGACAATTACTTTCTCGTGGTAAAGACCTATCCTCACATAATCCTGCGCGAGAACAAGATGATTGCCACTGCGGGAGCGGACCGCCTGCAGGAGGGCATGAGGAAAGCCTTCGGAAAGCCGATTGGTCTGGCAGCACGCGTCGAGATAGGGAGCAAAGTCCTCGAGCTCGACGTGAAGTCCGAGAACCTGCAAAGGGGCAGGGACGCGATGTGGGCCGCATCTACGAAGCTTCCCATGAAGACTCATACAGAAGTCGTCGAACTGGAAAAGACTGTTGCTCAATGACCGTCATGATTGACGAAGCCGCCGTCTTCGCTCTTGTGGAGGAGAAGAAGCCCCGCGTAGTGGTCCTGAACGCCCCCGGTGGACTCCTCAGACAGACGAAGTCGTTGATGGAGAGGCTCAAACAGACGTACGGGATCACCTGCATACTTGCAGGAGATTCGTGCTTCGGCATCTGTGACACGGTGGACGAAGAAGCCCGCAAGCTGCAGGCCGACATGGCGCTTCACATAGGGCACAACGCGACTGTCAAGACGGTAGGGGACTTCACCTTCCTGATCGATGCTGTGGACGATGCCAAGTTCGACGAGGTCGTCGAGAAGGCGATTCCGACTCTGTCGGGGTACAAGAGGATCGGTCTCGTGACCTTCAGTCAGCACCTCCACGAACTCCAGAGCGTCAAGAACAGGTTGGAGGCGCACGGATTCGAGGTGCTCCTGGGGAGTCAGAACAACCTGATGATGGAAAGCCAGATCTTCGGTTGCGACTTTTCGTCAGTGTTCCCCCTCCATGACAGGGCGGACGCATTCTGTTTCATGGGGGAAAGCGAATTCCACGCGGTGGGTCTTGCCCTATCGAGCGGAAAGCCAACGTTCATGCTCGACCCGAACCTTCAGGAGGTCATCGACATGAAGGAAGCCGCGGAAGAGAGGAGGAAGCGGGCCATACTCGCGGTTTACAAGGCCCTCGATGCGAGAACATTCGGAGTGGTCACCGGCCTAAAGGAGGGGCAGAAGATGCTGGGAAGAAGCAGGTGGATCACGAAGAGGCTCGAGATGCACGGGCGGAAGGTGGTGCAGCTGGCGCTTCGAGACATCACCCCAGAGAGGCTGGCCCCTCACAGGGAGATTGAAGCCTTCGTCCAGACCGCCTGTCCTCGCATCTCAATCGATGGCTTTACGTTCGACAGGCCTGTTCTCTCGATACCTCAGGCTGACGCGCTCGTCGCACTGCTCGAGGGTCGCCCCATGGGAGAGTTTCTCCAGAGGCCAAAGTGGATAGAGCTGACGGTCGGGTTGCTGGAGAACAGGAGATGACCCGAGAATCCGTGCTTCCGGGAGACTCGTTGGCCGTGTCCGAAGAGTATTTGCCAGGACCTCATGCCTACGATGATGGCACGCGCATCAGGTCTCTCGTTGTGGGAGAAGTGGTCAAGGACACGGTGGGACGAGAGATCTCGGTGAAACCGAAGCCTGCGGCGGACCTGATCAGGGTCGGAGACTACGTCACGGGACAGGTGGAGGCGGCGCAGACGAGCTCTGCCGCCGTCAGGATTGATTTCGTCAACGGAAAGCAGTCCGGCAAGGGCTTCACGGGTTCACTGTCGACGAGGAACGGCGGTTCTCAGGGGAGGGGAGGACGTACTGAGAGCCCCGTCAAGACCGGAGACATAGTCAGGTGCAGGGTCTACAGTCTTCTCAACGGGATGATACACCTCAACGTGAACGAGGACAGCACGGGAGTCCTGTTCGCCTTGTGCGGCAACTGCGGCTCTCCGCTCATCAGCGCGGGTTCCAAACTCAAGTGTGACGAATGCGGAAACGTGGAGACGCGGAAGCTCGCCAGGGACTACGGACAGACCCCGATTCGACCGTGAATTTATTAACGTGAGCCAAAGGGCGTCCTTGGAATGCAACTCCAGACGTCCAGCGAAGGGGAGAGAGGGCTGACGGTGGAGATAACGGGTGAAGACTACTCTCTGGCGGAGATCGTCCACCACGAGCTGTTGGAGGAGAAGAGCGTCACGTTCGCTGGCGTGCTACCGCCCCACCCGCTGATCAAGAAGCTCGTCCTGAAGGTCAGGTCGCAGAGAATAAAACCGGAGAAGGCGTTCGTGAATAGCGTTCAAAGAGCCGTAGACACCACTCAAGAGCTGCTCCAGAGCATGGAGAAGGCATTCAGTGGTGAGTCCTCGTGAAATTCTGTCCAAAGTGCGGAACCAGGCTGAGGCTCAAGCAGCTGAAGAGCGAGAACGAGGTAGCGATAACGTACCTCTGTGACAACTGTGGCTATTCCAACAAGGCAGGCAGGTCAGTGACCCAGACTACCGAGGAGGAGCTTTCGGCTCCAGCCCCGATCAAGGTCGTCGGCGACAAGGAGAACAAGCTCAACTCGCTACCCACCACGAAGATAGACTGTCCAAAGTGCGGGTACAACGAAGCGATGTGGTGGTTCCTTCAGACAAGAAGCGGAGACGAGCCTCCCACGCAATTCTACAGATGCGTCAAGTGCAACCACACTTGGAGAAGCTACTCCTAGTAGCCTCTGTCGTCTATCTCGATCGCTTCGTTATTCGTTATCAGTATCTCTGCGCTCGCCGAAGGCAGTGAAGCCACGTCGTTGGGCTTGAACGGGCCGTACCGCCTCATGTCTCCCCCCATTATCTCCGCGACCGGTCTGGTGAACCTTATGGTCGTCTTCCTCTTCGCCTCCATCCTCACTGCGTATTCGACGAAGGAAGGATGGCCTTGCGTTACAGCCTCGACGAATGAAGAGAGCCTAGTGATGAATTCTCGCTCAGGAGAAAGGATGAACCTCTCTTCTGAAAGGAGCTTCACTGTCGAGCCGCGCGACCTCGTCTTAGACAGCCTCAGGCGGACGAGGCTGTCGATAAGGCTGCTAATCACTTTGATCTGCCGCGAAATCAGGCGATTGGTTACTTCAGAACTGCCAGCACCAGAAGAGCGCTTGAGGTTTCGCACGTGGTCCGCGACCCGAAGATAGAAATCCTGAGAAAGTTGGAGCAGTTCGGCTGAGCTCTGCTCTTGGTCGAGCTGCCTTCTGACCGATTCCAGCGTGGTCTCGGCCATGTCAGGCCACCTCGGCCAGTCCCCTCGTCAACATACCTATCGCTGCATAGGTTGGAACCGACACGACCTCGTCTCCGAATGGGCCGTAAACGCTCCCCATAATCGTGAATTTGGGATAGAAAGACACTCGCAGAGATACGTCTTCCTCGCTCAGGACCACAGGGTCCCGCATCGGGTCGAAGTCAGCTAGGGAGCGCACCTTCATCTTTAGCATCCCGCTCGTCCCGTGGAGCGT
>Ga0187783_10001787_pt1 | contig 15927 bp, 14 predicted proteins | sample 1015_SJ02_MP02_2_FD_132471 | JGI IMG/M metagenome (GOLD analysis project Ga0187783, IMG submission 132471) | Tropical peat soil microbial communities from peatlands in Department of Meta, Colombia - 1015_SJ02_MP02_20_MG | ecosystem: Environmental > Terrestrial > Soil > Wetlands > Peat | place... | reverse complement strand
GGCCACACCGCGCACACGAGCATCGCGGGTAGCACGACGAGGCCCGGATACTTTGCCGCTATCGCCAGACCGCAGAAAAGCCCGAGCATCGCAAAATCCATCGTCCTCTTGGCGTCCAATCCCACGCGTATGCCCGCAAGAAGGAACGAGGCATAAATCGCGTCTATGAATCCGGAATGGCTGCCCTCATAAACCGCCGGCATTGTTGCGATGAGTGCCGCGGCCCACAACGCGCCTTTCAGATTCGCGCCACAGCGCACCGCCAACAGGCCGACGATGGAGAGGAAAAGCGGGATGGTGAATACCGGCGAAAACCCCGGCGCACGATCTCCGCCAAACGCGGCGAACGCCGCGTACATGATTTCAGAATCTGACGGCATGGACGCGGGAAAGTTGTCCGGGATAGGCCGCACGATGCCGTCCCGCAGCCATACTTTTGATCCAATAAGGTGATAGGCCACACCATCAACGCCCCAGTCGCCGACGGGCTCGGCCAGACCACCGATCGCCGTGACGAGGAGCACCGCGAGAATTATTAACGCAGGGACCCAACGGTGCTGATCGGATTGGACGAAGACGGCGTTCGAGTCTTTCGAAATTCGGTAGAGGTGTATGAACGCAAGGACGACGCCGACGGCTAGCGCTGCGCCGATTGTGGCTCGCGTAAGTCGCCACTGACCGATTACGAACAGCACCACGCCAAGCAGGCCAAAACCGGCGATCCAGCAACAAACGTAACGAGTCACCCGCCCGAACGAATCGGGAAAATGCGGGAGGATGAGAGTTCCGATACCGAATGTCGCGACGGCGACGAGCGAAGTTGAAAGTATCGCCTGCGCCGCTTCGTGCCACATCGTTCAGTAGCCTAGAAACCTATGGAACTCGTGCTTGAAGGTTGCAGAACCAAGCAATCGGATTACGACAAAGGCGAGCAGTACACCGCCGAGCCAGAGATTTACGATCGCCGGCCAAAGACGCCGACGCGGCGGATCCGATTGGGCTTTCATTGATTGCTCCGAGCTAGGGTCATTTTCCCGCGGCGGCACTGCGCGAGAGCGGTTTTTCCTGAATCTGAGCCACCGGCGTCGGTTCGCCGACCCAGCCGCGATAGCGGCGCAGGTTTTTCTCAGCGTAAAGATTTCGAAGTTTGTAATAGGTCCGCGGCGGCAGAACCAGTGTCAGCAGCAGCGCGATTTGCTTGTAGACGCGATAGCCGAACGGCGCGCTCGAGTAATTGAGCCGGAAGTCTTCCTGCTCGGTGAAGTAGGTTTCCCACGGCATTCCGCCGTCGAGCGCCAACTTCATCCGCCCAACCATCAAGAGAATGGGGTCCACGATTATCTCAATCGATTCTTTCGAAACTCCGGCCGCAAAGAGCTGGACCGCAAGTTCCTCAGCCAGCGAAGAAAGGGAGTTCAGTTTTCGGCGCATTCGTGCCGGATCTTGAATGCTGAATTGGTATTGATTCTCATCGTGAAGCCGGTAATGCGTCAGGCAGGCCGGGAGCAAAACAGCGCTGCTCTTCGCGATGGAAAGCGCTGACATGAATTCGTCCGCTTCAACCACGAGTGTCTCGGGAATCGGCCGCACGCGATCCAGCACGGTGCGCCGGATGGCCACGCGGCTCGTACCGAGAAAACACATGTAATTTCTGAAGGTGTGCGCGCCTTTCGTGGTTTGGAGGTCGAAGCAGCCCGAAAATTTAGGCGAAAGCGCTGTATTCACGCCGGTCGCTGAGTCGTGCTGGATGATCCCGTGGCCGACCACCCCGGCCCACGAATTCTTGTCGAAGGTCTTCATCACCTCCGTGATCTTGTACGGTTCCCACCAATCATCGCCGTCGAGAAACGCGACGATTTCGCCTCGCGCCTGCGCAATGCCGAGATTGAATGCGGACGCCTGGCCCCCGTTGTTCTTGCGCAGGTAGCGAACGCGCGGCGCAAATTTCCGGACGATATCCGGGGTGCGATCCGTGGAGCCATCGTCCACAACGAGGATCTCCATGTCGCTCGCGGCGAAATCCTGCTCGAGCACGCTCACAATCGCTTCTTCGATGAAGCGCTCGTGGTTGTACGTGTCGATCAGCGCCGTGACTGCGGGAAGCGGCATGACGATTTCAGTTCCCACCTTTACTCTCTTCGCGTAGTGTCTGTTGGGCTGCAGTCTCGTCAGGGACGAGCCGGCCGGCACGCGCGGGCTGCAACTCCTCCCATCGAATATTCAACCCGCGCGAACTCGAATTTGTTTCGGTTCAAGGCCTGGACTTCGCGTCCGCACCCCTGAGCTGCTCTTCCTCGGACGACACCATCTCTTTTAGAATGTCGTCCAGTTTACGGGTAATTCCCCAACCGGGAAAATGCGACTTCAGTTTACGCAGGTCGCTAATGTAGCAAATGTGATCACCCTTTCGCGCCTGCTCGTTATACACCCACTTAATCGGCCGGCCGCTTAACTCCTCGATTCTTGCGATCGCTTCGAGGACCGAAATGCTGTTGCCGCGCCCCCCTCCCAGATTGTAGACCTCACCGGAACGCGGATTCGCGGCGAATGCGTCCATGGCGGCGATTACGTCGTGACTATGAATGTTATCGCGCACCTGCTTCCCTTTGTAGCCGTAAACCGTGTAGGCCTGGCCGGAAAATGCCACCTGAACAAGATAGGAAAGAAACCCGTGCAGCTCGACGCCACTGTGATTCGGTCCGGTGAGGCACCCGCCGCGGAAAATCCCAACCGGAAGCCCGTAATAGCGAGCGTACTCTTGGGCCATTACGTCTGCGGCGACCTTGGAGGCGCCGAAGATCGAATGCAGCGACTGGTCGATGCGGAAATCCTCCGAAATCCCCTCAAAATCCTTCGGATCGGCGTAGTCCCATCGGGTCGGCAATTCCTTGAGCGGCAACTCATTCGGTGCCTCGCCGTACACCTTGTTGGTGCTCATAAACAGAAAAACGGCCTCGGGGGAGAATTGGCGCGCCGCCTCGAGGAGATTGATCGTGCCTCCGGCGTTCACGTCAAAATCGATGAGGGGTATCTGGCTCGCCTTGTCGTGCGACGGCTGCGCCGCGCAGTGGACGATTCGATCGAAGCGGTGCTCGCGGAAGAGGCCGAACACCGCGTCGCGGTTTCGAATGTCGATTTCGTGATGCGTGAAATGCCTGGTAGCCGACCGCAAGCGCGCCAGATTCCACGATGTGTCACCCGGAGGCCCAAAAAACTCCCGGCGCATATTGTTGTCCACGCCGATGACTGCGTGACCGGCGCGATCGAAATGCTCCACCGCCTCCGAACCGATGAGCCCGCTGCTCCCGGTGACAAGAATCTTCATTTTGCGCCCGCGCTTTGCGGTTGGCCCGCGACGTACAACGATCGCAGTTCCTTCTCGTTCTCCCGGATCCAAGCCAGAATGCGGTCGTAGCCCTCGGAAATGCCCACCTTCGGCTTCCAACCGAGCACTTTCGAGGCTTTGCGATTGTCGGTCATATAAATGCACTGATCGGCTTTGCTGGGCTTGTCCTCGTAGCCGATGGCAATGTCACGTCCCAATTTTTCGCGCAGAAGATTGGTCGCTTCCACGAGCGAGCAGGAATTCTCCGGTCCGCCACCGACGTTAAAGACCTGCCCGGAAATCCGGTCGAGATTCTCGATTTGCAAGTCCACGAGGCGGCAAACGTCCTCGATAAATAGAATATCGCGGACCTGCTTGCCGTCCCAGCCGATGTATTTCAGAGGAAGGCCAAAGTGAAAGGCGACTGCCCACCAGGTTACCCAACCCTGGTCCGATTTTCCAAATTGTCCCTCGCCGCTGATGACTCCGAACCGGTTGATGACCGTTTTCATGCCGAACGCGCCTGCGTATTCCTGGCAGGCGAGATCCGCCATCAATTTGCTCAGGCCGTAGATGCTGCGTTCGCATCCATCGAGAGTGAATTCCTCCGAAAAACCGTGATCGGGCTCAAAGCCGGGCAGCGGCTTCGCCGCGTAGAGGCGGTGGTAAGCCTCCTTGTCCCACACGAGGCGCGTTTTCTCGGCGCGATGCGGCGGAGCGTTCGTCTTGTCGGCGCTGTAAACGCGATTCGAGCTCCAGAAAATCAGCGGGCAATCCCGGTGGCGCGCGAATTCGAGCACGTGAATAAGGCCGAGCGAGTTGTTCGTGATGTCGAAGAGCGGGTTTGCATAGCCGGTAACGACCGAAGGCTGCGCGCTCGCGTCGCAAATGAGTTCGATACCCTTGGGAAGGCTTGCGAGATCCTCGGCGTTGCGGACATCCACATGAACGAAATCGATGCCGCGCCGTTTGAAATGCGGAAGATTCAATTCGCTCCCGCGGCGCACGAGATTGTCGGCAACAATCACCTGGTGTCCGCGGCGATGAAAATGAAACGCAAGCTGCGCGCCAACGAATCCGCACCCGCCTGTAATCAAAATCTTCAAGGAGTTTTCGCCTCGCTTGCGACATGCGACGCGCGAACGCCCGCGCGCGTTTCGAAATAGAGCTTCAAGTCGCGATACGGCATGTAGCCGAGCATCACCGCATCCAAAGGCAGCAAGTCAAACTGGCGCCTGCGAATGTCCCGTGCGGCGCACTGCAGGAACGAAGTACGAAAATGCGCGCGGTAAAACGTGGCTGCAATGGACGTCAATCTCAACCCATTCGCATACGCATTGACGCCGGATCTCCACCAACGCCAGTAGGCGCTCAGCACCGACGAAATCGAATCGTGCCGGAGATGGCGCACGATAGCGGCGGGCTCGTAGACGAAATCGTGGCCGTTTGCTCTCAAGCGCCGTGACATATCCACATCCTCTCCGTTCGTTCGCATTCTCTCGTCGTACCCGCCCGCCGCCTCGACTGCGGATTTCCTGGCAAGCGTGTTGCTTCCGAATGTGAACTTCGGGTTCGTGATCCGAGCGTCGCCCCAATCTTGCGGCATGTGGGACTGTCGCCAACGGTCCGCAACGGATGCAAGGACCGTTTCAATCAGCTTTCCTCCCGCCAAGGCGATATTTGGCGCGGACATCGAACCGGCGAGCGTCTCGAGCCACGACGGATCGGGGACGCAGTCGGCGTCCAGCGCGGCTACCAATTCGTTTCTGGCGCGGCGGAATCCCGTGTTGCGAGCTGCAGCCAGCCCGCGATTCGCATCGTGACGCACAATCGTCACGGGATAGCGCCTGGCAATTTCCAGCGTGCGATCCGTCGAGCCATCGTCGACGATCAGAATTTCGTCGGCGGCAAGAGTCTGGCGTAGCGCCCCCTCGATGACAGGCGCGACGTAACCCTCGACATTGAAGCAAGGAATATAAAGCGAAATTTTCGACGCCATTTCGGTTACGAACAATCGCGTTGCTTCTGAGTTAACTTCCTGGCGCGGACAGGACGCCTCAAATCGCGTCCGTGCGAACCGATGGCAGGTACGAGCCTATCAGCCTCCATAATCTCTCAATCTCATCGCGCCGGATTACACCCGTCAGCCACGCTCCCACGCCATACAACATGATACCTAGAACCAGGTTCAACAGTAATGGAAGCGGCGAAAAAGCAAGAATTCCGGCGACTGCCAGCGATAAAGCCAATGGCGGCAATGAGATACGGAGGCCCAACCAGGCGAGGTGCCGCGTGGGACGAAAGGCGAAGTAGATGAATATCGAAGCAACGGCATAGCTGATATTTGTCGCCCAAGTGGCTCCGAGAGCGCCGTAACGTGGAATCCAGAAAATATTCAGAATGATGTTAACGATCGCTCCCACGGCGGTTGAAACAGCGAGAAAACGTTGCAGATTGCGGGCGATCAGACCCATTTTGAGCACGACGCCGAAGAAGATTGCGACCTCAGACCAGATGAGAGCCGCGAAGAGCGGCGCGGATGCGGCGTATTTCGCGCCGAAGACGAGGTGAGTCAATGGCCTCGATAACGGCACCGCCACCGCACAAACGGCGAAGACTAGCGCCATCAACGCGCGATAGCTGAATTTCAGATATCGCTCGAAGTCCTGCTCGTTTCGAGCCGACCTCGCCAGCACCGGAAATATCGCATCCATGAGCGACACGGGAAACAGGCTGAAGATTTCGGCTAGATTCACCGCCGCGACGTACCCGCCGAGAATCAGGTCCGTAGACAGCTTGTGGAGCATGACTTGATCGATTCGCGTGTAAACGTTGATCGCTAGCGTACTCAGGGCGAGGGGGAATGAGTAGACGAGAAACTTTCGGGCTTCTTGCGGGAGGAATTTCCACGGCCGGGGAACCAGCCCTCTGTGCCACGCACCCACAAAGTTCAGCGCTCCCTCGACAATGCCGCAGAGCATCCTCGCGACGACGACCCAAAAAAGGCTCGCCTTCCCGATCGCGAGAAAAATGATCGCCAATACCCATAAGACTTGCCGGATCAGCCCGAAGCTCACCGCCCACCACTGACGCAAATCCACCTGGAAAATCATTCCCGGCAGCGCGAATGGTGTGACTAGCATCCGGTCGACTGCGGCGAAGAGAACGAGCACCCACATCCCGCCGCCGTAGCCGAAATGGGGAGCGAGCAGCAGCGCGACCACCGCAGTAACGGAAGCGAATACAAAGCACACCGCGCTGCCCGTAAAAAGAATGCTCCCTGCCTGCTCGCGGTGTTGCGCTGCTTCCCGGCCGAGAATCGGCTCGATGCCGAAGGTTGCAAGCCACGCGTAAAGCCCGATGTAGGAATAGATCGCGCCGTAGAGTCCGAGTTGCTCACGCCCGAGGTAGCGCGCCAGAAGAATTACGGCGAACGCAGAGAGCGCGGTGCTGAGGCCTCGCCCAGCAAATAACGTGGCGATGTTCTTTAGGATTGTCTGCCCGAGATTGGTAGGCTGCTGAGTGCTGGTCATTCCTGCTCTTAGTTCGTCGGGGAAGGGCCTGTCCTCTCGAGCTGCTTAACGTCGGACTTCTCAATGTCGTTCATCAGATCGTGGCGGTGCAGGACGTAGCGCTCCACTTTATCGGCTAGCGCAACGGGAACAACCGTGAATTGATTGCGCACCATCGTTCGCCATGATATCGGCCCGCGAGGCGAAACGAGATGCATGCCCCACTGAAAAATAAAGCATAAATTCCACACAACGAGAAGCGCCGTTGCGCCGTACGCCACGAATCCAGCCCGCCGCGCGCTGACGAATCCTTCGAGCGCGCTGAATGTGCCGGCGAGGCAAAGAATAAAAATCGGCGTCAATGGCAGGAAATACCGGTTTCCGAACGACGACAGACCATCCCATACCGTGTAGCAGGCGACGAGATAGTAGTAGGACACAAGAATCATCGTCAGTGCAATGCCAAGTTCACGGTCCCGTTTCCAGACCGCTGAAATTCCCAATATGGCGAGAAATATAATCGGCGTCCAGCTCATCAGTCCGTGATCTGACGAAAACAAAACGCGAAGCAAGTGCGGATGCGTCCACGTCCATTCGCTCGCGTCCGCGTAACCTGTGGCGAATGGATGCCCGTAGATAATCTCGCGCGTAATCGGCGTCGGGAGAAAGGAAACGATCGCCGCCGCAACGAACGCCAGGTTCCCAGCCACTAACTTTCCGAGCGGGCGATCTTCCGCTCGCCCGCGAAGTCCGTCGTAATACTGGCGCAGAGATTCCAGCGCCGGTGCGAACAGAATGAGGACATTCGGATAATAAACATCCATCATCAAGCCCGCGATCAATCCCAAGTAAGTCCACTGCAGAACGGATCGCGCGCCGCGCGTCCGATTCCAGTACCAGAGAAACAGCGCGACGACAAATTCAGCATGCGCGTGCGACCACGACGGATTGAAATACATGTACACCGGCAATGAACTCGCAAACCAGATCCCAACGGTCGCGAGCAAAGCCCAGCGTTCGCGGAAGTACTGCCGCGCCAGCTCAAATGAAATCAGTAATCCCAGAAATCCATACAGAGCCGTCGCGATCGCCATCGTATCGGTATAGGGCCACGAGAACCCGTTCGCTGGCACGTGTGCGCCGAAGCGGTCTGCGAGCGTGACCACGCCGTGCGTGACAATCAGAAATGGCGCCCACAACATTGACGGACCAACTGAGAAGTGGTTGTCCAAATGCCCGGTGGCGGTATAACCGCCGGGCTTGGGCTTGCCATCCGGGTCGACCCGGTACATCTGGAAGCTCTGGTTCGCGTGCAGCCAATCCTGCTCGAAATCGAGATGCCCCTCGATAAGCAGGGCACGCACGTATGCGTAATACCCGACGCCGTCGCCGCGCACCCAGGGGTTGACGAAAGGCAGCGTCACCAGGAACAGCACCAGCAGCACTTTGTGAGAATGACTGATTCGGCCAAGCTGATCTTTGAGCGTCATCGAAAAATGGCTACACAATGAAACGATTTGTCGAGCACACCTCGCGCAATGCGACAACAAGCAATCGCATCCGGCCCTGGATATAATGCCTCAAATAATCGTGACTCAATTAGACGCAGCCGCTGGCCGCTGCGTTCAAACCGACGATGCAGATACTTGCCGTACCTGACGCGCGATCGTGAGGTGGCGCTCACGAAAAGCAGTGATTGAGCTTACTCGAAATCATCGGATATGCGAGGATTTTTCTCCTGCAGCCGCCGAGACCGCCTCCACCAGACTCTCCCCGACGTATCCGCGCTGTTGCGGAGTCATTTCCGCATACATGGGCAGTGAAAGAATACGCGCTGCGGCGGCCTCGGTGACCGGAAACTCCCCGTTGCGATACCCCAAATTCGCGCATGCCCCCTGCAAGTGAATCGGAATCGGGTAGTGTATTCCGGTTGCGATTCCGCGCGCCGCCAAAAACTCCTGTACCTCACTCCGTCGCTCCAATTGAACCACGTAGAGGTGGTAAATGTGGGTGCGATTCGTTGCGGCGTGGGGCAGAACAACCGGCGCATCAGCCAAAAAGGCGTTATACGCGACCGCGTGCATCGCGCGCGCTGAATTCCAGGTGTCCAAGCGCGGAAGTTTCACGCGAAGCACTGCCGCCTGGAGAGTATCAAGCCGCGAATTGGTCCCGATTACGGGATGTTCGTACTTGACGCGCTGACCGTAGTTCCGCAACCGGCGGATCTTTTCCGCGGTCTGCGTGTTGTTCGTGACCACCATTCCACCGTCGCCATATGCGCCAAGATTTTTTGCCGGATAAAAGCTAAATCCTGCCGCGTCGCCAAATGAGCCGGCGCGCCGCCCAGAATAGGTCGCTCCGTGCGCCTGGGCAGAATCTTCGACGACGACCAAGCCATGCTTCCGCGCGATTTCGAGAATTGGCTGCATGTCGGCGGGCTGCCCGTACAAGTGTACGGGCATGATCGCTTTCGTCCGGGAGGTGATGGCTGACTCGATTGCGAGAGGATTGATGTTGTAGGTGTCCGGGTTGATGTCCACGAGTACGGGCCGGGCGCCAGTTGCCATGATCGCGAGAGCGGTCGCGACGAACGTGTTCGCCGCTGTGATGACTTCGTCGCCGGAGCCGATATCGTAGGCCCTCAGCGCCAGTTCGAGCGCGTCCAGGCCGCTTCCGACGGAGATCGCTTCGCGCGTGCCGATGTATTTCGCGAACTCCTCCTCGAAGAGCCGCACGTCTTCGCCGAGGATGTAATCTCCGCGCTCGACGGCGCGCATTATCGCGCTCGTTACTTCCGGCTCGATCGAGTGGAATTGCGCCTGTAAATCAACAAAGGGGACTTTGGTTTTTTCGCTCATTTTTTTACGCCAATTCCCAAATATACGATGGGACGCAGGATGCTCCACCAACCTGTGATTGGTTTCATTTTTGTGTAGCCCTGCTGGTGAGGAGGGTAGACCTTCGTGACCGGAACCTCGCAGTGCCGGTATCCCAACCGGATTGTCTTAAAGAGGAGATATGGTTCCAGTTCATACTTGTTTAGCCAGTCCTGCCGCCAGTCTATTCGTGGATCGCGAAGCAGGTCGGTTCGAAAGGCGCGAAAGCCGTTCGTTGTTTCGGTGACATATTTGCCCGCAAACAGTGAAAATAGCATCGGATGAACGAATCGAGTCGCAACAATTCGATAGGCTGGCGTGTTGCCGTAACCGCCCCCAGGCAGAAACCGCGACCCTTGAACGAAGTCGGCGCGGCCGGCCGCAATGGGCGCGAGGAGCCGCGAGATCTCGTTCGGATCGTCCTTGTCGTTTCCGGCTTGAATCACCAGGACGTCGTACTTGTTCGCAAGAGCGTAGTCGAAAACCTGTTTCATCGCTGCGCCGATGCCACGATTGGCCGAATTGCGCAAATGCACCCACCCGTCCTTGGACATTGACTCGATCGCGCCGTCGGTGGACCCATCATCCATCACGAGCAGGTCATAATCGCGACCCGAGGGATGGCGTGAAATGGTTCGCCGGATTTTGTCTCCTTCGTTGTAGGCAAAAATAGCGGCGAGCGTTTTCATTTCACAGTTCGATTGGGCCGCACAACCGGGCGCGGCAACGCCGGAACGGAAGTCCACTCCGGACGCCGCCGCACGTCAATGCCGTTCACATATGGCTTGACGATATCAAAGGGACATTCGAGGGAGTCAACGTCTGAGATCACTCGGGCCGGGGAGCCTGCGACGACGGAGCGCGCGGGAACGTCGTGCGTGACGACACTGCCCGCGCCGACGAGCGCGTTCTCGCCAATCACGACATGGGGAAGTACGATCGCACCGATGCCGATCCTGGCCCCGGACTTAATCGTCGGTCCTTGCATGCATTTCGTGCAAAGAGGGTGCGGATCGTTGGCGAAGAGCACACCGGGCGCAAGGAACACGTCATCTTCGATCGTCGTGAACTGTGAGACGTACACGTTGCAGTGAATTTTGACGCGCGAACCGATCACGCAATCGTAATCCACCGTCGAATTATTCCACACCGCGCATTCGTGCCCGATTCGATTGCCTTCGCGCACGACGACGTTGTGCCCGGTCTCGAAATGATCGCCGATTTCGACGCATGCATAAATAATGCTGCCCGCGCGAATTCGAGCCGAACTGCCGATGCGAACGGGCCGCTTTTCCACGGGCCGTCCGGGCGGATATCCGAGTATTACACCGGGGTCAATCGAGCAATCTCGGCCAAGCTCTACCGGGACGCAATCGAGCACTGTGCTACCTCCACCGCTTTTCCACGCTGGCGCATTGACTCTTCGATGGCTTTTAACGTCCGCACCACCGCTTCACCTGTAGCTCCGTCCGAGACGGGCCTTCGATTCTGGCGAATCGCCTCGATGAAATCCGTAGACTGATTCTTGAGCGGTTCGCAGAACTCGACTTTCGGGCTGATGATATCCCCGTCCCGGATTAGGAGTTTAAACTCCCCAAACGACGCGGCATCGGTGTCGCCGACCGATACGCCCTTTTGAAAAATTCGAACGCGTTCCAGATCATTGAGGTCGTCAAACACAAGCCGCTGCTGGCTTCCCACGACGACCACTCGGCGCACTTTGTTGGGATCCGCCCAACTGACGTGAATATTTCCGATGACGCCGTTGTTATATCCAAGCGTGATGAAACCGACGTCTTCGCGCGGATTGCCCAGCGACTGCGAGCCGACGGCGCTCGCCCACTGAGGCCCCTCTTCAATCACATAATTGAAAATGGAAATATCGTGAGGGGCGAGATCCCAGATGGCGTTGACGTCGCCGCGGATCGGACCAAGATTCGTCCGCGTCGAGTGTACGTAATACAAGCGGCCGAACGCCGCCGACTTCGCGCACTCGCGCAATTTCCGGACACCTGCGTTGTAGAGAAATGTGTGCGCGACCATCAGGACACGTCCGGCCTTATCGGCGAGTTCCCGAAGCGCGACGCAATGCTCGATTTCTGTGGCCATTGGTTTTTCGATCAGCACGTGCCGCCCGGATGTCAGGGCTTTTCGAGCCAATTCGAAATGGGACGTGGCCGGCGTCGAGATGATGACGGCGTTAACCGAGGGCAGCTTCAAAAGCTCGTCAACCGTAGCGCAGGTTGTGACTTCTGGCAGCCTTGAAGCTGCGCGCTCGCGCCGTTCCGGCTGCGGATCGCAGATCGCGACGACGGCGGAGTCAACAAGCTCGTTGAATACACGCGCGTAGTTCGGCCCCCAGTAGCCGTATCCGATGATTCCAATGCCTACCTTCGAAGACATTTCGATTCGCCCCAGCGCCTATTTGAAAACGCCGTACCGCACGACGCACCAGATGGCGCGGAATCCGTCGCGCCACGTGATTTTCTTACCCTGCGCGTACGTCCGGCCATTATAGGAAATGGGAACTTCGTAGACGACCCACCGGCCACGAGCAACCTTTGCGGTCACCTCGGGTTCGAACCCGAATCGGTTTTCCTTTAACTCGAAGCTTTGTAGGACCTCACGCCGAAAGACTTTATAGCATGTCCATACATCGGTCAGTCCGAGGTCGGTGAACATGTTGGAAATGAGCGTAAGCATCTTGTTTCCGACGGCATGCCAAAAATAAAGCACCCGGTGCGGCCCGCCGAGAAATCGGGAGCCGTACACCACGTCGGCAAGCCCGCGTTCGATTGGGTCGAGCAGTGAACCGTAGTCATGGGGGTCATACTCGAGATCAGCATCCTGGATCAGCACGATGTCGCCACGCGCTTCCTGGATGCCCTTCCGCACGGCTGCGCCTTTGCCAAAATTTCGCTCCTGAAGGAATACGCGCACATTTCCGCATGAGGACGTTGTTGATTGGGCTTCGGAATCAGTTTTGCACCCTGCGGAATCTGCAATTTGCCTCAGGATGTCTCGCGTCCCATCGGACGAGAAGTCGTCTACAACAATAATTTCCTTCTCGATCGGAACGGCCTGCACACGCCGAACGAGTTCGGCGATGGTGGCTTTCTCGTTGAAAACCGGTATTACTACAGACACCTTGTGTCCGGTAAAGGTTTGGCTCATGAAGCAGTTTTCGCGGAGTGTTCGACCGCACGCCCTGCGGCATGGCAAGCCCAAACGGACTCGGATGCCGCGAGTGCCCCTCGTTCAGAATACCTAAGATTTTCAATTCTGAAAGCGTCTCGATTGCTTCGAGGAAAAAAGAAGCAACAGGCGAAGGAACACACTAAGAGCCAGAATTCGCACGAATCAACTGGATAACAGACTGGCTGCGTCGAAGCGACGGCAGGTCCGGTCCGGCCTAGATCGCGATCGCTCGCGCTGACCGGTCCTTGCCGTCATCGAGCCGCGCGGGCAGCTCCGGATTAAGCTTCGCCCTTTGGTGGGCAACGACTCGATCCACAATCGTGTTGAGGGGTATTGAGGGGCGGAAACCCGTCAGGCTTTCGAGCTTTTCGAGAGCAGGCACGCGCCGCGGCATGTCCTCGAAACCGGGTTCGTAAGCCTTGTCGTACGGCACGAATTCGATCGAAGAGTTGCTCTCCGCGCGTTCCTTCACGCGGTGCGCCAGCCCTTCGATCGAGATCTCCTGATTGCTGCCGATGTTGACGACCTCGCCGACCGCCGACGTCGTGCCAACGAGGCGAAGGATAGCTTCGACAGAATCTGAGACATCGCAGAAGCAGCGCGTCTGCTTTCCGTCGCCGTAGACGGTGATCGGCGCGCCATCCAGTGCCTGGCGAACGAAATTCGGCAGCACCATGCCATAACGGCCCGTCTGCCGCGGCCCGACTGTATTGAAAAGTCTCGCGATCACGACGGGCTGGTTGCGTTCCTTCCAATAGGAGAGCGAAAGAAATTCGTCAAGAGCCTTCGACGCGGCATAGCTCCAACGGCCTTTCGAAGTCGGACCAAGAACGAGGTCCGCGTCTTCCCGGAACGGCACGCGCTCGCTCTTCCCGTACACTTCCGACGTGGACGCCGTGAAGACGAGCTTCTTCTTTTTGTTGGCGGCTTCAAGGACCAATTGCGTCCCGTTGACGTTGGTTTCGATCGTTCTTACCGGGCTTTCTACGATAAGGCGAACGCCCACAGCAGCGGCAAGATGGAAAATGATCTCGGACTCGTCGACGAGTTCGGCGAGAAGCATTCGATTTTGGATGGAATCAAAAACGCACTGGAATCGTTGATGCGCTTTAAGATGGCGGATGTTTTCAACGCTGCCCGTGGAAAGATCGTCGAGAATTATGACTTCGTCGCCTCGCTCCAGCAGCCGCTCCGCCAAATGCGATCCGATGAAACCTGCACCTCCAGTGATCAAAGCGCGCACACTTGCCTCCTATGATGTGGGGGCTGGGCCACTGCTTGTGGGAAACCGAGACGGTTTGCCAAGTACATCCTCGCCGTATCCATATCCATACGCGTATGGATAGTAGCGATAGGAATAGTAGTAATCGGGCGCGCTCGAATCGACCGCGTTCAAAACGACGCCGAGCAGCCGGCACTTCACGGCATGCAAAAGATCGCGCGTTCGCGTAAACGCCTCTTTCGGCGTTTCTCCGCTGCGCACGACCAGAAGCACGCCGTCAGTCAACGCCGACAGTATTACGGCGTCGGTCGCGGCCATAATCGGCGGCGAGTCGATTACGACAAACTTGTACTTTTGGCGGAGATACGTGATGGCATCGCGCATGCGATGCGAGGAAAGCAGGTCGGCGGGACTCGGTGGAATCGGGCCGGTCGTCAGCGCCGAAAGATTTTCGATTTGCGGATGCGGAATAACGACGTCGTCAAGCGACGACACGCCCGCCAGATACGAACTCAGGCCGAAGTCGCGGCCGACCGTCAGACCGAGTGCGCGGCGAATACCGGGCTTGCGGAGGTCGGAATCGACAACGAGCGTCCGGTCGCCGAGTTGAGCCAAAGTCACGGCGAGATTGAGCGCGGAGGTCGTTTTCCCTTCGCGGGGAAGTGCGCTCGTCACCAGGATCACCTGCGGCGGATGGTCCGCCTGAGAGAGCAACAGGGAAGTCCGGAGCGCGCGGAACGCTTCCGAGACGTGCGATTTCGGCTTAATGAACGAAACGATCTCGGCGCGCTATTCTTGCGGTTGTTCCGCTTCGCCGTCGCCGGCGGTCAATAGCCTCCGCGAGTGCGTTACGCCCAATAGGTTGGGCAGCGAGGGCACCACGGCGAGCGATGGAAGGCCGGCGAGCCGCTCGACGTCGTCGGGCGATTTCACCGTGTTGTCGAGGTATTCGCGCAAGAACGCCAGGCCAATTCCGCCCACAAGTCCGATGAGAAATGCCAGCAGAATGTTCTTGGTTTTCTGCGGCCGCGCCGGCGTCGAAGGAACGAGCGCCGGGTCCACGATGCGGATGTTGCTCGATCGCAATCCTGCTGTGATGCTCGCTTCTTTCAGCTTCTGCTGAAGGCCGTCGTAGAGTGTCTTGTTGGATTCGGCGTCGTGCTCGAGAATGTGGTACTGAACCATCTTTTCCGACATGTCATTGGCTTCTGTTTTCTGCTTGTCGAGGGCCGCTGTCAGAAGCTCAACGCGCTCGCGGGACTGTTTATAGTCCGCTTCGATCGACGCTTCGATATTTTGCTTGGCGCGCCCAACCGCATCGTCCACTTCCTTTTTCTCGCGCGCGATGCGCTGCACTTTCGGATAATTGGGGCCGAACTGCGCTGAAGAATCCACAAACTCCTCGTCGAGGTCGGCCTGGCGCTTCAGCAATTCGCTCAAATAGGCGTTACTTCGGACATCAGGCAGTTGCTCTACGTCGCCGGACTTTGCGATCTGATAAAGCGATTGTTTTTGGACAAGGTCGGTCTGCGCTTCGGTGAGCGCTTTGTTGATGTCCGCGAGACGCTGCGTGGTGATGTTCTGCTTTTCATCAATGGTCCAGATCTGGTTCTCGCGCTCGTAGGCGATTTTCGCCGCTTCCGACTTCTCCACCTTGATCCGAAGTTCTTCGAGTTCGGCCGAAAGCCAGTTGGACGCCTGCTGCGTCGCGTCGTATTTGCTTCTAAAGTTTGTTTCCAGATAATTCTGGAGATGGCCGTTGACAATTTGCGCGGCCAGTTGCGGGTCCTGCGC
>Ga0187783_10001786_pt1 | contig 15939 bp, 22 predicted proteins | sample 1015_SJ02_MP02_2_FD_132471 | JGI IMG/M metagenome (GOLD analysis project Ga0187783, IMG submission 132471) | Tropical peat soil microbial communities from peatlands in Department of Meta, Colombia - 1015_SJ02_MP02_20_MG | ecosystem: Environmental > Terrestrial > Soil > Wetlands > Peat | place... | reverse complement strand
GATTTAAGTCAACTAGCCTGATCCCGCCCAACTAAACCGCGGAAGTGACCAAGGCTCCTTGACTAGACAGCGACAAGGAGACGATGGAGCCTTGGGTGGCGCAACCGCAACGAGCTTCCACCTTTTCGAGGCCGCGCTGTCGGTCGCGTGCCTGGCCAACGTTCCCTGGGTTGCGAGCTGCATGATTGGAAATCTGAGTGCGATTCGCTCTCAGCGAACCCACCTCCCCTCGACATACACCAGCGAACTCGCCATCATTCGTTGCAGCAGTGCGGTTGAATAGCGAATAAAACATTCCAAATCGTCGCAAACGTCATTGAGTAAGACTCGGAGAGAAGGCCGTTCGGCGACGCAATAACGGTTCCAGCGCTCGCGTTGCCAAGGAGTCCTCACCTGGGAACTCCGGGGCGGCTATGAGCCGCGCGCGACTGTGGTCGGACCAACGGCGCAGCGTCGCTGGGCAAGCAGCAACGTGGAAATGGCAAGCGCCTTCCGTCCCGACGCCTCACCGGCTTTGGAGATTCTGGCGTAAGACCGGCGTGAATATCGTACAACGCTAGCAACGTTCATTTACAGAAATTTGTTCGGATTTGGAAACCTTCATTCGGCCCCGCTTGCGGTGACAGGTAAGGAATTCTTATCCGGAATGCACCGGTTGGATGGCACCCAGGAGGTTGATATGAGCGAACAACTGGATAATCTTCGCAGCCAGCTTCGCGCCAAAGTCGATGATGCGGACAAGCGGCTCAAGGAATTGCAAGCCAAAATCAAAGGAGCTGGCGATAAGGCCACCAGCGACGCCAAGGCGCAACTTGCATCGCTCGACAGCAAGATGAAGACACAACAGGCTAAGGTTCAGGCAGCACAAGCGAGCATGAAGGCCTGGATTGGAGAGCAGAAGTCGATCACCAACGAGAAGATCGCCGAGTGGAAGGCACAGAGGCAGACGAAGGAGCTCGCAAGGCACGCCGATAACACCGAACGTTTTGCTGCGGCTGCCACCGAGGTCGCGTCAGCAGCTATCGACGAAGCCGAAAAGGCCATTGCCGAGGCCATCATCGCCAGACTGGATGCAGATGCAACGCCGTCATCGCCGGCCTCAAAGAGCGCATGACTTTTACCATCTAGCGGCAGTCTGGACGAACGCTGAACTACATGAGTCGGAAAGGGAGACTTGCATGACCGACAGGATCATCGTTGCGACATTCGACAGCACCAACGCTGCCTATGATGCCGCAAGCGCGATCAAGGACCTCAAAAAGATCGGCGCCGCTGATTTCAAGCTTAAGACAGGCGTCATAGTCAGTAAGGATGACCGCGGCAATTTGTCTGTGGTTGAGAGTAAGGATCGACATCTTCTCGGAACTGCGGTTGGCACCATTTCCGGGGCGTTGATCGGCCTGATTGGCGGCGCGCCGGGTTCAGCAATCGGGGCGACACTGGGAGCAACCACCGGACTGACTGGCGACGCGATAATGGCAGGACTTGATGACGATTTTGTCGATTCAGTGACTCGTGACATGCGTCCAGGAACCACTGCCATTATCGTCGAGGCTGACGAGGGAAGTACGCGCCCGGTCGACGATATCGTGACACGCGGCGGCGGCCGCGTATATCGACAAGCCGCATAGCTGCGACGATCAATATAAAAGCGGACACCGGATGGGGCGCAACCTTGTGACTCTCTTAGGTTGGGCTTCCATCCGCCGCAGTTGAGAAATCAAGATGACGACCAGACCCTAATCCAAGCCGACATGGCTGGGAAGGCGATCGCCCAGGTCAAACAGGCGGCCAAGTGGCTCCTCGATCGGCGACTGCCGGCTGACAAGGCACGCTGGCGGAAAAGCTGTCGATAGGCACTGGACCACGATCATCCGATTTTCGGCGACTGCCCGGGTATTTGGCCTCGCGGCGAACACATGCCGGCTGACGTCCTGGAGCTCATGTCGTTATATCCGCAGGCCAAGCGGACCCAGGACGCCGACCTTGAGTATCTTCCTGTACCACGACACCAGCAACCGGCGCATGGGAACCCGTAGTCAACCTTACCTTCCCGGCTGGAAGCCGCTGACTGATGCGATAGGCGAAGCGGAACGCGGTCGAATGCGGCTCGGGCTGGAGGAACTGCCACGGCAGCTCGAGTACGGACGCGCCGATTCGAGGAATAAGGCGATATATCTACTTCACATCAATTATCGATGAGCCAAAGACATTTCGAACGAATGCAAGACAAGCAGGCCTCGGTACCGCCTGGAGCGTCATAACACTCTGAGCTCGAACGTGATTTTCAGCTCGACTGATGGCGGTGCGCCCGGGTACCTGATCGTTTATACCTCGTAACCAATCCCAGTCCACGACCGTGGAGCGACCCGCCGGCGAGCTAGACCTGTTGCTTCCTGACTGATTTCTATCATGATCATGATTGTTCTCAGATTCGTAAAATTTTGTAGCGCTTTACAACCTTTCATTCGATCTCGCCAACCCTGCGATTTATTAAAGCCGTTGAGCGCACGCCTTGGCAATCAACTTGTCGAAGGCCTGTTGCTTCAACTGGCCCAAATAGAGGAGTTTATCATGAACCGCACCATCCGCATCTCGCTTGCGACGGTCGCCGGCATTATCGTCGTAAGTTCTCTCGTTTCCGCCCGAGTGTCCGCACAGGTCGCCGGCACAACTTTGCTCGGCGTGGAGTATTCCGAGCTGCGTGACGTTGCCGCGGGCTGGAGCGCCAAGAGGCAGCTGCTTGGACGGCCGGTTTATAATGAAAAGAATGAAAAAATTGGTTCGGTCGATGATCTAATCATTTCGCCCAGCAAGGCTCTGTCCTACGCCATCATCGGCGCTGGCGGTTTTCTCGGGGTCGCCAAGCACGACGTGGCAATACCTGTGAGCCAATTTACCGAAACCGATGGAAAAATCGTGCTGGCCGGCGCAACAAAAGACGCCATCAAGTCCCTGCCGGAATTCGAGTACGCGCAGCGCTAAACGGCTGGTGAGGTATCGGGGATAGCCCCGAAACCCAGCCCAGCAACCGGACCAAACCGAAGCAAATGACGGGAGAGCTCCAATGAGTTCCGTGAGTCCCAATATCACCGGCGTTCCGCGCGCGGTCCAAGACGCGCTGCGTGCGAACTGGAAGTTGTTTCTTTTCCAGGGAACGGTAATGATAATTCTCGGCATCATCGCCGTCGCCGTACCTGCGATAGCGACTGTTGCCATCGACATCTACGTCGGGTGGCTGTTTCTGCTCAGCGGCATCGTTGGGCTTTTTGCCATCTTCTCGACGGGGAATGTTTCGACCTTTCTGTGGACGCTTGTGACCGCGATTCTATCGCTGGTCGTCGGAGCTTTGCTGATCTGGAAGCCCGCCGAAGGGGCGCTCTCGTTGACCTTTGTGCTCACTGCCCTCTTCATAATGGAAGGCATTTTCCAGACGGTTTCTTCATTCACTTACCGCAATCTGATACCAAGCTCGTGGGGCTGGATGCTGGCCAGCGGCATTTCAGACTTGCTGTTGGCGGCAATCATCATCTGGGCATGGCCGAACAGCGCCCAGTGGACCCTGGGACTCCTTGTTGGCATAAATCTGATCACGTCAGGCGTCGCTGTTGTCACCATAGCGATGGCTGGACGAGACGGTTGACCCGTCGTTGCAAATGTTGAAGCTCGCTCCTGGAAATGAGCCGATAAATGAGGAGAAACCCATGGGCCCAAGCCCATCGTATTCCGACGAAACTGGTCGGTTGCGCACGATTACGTCGGCTCATCTCCTCGATCGAGCAAGGCAGTACTGGTTCGCAGCAGCGGTTACCGACGATTGGCGAGATGTGGAGATGTTCTGCGACTTGGCGATGATGTTTGAGCGACTTGCGCGCGATTTCAGACGGTTTGAGCAACAAACGTACCGGGCAGCTGTCCACAGCGAATTGAACAATCATCGCCCACTGACCTGTCCGGACAAGCTTGGCGTCTGGCCGACAGCGCGTTCGGTGGATCGGAGAGAGGCCATCGGTCCTGAGCTACAGGTGATGGAGATCTAACATGCCATCTCGCGCAGACCTCGATGCCGATCTGGCCCGGCTAACGTCAGATATGACATTGCTCGCGAACGAGAACGCCGGATTGCGCAGGGTCAATGCCGAAATGCTGGCGGCCCTTAAGTATGCTTTACCAGTCCTGCAGGACGGTCTTCCGGAATCCGTCGATTTTGATTGGACAAGGCAGGCTGTCACCAAAGTTCAAAACGCCATCGCCCAGGCAGAGCGTGACACCTGAATCAGGGCCCGTCGAAAGAAATCGATCCGAAATCGTCGTGATGGTCAGCAGGCATGGTATTAACGGGTCTTTAAAAGCTGAACATGCGATGAAAATCCGTCGGAGCAAGCGCCAATTGCCCACCCGAAGCAAGAAGCGAAGGCGCAATGTCGCCCGGTTCATGACGATCCTTTCCGCTCCGTGATTCAATTTCTGGTGATCCAGTTTTAAGGCGATGCGCTAACAAACAGCCGGATAGCTGGTTTGGAACGCGACGCGTCCATGGGCGCCCGGGGGTGCTTGCGCACGTCCCGGGCTTGGCGACCTTACACGACAAGTGCATGCCGGCTTTAGCAAGATTTGCTGAGATTTGGATGGCTTCACTAGGCTCGACGCAGCGAGGTACGTAACAGTGGAATGTGGTTACGAAGCTAATCCAATTCACGTGGAGAAGGAAATTATGGCGAACCCAGCACCCAGCGCCGCACGGACCGCGGCAGAGACCAACGTCAAAGATGCGCTCGGCCACGTTCGAACGGCTGCCCAGGAACTGCATTCAGCAATCAGCGACGCGGTGGCAAAACGCGGCGGAGCCACAAAAGCCGATCTTGAGGTTTTCGGGCAGAAGGCCAAGGCGGTCGCCGAGTCGGCCAAAAACTCAATGGGCGGGCAAAGCGACGCTGCGAAAAAGCACATCAAGGATGCCGTCACACAGTTGGAAGCGACACAGCAGCACGTTGCTGATGGCCTGAAGACTTCCGGCCAGGCATTCCAGACTTCAATGAGACAAGTCCTCGCGGACGCGCGCGCTTCCGTTCAGAACATTAGCGAAGCCGTCGCTGCCGCGCGGACGGCTGCATCTAGCAAGACCAAATAGGAGAGTGCCATGCATAATTATATTGCTGTGGTCTTCGATGACGCACACAAAGCCTATGAAGGTCTGCACGCGCTCTGGCTGCTCGATGGAGCGGGAGAAATCACCGTTCATGGCGCAGCCGTCATCCATCGTGACTCGCTGGGCGCGATCCAGGTAGATACCAAGGAAACGCACCCGGTTTTGGGTACCGCAGCGGGCGTAGGCATTGGCGCTCTGCTCGGCGCTTTAGCGGGACCGGCGGGCGCGGCGGTTGGCGCCGCTGGCGCAGCAGCCATTGGCGCCGCGACGGGCGGCGTTGTTGGTGCGACCGTGGACCTCAGTCGCGAGGACACTCGCTATCAAGCCCTGGACGAATCACGGTTCGTCCTCGGCCTTGGCCAATCAGCGGTCATCGCCGACGTAAGCGAAGACTGGACCTCACCGATCGATACGCGCATGGGGAAACTCGGCGGCGTTGTCTATCGACGAGCCAAAAGTGATCTCGAAGACGATGCATGGTTCAACGACTATATCCCGAGTAGTTATCTCTATCCGTACGAGTACATACCGAGCGCCTATCCTTTGTAGTAAAATTTAGCTTGGCGTCCGAATGTTAGGCTGGGCGCCCAGTAATTTGCGCTCGGCGCGACGTTGAGGCGGATTATCCAGATACATCAGGGGCGTTCGGGATCCCTTCGAACGCCCCAGGTATCAGCGAACAGATTGCCCTGCTCGGTTCGGGCCGGACCGCGCCCGCCTCGCGAGACCTCGGGGTCGACTGGTCGCGTGGCGTCCGCGACAGCCGCAACGCGCCCATCACTGAACTCGATATCGAGCCGCGCACCGGGGCTGACGGCCGCCGCTGAGCGAAGCGGGATACCCCCACGGCCGCGCACCAGCGCGAAGCCGCGTTCAAGAACCCCACGGTAAGAATAGGCAGTGAGCAATCCGGCGGTGCGTTCAAGCGCCGCCCTGTGGCGACCGATCAGTCCGGCGGCGGCACGCTGTGACCGGTCGCCCAGTGCTGCCACGCGCTCGAAATCGCGCCTGATGCGGTTGCCGTAGGCCTCGACATTGGCACGTCGGCCGGCCTGGAAGCGTGCAATCGCAGCCTCGAGGCGGTGACGCTGTCGCTCGCGCACAACGCGGGCCGCGCGAAGGGCGCGCTCGCCCGCCGCCGCGACTCGTTCGCGATCCCGCACCACCCGCACTTGCAAGATCTGCGGGCCGAGCCTGGCACCGGTGCGGCAGAATTGCGTGAGATGCAGTTGCGCGTTGGCCCGCAGCGCCCGTGGTAACCGTTCGCTCGCCACATCGACGCGCTGACGCGGCACCGCAAGGAGCCCCTCTGCGGTAGGCCAACCGCGGATACAGGCGCGCATCTGCGTGCGCCAGGCTTCCAGGGCCCGTCGCAGGGCCCCGAAGCCGCGTCGGCCGAGATTTTGCACGATCAGAATGAGATCAGCACGGACCGGGACAGCCATCTCGGCGGCGGCGGTCGGGGTTGGAGCACGCTGATCGGCAGCGAAATCGATTAGTGTGACGTCGGTCTCGTGCCCGACCGCTGAGATGAGCGGGATCAAGCTGGCGGCGGCCGCCCGCACCACGATTTCCTCGTTGAACGACCACAGATCCTCCAGCGATCCGCCGCCGCGGGCGACAATCAGCAGGTCTGGACGCGGCATCACGCCGAGTTTCGGTAGCCCGTTCAATCCGGATATGGCGGCAGCGACCTGCTCGGCCGATCCCTCGCCTTGGACACGCACTGGCCAGACCATGACACGGCGCGGAAAGCGGTCTGACAGACGGTGCAGAATGTCGCGGATGACCGCGCCGGATGGCGAAGTGATAACGCCGATCACCTCTGGCAGGAACGGCAGCGGCTGTTTCTTGGCCGCGTCGAACAAGCCCTCTTCGGCGAGCCGGCGCTTGCGCTCTTCGAGCAGCGCCATCAGCGCGCCGAGGCCAGCCGGCTCGACGCTTTCTATGACGATCTGATACTTGGACTGGGCCGGGTATGTGGTGATCCGTCCGGTGACCACTACTTCGAGGCCGGTCTCGAGCTTGACCTTGATACGGGGCGTGGCGCTCTTCCAGATCACGCCGGCCAGACACGCACGCTCGTCTTTCAGATCCAGATAGACATGGCCGTTCGAATGGTATTTGACATTGCCGAGTTCGCCGCGCACGCGCACGTAGCCGAATGCGTCCTCCACGGAACGCTTGAGCGCAACCGAGAGCTCGGAGACGCTCATCTCTACAACATTGATCGGGGCCAGATCGGTCATCGAATCGCTTGCTCCCAGGTAGGCGCATGCTACACCACCTCGCGCCGATCACACCTCTGATGCGAGCCGGCCATGAAGATCCTGCTCCTCGGTTCAGGCGGACGCGAACATGCGCTGGCCTGGAAGATCGCTGCCAGTCCCCTGGTCGAGCACCTGTGGTGTGCGCCGGGCAACGCCGGCATCGCCCGCGAAGCTGAACTCGTCGGACTTGACCTCACCGACCACGCAGCGGTGCTGGCCTTCTGCAAGACGCATCGGGTCGATCTGGTCGTGGTCGGACCGGAGGCCCCGCTGGTGGCGGGCATCGTCGACGATCTCGAGGCCGACGGCGTGCCGGCGTTTGGGCCAACCCGCGCGGCCGCTCGGCTCGAAGGTTCTAAGGGCTTTACCAAGGATCTGGCCCGCACCCATGGCATCCCGACGGCAGCCTACGAGCGTTTTTCGACTGCTGAGGCTGCCAAGCGCCATGTGCGGGCGAAGGGGGCGCCAATCGTCATCAAGGCTGACGGCCTGGCGGCCGGCAAGGGCGTGGTGGTCGCCGAGACCGTCGATGCTGCCGAGGCGGCAATCGATATGATGTTTGGCGGCGCCCTGGGTGCGGCCGGCGCCCAAATCGTGGTCGAAGAGTTTCTTCGCGGCGAGGAAGCTTCGTTCTTTGCGCTGTGTGACGGGCAGACCGCCATTCCCCTTGCGTGCGCTCAGGACCACAAGCGCGCGTTCGACGACGACCAGGGCCCCAATACTGGCGGCATGGGCGCCTATTCGCCGGCTCCCGTCATGACCGCGGCGATGGGCGCCAGGGTATTGGACGAGATCGTGCGGCCGACCTTGCGCGCCGCGACGGCCATGGGACACCCGTTCCGCGGCGTTCTTTTCGCCAACCTCATGATCACAGCCGACGGACCGAAGCTGATCGAATACAACGTCCGGTTCGGAGACCCGGAATGCCAGGTGCTGATGCTTCGTCTCGCCTCGGATCTGGTACCAGCGCTGCTGGCCGCGCGCGACGGAATGCTCAAGAGCTTTGATCTGCGGTGGCGACCGGACGTGGCCCTGACGGTGGTGATGGCCGCCCGCGGCTATCCGGGCAGTTATTCCAAAGATTCAATCATCGAGGGCCTCGACAGCGCCGCAGCGGTCGAAGGGGTCGAAATATTTCATGCCGGGACCCGGGCCGACCACGGCCGGATCCTCGCCCATGGTGGACGTGTCCTGGACGTTTCGGCCATCGGCCGAAGCGTTGCCGAAGCGCGCTCACGCGTCTATGCGGCGATCGACAAAATTCGATGGCCCGAGGGCTTCTTTCGGCGCGACATCGGCCGTCGCGCTCTGGAGCGGGAGATCGCCCAGGGCGAGCCCTTGGAAACCATCAAGACACTGCGCCCGCCCACCGACCGCCCCGACTAGGTCGCGGACGCAGAAACGGACCGTCATACCTCCATTGACGTCATCTGGATGAAGTCAATGTCGGTGGCAGCGCACTTCAGATCCACGGGCTGCCCGTTGCCGGTCGCGTGCATGATTTTGTCGAAGAACCGGCAGTAAGTTGCTGGGGTCTGTAACGATCAGGGCTGAGGCTCAGTGCTTCTCTGCGATGGCTGTCGCGGGAATACTCAGCCAAGCTCGATAAGACGAGGGTCGCAATTACCGCCGATTGTCTATTGGCCCCTGGTCCAATTACTCAGCGCCGTCCCTTGGGGCAACCTGCGACCCGTTGACCACCACATTGTGTGAACGTCGGGAGGTAGGACATGAACGACATGAGCAGAATTTTCGTCGCGCTGGCCGTCGCCGGCTCGATTGTGGGATTTGGGTCGCAGGCCTTGGCGTCTGCCAAAAGAGACGCGATCATGCAAGATTGCATCGCCAAAGCTCACAAAGAGTGGCCGGACTCAGGCCAGGAGGGCGTCCCAAGGCAGCGGCTCGCGGTCTACAAGGCCTGCATGGCAGAGGCTGGCCAGCGTCCGTAGCCGGCTCTCGCGTAAACAACGGGGCGGAACAACGCCATTCGCTTTTCAGTCTAAGGCTGCGGATGGCGTCGCTCCGCCAGCGCGAACCTGCCTGACCGACAGGGGGGCCTTTGATCGAAGGTCTCGGACAGGGATTCATCGTTGCGCCGCGCGCGATAAGCGACCAACCGAGGGCCGCCGCTTCACGTGGCGCGCATAGGCTCATTTCTCGCCCCAACGCACTAGAGCTTCACTTGGCCGCACGAAAATTGGTCGCAAAAGCTCTTCGTTGGGGCCGTATTGGGATGCCCATCTCGTCGCCCTGATCTTCAGCCCGCGAGGTCGGAGCCCCAAGGAATCGGCGGAGCCGCTTGAGCGGGTCGGAGTGCGGATCGATGTGCCGCGCCGCGCCGCTTCGCCGTGGCTGGACCCCTCTCTATAATCTGAGTCGCCGCGGGACGTCGGCTGGCCGAGATAGACGGATCCGGGGTCGCGTGCGCCGTAGATAACCATAACAGACCTGCAGATATTTTGCTCAAGGAGACAAACGCATCGAGTAGGATGCGGTGGTCCAGAGTCCGACCTTGAGGCGAGTTCGTCGAACGAAATCTGCCCCGGATGAACTGGGCGGAGCCCCGGAGGAACGATGACGGACCTTGCAGACCTCTTCCCGGACTTCGCCTCGAAGTGGATAGACACCTCAATCGGAAAGATGTTTGCACGCGTCGGCGGTAACGGCCCTCCGCTACTGGCTCTGCACGGCTACCCACAGACGAATGTCATGTGGCATCGGGTGGCGCCGGCGCTCGCGAGCCGTTTCACGGTGGTCTGCGCCGATCTGCCCGGGTATGGGTGGTCGGCAGTTCCTGAACCACAGAACGACCACTCGCCATACACCAAACGCGCCATGGCTCGCGTGACGATCGAGGTCATGGAAGCGCTTGGCTTCGTGCGTTTCCGCCTCGTCGGCCACGACCGCGGCGGTCGCGTGGCCTACCGGCTTGCACTCGATGAGCCCGGCCGGGTGGAGCGACTGGCCGTGCTCGACATCGTACCGACCTATGCGATGTGGTACGGCATGGACCGCGATCTGGCGATGAAAGTGTGGCATTGGCTGTTTCTGGCCCAGCCCTATCCGTTTCCCGAGATCGTCATCAGCAAAGCGCCAGTAGAATATCTCGAGCGGAAGATGGCGAGCTGGACCAAACAAAAGGATCTCAGCCAGTTCGACCCCCGAGCGCTCGCTCATTATCGAACATTCTTCCAGGATCCAAGCCGGCTGCGGGCGACCTGTGAGGATTATCGGGCCGGTCGAACTGGCGATTTGGCCGCCGACGAGGCTGATCGCGCGGCGAACAAGAAAATCGACTGCCCCATGCTGGCGCTGTGGGGAGGTGCCGGCATTCCAAGCGACTCCCGCCCGCTCGAGGTGTGGCAAGATTGGGCAAGCGATGTCACCGGCCGGGCCATCGATTCCGGGCACTTTCTTTGCGAGGAGAACCCCACCGACACCGCAAACGAACTTCTTAGGTTTTACTAGTAGGATGCAGTTTGGGCTGATGCACGCCCGTGCCGATGCACGCGGACAATGGAGGTCTCGATCATCTGGACGGCCACACCACGCGCAGCGTCAAAGGCATCCATGATGCGGCTCCAGACACCTGCGCGCAGCCAGCGAACAAACCGGTTGTAGCAAGTGGTGTAGGACCAAACGCTTCCGGCCGGATCGTACCACCCAGAAAATGCCATTGGGGTCACGACGGTCGTTTACCCAAGGAACACCACGCAGCTTATTCGTTAGCATCGGCTCGATGCCGCAAATTTGTAATCGGCGAGTTCACAGCGCATGATCTCGAAACCCTCAGGATTTTAAATCACGGGCATCCGGCCAAACACAAATGCTCCCGCCTGCCCCCAGCACCGGCGCTCTTGGGCAAAGCGGACATCAACCAGAGTACGCCGCCCGCTGGAGCGGTTGAAATTGATTTACCTCGGACATCACAGCGCACCGGCAGTCACGCGACAGATGATTGACGCCGATCCGTCGGTAGGCCACATTCTTTATAGGTAGATACGACCTGCCGCTTGCGCCCTTCGGGGTACGGTGAACGTATCGCAGCCTCTCATAGCCCTTTGCCCGAACGACGGGTCAGCAACGCAAGCCCTGGCACCTCCGTATCGTTCCAGCAAAGGATCACGACATGCGCGACTTCCGCGATGCCAAAGCCATGGCGCGCACACTGCGCGCCGCCCTCGCGGTCAAGGGGCTTAAGATCACCATCAGCCAGAGCCTCGAACTGATTGCCGAGATATTCGGCGTGGCCGATTGGAATACGCTCGCGGCAGCGATCCGCCAGGAGGCGCCCGCTTCCCACGAGAGCGCTTCCCCGCCACCGCTTCCTGTCGCCGAAGAGGCTGGCGCGCAGGGGCCCCCTGGACCCACCGAATTTTCCGCCGCACTCGAGCGCACGCTGCATCAGGCACTTGCCCATGCCAACCACCGAGAGCACGAGTACGCGACGCTGGAGCATCTCCTACTCGCCTTGATCGACGACGTCGACGCCTCGGCAGTGATGAAGGCTTGCCAGGTCGATCTTGGCGCGCTGAAAGCGGATCTCGTCTACTATATCGACAACGACCTCAAAACACTGGTGACCGGCGAAGACCGCGATTCCCGGCCGACAGCTGCCTTTCAGCGCGTAGTGCAGCGAGCTGTGCACCATGTACGGAGCCTGCGCCGGGAGATGGCGACCGGCGCGGACCTCCTGGCGGCTCTGTTCTACGAGAAAGAGAGCCCCGCCGTGTGGCTTCTTGGAGAGCAAGGCATGACCCACCAAGACGCGACGAACTTCGTCCTCCACAGGATCAAAAAGGGACGCCGAAAACCCGCGGGCTAGAGTAGCTGTGTGGTCATGGGCATCCGCCAAGAACGCAAAACCCACGGAAACGAAAACTCCGTTGTCTGTTCCTTGGCACAAGGCTGCCTCTGGGCCTTGCAGCAAGCAGACAGCTGTCTGGGTACACCGGCCGTGGTGCTAACGCATCTGAGTAGGCAAGGCAGTGAGCCGAAGCCCTCATGCCACGTGGTGAATTTGGGTAATTCGACTAGGGGGCAACCAGCCCAAACGAGAGCCGGATGAAACCGGTGCAGCGTGGGATTTTGCGGATGTCAACGAGTCATCTCGCGGTGGATCGCACGCTGCAGCCGGCACCCGCGCAACGGCACAATCGCCACTACCGCATCGGTTTCAGTTCGTAGAGCGCCGTTGCGGTCATCGCAGGAGGTATGCCGTACGTTCCTACGAAGACGGTCGTGGGCGCGATTATGGTAATATTGCTGAGCCGACATTCGGCCTTCAAAGTTTCGGCCAGCACTGCGCATTCGTTTGCAGCCATATCGTAAAGGCTCTTTCGAACCGCTTCCTGCGCCTTGATATCCGGCACGTCACGTATGTCCGCAACTCCTTCAATCTTCGCTCGGAATACGCTCGTCACGTGCATGATCGGGTCCACCCCAAATGCTGAAGATGCGGGTTGCGGCGTTGTCGGCGAAGACTGAGCGTTCGCGCTTGTTGCCGAAAGCAACATTGCAAAAATGAATGCTGTGGGACTTCTCGTCATTTTCTGACCGTCCGGCTTTCTGTTTTGAAATTTCGACGCCTTGCTGTGGTCGTCCGGTAGGCAAATCAGATCTACAAATTATACGCCATCTACCTTCTAAAATTGACGGGAAGATGGCAGATCCTGGCGCGTAGTCCGCCCAACCATCAAGCATAACTATGTTTGCTCTCTTTAGGCCGCAATCGCGCGTTCGCATATTTGCAACAAGCGAATGGCTATAATAATTCTTCAGAGCACTTTGCGTTGCCAGGTCGGCTTATCCAGTGGTCCGCGGCGCATGGTCGGGTTCTGGCACAATCTGCGGTGTTGCGCGTTCCAGCAAGTCGGCAGCTTTCTGAGGTAGACCGACGGCGCCGCCAACATCCTCGCGCGCCGAAGGCTGTGACTGTACATCTGTCGACGCCTAGCGAATCTAAGCAACGCCCATGGCCAATCCAACACTTACCGGCATCATCTTTGGGCTTGATAAGGAACTGCGGCTGTATCGCGATCGAGTGAGACGCATCGGTGCTCACAAGGTTGCGGGCATTGAACTTATCGAGGGCGAACTCGCTGGGGCAAGAGTCCTGCTCGCCAATGGCGCCATTGGAAAAGTCAATGCGAGCATCGCCGCAACACTGATGTGCGACCGCTTTGGATGCGACTTGATCGTCTTCTCTGGTCTTGCTGGAGGCCTGGCACCTGGACTGGAAGCTGGCGACTTGGTCGCGGCTACAGGGTTGATCCAGCGTGATCACGGCAATTGGATTGACGGTACATTCCACCTGACCCAACCCTTTCCTCCGCCCGATTTTCCGAGGCGGTAGAGGCTTCCATCTTTCTGCCGAGGCGGAGCAGATCGTGCGCCGGGTGGCCGGTGAATTCAAAAGCGGGCTGACGGACAGGTCGATCCAAATCCATTTTGGACGGATTATTAGTGGCGACGTCTTCGTCCTTTGCGCGGCCACCCGAGAACGACTGTTCAAAGTCCATCGCGCCTTGGCGCTCAATATGGAAGGGGCAGCCATCGCACAAGTGGCACAACGATTTGGCAGACAACACCTCGTCATACGTGTCCTCGGCGACCTTGCCGGAGCCACTCACGGACTCAATGAACGGGCGAAATTGGACCGCCTGGACGCTGCGGCAGAATTCGTCACAGCGGTTATCAGCGCCCCTGATTGGGGCACTGAAACGTAAGAGACGCTACGTCCCCTTGTGGCACTCTTCACCGTTGGTGGCGTTTGGCCGGCTAAGAAGGCATCGAGGGGTCAGCTGCCGTCCGCGCCCAAGAAGCGCGACCGGCGAATTTGACCCCAAGGAGACATGTACCGCTGCCGCAGTTCGGCTCGGGTAGCGACGTGACACTGTAAAAATATACCGATTAGATTCACTTGATCATACAACTGAGGAAAAACTCTTATACGATGTGCAGTGCTTAAGTGGCTGAGAGGATTTAGGGTGGACCCATGTCGCACGCAATCGAAGAGGCCATAGCCAATCGGCTTTGGGAGGCTTCTGAAAACAAGGCACCCTGCGCGCCAGTGCGGGACGAGCTTGGCAAAGACAATATTCCCGGCGCTTATAGGGTTCAATACTCAAACGCAAAGAAGTGTATAGCAAATGGCGATATACACGTCGGCTTCAAGGTCGGCATGACCTCGGCTGCTGTCCAGCGGCAACTTGGATACTTCGAGCCGAACTTCGGTCATCTGTTCAAGAGTCGGGAGTATCTGCACGGCGTCTCGTTACCCCACGCAACTTTGATCCAACCGCGAGCCGAAGGCGAGATTGCGTTTATTCTGAAAAATGATCTGAGCCATGCGGGGCTGCGCCTTCCAGATGTCGTCCGATCAATAGACCACGCGGTTTCCTCCATCGAGTTGTTGGACTCGCGCATTGTCGGCTGGGACATTGGTCCTGTCGACTCGATTGCAGACAATGGCTGCGGCGGAGTGCATGTGCTGGGCATGTTCCCGCGCAAGGTGACAGACTGCGACCTCGCGTTGTGTGGGATGATTGGCCGGAAGAATGGTCGGATCGAGTCACTCGGTGTCGGAGCAGCTTCCATGACAAACCCACTTTTGGCTGTTCTCTGGTTGGCCCAGAAGCTCGCGTTGACTGATCGCCCTTTGAGAGCCGGGGACGTCGTGCTGAGTGGGTCTCTCGGTCCGATTGTTACACTTGCCCCGGGGGATATCTTTGAAGTCGAGATTGGAGGGTTAGGGTCGACCAGCGTTCATCTGAGCAATCGTGAGTAATGGAGGCACGCTCGATTTCGCCGTCTTAAGCAGGTCGGCGGTACATGCGTCAAACCCGAGAAAAATTTTGCTCGCGGATGCGCTTTCAAAACCTGCCCGCCAACAACTTACCAGGTGGCTGGTCAGCAATAAGACAGGGCACAAGCGATTGCGGGCCGGCCTGCCCAAAGATTGGCGGGTAGGTAATAAAACCGGCTCCGGCGCCAACGGCTCCGCCAATGACATTGCCGTGGCATGGCCTCCCGACCGTGCGCCTGTCATTGTCACAGCCTATCTCACAGAATCCTCTGCACCCGACGACACGCGCAATTCAGTTCTTGCCGAGGTGGGGCGTGTGGCTGCGAGCGTCTGATCGACCAGAATCGAGCCTTACGCAATAATACTGACTTTGGTTATTATCTCACGCAGCCACATACAATTTGCATGATGCACATATAGCGAGTGCCAGCCTGGGCGTGTTGCGGCGCCGGCTTGCGAGGGCTTTGTCGAAATCGCGCCTTCCTGAAAGTGTCTGCAGCACGCCGGAAGGCCTTTGCGCTGCCGCAAGTATCGTGCTGTTGCGCGCACATCTGTGCGAGTTTTGTACTGCGGCCAGCGGGGGCCCTGCGTGACGAGGCTGTCCGGATACGTGTTGGAGACGGTTCGGCAGGACGGGGACTGCATTCTCTATCGTGCCCACCGCGGTGACGCCGCCGCGTCCGGGGTTCTCGTGGTGGCACCGGTGGCGGATC
>Ga0187783_10001785_pt1 | contig 15943 bp, 13 predicted proteins | sample 1015_SJ02_MP02_2_FD_132471 | JGI IMG/M metagenome (GOLD analysis project Ga0187783, IMG submission 132471) | Tropical peat soil microbial communities from peatlands in Department of Meta, Colombia - 1015_SJ02_MP02_20_MG | ecosystem: Environmental > Terrestrial > Soil > Wetlands > Peat | place... | reverse complement strand
GTAGCGATCCCGTCACTCGACAAGGGCACGCGCTTTGAGTTGGTCAGCGCGTACAGCACCAGCTCGACGCGGTTCGAGATGCCTAATTTCTCAAAGATACGGAACATGTAGTTCTTTACCGTGTGTTCACTCAAGCTTAGTTGACGGGCGATATCGCGATTCCCCAGCCCGTCTGCGACCAGACGTAATAGATCCTCTTCCCGCTTGGTCAACAGCTTTGCACCGTCGGCGTCGACAACTCGTAGCGAGGGTGCGTGCGCCACCGCATCCAGCATGAATTCAAATTGCTGGGTATTCGCCCAGATCTGACCTTGGTGTACACAAAGGACACATTTGCAAAGCCACTTGAAGTGAGACTCAGAACGAGCGAAGACGCCTCGGGCGCCGGCTCGGAACGCCTGCACGACCACCTCTGGCTCCGACCGGTCGATTAGGAGAACAATGCGTACCCCCGGATACTTGGCGCGAATCTCCGCAAGGACGGAAATACCGCTGAATTCTCCGTCTTGCAAAGTACAACTGATCAGGGCCACCTCTGGAGCGCAGTTGTCGATCAGCCGAAGCAGTTCACGCGCCGAGGTGGCATAGCCGACAACTACAAACTGCGAACGTCTACTGAGACCGGCTGACACTAGGCCACAACCCAGCAGGTTGGCGTCCGCAACAACTACTCGTATGGGTGTTTTGGGGGTTTGGTGGAGAGGTTGCATCGATGGACTCCGGGGGACAGAAAAGCGACTACATCGACGGCGTGGCAGACGAGCATTAGGCGGGCATTATATACCAGTTCGGTCCACTCGCAACCATGACTAAGCCTTCCGCAGTGGTCGATTGACGTATTGCTGTGGGCCTCAAGCCACGGCGCTACATCGGAGTCATTGTGCGAGACGCATCCGTCAAGCCGCTTGCGATTCGTCGCCGACGATCTCTTCTAGCAGCCAAGTGATTGAATCACAGTGCAGTGCACTTTCTGATTATGTCAGTTGGGTGAAGATGTCCGTCTCTAAATCGCGCTTAGGGTAGAGAACAAACTCTCTCTAACCTCGCTGCCAGCAATCCGACCAAGCAGCAGCTTGGCGGCAGTCGTTTCTTCCACCTCTAGTAGGGGGGCATCTGCCGGAGGGAAGCCGAGAGTAAATGGCACTTTATGTTTCTTGTAACTCGGTGTGCGTAGGCCGTAGAGTTCATCCGTATTTCAGAATGGTGACGTTGGCAAGAACAGCCAAAAAACATTTAGGCGGGAAGAAAGAACTAAGGAGAGCCAAACGGTACCCGCTGAGAGTTCCCGTGACTTTCTGGTTGGAGCGTGGCGACGGGATTTCGAAGGCCCAAGGGACCACTCGTGACATTAGCTATCGGGGCGTCTTTATCGTATCCGATTTGTTGCCTCTGGTTGGTGCTCACTTGGATGTCGAAGTCTACTTGCCTTCAATGAGCGCCCCCTCCAACTTAGTGGAGCTGCACGGGGAAGGGAAAGTCGTGCGCACAAGCAGAAGAAGAAGAGGTTCGGAATCAGGATTTGCGGCCGAAGCTGTGTTTCGGATGGCAGAAGGCTCGGCTGGCTCCATTGTTTCCGGCGCCGAGGGCTTGATTCATTAGACCGTGATTGCAAGGCAAATTTTGGTGTTTGCACAACACACCACATCGAATGAGGCTCCGCAATGACTTCGAGGAATATCGCGGCATTTCTTACGGCAATCGTCATAACCTGCAGCTTGGCGAGCGCGCAGACCGCCGAGGTCTCGCAGACTGCTGGCTCGGTCCAGCTGCCGCCATCGAGCTTCACCGACGGGCAACTGAAGGAGCGAGATCAGCGTTACCGGCTGCAGAGGAGTGACGTCATCGACGTGAAGTTCACTTACTCGCCGGAATTCAACCAGACAGTGACGATTCAACCGGACGGTTTCATCACACTCGACGAGGTCGGTGATATCAAGGCGGAAGAGAAAACGCTTCCCGAACTGAGGGAGGCCATCCGGCGGGCGTATCAGGGCATTCTCCACGACCCGGTCGTCACTGTGTCACTCAAAGATTTCGACAAACCTTCCTTCATCGCCGCTGGCCAAGTTAGTCATCCCGGCAAATACGAATTGCGCAGCGATACGACCTTGGTGCAGGCCCTGAACATTGCGGGTGGCCTTACCGATACTTCCAAACACTCGCAGGTAGTGCTATTCCGTCGCTCTTCGAACGACATGGTCGAAGCCAGGGTGTTTAACGTAAAGCAGATGCTGCGATCGCGGGATTTGCAAGAAGATCCTCATCTTTTACCGGGCGACATGGTTTTCGTACCCCAGAACACAATTTCGAAGATTCGGCGCTACCTGCCGACAAGCAGCGTGGGGTCGTATGTGACCCCCAATCCGTTCTGAACCGATAGAGAGAGTCTGACTATGCAACCTGAATCGATCGAAGTAATCAACGAGCCTCGGCCCTTGACAGTGACCTTGCGCGACGTAGCAGCGGTCCTCTTCCGTCAGCGGCGGCTCCTGCTCGTATCCTTCGTCCTCATCCTGTTCGTACTGGTGTTATCGGGAATGGTGACACCGACGTATCGGTCGGAGATGAAGATTCTGGCCCGCCGAGAGCGGGTAGATCCGGTTGTGACCTCTCAGCCGAACGCGGATCCTAATTTCGTCCACGAAGAGATCAGTGAATCGGAGCTCAATTCTGAAGTCGAGCTGTTGAACAGCCAGGACCTGCTGCGCCAGGTCGTGCTCGCCACCGGTCTCGAGTCGAAGGAGCATTCCTTGCGCTCTATGTTATTTGGCACGTCAGAGGAAATGAGCATCGCGAAGGCAGTTCGCCATTTAGCAAAAGGATTGAATGCGGAGCCGCTGCGTAAGACAAACATAATCTCGGTAAGCTACGAGTCTCGGGATCCAGAGCTGTCGGCACGCGTGCTCAGTTCGCTGGCCAGCCTGTACATGGAAAAACACCTGCAGGTGCACCGTCCCTCCGGCGAGTTAAAGTTTTTTGACCAGGAAACCGCACAGCTGCGCCACGGGCTTGACCTTGCCGAGTCCCGCCTGACCGATTTCACTCGTGACCACGGGGTTGTCGCTGCTCAGATGGAGCGTGACCTCACCCTGCAGAAGGCCAGCGACCTGGAAGCTTCTCTTGCCCAGACACAGGCCACCATGGCGGAAACCGAGCAACGCATAGGGACGTTGGACGAGAAAATCGCCTCCATTCCGCCTCGGATGGTGCGGCAACAGCGTACGTCCGACAATCCGCAGCTGCTCGAACAGATGAAATCTACCCTTCTCACCCTGGAACTGAAGCGGACGGAGCTGCTTTCCAAATTCGATCCCACATACCGGCCAGTTCAGGAAATTGAACAGCAGATCAGGGATACAAAGGCGGCCATCGAGGGAGAAAAGAACGCACCCGTCCGCGACGAGACTACCGACCAGGACCCTACCTACGAATGGGCTAGATCGGAACTGGTCAAGGCGCAAACCGACCTCAGTGGCTTGCGGGCTCGGGCGGCGGCCGACCAGGCCGCCCTGGCGCGGTATCGCAACGGTGCCCAAAGCTTGCAGGAGGCGACGATCGTTCAGCAGGACCTGGTCCGAACCGCCAAGACTGAGGAAGAGAATTATCTTCTTTACCTGCGCAAACAGGAGGAGGCACGCATCGATGACGCTCTCGACCGCCGCGGAATTCTGAATGTGGCGATAGCGGAAGCGCCCGCCGTGCCCGTGTTGCCAGCGCGGTCTTTTTGGATTTATGGCCTTTTGAGCGTGCTTCTGGCCGGGACGGGAGCCTTCAGTTGTGCGTGCATGTCGGATTTCCTCAATCCGTCGTTTCGCACCCCGGATGAAGTCACCCGCTTCCTGGAAGCACCTGTATTGGCATCCTTGCCGAAGAACGGTAGTAGCCATGTATCTTGAGTACTACAAGCTGAACGAGCAGCCCTTCGGTGTGGGTCCAGATCCGCGCTTTCTCTACCTGAACCGCAGGTACCGAGAAGCGCTGGCCTCTCTGTGGTACGGCATCAAAGCAGGCCGCGGATTCATCGTGCTGGTCGCGCAGCCAGGGATGGGCAAGACCACTCTCTTATACCAATTGCTCCGGCAGCTTCGGGCTTGCTCGGCGCGAACCGTGTTTCTATTTCAGACTTGCTGTAACTCTCTCGACCTGATCCGTTACTTGCTGCTGGATCTGAACATTGTCCCCGCCTCTGATCTGCCTACCATGCACCAACAGTTGAACAATGCCCTGTTGCGCGAGGCCAAAACAGGAAAGCAGTTCGTCTTGGTAATCGACGAGGCACAGAATTTGAGCGAACCCGTACTGGAGACGGTGCGCCTGCTATCGGATTTCGAGACTACGCAAGGCAAGCTCGTGCAGATCATCCTTGCCGGGCAGCCGCGGCTGCTCAACACGCTGATCAAGCCGGAGATGCTTCAGTTGCGGCAAAGAATTTCGGTAGCTACCTCGCTTGATCCACTCGGCGCCGACGAGGTGGCGAACTATGTTAGCCATCGCTTGGGAATTGCGGGCTATCAGGGACCACGCCTATTTGGCAACGGAGCGCTGGAACTGATCGCGCAAGAGAGCCGGGGGATTCCACGCAACATCAACAATCTCTGCTTTGGCGCGTTGTCCACCGGCTTCGGATTACAACGTAAGCAGATCGATCGCGAGATTGTGGCAGAAGTCGCGGCCGATCAGAACTTGAGTGCGATCGAGAGACGAGTCACAGCACCTCGAAGCGAGAACAGTCCACCCCAGTACAACGCGGCCGCGCACGTTTCTACCTCAGCATCGCCCGAGAGAAGCCGGCCGTTGTCTCTGACCAGTTGGTTTGGCCGACAGATACTGTACGCGGCGGCCATCGCGCTGGCACTGGTGGTGGCCATCCACGCTGTCGACCCAGAGTTGCTAGATCTCAGCCACATTGAAGTTGGACACAAGATTCGGTTGCCATACCGAGGTGCGCAGGGTGCGTTTCCAAGCCTATCCGACCGCAGCCCTGAGCCCAGCACGGTGGCACTGCGAAAGTGAGTGAACTATGAGCAGGCATTTTGAAGTCTTGGAGCAGCTGCAACAGGATCGAGAGCTCTTTGAGATTCCCCCCGTTGCAACAAGAACATCCGTACGTTTTAAGCCGGTGACCGTCAGCGGCCAAGCATTCGATGAGGACGGGTTTGGCCGTGAGGAGCTTCTCGGTCTGGCACAACGGTTGTTCTTGGTAGCGGAGAAAAATAGCCAGAACGGCCCCCGTCAGGTGGTCTTCTGTGGGATCGACACGACGGAAGGCACGAGTGTGCTATGCGCGCGTCTCGGCCGCATCTTGGCCTCACAAGTGGCCTCGCAAGTCTGCGTTGTGGACGCGAATGTACGTACGCCGGCGCTGCACCGGTTACTCACACCGGAGCAGTCGGACGGTCAGATTCCGTCGCCGGCTGGAACTCAACCGCAACTCCTCCGGCGGGTCGAGGGCAATCTCTGGCTAATTTCCGCTCATTTGGCGCTTATGAACGGCGGAGCGCCCGCGTCGCTCGACCAAATCCGCGCACAAATGATGGAATTGCCTCCCGAATTCGCCTATGTCGTGATCAGTGCCCCGCCGGTCGGCGTGTGCGGCGATGCCGCGCTGCTGGGGCAAAGGGCCGAGGGGGTAGTGCTGGTGCTGGAAGCGAACTGCACCCGTCGGGTGACAGCCCGCAAAGCCAAGCAAGAATTGGAGACCGCCAAGGTGCGAGTACTGGGGACGGTTCTGAACAACCGCACATTTCCCATACCAGAGAAGATTTATCGCTTGCTGTAGCGGCAAGCGACAGGTGGAGTTCGACGTGGGGCTTTGCCTGCGTCGACTGTATCGAAAGAGCACGCTGGAATGAGGCTATGGAAAAGTCTGAATGGGACTCGATGGGCGGAGCCATGTCAACTTCGCAGTTGAATTGGGTCAACGAACCCGCACACGCTGCGGCAGCCTCCGCCCAGGATTGCTTCTGGTATGCCATCCAGACCCGCGTCCGATTCGAGAAAAAGGTCGCAGCCCAGCTCGAGAGAAAGGGAATTGAGGTATTCCTGCCGCTGCTGAAGCAGGTCCACCGATGGAGCGATCGGTGCCAAACGATTGAGGTCCCGCTATTTCCGGGTTATGAATTTGTCCAGCTTGATAGCGAGCCGCGGGCCCGGCTGCGGGTGCTGCAAACCGCGGGATTAGTCGGTTTTGTCAGCTTCAACGGAGAGGCAGTACCCGTCCCCCGAAAACAGATTGAAGACATCCAGCAGGTACTTTCGAAAGATGTGCCCTGTGCCATGTACCCATTCCTCAAGCCTGGCCGGAAGGTACGGATTCGGGGAGGGTGTCTGGATGGCCTCGAGGGCCTGCTGGCTGATCGCCACTCGGACAAAAAGCTCTACATTTCGATTGAAGCCATACAGCGCACCCTAGCGGTTCAACTCGAAGGATACGATATTGAACTGGTTTAGACTTCCTGCCTAGCCCCCACAGACCAAGGCTCCCCATGCTCGAAAGGTATCAAAAGCTCTGAGTTCCTACCTTTTCCCACCAGCACAGCCGCTTCGGACAGGGCACGCCGCTTTGGACGATGCCGAGAACACCCAAGCCTCAGAAGTTTGTTTTTAGCATAGGAACCTAATCGTGATTCCCGATAGACGGCAACTCGTGAAGTATGCCGCAAAGTTATTTGATCTGTGTGTTTTGCTGGTGTCTTTTGTTGTTACGGCAGCCGCACTCTATTTGCCACCCAAAAGCATGACTTTTGCCGAGTTCATGGCAATTCAGATCAAGCTGGGGAATGTGGTGTTATTTGCAGTTCTTCTGCTGACTGGGTACAGCATTTTCGTTTTCTGCGGACTTTATATCTCGAAGAGGCTGACCAGCTGGCGCACCCAAATCAGCGAAGTGTCGAAAGCCTCGTTGCTGGCGTGCGCTTTCCTGCTGGCGGCCGGCAAAGCATTCCACATCCAAATGGTGACCTGGTTGTTTGTTTCGATCTTTGGTGTGGTTTGTACCTGCCTTATGGTCGCCGGGCGTCTAGCAGCAAGCTCGTTTTTAGTCGCTTTCCGGAGCCGCGGAAGAAATCAGCGATTTGTGCTCATAGTAGGCACGAACGATCGCGCCATGGAGCTTGCGCGGGAGATGACTGAGCATCCAGAGCTGGGCTACAGGATTGTGGGATTCGTGGATGATGACTGGTTCGGAATCGCGCAGTTCGAAGCCACTGGCCTTGTACGCTGCTGCACATTCGATGGCCTAGCCGATTTTCTGCGGCATAACGTGGTTGACGAGGCAGCCATGTATTTACCCCTGCGATCCTACTACCAACACGCAGCGGAACTGGTTTCACTTTGTGAACATCATGGGATCGCGATCCGGTTCGACACCCAGATCTTCAAACGCAGGAAATTCCACACCCAGGCACATGAACTGGATGAGAATCTGCAAGTTTGGCTCGCCGATTCGCCCGGATTCTGGCCGATCATCGTGAAAGGAACACTCGACCGAGTTATCTCAGGATTGCTGCTCATTACATTGACCCCATTGTTGCTGCTGGTTGCCATCCTCATAAAGTGCACCTCACCAGGGCCTGTCTTTTTTCGCCAGACCCGTATAGGCCTGAACAAGCGACGGTTCAGGATTTTCAAGTTTCGAACCATGATCGCCAATGCTGAACTGATCCAAGAAGAACTACTTCCCTTGAACGAGATGACCGGCCCCGTCTTCAAGATCAGAAATGATCCTCGGGTTACAGCCCTCGGAAGAGTTCTGCGGAAAACCAGCATTGACGAGCTGCCACAGCTGATTAACGTTTTAACAGGCGATATGAGCTTAGTCGGGCCCCGGGCGATGTCTCTGCGGGACTATCAGTTATTTGACCAAGACTGGCAACGGCGCCGCTTCAGTGTGAAGCCGGGAATCACGTGCCTGTGGCAGGTGAGCGGTCGTAACTCCATTCCCTTCGAGCAGTGGATGGAGCTCGATATGCAATACATTGACAGGTGGTCATTGTGGCTTGACCTGAAGATTCTGGCTCGGACTCTTCCGGCTGTACTGCGCGGGACCGGTGCCGCTTAATTCTTTGGGACAATTGGGCGAAATTCGTGATGGGCTGTCCGCGCTGCCGCTGCTCTGTCAGCTTGGCAAACTAAATGGCTCCCTGACTCCGGAAAAAGTGGTCGACTTCTCTCTAAAGTACCCCGCGATAAGTCCCGTGCAGATCCGTTCCGAGATTGTCGAATATGCGCGCATCGTTGCCGAGTTACATGCCGAAACTATCCTTGAAATCGGAACCTTCCGCGGCGGGACTTTGTTTATCCATTCCAGACTCGCCGCTCCCGACGCAGTTCTCATCAGCATAGATCTGCCCGGGTCATTCCCAGGGAGGTTCTGGCGATGGGCGCATTCACCAATTTTCAACCGCTTCACCCAGGATGGGCAGACGCTCCACCTGCTTCGAGCGAATTCTCATGGTCAGGAAACACTGTTGACGGTTTCGCAACTGTTGAATGGCCGACAATTGGATCTTCTATTTGTCGACGGAGACCATTCCTACATGGGTGTTCGTGCTGATTTCGAAATGTATGCTCCTTTGGTTCGCCCGGGTGGGGTGGTCGCCTTCCATGACATCGCAATGCAGTCACCGCTTGTCGAGGTGGCGCGGTTCTGGAATGAAATCAAGTCTCGATATCAGCACACGGAAATCGTTCACAACACGGCGAACGACGCGATGGGCATTGGAGTGCTAAAGCTCTAGCTTGAGAAGCTCGATCCGCGTAATTCACGTCAAGTGACAGCCACGGGGAGCCACGGTTCTGACAAAGCCGCATCAGCCGAGATCCGTCCTGGCCAGAGACTATAACGGACTTATTTAAAGTGGCGGTTCGTACTTCTTCTGCTGAATCGATGGGCTCTCAGAGAAGCATTCCGCTCTCCGATTTCTTTCGCCACACTCTCGTTCAAAATGCACTCGCTCTCTACAGCGTCCAGATTGTGGGCTATGTTGTACCGATCGTCACGATCCCCTATCTGGCCAGGGTTCTTGGCGCAACGGGATGGGGCCTGCTGTCATTCGCGCAGGCTTTCGGGAGCTGCTGGACCGTGCTTGGAGAATATGGATTCTCCTTGTCTGCTACACGCGAAGTGGCCTACCACCGCGACAATCGCCAGAAATTGACCGAAATCTTTGCCGGGGTACTCGGTGCCAAGATGCTGCTGGCGGCAGCGTCACTGCCGCTTGCATTCCTGGCTGGTTTGTGGATTCCGGCCTTCCGCGATCATCCAGTCCTGCTCTGGACGGGGATGTTTTGTGCATTGGCCCAAGGCTTCAACGTAATGTGGTTCTTCCAGGGATTCGAACGAATGCGACTTGTCGCTGTTCTCGATATTTCAACCAGAGCTCTCGCGACTCTCGGAATTTTCGTTTTTGTGCGAAAACCCGATCAGGCTTGGCGCGTCTTGGTGTTACAGGGTGTCGGATACTTGCTTTCATTCGCAATCGGTTTGGGGCTAGCTTACCGCGAACTTCCCGTGCGTCTGCCTAGTTGGAATTCTTGTCGGGAAGCGCTCCGTACGGGTTGGAGCACGTTCTTGTTCCGAGGTTCAGCGACTCTATATTCGGTTGGGAATGCGTTCATCCTGGGTCTCTTTGTCCCGCCTCAGTTCGTAGGTTATTACGCTGGTGCGCAAAAGATTAGTGGAGGCTTTTGGGGGCTGCTCCTCGGTCCGATATGCCAGGCACTCTATCCACGATTGAGCCATCTGGTCCACCGTGACAGAGACCGGGCCGCTCGGCTAGCGCGGATGGGACTTGCCCTGATGGCGGGTGGTGGTGCCCTTATGGGAGTCGTTGTCTTCTTTGCGTCGCCCCTGTTGGTGCAAATCTTTTTGGGCAAAGATTTCGCAGAGGCCGTTCCAGTCTTGCGAATTCTTTCGTTGCTCTTGCCGATCCTTGGCCTAAATTTTGCCCTCGGGATCCAGTGGATGGTGCCGTTGGGCCTTGATCGCGCTTTCAGCATAATCACCGTGCTTGCCGGATTAACGAATATCGCTCTGGCAACGGCACTCGCCTCCAATTACAAAGAGCTGGGAATGGCCTGGGCAGTAGTTTGTGCCGAGATTTTTGTGGCCGTGAGCCTCTATACCGTCCTCCGTTCGCGGAAACTCGATCCATTAAGTTGGCGAAAGTCTTACGCGGAGGTTGTTCAGGCGCAGTCGTGATTCTTCGACAGGGAACAAATGCGCCGAACAAACCCCGAATAGCAGAGGCTGCTCAACTGTCTAAGCCTGTTGACCCGCAGATAGAGGTCTAATGAAAATCCTACTTTCCGCTTATTCGTGTATACCGGGGAAGGGTTCAGAGCCGGGCGTGGGCTGGAACGCCGTCCGGCAGGCTGCGCGTTTCCACAGCGTCTGGGTGCTCACACATGCTGAGGGGCGGCAAGAAATCGAAGCGGCGAGCAGAACCCTGCCAAATGTCCGATTTTTCATTCTTGATCTTCCGCCTTGGGCTCTGTTTTGGAAGAACGACCGGCGCGGACAGCGAGCCCACTATTACCTGTGGCAGCTCGCGGCATACTTTATGGGTCGTAGGCTGCACCGCAAAGTCGGCTTTGACCTGGTTCACCATGTCACATTCGTCCAGTACTCTACGCCAAGCTTCCTAGCCTTGCTGCCAGTTCCCTTCATCTGGGGTCCCGTCGGGGGTGGCGAGTCAGCCCCACCGGCCTTTTGGTGGTCTCTTAGCCTCAGAGGAAAAATCTTCGAGCTCTTACGAAGTGTTGCCCGCAAGATGGGCGAATGTGATCCCTTTGTTCGATGCACTGCGCGAAGAGCCGCGATCGGTCTGGCCACAACCGAGGATACCGCGCGGCGAATGCGATTGTTGGGTTGCGGGCGTGTATCCGTTCGCTCTGAATCGGGCCTCGGTCCAGAGGAAATCGAGCGTCTTTCGTCGGTCCCCGTCCGTCAACACGGCCCATTTCGGCTACTCAGCGTCGGCCGGCTTATACCTTTTAAGGGCTTCGATTTGGGACTGCGAGCATTTGCCCAAATCCAACATCGTCTTCCAGAGACCGAGTATTGGGTCGTCGGACAAGGACCAGAGAGAAGACGACTCGAAAAGATAGCCTCCGATTTGGGCATAACAGCAAAAGTGAGATTCTGGGGGCACATCACCCGAGAACAGGTTTTGGAGAAAGTGGCAGAATGCGACGTGCTAGTCCACCCCAGCCTTCACGACTCCGGTGGTTGGGTCTGTCTCGAAGCCATGGCAGCCGGCCGGCCCGTGGTCTGCCTAGACCTGGGTGGACCAGCTGTTCAGGTAACTGAGGATACCGGCATTAAAGTGACCGCCAATGCACCAGACCAGAGCGTAGCGGATATGGCCAAAGCCTTTCTGCAATTGGCGGAAGACTCCGAGCTTAGGGCTCGGATGGGAGAAGCGTCACGCCAACGAGTAGAAAAGCACTTTGCTTGGCTTCGCAAAGGGGATTCTATGAACACGATTTACCAAACCACGGCCGCCGAGCCTCGGCAGGTCGAACTTACGAACAGCGCCTACGCTCCTGAGCAGCGAATCGAACAGTGATGCCTGGCAAGAGCGAGAGATTCTGATCGCCTCGTGAAACCCCCACTTCGTCTCTTCTTTTTCCTCCAAGGACAAGGTCTGCACTCGTGAGCCCTAACAGGCGAATCCGTCCCTCGCCCCGGACGCTGTTCTTTGCGATGCTGCTATATGCAGTTTCTTTCGTAAAGTTTTTTGACCGCGATCCTTTAAGTGCGCAGGTTGGCCAGCAAGGTCCTATTGAGCTGGCTCTTTTGGTCACGGTGGCCGTCACGCTTATAGTGGCTTTCCATCGGCATTTCGGAAAACTCGTCGTGGCGCCGTCAGCCAAGGCATTCCTGGTGTTTGGAGCGATCGCGATGGTGTCCTCCGTATTTTCTTTCTACCCGTTGCTCAGCCTCGCGAAGGGATTGAGCTTTATTCTAGTTTGCACGATCGCAATTGTAGCTTCCAGTGCTTATAAGCCGGATCGAGTCATAAAGTATTTGTACTACTCAATCGTAATGATTCTGGGGATCGAACTCGCAGTCGGGATCGTGGGCGGCCGGCCTCTGCTGGATATTGACGACTATTCAGGTCGTGCCCGACTCTCTCTATTCGGTTTGCACCCAACATTGCTCGGAGAACTTAGTGCGGTCACACTCCTTTTGGGCTTTCTGCTCTCCAAGCGGCCGCCGCTCTGCTATCAAGTCTTCTTGTTCGCAGTGGCCATAGCTTCCGGTTCTCGCGCCGGCGCTACGTTGTTGGTTGTCATACTCTTGGCAATGTTGTTGGCTTTCGTTTGGCGAAATCTACGATCTGTTGCCCTTGGTTGCTGCCTAGGTTCCCTGTTTGCATGTATGTTCGTCGGAATCCGGGTCAACGACCGCCCGTTTGTCGATATCGCCTCGATAGACCGACCTCTGTATGGCGATACACTGGCTCGAGATCTCCCGACTTTCAACGGCCGCACGGACGTGTGGAAGGCTGCTACGCCAGCGCTCGCGCACAGCGTATTCCTAGGCTACGGATTGGGTGGAGCGCGGGATGTGCTGGTCAACAATACCTCCTGGGATTGGGAGGCCGGAGACTCTCACAATGCTCTCATCGACCTAATTCTCGCGGGTGGCTTTCCCGCAGTCCTTATATTTCTTCTTGGCTGGGCTGGGGCAGTGAGGCGCGCTTTTCGATCACGAGGTTCGCTGCGAATCGCCGCGCTCGCAATCTATGCGTACATCGTAGGCTTTGGCATCGTCGCCCCAAATCTGACCAACCTGCAGGCCCTCTCGACATTCCTGATCATTATGGTTGACGCGATGATATGTGCGAATGTGGTGCTGTCTCCTGCGCGAGGACCACTCGCCGGCGTTGCGGCAACAAGCGAGGACTCCCTTGAGAATCCTATTGGCACATAACTATTACCAGGTTCCTGGTGGAGAAGAAGTCGTCTTCGAGCAAGAAAAATGCCTGCTCGAGAACAACGGACACGAAGTAATCACCTACAATCGGAGCAACCACGAAATCACGGGATTTAACCCTCTCGAACGGCTGACTCTGATTAAACGTTCCATATGGGCTGCCGATACAAGGCGTGAGTTCTCCGAGGTCCTTGCCCGCAAGCGCCCAGATATTGTTCATGTCCACAATACGTTTTTCATGTTGTCGCCCTCTATCTATGGTGCATGCAAAGCGTATGGCATTCCGGTTGTGCAGACGCTGCACAATTTCCGGCTCGTTTGTCCAAGTGTGACATTGTTTCGTGATGGTAAAGTCTGCGAGGAATGTTTGGACAGCGGCCTTTGGCGTGGCGTTTACCACGGTTGCTATCGGGATTCGCGGTCAGCGACTGCTTCCGTCGCGGCAATGCTCGCTCTTCACCGATACCTGGGGACTTGGCACGAGTTAGTGACTGTCTACGTTGCGCTCACTGAATTCGGACGCAATAAGTTCATCGCGGGAGGATTGCCGGCAGAAAAGATCCTGGTCAAACCCAATTTTGTGAACCCAGATCCAGGTGAGAGGGGGCAAGCCGGCGAATATGCATTGTTCGTAGGACGCCTGTCTCGTGAAAAGGGATTGTCAACACTCCTTCACGCCTGGCAACAACTTCCGCGGCACTATGCGCTCCATATCGTGGGGGACGGTCCGGAAAGAGAGGCCTTAGAACTTCTGGCACGCCAGCTTGGCCTCTCCTCCGTGCAATTCCGAGGGCGTCTGCCCCACGAGGAGGCGGTCATGGCCGTGAAGTCGGCTCGTTTCCTCGTCGTTCCGAGTGCGTGGTACGAGACTTTCGGGATGTGTATCGTGGAAGCATTTGCTTGTGGCACTCCAGTGATCTGCTCGAGGCTAGGGGCAATGCAGGAGCTTGTCTGTGACGGTCGAACTGGGTTCCATTTTAATTACTGGGATCCGTATGACTTGGCCGAAAAAATAGAATATGCGTGGTCACATCCGAGAGAAATGCGAGCGATGGGTCGAGAAGCTAGAGCCGAATATGAATCAAAGTACACCGCCGAGCGCAACTACACGCAGCTGATGGATGTATACCGGCGCGCATTAGCACAATCGCAGACGTCCAGGGAATACCCAATCGAATCGCCGATTCCCGCGTAGAACAATCCAGGTTGAATTCCGCATCTCCGAATCCACAATTCAAATACCTCGCCCATTCTGCTAAGACATCGAATAACAGAGAAGCTTGAGAGGGAAAAATGCATAATCAGGGCAAAAAGAATATCCTCGGGATCCTGATCGACGCTGTGGATTACGAGGCAGCGACCGAGTTCATTTTGCAGGCGGCCCGAGAGAAGCAACCCCTGACGGCTTCGGCTTTGGCCGTGCATGGATTGATGACGGGCGTACTTGACGGTGAACAGAAGTTCCGACTTAACCATTTCGATCTGGTGGTGCCTGACGGACAACCGGTACGTTGGGCTATAAACCGTCTCTATAGGACCGCCCTGACTGCCCCGGTCATTGGTCGCAATCTAACCTTGAACTTGTGTGCGCGTGCCGCGGCTGAGGGATTAACGGTTTACTTTTATGGCAGTACCCCGGATGTGCTCTGTTCGTTGAAACGTTCTCTTGAGGCGAAGTTTCCTGGAATCAAGATTGCCGGAATGGAAAGCTCGAAGTTCCGGCTGCTTCAGCCGGAGGAGAAGCCCGAACTCGCCGCGACAATCCGCGATTCTGGGGCCTCGATCGTTTTCATCGGGCTGGGATGTCCCCGACAGGAGGTTTTCGCCTATGAATTTCGTGACCTACTGAACTCCCCCATTGTGGCAGTGGGTGCAGCGTTTCCATTCCTGGCGGGAAAACTCCCGGAAGCGCCGAAATGGATGCAGGAAACGGGTCTCGAATGGCTTTTCCGGCTCGCATTGGAGCCGCGGCGGCTATGGCGCCGTTATGTACTCCTCAATCCCATGTATCTATTACTCGTGATCCTACAGGCTCTTGGGCTTTCCAGCTTTTCTACCAGCGGACAACCTCCCACCCGTGAGTTGCGGTATGGCTAACTGCTCTTGGCGAAAACGATGAGTTGGGGTGGGTAGGTGGAGCTTTACGCCGGGCTGTTGAACGCACTTCCGACCACCAGTCCCGACTTTGCTTGTCTGAGAACACGGCGCGAGCTGCTTTTCGGGTGGGAGTATCGAGTGAAGAAGCTAGCCTTGGCGTTCTTGTTCTTTATGCTTGCGTTTCCCCCTGCGGCGGCGACCACATACTACCTCGCGCCGGCGGCGGCCGGCGGGCGTGATGCCAATAACGGTACGTCCACGGTTACTCCCTGGCTGACGCCGAATCACCCGCTCAATTGCCGGGATGTGATTCTGGCGGCACCGGGAGCGTACGCCGAGGAAAACTTCAGACCAGGCCAGTGGGGCGTGGTCACTTGTCCCACCGGGAATGACGTCGCCTGGCTGAAGTGTGCCACGTTCGATGCCTGCAAAATCAACATCTCCTCGGCTAGCCACAATGCCATGACTCCCACCGAGAGCTACTGGGGTATACAGGGCTGGGAAGTCACCGCATCCTATCTAAGCGGAAATCAATGCTTTGAAGCCTACCCACCGGATCTCACGCACACCATTCATCACATCATCTTTGCCAACAACATTGCCAATGGTTGCGGAGACGGCGGTTTTACCAGCGGCGCATCGGCAGCGAATGTGGGCACGGATTACATTGTCATCATTGGAAACATCGCTTATAACGCTGCGCAGGATAATGCGAACTGCTACAGCGGAATCGACGTCACGGTTCCGGTCAATTCCGATACCACTCCAGGGACTCATATCTATATCGCGGGGAATTTTGTGTGGGGCAACGTGGATCCAAATCCTTGCTCTCACACGGTTCCCACAGACGGACAAGGAATCAATGTGGATACCGTAAACGAGTACAGCTACTCGGGCCAGATC
>Ga0187783_10001784_pt1 | contig 15948 bp, 11 predicted proteins | sample 1015_SJ02_MP02_2_FD_132471 | JGI IMG/M metagenome (GOLD analysis project Ga0187783, IMG submission 132471) | Tropical peat soil microbial communities from peatlands in Department of Meta, Colombia - 1015_SJ02_MP02_20_MG | ecosystem: Environmental > Terrestrial > Soil > Wetlands > Peat | place... | reverse complement strand
CGACCGAGCGCTTCATCGCACGGGCGCTCTTGACCACCTGGGGCAGGAACATCTTGCCCGAGCCGAACAGGTCGCCGACGATCCGCATGCCGTCCATCAGCGGGCCCTCGATCACGTCGAGCGGGCGGTCGGCGAGCCGCCTGGCCTCCTCCGTGTCGGCCTCGATGAAGTCGACGATGCCGTGCACGAGCGCGTGCGCGAGGCGCTTCTCCACCGGCGCCTCGCGCCAGGACAGGTCGACCTCGCGTTTGGTGCCCGAGCCCTTGACGGTGTCGGCATAGGCGACGAGCCGGTCGGTGGCGTCCGGGCGCCGGTCGAAGATCACGTCCTCGACCAGCTCCAGCAGCTCGGCGGGGATGTCCTGGTAGACCACGAGCTGGCCGGCGTTGACGATCCCCATGTCCAGGCCGGCCTTGATCGCGTGGAACAGGAACGCCGAGTGCATCGCTTCGCGAACCGCGTCGTTGCCGCGGAAGGCAAACGACAGGTTGGAGATACCGCCGCTGGTGCGGGCGCCGGGGCAGCGTTCCTTGATGAGCGGCAGCGATTCGATGAACGCCCGCGCGTAGCTGTTGTGTTCCTCGATGCCGGTGGCGACCGCGAGCACGTTGGGGTCAAAGATGATGTCCTCCGGCGCGAACCCGGCCTGCTGAGTCAGCAGATCGTACGCGCGGGCGCAGATCCCCACCTTGCGCTCGACGGTGTCGGCCTGGCCCTGCTCGTCGAACGCCATCACCACTACGCCGGCGCCGAAGCTGCGGATCTGGCGCGCGTGGGCGAGGAACTCCGCGTCGCCTTCCTTGAGGCTGATGGAGTTCACCACGCCCTTGCCCTGCACGCACTTGAGCCCGGCCTGGATGACCGACCACCGGGAGCTGTCGATCATGACGGGGATGCGGGCGACTTCGGGCTCGGTCGCGATGTAGTTGAGGAACGCGGCCATGGCGTGCTCGCCGTCCAGCAGGTCTGCGTCCATGTTGACGTCCAGCAGGTTGGCGCCGCCCCGGACCTGCTCGAGCGCCACGTCGACCGCCGCCGCGTTGTCGCCGGCCTCGATGAGGCGGCGGAACCGGGCCGAGCCGGCCACGTTGGTCCGCTCGCCGATCATCACGAAGCCGGTGTCCGGGCCGATCTCGAAGGTTTCCAGGCCGCTGAACCGGGTGCGGCTTCCGGCGCGGCGCACCGGTCGCGGCGGGAGGCCGGCCACGGCGGCGGCGATCTGCGCCACGTGCTCCGGCGTGGTACCGCAGCAGCCGCCGGCGATGTTGACCAGGCCAGCCCCGGCGTAGTCGCGGAGCAGGCCCGCGGTCTCGGCCGGCTGCTCGTCGTAGCCGCCGAAGGCATTGGGCAGGCCCGCGTTGGGGTGGCTGCTCACGTACGTGCCGGCCAGCCTGGCCAGGTCCTCGACGTGCGGGCGCATCTCGGCCGCGCCCAGCGAGCAGTTCACCCCGACGATCAGCGGCTCGGCGTGCTGCACCGAGGTCCAGAACGCCTCGACGGTCTGCCCGGACAGGGTCCGACCGCTCAGGTCCACGATGGTGACCGACAGCCAGAGCGGTAGCTGCGGCGCGACGTCCCGCGCGGCGGTGATCGCGGCCTTGGCGTTCAGCGTGTCGAAGATCGTCTCGATGAGCAGCAGGTCGACGCCGCCCTCGGCGAGCGCGCCGATCTGCTCGGCGTATGCGGCGTAGACCTGTTCAAAGGTGACGGTACGGAAGGCCGGGTCGTCCACCTTGGGGGACAGCGACAGGGTTACGTTGAGGGGGCCAACCGAGCCCGCCACGTAACCGCGGCGGCCGTCGCGGCCGTGCCTCGCCGCCTCCTCGACGGCCTGCCTGGCCAGCCGCGCGCCGGCCAGGTTCATGTCCCAGACGGCGGCTTCCAGGCCGTAGTCCGCCTGGCCGATCCTGGTCGCGGTGAAGGTGTTGGTCGTCGTGATGTCGGCGCCCGCGGCCAGGTACTGCCGGTGGAAGTCCAGGACCAGGTCCGGCCGGGTCAGGTTCAGCACGTCGGGATCGCCGGTGACGTCGCGAGGATGGTCGGCGAATGCGCGGCCGCGGTAGTCCGCGGGCGTCAGCCCCGCGCCCTGCAAGATCGTGCCCCAGGCGCCGTCCAGCACGAGAATGCGCTGGTCGAGCATGCTTGCGATGGCTGCGGCATCCGCCACGTCCGGCGCCCCTTCCGGTTGTCTTGCCTAGAAGAGGCACGGATCCCGCGTGACTCTTTAGGCGTTTTTGTCCTGGTCGCCAAGCTGTCGTCAAATCACTCCAGGTGGTTGGGAGCCTACCCCATCTGCGCGTCATCCTTGTGGTGAGATCCCATAATTAGCGGTCTCGTTTTTGGGATCTAACACAAGCGTGCGCGGGTTCATGGTCCGACGGGCGCCGCGACGACTGCGGCCGTTCGTACGGCCGGGGTCTGGTATAGGCGGAAATGCGCGCTAACGGCCTGGTGGCGAGGTGGTGCGCATGACCGGGCGGCTAGCCGGCCAGCTCCGCGCGCAGCGTCCGCGCCGCCTCTGTCATCGACGAGAGCTTGCCGAACGCGGAGTCCCTGGGCAGGTATTTCATGCCGCAGTCGGGCGCCAGCACGATGCGGTCCGCCGGCACGTAGGGCAGCGCCCGGCGCACCCGGTCGGCCACGACGTCGGCAGTCTCCACGGCCGGGTCACCGAGGTCCAGCACGCCGAGAATGATCGTCTTGCCGGCCAGGTCTGCCAGTACGGCGCAGTCCAGCCCGGACTGGGCTGTCTCGATGGAGATCTGGTCGGCGACAGAGTCGGCGAGCTCGGGCAGGAACGAGTAGCCCGAGGGCCGCTCGTGGATGATCGCCGCGTAGCCGAAGCACAGGTGCACGGCCGTGGTGCCGGTGATGCCGTCGAGGGCCGCGTTGAGCACCTTGACGCCGTATTGCTTCGCGGTCTCCGGCCTGGCTTGCAGGTAGGGCTCGTCCAGCTGGACGATGTCCGCGCCCGCCGCGAACAGGTCGGCGACCTCGGCGTTGACGGCCTCGGCGTAGCCAAACGCGGCCGCCTCCTTGCTCGGGTAGTAGTCGTTCTGTGCCTGTTCGGCCATAGTGAACGGGCCGGGCACCGTCACTTTGATCGTCTGGTCCGTGTGTGCGCGCAGGAATCGCACGTCCGCCGCGTTCACCGGGCGGCGCCGCCGGATCGGCCCGGTGATCCGGGGGACCGGGTTCGGGTGACCGCTGCGGTCGAGCGCGGTGCCGGGACTGTCGATGTCCACGCCGTCGAGCGCGGTCGCGAAGGCGTTGGAGTAGCTCTCCTGCCGCACTTCCCCGTCGGTGATGATGTCCAGCCCGGCGTTTTCCTGCGCCCGGATGGCGAGCAGCGCGGCGTCATCCTGGGCCTCAGGCAGGTAGTCGGGCGCCACGCGCCACAGCTCCGTGGCCCTGACCCGCGGTGGGAACCGCCCTGCCAGCCTGGCGCGGTCGATCAGCCAGTCCGGCTGCGGATAGCTGCCGACAAGCGACGTCGGGAAGAGCACTGCGACCTCCAGTTGAGGCGGCCCGGCTAGGTCTGCGCACCTAGGCTGATCACCGCGTCGTCCGCGGTGGAGGAGATCTGCGCGGCGTGCGAGGCGATCTGCACCGGGTAGCACACCGTGCGGGTCCCCCCGTCACCGAGCTGGCCCACGTGGCTGACCCCCCACGCGTACACGGTCCCGGTAGTCGAGATCGCGTAGGCCGTGCCTGAGCCCGTGGCCAGGCTCTGGTACTGGACGCCGGCCGGCGGAAACACCTGCACTGGCGACCTCTGTGACCCGAGCCCTCCGGTTCCAAGCTGGCAGAACGCGTTGTTGCCCCAGCCCCACACGGCGCCCGTCGACAGGAGCACGAGCGTCTGGCCGTTGTTCCAGTACGAGCCGCCGAGCGCCACCTGGCTCACCGGGTCGGGGAGACTGACCGGCACCGGGACGTCCGACAACGACCCGAGCGACCCGTTCCCGAGCTGCCCGGCACCGTTGTAGCCCCAGTCGAAATACTGCCCGTCGGCCAGCAGCGCCCCTGCGTTGGCAAACGACGCCACCAGCCTGGTAACCGCAGAGCCGGGCAGCCCCCAGACCTGAACCGGGGTCATCGAGTTGGCCTGGCTGCCGTCGCCCAGGTCGCCGTCGTCGTTATTGCCGCACGCCCAGACCGCGCCTTCGGAGTCGTACACCATGTGGTTGCTGGCCCCCGCGAGGGCGCTGACCGTACCGATCGGCAGCTCTACCGGCGTCAGGTAGTCGGTCGCTTTGCCGGTGCACAGCTCGCCGCCGCCGTTCTCGCCCCAGCCCCACACGTGGCCGGTCGTGTCGACCGCCAGGCCCGTGTCGTAGGGCATGGCATCGGTCGGTATCCACGCGATCTTGACACCCGACGGGAACTGCACCTGCACCGGCGTGTCGAACGAGTTCTGGGTGCCGCCGTCGCCGAGCTGGCCCGTGGTGCCGACTCCCCAGGCGTACAGGCTGCCATTGGTCAGCAGCGCGTACTGGGTCGAGTTCGAGGTGCCGACCTCGGCCACGGTGCCCGGCAGGTTCATGGTCACCGGCGCCGTCTGCATGTCCAGCATGCCGGTGTTCGTGCCAAAGACGGTGCCCCAGTGCAACGTCGTGGCCGAGCCGCCCCCTGCGCTAGCCGGCGGGTTCGGCAGCGGCAAGATCACCGCGGCTGACGGGGACGCCGACGGCGACGGCGACGGCGACGACGCGGCGGACGACGTGGCGGACGACGCTCCGGTCAGCGACGCCACGAAGGACCCGCAGCCAGCAAGCAAAACCACGCCGACGACCGCGGCGAGGAAGGTCCTGGCGAGCGATGTTCTACCACGCACAGTCCGCAACGATAGCTCCCCTCATGCGACTTTCGATGGGGGGAACGGCAGTTATACCTGGTGACCCTCATCGCAGTGTACGCGGCCGCACGGCGCAAGGCCCGGCAGCGTCAGCCGCCGACCTCGGCCAGCCGCCGCTGCAGAAACCGGCGCTCGGGCTCGGTCGGCACCAGCGACAGCGCCTCGCGGTAGCTCGCCGCCGCCTCGTCCCGGCGGTCCAGCCGGCGCAGCAGGTCCGCCCGGGTCGCGGGCAGCAGGTAATAGGCCGGCAGGACGCCGCGCGCGGCTAGATCGTCTACGAGGGCCAGCCCGGCGGCTGGCCCGCTGGCCATCGCGATCGCCACCGCGCGGTTCAGCTCCACGACCGCGCTGGGCACGAGCCGGCGCAGCTCGCCGTAGAGCACGGCAATGCGCGCCCAGTCGGTGTCGGCCGGCGTCGCGGCGCGGGCGTGGCAGGCCGCAATGGCGGCCTGCAGCCGGTAGGGTCCGGCCGGTCCGCGCCGCAGCGCGCCGTCGAGCAGGCCGAGCCCCTCGGCGATCTCTGCGGCGTTCCAGCGCGACCGGTCCTGGTCCTCGAGGGTGACCAGCTCGCCGTCGTCGTCCAGTCGCGCCGCGCCCCGCGCGTCGTGCAGCAGCATCAGCGCGAGCAGGCCGACCGCCTCCGGCTCGTCCGGCATCAGCGCGGCTAGCAGGCGGGCGAGCCGGATCGCCTCCGCCGTCAGGTCACCGCGGCGGACCTGCTCGCCCGCGGATGCCGAGTAGCCCTCGTTGAACAGCAGGTAGAGCACGGCGAGCACGCCAGACGTCCGCTCCGGCAGCAAGTGCGCGGGCGGCACCCGGTAGGGAATTCCGGCGTCGCGGATCTTGTGCTTGGCCCGCGTCAGGCGCTTCGCCATGGTGGCCTCTGACACGAGGAACGCCCTGGCGATCTCGGCGGTGGTCAGCCCGGCCAGGGTACGCAGGGTGAGCGCCACCCTAGCCTCCAGCGTGAGCGCCGGGTGACAGCAGGTGAAAATGAGCCGAAGCCGGTCGTCGCGGACCCCGCTGTCGTCGGCGCGGGGCTCGGCCGGCGCCGACAGCGCGGCCACTTCCTGCAGCTTGACCGCCTCGGTCCGGCTGCGGCGCAGCCGGTCGAGCGCGCGATTGCGAGCGGTGGTGGTGAGCCACGCGCCCGGCCGGTCGGGCACGCCGTCGGCCGGCCAGCGCGCCAGCGCGGTCGCGAACGCGTCCTGCGCGCACTCTTCGGCTAGGTCCCAGTTGCCCGTCATCCGGATCAGCGTGGCGACAACGTGGCCCCACTCCTGCCGGAAGGCGGCCGCGACCGCCGCCTCGATGTCGGTCATACGCTGGCCAGGATCGGCCGCACCTCCACCACCCCGCCCTTCAGGGTTGCCGGGTGCCGGGCGGCCGCGTAGATCGCCTCGTCGAGGTCGGCGCACTCGATCACGTCGTAGCCGAGGATCTGCTCCTTGGTCTCGGCGAACGGGCCGTCGGACACCAGCACCTGGTCACCGTCGTTCCTGACGGTCGTGGCGGTACTGACCGGCTGCAGCTGCGAGCCCTCGACGAGGAGCACGCCCCTGCCCTGTAGCTCCCTGGCCCACGGCGCCCAGCACGGCTCGTCGGCGTCGTGATCGGCCGCGGCGTCCTCGGGTTCTTCCTGGCCGCACACCAGCAGCATGTATCGCATCAGGGCCTCCTGCGTCAGCGCCGTCATCGGGACGACGATCGGGACCGCCGGACCGGGACGGCACCGCGCCGATCTGGCGCGGCATCACCATGAGGCTAAGCCAGTTACCGCGGCGGCAGGCCGGCTTGCTGCACGATGCCGGGTATCGCGTGCTCCGCACCGATCGCCATGACGTGCACGCCGGCGACGCCGGGCACGTCGGCGAGTTGCGCGATGATCTCGCTGCACAGCTTCTCGCCCTCGACCCGCAGCAGATCCGGGCTCAGGCCGGTCAGCCGCTCGGTGACGTGCTCAGGGATCACGACGCCGGGAATCGTGGCCAGGTGCTCGAGGGCCCGCTGTGACCGCACCGGGCCTACGCCGGCCAGGATGGCGCAGCGCTCGTGCAAGCCGCGGTCGCGCACCCGGCTCATCCAGGCCGCGAATGCCGGTACGTCGAACACGAACTGCGTCTGCACGAACTGCGCGCCGGCATCGATCTTGCCAGCCAGCCGGCCCGTGGCCTTCTCGGCCGCCGCCTCGGCCTCGGCCAGGCTGCCCGCCCGGCCGGGTGGGTTCTCGACGGCGCCGAGCAGCCAGGACGGCGGCGGCTTCAGCTCCTTGCCCGACATCAGCCGGCCCTCGTCGCGCATGGCCCTCGCCACCGCCAGCAGCTTGGTGCTGTCCAGGTCAAACACCGCGGTGGCCTCGGGATGGTCGCCGTTCCTGGGGTGGTCGCCGGTCATGATCAGCACGTTCGGCACGCCGAGCGCCGAGGCCGACAGCAACTCGGACTGCAGCGCGATCCGGTTCCGGTCCCGGCAGGTGAGCTGCATGATCGGCTCGAGCCCGGCGCGCTTCGCGGCCACGCTGCCGGCCAGGCTTGAGAGCTTGACGGTCGCTCCCTGGTTGTCGGTGATGTTGACCGCGTCGACCCAGCCGCGCAGCATCGCTGCCTTCCTGGCGACTGGTGCGGTGTCGGCACCGCGGGGCGGGCCGATCTCGGCCGTGATGACAAAGTCGCCCGCCGCGAGCCGCTGCCGGAACGTCACGGTCTCGGTTCCTGGCGGACCGGACCGTGCTCCGGAGTTATCGTGATCGAGGCCGTCGCCGCCCGGTTTGTCCGCCATGCGGACAATGCTATCCCAGCGCGAACCGCGGGCCTATGGGCCGCGACCTGGTTGCCGGCGCCATTTCCTTGTGTGGTTAGCCGAGGATGCGGCGGGACTCAGCCGAGGACACCCGCGGCCTTCTCGGTGGCAAGCCGCCGGCGCGCGACCGTCAGGCGGCCGAGCCCGGACAGCGCGGTCAGCGTCTCGGCGGCCAGGCCGGCCCGCGCGGACGTGGACTCCGCCAGGCCGATGGTCTGCACCGACGCCAGCATCGCCGCCTTGATGTCCGCCACGTCGCCGATCAGCTGAACCTTGGTGCCGGAGTCACGCGCCAGTCCGCATACGTGCCGTGTGTCGCCTGCGCGCGGATCGCCGACCACGAGCATGACGTCGCTGCCGAGCGCCACCGAGTAGATCGTCCCCGCCCGGTCGGATGGGGCGTAGCAGATCTCGGCCGGCACCGCGGGCCTCGCGGCCGGGTATCGCGAGCGGAGCGCGCTCAGGATCGGCGCGCCGGCCTCGGGCGCCAGGCCCGGCTGGAGGAGGTAGGACACGGGACCGCCGTTACCGGCGCCGACGGCGGCTGTCTTGGCCGGCGTGTCCGCGATCGTCACGCGGCCGGGAGCCTGGCTGATGATCGGGTCGGTGGCCGCATGATCGCGCTGGCCGACGAGCACGAGGTGGGAGCGGCCATCGGCGGCCCGGCCCGCCGCGGCCTGCGCCGCTGCCACCACCGGGCAGGTGGCGTCCACCACGGTGACGTTGCGGCGAGCCACCTCGGCCCGTCGTTCCGCCGTGACACCGTGCGCGGGCACGACGACGACGTCACCGGGCTCGACCTCGTCGAGCGAATCGGTGACGACGGCGCCGAGCTCGGCGAGCGCGCTCAGCGTCTCCGGCGGCATGGCGGCCGGCGTCAGCACATGGACTCGTCGCCCGGTGCCCTGGTGGTCGGCGGCGGCCTGCCGGGCAGCGCCGGCGGCGTGCAGCGCGCCGCTGCACCAGGGCGTGCTGGCCATCAGCAACGAGCGATTGGCGCAGACGGCCGCCCACTCCTCGACCGCCGCGCGGGCGGCCGCCGCCGACAGGGCATCGCCGGGCGCGGCCGCGGCGGCCACCGCCGCGGTACCGCCGTCTTCCTGCGGGCAGGTGACCAGGTACAGGCGCGCGTCGGCGTCGGCCGACGGCCGGCCGGTCAGGTCAGCGAGCCGGACCGGCCTGCCCCTGGCTCGCAGTGACGCGGCGACCAGCGGGGCGGCCGGGCAGCTCAGCACGCCGTGCACCGCGTCGCCCACGCGGGTCGGGACCACGACCTCGCCGCGCCGCAGGCCGGCGCTCGCCACCGGGAGTTCGCGTACGTCTGGTCGGCTCATGCGCGTCGCCTGGCGGCGATACCGTCCCCCCGCTATTGTCCGGCGTGGCGCGCCGCGGCGCGCGTGACAGTCGTCCGGAGCCTGCCATTCCCGAGGACCCGCCGCGATTCTCCCTGCAGCGCGCCAAGTTTCCGTCTGGCTGCGCGGGCCGGCCGGTTACGTGTCGGGGTTCTCGCCGCGGTGCTGCTCGGCGAGGAAGCGCTCGAACTCCGCGCCGAGTTCCTCCGCCGTCGGCACCTGCTCGTCGCTCGACAGCAGGTTTTCGCGGTCGGCGGTGAACGCGTCGTACTGCTGCTCGAGCGCCTGCACGACCTCGGCCACCTCGGCGGACCCCTCAACCTGACGGGCGATCTCGAGGTTCGTGCGGTGGGCCGCTTCCCGCAGCGCATCGCCGGGCAAGTCGAGGCCGGTGGCGCGCTGCACGGAGTCGAGCAGCGTCGCGGCGGCGGCCGGGTACGCCGCCTGGGCCAGGTAATGCGGCACGTGCACGGCGAATCCGATGGCCTGCCTGCCCGCCGCGCCGAGCCGGTACTCCACCAGGGCGGCGGCGCTGCCGGGTACCTGGAGCTTGTCGAGCAGGGGGCGGTAGCCGTCAATCAGGCCCGGCTGAGTGGCATGCGCGGTCACGCCGAGCTGCCTGGTGTGCGGTACGCCCATGGGGATGCCGTGGAAGCTGACCGCCAGCCGGACCCGCAGGTCGGCCGAGAGCTGCAGCACCGCGGCCGCGAACGTCTCCCACTCACGGTCCGGCTCCAGGCCGGCCAGCAGCAGGAACGGCGTGCCCTGGGCATCGCGCAGCAGGGACACCGCGAGCTCCGGCGCGTCGTAGTCGTCCCAGTGGTCCTTGGCGAAGGTCATGATCGGTCGGCGGGACCGGTAGTCGAGCAGCGAGTCGATGTCGAACGTGACCACCTGCTCGTGCTCCAGCGTCGACATGAGGTGCGCGGTCAGCAGCCGGCCCGCCGCGCCCGCATCGATGAAACCGTCCAGGTAATACAGCATCACCAGATCGCCGTCCGGGCGCAGCGTGGCAGGGCTTACCTGGTATAGGTCAGCCGGGTTACGCGCCACCGCCAGCAGCCTCCGTCCTTGGCACCTTCAGTCGTAACAACGACCTCGCGCCGCTGGTAACCCCGTGCCGTCACTGTAGCTGCCCGTGGCGGCGTCGGAACCGGCGCCGGACGGTCCGATCTGCCACCGCGCCAGCAGTCCGGCCATCTCGCGACTGATGAACTCAAAATACCGAACGGTCTCGGCCATCCGGGTCCCAGCAGGCGACGCCGGACCGAGCACCTGGACGCCGGTGCGCAGCTCGGCGGCCCAGTGGGTGAACTGACGATCGCGCAGCCGCACCACGTCCTGCCAGATGGCCGTTGACATCCGGTAGTGCAGCCGTCGGGAGCCTCGCTCGCCCTCGGCGCTGACGAGCCCGACCTGGAGCAGGTAGCGGACGCCGCTGGACACCGAGGCGGGGCTGGTCTGCAGCAGGTCGCCAAGCTCGGCGGCGGTGAGCGTGCTGGAATCGGACGTCAGGAGTGCGACGAAGATGCGGGCCGGCGTACGCGGAAACCCCGCCTGGGCGAGATGTCCGGTGAACCGCTCGATGAAGGCGCGCACGGCGGCGGGGTCGCGGCGGGCGGCGTCGCGCGGTCCGGGATCGTGGGGTGTGGCCGGCCCTGGGCCGGGCCGGGCGGCCGCCGAGCCGGGCTGGCCTACCCGGCCGACTCCGTCGTGGCTGGCCTGGTCCGCGGCCGCGCCCGCCGCGACGGCTGTGGCCGCTGCGGCGACCGCGGCGGCCGCGGCGGCGTCAGGCGGGCCGTGCGCGTGACTGCCGCCCCGCTCCGCGGCTGTCGATCGGCCGGCCGCGCTCGACGTGGCCGGCGCGTCACCGTGGCCGCGGCCCTGGCGTGCTGGCACGAGTCCGAGCTTCTCCGTTCCCTTATATTCAGTATTTTCTGAATTTGATGTACAGTAGCTTATGTGAACGCTATCGAAGTTGCCGGGCTGCGCAAGACCTTCGGCACGACGGTAGCGCTGGACGGGCTCGACCTGACCGTGTCGGCCGGTGAGGTGCACGGGTTCCTCGGCCCGAACGGCGCGGGCAAGACGACCACGATCCGGATCCTGCTCGGCCTGCTGCGCGCCGATGGCGGTAGCGCGCGACTGCTCGGCGGGGATCCCTGGCGCGCCGCCGTCGAGCTTCACCGGCGGCTTGCCTATGTGCCCGGCGACGTGACGCTCTGGCCGACGCTGACCGGCGGCGAGGTCATCGACCTGCTGGGCCGGCTGCGCGGCGGTCTCGACAGCAAGCGCCGAGCCGATCTGCTGGAGCGGTTCGACCTCGATCCGACCAAGAAGGCGCGCGCGTACTCCAAGGGCAATCGGCAGAAGGTCGCCCTGATCGCCGCGCTCGCGTCCGACGCGGAGCTGCTGATCCTGGACGAGCCGACAGCGGGACTGGACCCGCTGATGGAGGCGGTGTTCCGGCAGTGCGCGGAGGAGGAGCGGGCCAGCGGTCGCACGGTGCTGCTGTCCAGCCACATCCTGTCCGAGGTCGAAGCGCTGTGCGACCGGGTCACGATCATCCGCGCGGGCCGTACGGTCGAGACCGGCACCCTCACCGAGCTGCGGCACCTGACCCGGACGTCGATCGCCGCCGAGCTTGATGCGCAACCCGCGGGGCTGGCCGAGCTGCCCGGTGTGCACGACGTCGTGATCGACCCCGGCGAGAACGGCGGCTGCCGGGTACGGTGCGAGGCGGACTCTGACCGGCTGCAGGACGTGTTGCGCCTGCTCGTCGCCGCCGGCGTGCGGACGCTTGCGAGCCAGCCGCCGACGCTGGAGGAACTCTTCCTGCGGCACTACGCGAGCGGCCCGGCGGACAACGCGGCGGCGGCCGGGACCGGGGCCGGCGCCAGCACCGCCGGTGGGCAGCCGTCGGACGTCCGATGAGCCGGCTGGCCGCCGAAGCGCCCGCGCGGCTGGTCGCGCCGGCGGGCGGGAGCGCACGCCAAGCCAGCGCGCTGACCGGCGTCGGAGAACTCGTCCGGCTCGGGGTCCGCCGCGACCGGCTGCTGCTGCCGATCTGGATCTACGTGCTGGTCATCATCGCGGTGACCGGGGGCTACGCGGTGAAGTTCGTTTACAAGACGCAGGCGAGCCGGGCGGCGCTCGCCTCGACCGTGCACCACGACGCGGCGCTGCTGTTCATCTACGGCCAGCTGCACGGGGACAGCTACGGCGCGGTACTGTCCTGGCGCTACCTGGCCTACGCCGCGCTCGCCTTCGGGCTCATGAGCATCTTCCTGGTCATCCGGCACACCAGGGCGGACGAGGAGGCCGGGCGGCTTGAGCTCATCGGCTCCACGGTGGTCGGCCGGCACGCACCGCTGACCGCTGCCCTGCTAATCGCCGTGCTCGGCAGCGTCGTCGCCCTGGTGCTGAACATCGGGGTCTTCCTGCTGTACGGGCTCCCTGCCGTCGGGGCGCTGGCCTACGCGCTCGCGGAGGCCGGCTGCGGCGTGGCCTTCGCCGCGCTGGCGGCAATCGCCGCTCAGGTCAGCGGGACGGCGCGAGGTGCGAGGGGCGTCGCCATCGCCGCTATGGGCGTTGCCTTTCTGCTGCGCGCCGTCGGCGACTCAGGCGCCAGCCACGGGCTGACGTGGCTCACCTGGCTGTCTCCGATGGGCTGGGCCGAGCTGCTGCGGCCGTTCGCCGGCGACCGCTGGTGGGTGCTCGCGGTGCCAGCCGCCGCCACCGTCGCCGCAACGGCGACGGCGTTCGCACTGGCCGGCCGGCGTGATGCCGGCGCGGGGCTGGTCCCGGCCCGGCCCGGCCCGGGCGCCGCGGGCCGTCTGCTCGGTGGTCCGGTGGGCCTCGCCTGGCGGCTGGAGCGCGGCACCCTCGCCGGCTGGTCAGCCGGCTTTCTGGTGGCAGGACTGGCGATCGGCGTGGTCGCCAACGGCATCGGTCGGCTGCTCGGGTCCAGCGGCGGGGCAGTCGAGAGGGCGCTCGACCGGATCGCCGGGCAGACCGCGCTGACCGATGCCTACCTCGGCACCTGCCTGAGCCTGCTCGGCGTGGCTGCCGCGGCGTACGCGGCTGGTGCCGTGCTCCGGCTCCGGACGGCGGAGACGGACGGGCTGGGCGAGCCGGTGCTGGCATCGCCGGTGAGCCGCTACCGGTGGAGCGGCAGTCAGCTGCTGATGACGGCGGTCGGAACGGCGGTCATCCTCGTGGTCGGGGGGATCGGCATGGGGCTCGGACTCGGTCTCGCGAGCTCGGGCGTCGGCACCTGGGTAGCCCGGCTGATTGAGGCTGCCCTGGTGCAGGTGCCCGCCGCGCTGTGCCTGGCCGGGGTCGCCTGTCTGCTGATCGGGCTGCTGCCCCGGTGGAGCATGGGTCTGGGCTGGGGAGCGGTCGCGGCCTGCGCGCTGATCTCCCTGTTCGGCCCCGCCGTCCGGCTGACCCAGGGGGTGCTGGACATCTCTCCGTTTACGCACGTGCCGAGGCTGCCAGGCGGCGCGTTCAGCGCGACGCCGGTGCTCTGGCTGTGTGCCGCGGCCGTGGTTCTGGCCGCCGCGGGGGTCGCGGGCCTGCGCCGTCGCGACGTCGGCTAGCCGACCGCGGGCGCAGGGCCGTGGGCGCGCTATGCCTTCCGTGCGTCGGCGACCTAGTGGGGTTTTGAGGGGAACAAATCATCTAAAACCTGGCGCGAAACCGTGCGGAAGTTCCACAAGGTTGCCGGCGACCCGCCAGCGACCCCTTGAAGGTCACGGCTTTTGGTAGCCGCGGAGCAGTTCTGCGACGCGAACCTGCACCTCGCTGGGCTCGCCGCCCGCTCCGGCGAGCACACGCGCGGCGAGGCTGTCCGGGTCGCGGTAGAGGCCGAGCAGGATGTGCTCGGTGCCGATGTAGTTGTGCCGGAGTTCCAGCGCCACGGCGACAGCGTTCACCAGGGCCGCGTGCGCGGCGGCCGAGAGCGGCTTGCGCGCGGCGCCGGCCCCGGCGCCGCCGACCCCGGCCAGCTCCCCGGCCGGCAACGTGGCCGGGTCCGCCGAATCCGGAGGGCTGGTCGGCCTCGGCGTGACGTCGTCAGCGCCGGCGGCCTGCGCCCACGCGGCCCGCAGCGCCTGCGCCACCTCGTCGCGGTCGATCTGCGTGTCGGCCAGCGCCCTGGCCGCGATGCCGCCTGGCTCGGTGAACAGCCCCAGCAGCAGGTGGCCGGTGCCGATCGCGGCCTGTCCGGTGTCGTCGGCCGCGGCCGCGGCGGCAGCGAGCACGTTGCGCGCCCGGAGGGTAAAGCGCTCGAACGCCGGCGCGCCGGTCGTCCCGACCAGCCGCTCGGCGAGCGGTCCCGCGAACCGCTTGTGCACGGCCTGCTTGGTCACCCCGAGCGCGGCACTGATCTCCGACCACGACCTGCCTGCCCGGCGGCAGCGATCGACGAAGTGCCCGAGCAGCGCGTCGGTGGTCTGCTCGAGATCAGACGCGGTGGCCGACGCCACGGCGAGCTGGGCGACGGGATCGTCGGTGCCCGCGTCTCGGCGCACCGTGTCGATCAGTTCCTGGAGAGTGGGCGGCGGTGTCATGCGTCAACTTTAAGTTGACGGGGCGAGCGTCGTCAACTTCGGGTTGACCAACTTCCAGCAGGCATACTGGATCGGGTGGACCCACCGGCGCTGAGCCACTCGCGGCGGATGCTGATCCTGGCGATCTGCTGCACGAGCCTGTTCATCGTCGGCCTGGACACGACGATCGTGAACGTGGCGCTGCCGTCCATCGGCCGCGAGTTGCACGCCGGCGTCTCCGGACTGCAGTGGGTCATCGATGCCTACGTTCTCGTGCTGGCGAGCCTGCTCATGCTCTCTGGCTCGACCGCAGACCGGATCGGGCGCCGCCGCACATTCCAGACTGGCCTCGCGCTCTTCTCGATCGGCTCCCTGCTGTGCAGCCTGGCGCCCAGTCTCGGCTGGCTGGTGGCGTTCCGGATGCTGCAGGCCGTCGGTGGGTCGATGCTGAACCCGGTGGCGATGTCGATCATCACCAACGTATTCATCGAGCCCAGGGAGCGTGCCCGGGCGATCGGCGTGTGGGGCGCTACCTTCGGCCTGAGCATGGCGCTCGGGCCGATCGTCGGCGGCCTGCTCGTACAAGCCGTCGGCTGGCCCGGCATTTTCTGGGTCAACGTTCCGGTCGGGGTGGTGGCGATCGTGCTGACAGCGCTGTACGTGCCGGAATCCAGGGCGCCGCGGGCCCGGCGGCCGGACCCGGTCGGGCAGCTGCTGGTGATCGCCGTGCTGGCCGGGCTCGTTTACGGTCTCATCGAGGGACCGGGATCCGGCTGGAGCTCGGCGCAGATCATCGCTTGCTTCGCGCTCGCCGCTGCAGCGCTGTGCGCGCTGATCTGGTACGAGCCGAGGCGCGCCGAGCCACTGATCGACCTGCGGTTCTTCCGCAGCGCGCCATTTTCCGGTGCGGTCGCGATCGCAATCTGCGCGTTCGCGACCCTGGGCGGCTTCCTGCTGGTCAACACCCTGTACCTGCAAGACGTGCGGGGGTACACGCCACTGCTGGCAGGCCTGTACGTGCTGCCGATGGCGACCATGACTGCCGTCGGTGCGCCGATCGCCGGCCGGATAGTCGGGTCGAGGGGGACCCGGCTGCCGCTCGCGATCGCCGGGGTGTTCATCACGGCCGCCGGGGTCCTGCTGGCGCGCCTGCAAAACGACACGTCCATGCTCCAGCTCGTGCTGACGTACCTGATCTTCGGAATCGGATTCGGCATGGTCAACGCCCCGGTCACCAACAGCACCGTTTCCGGCATGCCGCGCTCGCAGGCCGGAGTGGCCGCCGGCATCGCGTCGACGAGCAGGCAGATCGGCTCCTCGCTCGGCGTGGCGGTCATCGGATCCGCCACCGTGTCGGCGCTGCACGGGCCGTTCCAACAAGATTTCG
>Ga0187783_10001783_pt1 | contig 15948 bp, 18 predicted proteins | sample 1015_SJ02_MP02_2_FD_132471 | JGI IMG/M metagenome (GOLD analysis project Ga0187783, IMG submission 132471) | Tropical peat soil microbial communities from peatlands in Department of Meta, Colombia - 1015_SJ02_MP02_20_MG | ecosystem: Environmental > Terrestrial > Soil > Wetlands > Peat | place... | reverse complement strand
GAGGAAGCGATTGTGGCCCTTCAACGGGGGGTCACCTTGGATCTTCACAATGCCGCCGCCTATTATCAGTTGGGAGATTGTTATGTGAATCTGGCCCAACCTAAGCAAGCCCTGCCCTTTCTGACGGAGGCGGTCCGCCTGGATCCTACCCTGGACGCGGCTTATAAGGACCTGGGAAAGATCTATTATGATCAGGGTAACTTTGACGAATCCATACAAGTGCTAAAGAAAATTGTCGATCGTGATTCCGATGGTTCGGTAAACTACCTGCTTTTTCGCGATTATTCGCGACTGAAAAATGCCTCGGAAGCGGCCGCCTGCATGGCCAAATTTCAGGAACTGAAGAAAGCGCACACCAACAAACAACTCTTTAATGCCGAACTCGCTCAATCGCAGGGCAAGAATCCGGCGGAATCGATTCCTGCGCCTCCCTCTTCCAATGCGCCTCCTGTCGACCAACCCACCGACCCAAAACCAAATTGAGCACGCGCTGATTCGAATTTCTCTCCCAGTGGCTACGGGTCAATTAACTCCGATATATTCCCCACTAATCCCTATGATCTGCGAGCAGACTATGGTTCGAGCGACTTCGACTTGCGGCATAACCTCTCTGCCAGCTTTACGTATCAACTCCCCACTGAGCGACTTCGCGGAATAACGGGGACAACGTTTGGCGGATGGTCAGTCAGCGGGATTTATGGGAAGCGCATAGGACGGTAAACTCCCAGCGCAGGTGCGCGGTGCTATACTCGACGCCCGACAACACGAAGAGGCGGAGGAGGACTTTTTGGCAGTGGGCATTGGCTTGGTTACAGAAGTGACGGAAGCTCTCCGGAAGGCCACACATTATTGAGCGCTCGCGGCCAAAATCTCGCCCCCGACCCCCACCGTGCAACCAGACTTATAAGAAGGTAGATCATATGATGCACTGCGTGTACTTTGATAGGAGAAGGAATCTGGCCGCACTAATCTGCACATTGGGGCTCCTCCTGCAAGGGTGTGGTTCCGTTTCTTCAACACCTTCCACTCCCGCACTTCAGCCCGCCCAGTCAGTCGTATACCGAAAAGGTGTCACCTTGACAGGTGATGCCAGTATCTTTATTGTGAACAACTTTTCCGAGTTACAACGCGTCCTGGATACCGCCGCGGGAGTAATCGGAATCAACCTGCCGTGGTTTGGCGCCACCCAGCCTTGCGCCACCTGCAGCGCCCAGAAACCCTCCAATCCGCGGAACTGGGACGATCCGGTTTATGCCGCGAGTCTGTATGTGCAGGAAGCGGACCAGATCTCAAATTACGTCGCACAGCATGGAAACGGCGCGTTCCTGATGATGGTTACTTACGGAACCCCCGGATGGGCGGCTTGTCCGGGCGATCCCACCGATTCAACCCAACCTTACTACCCACCTCAAAATGCGGCCGATTACGGCGATTTCATGTATGCCATGTCCGAGCGCTACAATGGCACGCACACCTCCGACGCCGGGCTGGCAATTGGCCCGGCGCGAGACTGGGTCGTTTATAATGAGGTAAACTCGCCCCTTTGGTGGCACAATACCGCGTGCAACACGGCCCAGCTTGATCCCGTGTATTACTACGGCGGCATACTGAATCAGGCGTATACCAACGTCCACCATGTGACCGGCAACGTTCGCGTGCTTGCCGGAGCCTTCACCTCTTACGATCACGCAGATTACGAGGGCGCAGCCGGGTTGAGAATATCGACCAGTTACAGCGACTGGCAGACCAACACCGCCAACGGCGACGCCAATAATGCCTGGATAAGTCCCCTCGACTTTGTGCAAGCCATGGCTCAGTACAATTTGCAGTTTGATGCAATCGCGCTGCACCCTTACGCTCCCTGCATCTACGATAACCCACTCCTCCCGCCACCCGCCGGCGCGGTTTCTCTCGGCAACCTCTCTTCGCTTCTCGCATTGCAGCAGTCCCTGTGGCCGAACGACCCAAACAAGTGGCATCTAGCTCTGACCGAATATCATCAGCAATCGTACTACGGCGATACCTCTCTTGGCTGGGATCATGTTTCGGGGATTGCCTGCCCAAACTACTTCTGCGCGCAGACCACGGAGGCGAACCTGTTCGCCTACCTTCAGACGGCGTACGGCGACAGCGGCTCACACCAGGCCTATGTTGATTATCTGGTCTGGACGATGTGGGAGAACGCCAATCCTTTCGTAGGGGGAATTGTGCGCGCGGACCTCTCCGACAAGAACGAGGGCCTTGGTAACAACAGCGTCCGCTCGGCATTTGCCGCCATCCAGCCGTAGCCCTGATCCCCCTTCGCATATCGCGCGGCACTGGCGGTTTGAGTTATACAGAGCGACATTAATTGTAGCGCCGCCCTTTAGGGCGGCATGCCGGGCTAAAGACCCGGCGCTACGTTAGGATGCGCAATTATTTATGTCGCTCTGTATAAATCATCTTGGTCCAGAATCGTTTCCGGAAACCTGCCAGAAAGGTCGGACGAATTATCAGGAAGAATCAGGAATGATGGGAGGAGCGCGGCCAGACGCCGTGTCTCTTTACCATGGCAGTGGGCGGAAAGGACAGCTTTATCGCTTCCGGGGTTTGGCCACGAAGCCCAGACGCGCGTCGATCAGTCCGAGGATTTCATGTCCGACATCCTGAATGTCTTGGGTGGCACGCCACCAGTGGTCCGGATCGGACGGTTCGGAAGAATCGTAGCGCAGAATGGCCTGGGGATGATCGCCGACGACAACGTGCCAGATGAACTTCGACCTCCGGGTGTGTACGGGAGAGGTCACCAGAATGGCTTTGTCTCCACCCTGGCGTCGCAACTCGTCGGCGATCAGCCTGATTTCGCTGGCGGTGTTCGTGGTGGGAGGTTCCAGGATCCGGATTGCCTGTTTTGGCACCCCTAGACGTTCCAATACCTGCTGATCGTAGTCTTGTTCGGTGGGATGGGGGATGCCAAGTTTGGCGAAGGCCTCATCGGCGGCGGTGGTTTCGTCCTGCAAAAGCCATACTTCCGGCGCCCAACCCTGCCGGTAGATTTCGGTGGCTTCCATAACTCGAAAGGGCGAGTTGCCGCTGAGAACTACAATGGCCCGCGCGTGTTGCAGGGCGTCAGGGTCAACCAGCCATCGGCCCACGTTGCGGAAGGCCAAGAACGCAGCCCCGGCCATGAGCGCCAGAATGACCAGGAAGATGGACAATCGTCGTCCCACGCGCTTAACCGTCATGCACGCTCCAGCGAAAATTGATGGAGATAAGTGGCAAATCTTTTCTCTGCGCTTGCTTCTCCCGCCGGCTTGCCTACTTGGTTTTCATCACGAAAACCCCGTCCCAACTGCCTTCCGGAGGCCGCGCCAGGAGGTTAAGGCAGCGCTCGATGAAGACTTGACTGGGGCCATCTTGCGGGTGATCGCCTAGAATTTCCTGGAAGATCTCGATGGCTTCCAGCCATTGGCCACTCCGGTAAGCTGCCAGGCCTTTCTCAAAGCGGCTCACCAGATTGCTGTACAGGTGGGCGTCGGCGGCCTGGCCGAGCAGTTCGTAAACCTTCACAGGATGTGTCTTTCCCTTCACACGAATAAGGTCAAGTTCACGGGCTATCAACTGATCTTGCACCTGCAGGAACGTGCTCTCACTGATGATGAGGTGGGTCTCGAATTGCCGGTTGATGCCCTCCAGGCGCGATGCCAGGTTGACGCTGTCGCCCATAATGGTGTAATTTTTTCGCCTTTTCGAGCCCATGTTCCCCACGAGCATGGGGCCGGTATTGATACCCACGCCGATATCAAAACGTGGCACTCCTCGGGAATCCCAGCCCGTTTGGAGGCGGTTCAAAACGTTAAGCATCTCCAACCCTGTCCGGCAGGAGCGCACGGCGTGGTCGGTCTGCGGATAGGGGGCTCCCCAGAATGCCATGATGGCGTCGCCAATGTATTTGTCCAGCGTTCCCCAATTCTTGAAAATCAGCTCAGTCATCTCTGTCAGATATTCATTGAGCAGTTCCACCAACTGGGCCGGCGTGAGGGTTTCGGAAAGGGTCGTAAATCCCCGAATGTCGGCGAATAAAGCCGTGAGCTCTTTTTCTTCCCCTCCTAGCCGCAGACCCTCCGGGTTACTGAGCATCTGACTGATGAGCCCCGGATGCATATACTGAGAAAAGGCCGACCGAACCTTCTTTTTTTCGCTCTCTTCAAAGAAGAAGCGATAACTGACAATTCCGGCATAGGTGACGAACAGGGTGGTCATGGGAAGGAAATCGACGACCCACATTCGATAATGCGCGAACAAAATGTAGGTGAACCAGGAAAACAGAAAGAGAGACCCGCCGAGCAGCAGCGTGGCGCGAAGGGGATCGAGGATGCTGAAAATAATCCCCGCGCCCAGGCTGAAGAGAAGGATGAAGGCGATGTCCATCAGGTACTCGCCTGGACCGCGCCGGATAAAATGTTGATAGAGAATGTCGTCAATCATGTTGGCGTGTACTTCAACACCGGGGAAGGGCACGTTAGCGTGCACCTCGACGCCGGGTGATGTCGATTTTGGAAATGGCGTCAGCACCATATCACCAATGCCGATCGCCGTAGCCCCGATGAGCACCAGCCGGTCGCGAAATAGCGTGGGTGGCAATTTGCCCTGGACGACATCGGCCAGGGAATAGGTGGGGAAGGTACCGGCGCCGCCATCATAATCGATTTGGGTGAAGCCTCGGCGATCCGTTGGGATGGTGAGCTTGCCCAGGACGATCTGTTCAACTCCGCTTGGGTTGAAAATCAGCTTGACCTGGTCAAGCGAAACATTGGTGTAGGCCAAGGCGGCGGCGACGTCCAGGGAGGGATAGAAGCTGCCTTGGAAATCCGCTACCGTGGGATTACGGCGGACGACGCCATCGGGGTCCGGATCGACATAGAAGAATCCGAAGTTCTTGGCATTGGCTGCAAACTCCGGCAGGTTGGGAGAAATGCCCTGGGCCTCCGGGCCCTCGAAATTCTGCTTGTACTCCGGGTGCACAATTTGCGGATAGGCCTGGAAAGAAAGGACGTCGAGGAATTGCTTCAGGCGTTCCTGATTTTGCGACCTTGCCTCATCCGGTGAAATAAAGAAATAACCCAGGATGGCGTTATCAAAGTGGGAAAGTGCATCGGCAAACTGCTTATCGTTGTCCGCGGCAGCCTCCCTGGACTTAAGCTTTGACTCAAATGCCGGCGTGTGCTCCGGTGGGCCCACCAGATGCTCATAATCCTCCCGCACCGACCGTAGCGCCTCCAAGCCCGAGTTGGCATCAACTTGCGGAAAATTCATGTCGAAAGCAATAACGCGGGCATGGGCTTCCCGTAGAAAATCAACGGCTTGGGCAAAGTAGCTTCGCGGGAACGGCCAGCGCCCCAGCACGTCCTGGCTCTTTTGATCAATGGCCACGATGACCACAGCAGGTCCCGGGTCACGCTGCCCGCGCATTTGGAAACGAACATCGAGTGTCTTCAACTCAATATTAACAAGTAAGCGAAGGAAGGGATTGGGATGGGCCAGCAAGTAAATGGCCGCATACAGTGCCACACTGAAGACGCAGATCGAAGCGCTAATCAGAAAGGCGGCGCGACTCTGCGCGAACCGCGTCGCCCGAGAGGCGAATTGGACGAGTTTTCCGAGCATGGACAGGGTTAGGTGCGTTGCCCCACAAGGGCAGAAGAGTAGCATATCACAAGGGCAATCGAGGGGGCACTCGAAGGCGATAAGAATTCTGGTGGAGGCAAGTTTTTTTGCCGGAGAGGTGATCAATAAGGAGTGTGGACGTTCCGTCGCAAAGCAGGAAACAGGCAGCAATCAGTCAGGGATTCAAGGAGCAGCGGTTCAGCGAGCCTTGCCTTCGAGGAACGGGAAGAGGTCCGTCGGCTATCCAGAAAAAGCAACGCGTCCCGAAGTGAGTCTGGGACGCGTGGCAAAAGAACAGAACAATGAGAATTTCAGAGTATTGCGAACTTTCAGAACCTTTACGGTTTTATGGGGGTGGTTGATCCTGTGGTGGCCAGCACGATTCCGGTGACAGCCCCCGCAAGGACTGCTGCTGCTCCTACCCCGACCCAGACCCAGGGAATGGAAGTCCCTCCTACTGCTAGCCCTCCTGCTCCAGCCGTTGCGGCTCCCACAACGTTCGTTTGGCCCAACATGCTCGCCACCTGGGCAGGATCAAACACGGGATCCGCGGGAGCTCCACCGAACAGGATAATCGTGCACTCATTCTTATGCAATTTAACGGACTTGGTAATGTTGGGATCGGAGCTCTGCACCAGCGTTGTGCCCTGCACACCGCACACCCTTGTTTGATTACCGTCGCTCTCGGCCGCAAAAGAGGTGTCAATCGTGCCAATGACTGCGCTCTTGGTGCGGAGCTCGAATTTCCCCCCTGGGGCGGTAATCTTCTGCACGTTCGCCTCGACTTTCCCGACGGTCAATTCGAGTTGAGTCTGTTGCGCCTGAGGATCATGCTTTATGACTTTGATCTCCGAACGAGCCCCCACGTTCAAGGTGGAACCGTCTAGCAGCAGGATTTGCGCCCGACCCGTTTGCAGCGTGCGGACCAGGTCATTCCAATTAATCACTTGGTTTAGCGCCAAGGGCAGTTCCTGCGGTGTTCCTTCCCGGTGGATTTGTCCTTGAGGGATGACCTTGTTGATTCTTCCCGCTATCGGTTGGCCACCTTGCGGATTGGCTTCCACACGCCCCGATTGGCCCGAGTTCAGAATGACCGGAGCACCCTGGCCATGCATTTCCGCCAGCCCTCGTTTCACCGACACCGTCGCGCCATTGTCGAGGCTAGCTATCTCACACTCTGCGCCGGTTTGAGGGTCCCCCTTCACAAGCACAAATCCGCCCGGTAGGGCGATTTGAACTGGGGCCGCAGCCTTCTCGTCAACGACCACGGTTCCCCGCCGCAGCAGAAAACTCGGCGCCGAGTCGCTGGCGAGCAAAGTCACTTCTGTGTCGGCCAACAGGATCGTCGAGGCGGGGGAACGGAAACGGATCCATGCAGAGGCTCCCGGCGAAGTGGTAATCACGTCCCCGGGCAGAACCGTGGTCCCACTGGATACGCGAGCATTCCCCACGGACACCCCACCCTTGGTCCACAAGACCCCGAGCCATTGGGTATCCGGTCCCGCGCCATGAACCGCATTCGCACCAGCCACTAGAAGAATCGTAATGAACACCCATAATGCCTTTTTCATGGTGAGACTCCTTCTCACGCGCTCCCCTTCCCCAGACCAAAAGCCATCAGTATCAAGTACCTCCGACATTTCTAGGCGTGGCCGGTAGACCACACTAATTCTCCGTCTAAGCGCAACTTTCAGGTAGCTCCTTGTATCATGAATGCAGGTGACCGTCAAGATTTTTAATGTCAGATTTTTAATGTCAGGATTCCGGACGTTCTAACTAGGAGGGAGAGAACGGTCGTTCGCAGCGCAGCCCCCTATGCTAGAATTACTTAGCATTTGGAACGGTGTTTGCCTACGCCGGGATTCGCCATGTCACAACCCTCCAAGCCCGCTCTTAAGCATTTTGCTGTCAACCGGCAGGCGCAACATTTGTACCATCTTCTGGAAAGGTTTGAGGCCGGAGCGGAGTTGACAGGCACAGAAGTGAAGTCGGTTCGGGCTGGGAAAATCAATCTCAAAGACAGCTATGTGGACGTGCAGAAGGGGCAGGCCTGGCTGATTGATTGCCACATCAGTCCATACTCGGCGGGAAGCTATGCGAACCATGATCCGCTTCGCGACCGGCGTCTTCTGCTCCATCGCCAGGAATTGAACAAACTGGCGGGTCGTGTTCAGGAAAAGGGGTTCACGCTGGTTCCGACCCGCGTTTATCTAAAAAAAAATCTGATCAAGGTTGAGATTGCTCTGGCAAAGGGCAAGAAGATTTACGATCACCGCGAGACCTCGCGGCAGCGCACGATCGACCGTGAGGCCCAACAGGACATCCATGAGCATCGCCGGCGGCACCAATAGCCCCGGCAGTCCCATCAACACCCTTAAGGAGTTTGAGTCGTGAAAATTGACTTTCGAGCCGACCCCCTTGCGCAACTTTCGACCTCCGCTTTGGTCGCTTATTGTTTCGAAGGGGCGCCTACCTCCAGTGGCACCGTGGAGCGCTTGGCGGAGGAAACGCGCCACCAATTGCAGGAATTGCAAACCGCCGGCGAACTCACCGGCAAGGCATTTGAGTGCACGATCCTCCGTTGGCCTCCCGGGATGGCGGCATCGAAGCTACTGGTGATAGGAGCCGGCAAGCGTGAGAAATTCAGCGATACGCAGCTCCGATATTTGGCGGGGGCTGCGGTCAGGCATTTGCGTTCGCGCGGAGGGCGGGAACTGGCCTGGATATTAGGTTCCAGTGAGCCGGGCGCGGGTGCTGCCGTTGTGGATGGCGCGCTGGTCGCCGATTATGACGCGGACCGTTACCGAACCGAGCGCAACGGTGAGAAGGGAATTGACAATCTCTGGCTGGCGACAGGCGGTGACCCACTGCCGGCCGAAGCGGAAGCTGGCCTCCACCGGGGCCGCATTCTGGGCGAGGCTCAGAACTTCACGCGTGATTTGGTTAACGAACCCTCCAATCGCATGACCCCCACGAAATTAGCGGAGCAGGCAGGTGAGATGGCCTCGCGCTTTGGTCTGGGGTGTGAGGTGCTGGGCCCGGCGGAGATCCAGGGCCTGAAAATGGGCGCCTTGTGGGCGGTGGCGCAGGGAAGCCAGCAGGAACCGGCCAAACTGATCGTCGTTCGATATGTGCCGGAGGACGCGCCGCAACAGCCCGTAATCGGATTAATCGGGAAGGGAATTACCTTTGATAGCGGCGGCATCTCCATCAAGCCAAGCGAAAACATGCACGAAATGAAAACGGATATGGCGGGCGGCGCGACCATGCTCGGCGTCATGCAGGCAATTGCCCAGCTCAAGCCGTGCGTCCGCGTTACTGCCCTGATTCCGGCCACGGAGAATATGCCGAGCGGAAATGCCTTTAAGCCCGGCGATGTCATCACTTCCATGTCAGGAAAGACCATCGAAATCCTCAATACTGACGCCGAAGGACGCCTGGTGCTGGCCGACGCTTTGACTTACGCGAAGCAGCTTGGCTGCACAGTCCTGATTGACGCGGCGACCCTTACCGGGGCTGTCCTGGTGGCGCTTGGCAACTTTACGACCGGGGTTTTTGGATGGAACCAAGAATGGGTGGATCGCGTGCTGGCCGCTGGGAAAGTGGCCGGAGAGAAGATGTGGCAATTGCCCGTGGACGAAGATTATCGCGACCTCTATAAAAGCTCGATCGCCGATCTGGCAAATACCGGCGGGCGTTACGGGGGAGCCATTACTGGCGCCATGTTCATCGGGGAATTCGCCGGCGATACTCCCTGGGTGCACCTCGATATCGCGGGCACGCGCTGGGCCAACGACGAGAAACCCTACCGCGCCAAAGGGCCGACAGGCCATGGCGTGCGGACGCTGGTGCAACTCCTGACGGACCTCCGGCTGTAACGGGCCCCCACTTGCGTTTGGTCTAAGCACTGTTCCCCCTCCACACACTTCGATGTGCTTGACTTCACACATAGCATTGTGTATTCTTGCAGACGGAGTGAATAATGCCGACCAACCTTGCCATCGATGATCGCCTCATTGAGGAGGCCCGAAAATTGGGCCATCACCGTACCAAGAAGGATACCGTGAATGCGGCACTCGATGAATATATCCAGCGCCGGAAGCAGCAAGGTATCTTGTCCCTCTTTGGCACGATTGAGTACGATCAAGCCTACGATTACAAGCGGGAGCGCCGCGGGAAGCGTACTTGAATACCCTCATTGATACCTCAGTGTGGTCACTCGCGTTACGCCGTAAGCCACAGGACTTGAGTGCGCTCGAGCGGGCGGTGGTCACTGAATTGACGGAAGTCATTCAGGAAGGCCGCGGCCGCATCGTCGGCCCGGTGCGGCAGGAATTATTGTCCGGGATCAAGAATCCTGCTCACTACGAAAAACTTCGCCATACGCTTCGAGCCTTCCCGGATGAACCGGTTGACACTTCTGACTATGAATTGGCTGCTAAAGCCGGCAATGACTGCCGGTCAAAGGGAATTGTGGTTTCAACTGTTGACATCCTGATCTGCGCCGTTACCCTTGCCCGCCGTTGGTCAATTTTCACGATGGATCCGGATTTTCAGAATTATGCACGGGTCCTCCCCATCAATCTCCACTCACCCCGCAGATGAAGGTCTTCAGACAGCCGCCTTCGGCAGGCTCAGCGCATGAGCGCCAGGGCTGGCAACCGCCGGCCGACGCCGCGCCCCTCAGCCCTATTAGGCTAGCACATAGGCAAGAATGTTGTCAAGAACAAAATAGTCTAAATTCCTATGGGTAGGAAAAGATTTTACAATTCGCGCCCGGCCTACCCCAGCGGTGGCACCTTGGGAGTTGAATTCTGACATTTTCCAGCGAGTACCCTTTGATCCGGGCAGAACCCGCGACGGCGTCCGTCAAATGGCTTATGGCTGCTTGACATCCCTGTAGATTTCCTGAAATCTGTCGAATTGACGGCTTCCCATCCGTCATTCGGTTAGGCGCCGGCAACTGCGCCAAAAGTTGTCGTCAAAGGAGGAAACTATGCAATTCGCCCTGCTGATCTACCACTCACCGGAAGAGTGGGCCATGCGAAAGAACGATTATAACGATCCTCACCTCGGCGCCTGGCGAGCTTACTACAAGGCGCTCGTCGAGGCTGGCGTCTACGCCGGGGCCAATGCGCTTGAACTGCCGGAGACAGGAACGACGGTGCGTCTTAAGGAGGGAAAGCGCCATGTGCAGGATGGCCCCTACGCCGACACGAAGGAGCAATTGGCAGGATTCATCATCCTGGAACTCCCTTCCGCTGACGCCGCGCTCGACTGGGCTGCGCGATGCCCGGGAGCGGCGCGGGGTGCCGTTGAAGTGCGGCCGTTGGCGCCCGAAACCATGCGCCGAGGGTTCACAGGATGAATGAAGGCGTTCAGCAGGACATAGAAGGCGCCGTAGGGCGGACCATCGAGCGGGTGGCTCGCGAGTCCTACGGCCGTCTGGTGGCATACTTATCCTCGCACACGCGCGACGTAGCCAGCGCGGAGGACGCCCTCAGTAATGCGCTGGTAGCAGCACTCACCACCTGGCCGCGAGACGGCGTGCCCCAAAATCCGGAGGCATGGCTGCTGACGACGGCGCGCCACTCCCTCATCGATTTTATGCGTCATCAACAAGTTGCCGAAGCAAGCGAGCCCATGCTCGTGCTCCTTCGGGGCGGGCCCAAGGAGATCCCGATGTCGCCGGAGTTTCCCGATGAAAGATTGAAACTGCTCTTCGTGTGCACCCACCCGGCGATCGATCCGGCCATGCACACGCCGCTGATGCTCCAGACCGTTCTGGGCCTGGATGCCGTGCGTATTGCCCACGCCTTCCTGGTTTCACCGACGACGATGGGGCAGCGCCTGGTGCGCGCCAAGGTCAAGATCCGCGACGGCGGAATTCCGTTCGAGGTCCCGCAAGAGCGGGAGCTGCCGCAGCGGCTCGATGCGGTGCTGGAAGCGATATACGCCGCCTTCGGAATTGGCTGGGATGACATGGCGGGTGTTGACCAGCGCGGTCGGGATTTGGCCGAGGAGGCCATCTGGCTCGCCCGCGTCCTTTTGCAGCTCATGCCCGAGGAAGCCGAGGTTCACGGTCTGCTGGCTCTGATGCTCCACTGCGAAGCCCGCCGAGCGGCGCGGCGGGGGCCGGACGGCCGGTTCGTTCCTCTTTCGGAGCAAGATACCCGGCAGTGGTCTTTGCCCTTGATTGAAGAGGCGGAACGCCATCTCGCCGAAGCCGCAAAGCGCGGTCGCACCGGCCGGTTTCAACTCGAAGCTGCGATCCAGTCGGTACACGCCGAGCGGGCGCGAAGCGGCCAGACCGAGTGGGCTGCCATCACGGTGTTCTACGAACAACTGATCCGCATAATCCCGACGCTCGGCACACGAACCGGATACGCCGCCGCAGCCGGCGAAGCACACGGACCGGAAGCAGGCCTTGCGGTACTGGATGGAATCTGCCTGGACGCGGTCTCCAATTATCAGCCCTACTGGGCGGTTCGCGCTCACCTCCTGCAACGGCTCGGGAAATCCTCTGAGGCCGGGGAGGCATTCGACCGGGCGATTGGCTTGGCCGAGGACCCAGCCGTGAGACAATTCCTGCTTGAGCGGCGGGGGTAATCAACGCTAACCAGTAAAGCGATTCGCCGAGGTCAGCGTTTTTCTGACGGCAGGCTTTTCCGTGTTTGGCGGAGACGGATGCCGTTTGACACACCCGCTGTTCTCCCCCGCGCCACCTGGCGGAAAGGCATACGGTCAGAACTGGGTTGACCTTGGTTATGCGATTATGGTTCGCAAAGCGCATCGATGCAGTGCTATAATTGGTGAAAAGGAGGAGTGATGAGGGCAACCGTTTCTTTGGATGACGATCTTTTGAGGACGGCTCAAGAGTACAGTGGCTTAACGGAGCGGGCCGCTTTGATTCGTGAGGCGTTGAAGGCGTTGATCGCCACGGAAGCTGGCCGCAGGCTGCTGGCATTGGCAGGGACCATGCCCGACATCGAGGAAGTCCGCCGCCTGAGAGTAGACGAACTGTGATTGTCCCGGACGCTCCCATCTGGATCGACTTCTTCCGCTCCGGGGCTCGCAAGACGCAGTTGCGCCTGCTCATTGATAATAGCCAACTCTGCATGCACCCCTGGTTGGTGGCGGAGCTCGCCCTGGGCTCGTTGCCGGACCGGCGTAAGACCCTTGAGTATCTTGACCGTCTCACCCCCATCCGCACCGTGAGCTTGGCCGATGTTCGCCACATGATTGAGGCGCGAAACCTGTCCGGCAGAGGAATCGGCCTGACCGACGCCCATCTGATCGCCTCCTGCCTCGCGACTCCCGGCACCCAAATTTGGACAAGCGATCAGAAGCTCGGCAAAGTTGCCGAATCGCTGGGAATTCGTGCCCATCTTCCCTAGTTTCAGTGGGCGGTGAAATTCTATTTCTGAAGAGCTATAATGCGCCTATGGGAGTAGAGCCTGTAACCAAGCTGACTTATGAGCAATTCCGCCGGCTTCCCGATGACGGGAAGCTGTACGAATTGGTTCGCGGCGAGGCACACTTGAATCCAGCACCTACCACCAAGCATCAACTTGTCTTACGCCGGCTGGTTGCGAGCCTGGACATATACCTTTCGAAAAAACCTCTGGGCGAGATATTCTTCGCGCCGCTCGACGTCTGTTTGAGCCCGGATACGGCCCTACAACCGGACCTCATCTTCGTGGCCAAAGCGAACGCCGCCATCATCAAGGAGGATTACCTCGCGGGAGCTCCCGACCTTGTCGTAGAAATTCTCTCGCCTTCCACCACAGCCAAGGACCGTATCGTAAAATTGCCCATTTACGCCGAGGCGGGAGTGGGCGAAGTGTGGTTCATCGACCCACAGGCGATGACTATCGAGGTCTTCAAGCTTCAAGGAAGCAAATACCTGGTCGAAGCCGCACTGGCGGGACCCCGCGTCCTTACCTCAACTCTGTTTCCCGGGTGGGAACTGCCGCTTCCCAGCCTGTTCGATTTCCGCGGTTGGTTCTAGACAGCTCTAAACTTGCGTCGCATATTCGGATGCCGTAACATAGACCCATGACCGACAAACAGACCGTGCTCGATGCTCTGCAAAGGCTGCCGGAGACTGCGGAGGAAACCACCGAAGAGTTGCGCATCATGGCATCGGTGCGCCGCGGACGCGCCGACATTGGGGCGGGCCGCACAAAGACTCAGGAGGAAGCAGAGCGCCTGCTTGAATCCTGGGCAACCGCATGGACTTCAAGATAATCTGGTCGGACGCAGCCATCGCAGACCTCGAAGAGATAGGGGCCTACCTAGCCCAGCACAATCCGTAGGCTGCGACACGGACGGGGCGTAGCATACTCGCGCACGTTCGATGAATAGACAATGGCGTTCACTCCCAAATTAGATACTTTGCCCGCGTCGCAACGCAGGCTGTGGGCGGAACTTGGCGGAACGCCGGAGACCTTTACGCTTTACGGCGGTACGGCGCTGGTGGTTCGGTTCGGGCATCGAACATATGTCGCTTCCTTGCTGGACATTGCCGGAACCAAGGCAGCGGCAGTCCAAGAGCGGGCGGAAGCGAAGGGCTATCTCGATAAAGATGTGACGCCATGAAGCCAATGCCGAAGACGCCCGAGTTGCTGGCCGTCGCTGCACGCGTCGTGTGGTTCAAGCCCCCTGCCGAAGCTCTGGCCGACCCGATGCATTTCCTCGCGCATGTCATGACCTATGGAACTGTCGAAGACTTGAGGGCACTGGACGGCGTGGTCGGGCTCGACGAGCTCCGGCAAGCGTTGGATGGCGCCCCCCCCGGTGTATTCGATGCGCGTTCGTGGGCCTACTGGAACCTTAAGTGCGGGCGCGAACCTGCGCCGCCTTTGCCGGTCCGCCGGGGCTTGCAACCTGTTCGCCCTGTGGATTGACGGTGTTACTTCTCTGGCGACTTCAGCGCCGAGCGCAGCTTCGCGGCGAGTGTCCCGGAGCCCTCGGCGGCGGGATCAGCATTCTGCTCCGTCCGCTCGCGCACTTCCGCGACGGCCTTCGCGCTCAGGCGGATGCGCCGGCCGGAGGGATCGACCTCCAGCACGATGACCTGGACGAGGTGAAACAGTCAGGTACCGTTTCGTATCCAGTTCAGCATTGGAAATGCAAGCGATCAGCGCAGCAAGGCTTGGAAACCGGCCTGGGCGAAGTGCTGATCGTGAGTGAGGGCGGCCTTAATCCCCTCTGCTTCCATAATCAAGAAGCTGGCGCAGTCGGTAAGACTCCAGTCCTTGTCGATCCTCTCCTCGTATCGGGCCAGCGCCTTTTGGAACTGATCGCTCGTCTGCGGTACCACCGTCACGCTCGGGCTGCTGCGCAGGGTCTTTACTGCTTTCGATGCGGCCATGCGAAGGCGAGGCCCACCGTCGCTAAACCCGTTCAACAGTTCCACAAGGACCATCTCGCTGGTGACAATCTGATCCTCTGCGCAACTTTGAGCCGAAGCTACAGCCCTGTCGTGAAGTTCGTCGCGCGGATTGAGAAGGGCAATCCAGTAACTGGTGTCCGCGAATACACGCATCATGACTACACTGTGGAGGTCCCGTAGAGATAGTGGTCGAGATTTTTCGCCAGGTCCGACGGGACACGCTCCCACTCCTCGTCCGGAACCTCTTGGGCGATGGCCTCAAAGGCTTGAGCAAGGGATGACTTGGGCGCAACGGGCTTCAGCACGGCCAGCGGACGCGCATCGTGCTCGATGACAACTTCGTCGCCGGCCCGTATACGATCTAATAACGCGGCAAAATCGCTTGCGGCCTCCGCGGCTGAGACGTGGATCACACGGTTTCCCATGAGTTCATTATACACCGGTCAGGCCTTGTGTCACTTTTCTGACGACTTCAGCGCGGAGCGCAGCTTGTCGGCGAGTGTGCCCAGGCCTTCGGCGGGATGAGCATTACGCTCCGTCCACTCGCGCACTTCCTCGGCCTCGCGGACTTCCATGACGGCCTTGGCGCTCAGGCGGATGCGCCGGCCTGACGGATCGGCTTCCAGCACAATCACCTCAACGTCCGCCCCGACCGGAAAGGCTCGCTTGAGGTCGGCTTCCTTGGCGATGCCGGTTTCGCTCAAAGGGATGACGCCGGTACGCCCGGGGGCGAGGAAGACGAACACGCCGAATTTCTCATGTCGCTCTACCTTCCCCGTCAGGCGCGCGCCCGGAACGATGCCCTGCCGGGCTCCCGTGGCTCCCTCGGCCCGCGCCCAGCCTTCCTCAATCAGCGCCACGCCCATCCGTTTCTGCTCGAGGTCGATGGCGAGAATCTCGAATGT
>Ga0187783_10001782_pt1 | contig 15949 bp, 5 predicted proteins | sample 1015_SJ02_MP02_2_FD_132471 | JGI IMG/M metagenome (GOLD analysis project Ga0187783, IMG submission 132471) | Tropical peat soil microbial communities from peatlands in Department of Meta, Colombia - 1015_SJ02_MP02_20_MG | ecosystem: Environmental > Terrestrial > Soil > Wetlands > Peat | place... | reverse complement strand
CGGTCTGGCAGGCTGCGAAGTGCCAGCGCTCCGAGCGGTGAGAATGATTTGCCGCGGCGTGCCCTCGCCAAGGTCGCCGATCATCAGCACGTTGTATCCACTTCCATCGAGCAACTGGTTGATCACATCGCGCGCCGAGCCGGGTCCATAGATCCCGAAGACGCGCTGATCGTTATCCAGCCCTTGGAGCGTGGAGCCGGTTTTGGCTGCGATGGACCTTATGATCTGGGCGAGGCTTGAGTTGGCGGCAACAACGCGCAAACCATGGCTATCCCAAGTCACCATGGCCTCAGACGGTTGATCGTTGGCCGGCCAGTCGGGAGGTGGCGGCGCGACCGGAGCAGGAGGAGGCGCGGGCGCGGGTTGAACCACTGGCTGTGCCTTGGGAAGCCTGGCGCGCGATGAAACCGGTTTTTTCCTGGCGGTTGGCGTCGTGGTTTTTTGTGTTGCGGAAGGCGCAGTGGCCGACGCAGGAGTAGTTGATGCCGCCCCCTGTGCGGCAAGTGACGCCGCGCCGAAACACGCAAATATGGCGCCGAAAGCGATCGCCGTTGAAAGCCACGCGCTCAATAAACGCACGCCTCTGCCAGGGAGGCCGTCCAATGTCACGATTCGCTCGCTGATCGTTTTGCGCTCGCGGCCCGGTCGCATCGCGGGGGCTCCTCGCGGCAGCTCAAAGCGGGCGATACGTTGCTCAAAGACGTTGAGGCCGCGCCGGTTGCCGCTCACTACAATAGACTAGCAGTAGCAGAGGAACGCTCGAAGATGATTCTTCTGAGGTAGAAAGAATGTCACCCGGGATGTGCTTCCGTTCTGTGAGCTTAGCCGTGGCGCTGGTTGCAGCGCCGGTGGTTTCGCGCGCGGTGGGCTGCATCTCGCAGGCCGAGTTGGGTTCGCTCGATCGCGATGCGTTGACCGCCGTTTCAGCAAAGCTGGCCGGCGCGGTTTTGGCCGAGGACTTCACGACGCTGCAGGCGGAGCTGCTGCCGGAGGAGGCCAACGAGTGGAGCGGCATCCACGCCGCGGTCGAGCAGTCAGCGTCTTTGGTCAAGGGCGGACAGTTTCTCATCAGGAACTTGTACCTGCTCGATGCCAGCAGCCTGACTGCCCCTGCCGACACGCAATTCTTCTGCTCGAATGCCAGCGGGTCGCTGACTGTGGCCATCACGCTGAGCGCGTTGCCGCCCGGCCGCTATGCTGTGGCGCTGGCCGAGGCGCAAGCAGCGCCGATGGACGGTTGGCTGGGGTTGATTCTGGCGTGGGATGGTCCCGCAACCGCCTGGAAGCTGGCCGGATTGAACGTGCGCCAGGGCGTCTTCGATGGACATGATTGCGTGTGGTACTGGTCGCGCGGCCGCGAACTGGCCAAGCCCGATCCCTGGAGCGGCTGGTTCAGCTACGATGCGGCGCGTTATCTCGAGCTGCCGTTCGATTTCATTTCGTCGCCGAATATGGAGAAGCTTCACCAGGAACAGAGCGTGATTTCGCCGTCGCCTTTGAGCGCGATGCCGCTCTCTTTGCATGACGGTGACCGGATCTGGAAGATTGAAGCCGTCGGCCTTGACGCATCCCTGCACGAGCCCGATCTGGGAGTGGTGTATGAATCGACCGGCGTCACCGATCCGGCGGCGCTGCGCACCGAGGCCACGACGGTCATGAGCGCATTTCTCAAAGCCGAACCTGGCTTACGAGCCAATTTCCACGGCCTGTGGGCCTATGCAGAAAAAGACGGCAAACGTACGCCAGTGATGGAACTGCCGATGAAACAAATTCCGTAGGACAGATGACAAGGTTACGAGGTTACGAGGTGACAAGAGGGTCGACGGCGAATCCGCCGACGGGCAGTCCATCTCTGCTCCTCCAATCCCTGTTCGAGCGGCGGTGTCACCTTTCGCCCGCTTATCTTGTCACCTCGTCACCTTGTCACCTCGTAACCTCGTAACCTTGTCCGCTTGTTCCCTGCTTCTTTCACATTTCATCCGCCGACGGCCCGTAGGTTCCCGGAATTTTCGCGCCCAGGATCCGCAAATACACGCCCAATTGCGCACGGTGATGAATGGAATGATTCAATACCCAGTCGCGAAACACCTTATGTTTCGGCTCGTCGATCCAGGCCTGACCACCCGCGACAAACTTCCAGTTGTGGTCCCACTGGTCGGGAGAAATTGCCGCCAGTGCAGCTCGGGTCTTCCGTACGTCGTTGTCAAACTTTTCGAGCAGGGCCGCCTTGCTTGCCGGCACGTAAGGCTCAAACTTATGGTCCGCTGGAAATTCCAGCTTGTCCAAGGCCAGGGTGTGTAAGCCCCAATCCCCCGACGTCTCGGCCAGGTGTCCGGCTAAACGGCCCAGAGCCATCGACTTTGGGTGCGGCTTATAGTTCCAATCCACATCGGCAGGGATGGCGTCGAGCAACTTGCGCGTCCTGGCGCTTTCGCGGTCAAATTCGGCAATAAGTTCTTTCTGTGCATCCATAGATCAACCTCCTTGTTGCCGAAACAGCATAGCCTAATTTGCGGCAAAAGGCGAAGAAAAAACGAAGAATTTTGCCTTTTTTTCACAGAGCCGCGGGCCGCCGGATCCGCACCCTCACTGTCTCTCCCCTTAAATCGGCTCTCCCCAAATCACGAGGCCTTCGCATTCCCTGCAGTTTCTCTGTTTGGAACCTTCGAAGCTCCTTGGTTAAAGTGGAGAGTCTGAGGGGAGACGTGCATTGCGGCGGCAATTCATTAATGCAATTTTGGTTGCTCTCTGTTTGACCACGCCATTTGCCGCCCTGGCTGGCTCGTCTCAGCCAACGCTGCCTCAAACAGCAAAGTCGATGCGTTCTGCGGCGAAGCCGTCGCAAGCTCAGGCGCCAACGGCGCAGGCAAACGTCATCGATGCAACCCTTCTTGGCTCCCCACTTGTCCTCGACAAAGGCTGGCGGGCGGGAATCTCTTCCGATCCCAACGTCGCGTCGCCGAACTTTGACGATTCTTCCTGGCCGCTGCGCGATGCTCAGCCGGTGATTGAAGACATTCCCGATGAGGATGCCGTCGCGGCTGCTTCTGCGCCAGCCGCGTCGAGCGCCAGCAAGCCATCGTCATCCGCCAACCCGCATCGCTACGCCTGGTTCCGGCTTCACGTCAAGCTTGCTCCGAACCACGGCCCTGTCGCGCTTTTGATTGAGGTTCCGGTTTCGCAAAACTCCTCTGTTAGTATTTCCGGCTCCGGCGTGTCTCCCGATGTCTTCGCAAATGGAGTTCAGATCGCTCCAGACGGCCCGCACGGAAGCGCTCCGCAGCATTTTCAGACTATTTCCCGCATTTACAAGCTCAACCTTTCGCCGTCGCAGAACTCGCTCGTGCTCGCGGTGCGCACGATGGACATCACCTTCGGTTACGGGTCGTACACGACATTCTTCGCCGGCCGTACCTTCGAATTGGGCAACCCGGCCGACCTCCAGCGGGAGTTTGAGCTTTGGTCGAATCGCAGCCTCTTCGAGCGCCTGCCCCGACTGGTTTATTCGAGCCTCCTTGTCGTTCTCGCCGTCTTTCTCTTCGCGCTCTACTTCGCACAAAAGGGCCACAACGAATACCTGTGGCTCGCCCTGCATGAGCTGGTGCAGGCTCCCGTCGGCTTCATTGAGCTGGCTGGAAGCTCGGCCCGTCTTGACAGTCTCTGGTTTGCCGCCCTCGTCGTTGAGCTGGTGCTCGCCGCAGCCTATCTTTTTTTCGAGTTCCTTGTGGCATTTCTCGCGCTCAGGCGGCGTTGGTATATCAGATGGCTTCGCTATACTGCGCCGATTCTCGCCGCAGTCGGTCCCGTCCTGCTCCTGGTCGGCCATCGTGGAATCACGGTCCCGCTACTGGCGTCGGTTTTTCTCTTTGCAGTTTTATGGATCATTGGCTGGTCGATCTTCATTTTTCTTACGCTGATCGTCGCGGTCTTCAGGCGCAATTTTGAGGCCGGCCTTCTGTTGATTCCCCTGGTACTCAGCGTCATCGGCGTGGTCGAGCCTGTCATCACGTCGGTCGCCAGCGAAGACACCGGGAAGCCTGTTATCTCGCCGCTCACCATCCAGGCCGGTCCGATTCCCATCCACTTCGCATCGATCGGAGACTTCGCGGGTATTTTCGTCATCGTGCTCATCGTCTTCGGCCGCTTCCTGCGCATTCAGCGAGACCAGGAACGGGTGACCAACGAACTGGCTGCAGCTCGCGGGGTGCAGGAGCTTCTGATCACGCAGGAGAAGCTCGCTACCCCCGGCTTTGAAGTGGATTCCGTTTACAGCCCGGCCAACGAGGTGGGGGGCGACTTCTTCCATGTTCAAACGGGCGAGGGCGGTCTTCTTGTTGTGATCGGAGATGTAGCGGGCCACGGGTTAAAGGCAGCCATGAACGTCTCACTGATCATGGGTGCTCTGCGGCGTACTGAGGATCGCAGCCCGGCGAGGATTTTGGAATCGCTTAATCGAGTGCTGGTTGGAACGCAGAGCTTCACCACCTGCCAGGCGATCTGGTTCGGCGTAAATGGCGAGATGGTGATCGCCAACGCCGGGCATATTCCGCCCTATCTCAACAGCCAGGAGATCGCGCTGCCGGGCGGCTTGCCGCTCGGCGTGTTGGCCGGCATCAGCTACGATGAGGCGCGGTTCTACCTTCATCCCGGGGATCGCATACTGCTGCTATCCGATGGAGTTGTCGAGGCGCGTCAGCCTTCCGGCGAGCTCTTTGGCTTCGACCGGCTACGCAACTTCAGCCAGCAGTCTGCCTTTTACCTCGCCGAGGCGGCCAAGGCATTCGGCCAGCAGGACGACATTACCGTTCTTACGGTTCGCCGCGAGGCGCAGGCGATGGCGGCGTAGAGCGCGCCTGAGTTGCAACAGCGCACACCGTGGGGCATCGCCTTCACAACACAGTCATGGCATTCGGTTCAACCCTCCGCTCTTCGTCGATCGTCCCGCCGACCATCGGGCGCCTGATCTGAATCAAGGAATCGCAAGTTAAATGCCGTATGATCTTTGCCGGATTCGTGTCCCGCTAATTCACTGATCACCCGAAATGCGACGGGGAATTCGACTGATAGGATGTTTTCGCCGGGCGGGTGAGATACTAAGTACCGCGAGTGGTCAGACCTCTGAAAACGACCAGACTGGCCGCAATTTTGGCATAAGCCGGGCAATTTCTCATCGACAGCACGGCTGCTCACCCTCGAGTCAAAAGGAGACTTCCCGATGACGAAGACTGATCTGCTGCGACGCGACTTTTTGCGTTTTGGGAGCATTGGCGCTGCAGGCGCAGCGATTTCGGCGCCTGACTTGAACGCGGCACATGTGGCTGCAGCTCCCGGCGGAGTTCAGGGCACTTTTGACGTGCGGCAATACGGAGCAACTGGCGACGGCAAAACTTTGGACACGGACGCCGTAAATCGCGCCATCGACGCAGCAGCATCGGCCGGCGGCGGCCTGGTCCTCTTCCCGCAGGGAACGTATCTTTGCTTTTCGATTCGTCTCAAGAGCCACGTGCACCTGCATCTCGAAGAAGGTGCGACGATTCTGGCTGCAGATTCGCCCAAGCCCGGCGAAACCACCGGCTATAACGGCGGCGTGTATGATGCGGCCGAACCGAAGACCGAATGGGACGCTTACCAGGACTACGGCCACAACCACTGGCACAATTCGCTCATCTGGGGTGAAGACATTCATGACGTCAGCATCACCGGCACGGGCCTCATCTGGGGCAAGGGGCTCTCGCGGGGCGCCTCGTCGGCCGCAAATGGTCCGGCCTTTGTTGCCGAGCAGGCTGGCGTAGGCAACAAGGCCATCGCGCTCAAGAATTGCCATAACGTGCTGTTTCGCGATTTCTCAATCCTGAAGGGAGGGCATTTCGGACTGTTGCTCACGGGTGTCGACAATCTGACCATCGACAACCTCAAAATCGATACTGATCGCGACGGCATGGATCTGGACTGCTGCCAGAACGTGCGTGTTTCGAACTGCACCGTCAATTCTCCGTGGGACGATGGCATCTGCCCCAAATCGAGCTACGCACTCGGCTACGCACGCCCGACGCGCAACGTCACCATCACGAATTGCCTGGTTACCGGCTGGTACCAGCTTGGCACGGTGCTCGACGGCACGTTCAAAAGGTTCCCACCCGAAGTGAAAACCTTCGGAACCGGACGCATCAAGTGCGGGACCGAATCGAACGGCGGCTTTATCAACATAACCATTTCGAATTGCCTTTTTGAGGGCTGCAACGGTTACGCGCTGGAAAGCGTCGATGGCGCACTGCTTGAAGACGTCACGATCACGAATACAACCATGCGCGACCTCGGCTGCGGGCCGCTCTTCATGCGGCTTGGAGCACGGCTGCGCGGCCCCAAGGACACAACGAAAGTCGGAACGCTCAAGCGCGTGCTCGTCAGCAATCTCGTGTGCCATAACGCGCCCATGAAGCAGGCGTCGATTCTGTCGGGCATTCCCGGCTCGCCGATCGAAGACGTCAAGCTGTCGAACATTTACATCGAAACCGTTGGCGGCGGCGGGGCAGAAATGATGCAGACCATCCCCACCGAGCAGATCGACAACTATCCCGAGCCCAGCCGCTTCGGCCCGACGCCGTCTTCAGGATTTTTCTTGCGCCATATGCGCAACCTCGAGATGAGCCACGTAGAAATCGCCAATGCGGCACCCGACGCGCGTCCCGCGTTTTATCTGGCAGGCATCGATCGCGCCGACTTTTTCGCCGTCACCGCGCCACGCCCTTCTAGCGGAGCGTTCTCATTGCACGACGTGAAAGATCTGCGCATCGGCTGGAGCCGCGCCGCAGCCGATATGGAAGTAGCTAGTATCGACAGCAAGACTCTCTGACAGGGAAAAGAGGTAAGAGAAAAGAGAAGAAGCAAGGAGGACCTCGTCTCGACCCCCAAGTCGACAATGTAAAGGGCGTCTTTGTGGTCTCCGTTCCCTGTTCCCTCGCTCCCTTGTTCCCTGCCTTTAAGCGTTACCAACTGCTTCCCCTGATGTTCTTTTCGCTTTTCCGGTGGATTGGGCCGGTGATACGCTCGACCCTAGATGCGCCTGAGATACCCCCAACTTCTTAGCGCTGCTCTGCTCGCGATTTTGCCGATTTCTCTGCTTTGCACGCCGCTCAAGCAAACCGCAGCACCGCCGCACGAGCCAGTCATCACGCTGGGCGAATCTGCCGTCCCGCTCACAGGCCCGTGGAAATTCTCGCCTGGCGACTCTCCGTGGTCCATGAATCCCTCCTCCGATCCCAACCTGCTGGTCAAGTCGCCCCTTTGGGCACAGCCTGGCTTCGATGACTCGAATTGGCCGTCGATGGACCTTACGCCGCAGGCAGAGGTTTTCGCCGTGCAAACGCCTGGCCGAAACCAGATACTCGGGTGGACCGGGAAAGGCTTTCCCAATCTCAAGGGCTACGCCTGGTATCGCTTGACCATTCGCGTCGCCGATCCCTCACAGCCGCTCGCGCTCAAGATGCCCGCTGATTTTGATGACGCCTATCAGGTTTACGCCAATGGCCAGTTCATCGGGCAGTTCGGCCGGTTCGATTCATCGCCACCTACGCTCTACTTCTCGCGACCCTTAACCTTCTCCCTCGCGCCGCTTGCGCCTGGCGGCCAAATCAATCTTGCACTGCGCTTTTACATGTCGCCGAATGCGAATCTTCACTCCGCCGGAGACGGCGGCATGCGCGAGCCACCGTCTCTCGGGCTCCCAATCGCCGCCGACCTCATCCGCTCTTCAGAAGAAACGCGCATTGCTTTCCGATACTCAGGGAGATTGCTTGCCTTACTCCTGTACCTTCTTCTGGCGCCGGGAATCTTCTGGGCATGGCTCGAGAATCGCCGCGAGTTTACATTCCTGTGGCTCTTTATCAGCCTGGTGACGACCGTTCTCTACAACGCCGTCGACTTCATCTCTGCCAGCACTTTCCTGCTCACACAAAGGGAAGCTTTGTTCTGGATGCTCGTCGTTTTGGGTCCTATTTGGCTCCCGACCTGGATTATGGTCTGGTGGTGCTGGTTCGGCCTGCGCGCCCAACGATGGATTCCCATCGCCGCCTGGCTCACCGCCTTCCTGATGGTGATTGCCGACTATTACGCATCCATCGCCGAGCATCTGCCCGCCTTCCTCCCTCTGAGCAGGCAGAGCTACGTGCATATTTCGCTCTTCCTAGTGGTAATCGCGTGCGTCCTGCTTCTTGCCGTTCTCGTCGAGGGCTATCGCCGCGACGCTACCGAGGCACTGCTGGCCACCGTTCCCATCGGCCTTCTCGAACTCGCCGCGCTCTTCAGCTACTTCACGCCGATGTTCGGTGTTCCTTTCCCTGCGCTACATCTGTTCGGCCTCACCGTCGACGACTCCAGCATTGCTTCCATCCTTCTTGCTTTTGTACTCGGCCTGCTCTTTATGCGCCGTTTCCTTCGCGGCCGTGTCCGCGACGAACTGGCTCGCCAATCCCTCCGCACCGAATTGGAACAGGCGCGCGAGCTGCAGCAGCGCGTGCTCGTGCCGGAGGATCTTCACTCACCACATTTCGAGGTGGAGGCTGAATACAGTCCGGCGCAAGTTGTGGGGGGCGATTTCTTCGTCAACGTCATTGGCCGCGATGGCAGCCTTTGCGTCGTCATCGGCGACGTAAGCGGCAAAGGCATCAGCGCCGCCATGCTGGTCGCCGTTCTGGTGGGCGCGGCGCGCACCCGCGCCGCGCAGGACTTCGACCCCATCACGATGCTGCAGACGCTCGACGAGCGTCTGGGCGGGCGCTCCGGCGGACACTTCGCCACTTGCCTGACCGCCCAGTTCTTTCCCAATGGCGTGCTGCGCCTGGCCAATGCCGGGCACATCCCTCCCTATCTCAACGGTTGCGAGCTCGATCTCGGCGGCTCACTGCCTCTCGGCATCGCCGGAAAATGCGACCCCACGAAAGCACAGTTCCAGCTTCGCCAGGGCGACATCCTCACCTTCATGACTGACGGCGTGATGGAAGCAAAAAACGAACACGGCGAGCTGTTCGGTTTCGAGCAGGCGCGAGTCCTCAGCCAAAGACCTCCTGCCGACGTCGTCAGTGAAGTCCAAGCCTATGGCCAGGATGACGATATTACGGTCGTCCGTGTCACCTTCATCCGCTCCGAACAGATCGGGCCGTCGGCCAATCTTGCTGCCCGACAGCCCGTCTCCGCTTAAACCAGTCCTCACGTTCGCTGATCAGCGCTTACCCGGCTCTTGCCCCGCTGATCCAGCTAACGCCGACAACCCCGGTGCTTTTACGGCGCGCACTTCCATAGGTCATTCATGTACCCGTCGCCGTCATCCGTTCCCACCGAGTCATCACCATCACCACCGAAGATCCCCAAAAGCGGGGTGCTCATAAGCGCGATCCGCCGACACGTCCCCGCGATTTCTGCCCTGGCCGTGGTGTAGAATCGACGCACCCCGGCTCAGTACAGTCAATCAGGACAAAACGAACGTGGTCGCCCCAGAACGGCCCAGCCTTGTCGGTACGACGCTTTCCCACTACCGGATCAACAGCTCAATCGGTGCGGGTGGAATGGGCGAGGTGTACCGTGCCACTGACACCAAGCTGGGACGCGACGTAGCCCTCAAAGTTCTGCCGGCGGATATGGCCGGCGATGCCGACCGGCTCGCCCGCTTTCAGCGCGAGGCTCGTGCGGTCGCTGCGCTTAACCATCCCAACGTCGTCACGATCTACTCGGTTGAGCAGTCAGAAAACCTCCAGTTCATCACTATGGAATTGATCGAGGGGCAGTCGCTCGAACGGCTGATCCCGGAAGACGGATTGGAACTCGACAGAATCGTCGAGATCGCCGGCGCGCTGGCCGAAGCTCTGGCCTCAGCTCACGAAAAAGGCATCGTGCATCGCGACCTGAAGCCGGCCAACGTGATGGTGACGAACGAAGGCCGCGTGAAGGTGCTCGACTTCGGACTGGCCAAAGATCTGGCCGCCGATCCATCGAACGACAACACGGCGACCTCGGCCGGAGTCACGCAGGCCGGGCTGGTGATGGGCACTCCGTCTTACATGTCGCCCGAACAGGTGTCCGGGCGTCCCCTTGATCATCGGACCGACATCTTTTCTCTGGGCGTCATGCTCCACGAGATGGCGACGGGACGGCGCCCGTTTCATGGAACTTCGTCGGCGGAGCTGATCTCTGCGATCCTGCGCGACAATCCGCCTCCTGTCACCGAAATTCGTCCCGATCTGCCTGCCGATCTGGCGCGCATCGTTCGCCGCTGCCTTGAAAAAGACCCGCGCCGCCGCGTGCAGACCGCGCGCGACGTGGGCAACGAGTTTCGCGATATCGCGCAGGTTGCGTCGCGCCGCGTCCCATCCGCCGTTCAGGCGTCAAGAAGCATTGCCGCGGCTGACTCGGGAACCTCTCGCGCAGAAGAAGGTTTCTGGGTTGCCGTCCTGCCGTTCAAATGCAGTTGCGCCGATACCAGCGTTTCGGCACTTGCCGACGGACTCGCCGAGGAGATCATCACTGGCCTTTTGCGATTTTCCTATCTGAAGGTCACTGCTCAAAGTTCCACTGCGCGCTACGCCGGTCAGAAGGTGGATGCACGCAGCGCCGCAAGGGAGTTGAATGCGCGCTACGTGATGGAGGGGTCGCTTCGTCAGGCTGGAAGCAAGCTGCGGCTGGCCGTCCAATTGGTCGACATAGTTTCCGGAGCCCATCTTTGGGCTGAGAACTATGAGCGGACCTTCAGTCCCGAAGCGGCCTTTGAATTGCAGGATGACCTAGTTCCCCGCATCGTCTCCACGGTCGCCGACATGAGCGGCGTGCTGCCGCGCAGCATGAGCGAGGCTGTGCGCAAGCGCGCTCCCGAGCAGTTGACGCCCTATGAGGCGGTCCTGCGCAGTTTTGGTTACTTCGAGCGCGTGACGGCGGAAGAACTCAACGCTTCGATTGCCGGCATCGAGTCCGCGGTCGAGAAAGCCCCTATCTATGCGGACGCGTGGGCCATGCTTGCGCTGCTGTCAGCTCAGGGGTTTGCGCAGGGATTTATTCCGAAGGCCGATAGGCTGGCCACAGGAGAAGCGGCTGCGCGGAAAGCGGTGGAGCTGGCGCCCGCCAATCATCTCGCCTGGTTCAGCCTCTCTGAGGTGCTGTTCTTCGAAAAGGAATTCCGCACCTTTCGAAACGCCGCCGAGCGGGCGCTCGCCCTGAATCCAATGGACGGCAACTCGCTCGCGCTCAATGGAGAGATGCTGGCTTACTCGGGCGATTGGGAACGCGGGCTCGCTTTGGCGGAGCGCGCCCGCCAGCTCAACCCTCATCATCCTGGCTGGTACTGGCACGTGAATTTCAACCACGCGTACCGGGAGCGCGATTATCGCGGGGCGTTGGAAATAGCCGGCAAGATGAATCAGACAAATAATTGGGGCGCGCACTGTCTGACCGCAGCAGCGTGCGGGCAGCTCGGCGACTGGGAAGGGGCTGCGAAGTCGTTAGGCGAATTATTGAAGATCCGTCCCGACGCCGCGGCTCGGATTTCCGCAGACGCCGAGAAATGGTTTGACGCGGAGCACGCGGCTCATCTGATGGAGGGCCTGCGCAAGGCTGGCCTCGGCGTTTCCGCAGTAGCCGCTGTCGTAGCACCGCTTCCCTCCTCCACCACCTCCGCTGCGCGCGCGACCTCCGGCTCGACCCGTACCGGCGACGGCTTCCGGGTAGCCATCCTGCCCTTCAAATGCAATTGCGCCGACAGCAGCGTTGCAACCCTTGCCGAGGGATTGCCGGAAGAGATCATCACCGGACTTTCGCGGTTCTCTTACCTGAGAGTAACCGCACCAAGCTCGACCGCGCGCTTCGCCGGCCAAAGCGTAGACGCTCCCAGCGCTGGAAGGGAGTTGGACGCGCGCTACGTGATGGAAGGGAGCCTGCGCCAGGCGGGCAGCAAACTGCGGCTCGCTGTGCAACTCATCGAGGCAGCGACCGGCGCGCATCTCTGGGCAGAGACCTTCGAGCGGACATTCAGCGCTGACAACGTCTTTGCCTTGCAGGACGAACTGGTTCCCCGCATCGTCTCTACGGTTGCCGACATGCACGGGGTCTTGCCGCGCGCCATGAGCGAATTGCTTAGCGGTCGAAGCGAGGACTCCCTGACACCGCACGAAGCCTTGCTCCGTTCGTTCAGCTACTTCTTCCATTCCGTCCCCGAGGAACACGCTGCGGTGCGCCGCATTCTCCAACGTGCCGTCGAGCAGGCGCCCGATCTTGCCGATGCGTGGGCCATGCTGGCCATGATGTATTTCATCGAGTACGCCGACGAATTCAATCTCCAGCCGAATCCCCTCGAACGCGGCCTCGCCGCAGCACAGCGCGCCGTTTCTCTGGCTCCCGCGCATGCCCTCGGACATTATGCGCTCGCGTTCATCCACTTCTTCCGCAAAGAATGGGTTCCCATGCGCGCCGCCGTGGAGCGAGCTGTAGCGCTGAATCCCATGGACGGATCGGTGCTGGGGCTGCTGGGAATTATCGTGGACCACTCCGGCGACGAAGAGCGGGGAAAACAGATGGTGGAAACAGCCATGCGGCTCAATCCCAACCATCCGGGCATCCTGCATTTCGTGGCAACCAACCGGGCCTATCGCCAGGGCAAATACGCTGAGGCTCTTGAAGCCGCGGTGCGCATCAACCTTCCGGGCTTCTTTTACAACTACGTGGTGCTGGCGGCCGCCCACGCTCAGCTCGGGCAGCGCGAGGCCGCGCAAAAAGACCTGCGCGAGCTGCTCGCGCTCCGTCCCAACTTCGCGGCTGAAGCGCACAGGGATTTTCTCAAATGGTTCACGCCCGAAGTCGCCGAGCAGATGATCGATGGGTTGCGGAAGGCCGGACTCGAGATTCCCGGCACTGTGGCTGCTCCGGAGGCGTCGCTCTCGTCCGGGACCGCCGTCCCGCGCACGGCCTCAGGCGAAACACGCGCCGACGAAGGCTTTTGGGTTGCGGTGCTGCCGTTCAAATCCACCGGCGCAGGAGCCGATCTCGCGGCGCTGGCCGAGGGTATGACCGACGACATCGTTACGGGCATGTCGAAGTTCTCGTATTTGCGCGTCGTCGCGCGCAGTTCCTCGGCGCGTTATGCAAACCAGGCCGTCGACGCGCGAGCGGTGGCAAAAGAACTGGGCGCGCGCTACATCCTGGAAGGCAGCATCCGCCGCGCGGGCGCCAAGGTACGCATCGCGGCGCAGCTGGTCGACGCCATTGCTGGCACGAGTCTCTGGGCCGAGACCTACGACCGCCCCTTCAACGCCGACGCGACGCTCGATCTTCTCGATGATGTGGTGCCGCGCATCGTCGCCACCGTCGGCGACACACAGGGAATTCTGGCGCACAGCATGACCGAGGCGCTCCGCGGCCGCGACCCGGAAACCTTCACGCCCTACGAAGCGCTGCTGCGCAGTTTTGGTTTTCATCAGCACGTAAATGCGGCCGAGCACCTGGCAGGGGTAAAGGCTCTGGAACGCGCCGTTGAACAGGCCCCCGACCGCGCCGACTGCTGGGCCATGTTGAGCTGGCTCTACCGCGCGGAACATTCGAATAGTTTCAATCCGCGGCCCAACGCCATGGATCGCAGCCTTGCTGCCGCGCAGCGGGCCGTGGCTCTGTCACCCTCGAGCCATTTGGCCAATGCGGCGCTGGCGTCGGCTTTTTTCTTCCGTCATGAGCTGGGTTCCTTCCGTGCCGCAGCCGAGCGAGCCCTGGCGCTCAACAATATGGAGGGATATATCACCGCGTTCCTGGGAATGCACTTTGCCTACGCCGGCGACTGGGATCGCGGATGTGCTCTTTCTGAACGCGCCACGCAGCTCAACCCCAACCACCCCGGATGGTACTGGCTGGCCATGGTGATGAACGCCTATCGGCAGCATGACTCCGAACGCGCTCTCGAACTCGCACTGCGCATGAATATGCCCGGCCTGTGGACCGCGCAGGCTGCGCTCGCCGTCATTTACAGCCAGATGGGAAAGATGGACGAAGCCCGCATTGCATTGGGCGTCCTGCTCGCCCTTCGTCCTGACTTCGCCACCGTGGCACGCGAAGAGCTCGAGAAGTTCTGGCTGCCCGACCTGGCCGAGCAGATGCTTGGCGACCTGCGCAAGGCCGGCTTGAGTGACGCAGGCTTATCGGGCACGTCGACCATTTCAGGCCGCGCCGCCGCGGCGCCATCGGTGTCGGGAGAACATAGAGCAGACGAAGGCTTTTGGGTAGCTGTACTGCCGTTCAAATATGCAGGAACCAAGGAAGACCTGAAGGCTCTCGCCGACGGTCTGTCGGAAGAAGTGATTACCGGCCTCTCACGTTTTTCTTATCTGCGCGTCATCGGACGCGGGTCAACGGCAAACCACCAGAGCGAATCGGGCGATGTGCGCGCCATCGGCAAGGAACTCGGTGCGCGCTATGTGATGGAAGGCAGCATTCGCGAAGCGGGCGGAAAACTCCGCCTGGCCGTGCAACTGCTGGATGCCTTTACCGGGGCTCATCTTTGGGCTGAGAAGTTCGAGAGCGCTTTCACCGACGAAAGCATCTGGCAGCTGCAAGACGACATTGCTTCCCGCATCGTTTCGAATGTTGCCGACATGAACGGCGTTCTGCCGCGAAGCATGAGCGAGGCCCTGCGCGCCCTGCCTCCGGAACAATTGAGCCCCTACGAGGCTGTATTGCGCACCTTCAGGTATTGCACCAAGGGCACGCCTGAGGAGCTTGCTGCCGCGCGATCCGGGCTGGAAGCGGCGGTGAAGAAAGCGCCCAACGACTCCGACGCCTGGGCGATGCTCGCCTTTCTTGACGGCCAGGATTATGTGCACGGATTCAACCTGAAGGCCGATGCCCTGACTGCCGCGGCTGAAGCAGGCCGTCGTGCTGTCGAAGCTCGGCCCTCCAATCACCTGGCTCATTTCGCGCTGGCCCAGGTGCTCTTCATGCAGAAAGAGTTTCATGGCTTCCGCGGTGCAGCCGATCAAGCCCTCGCACTGAACCCGATGGACGGCAACTCGGTTGCCCTTCTCGCCGAGTTGCTTGCCTACTCCGGTGACGAAGATCGCGGAATGGAACTGGCGGGCAAAGCCAAACATCTCAACCCCAACCATCCGGGCTGGTACTGGTATGTCGATTTCTACAATGCCTACCGGCTGGGAGACTACCGCGGCGCGCTCGGCTTTGCCCTCAAAGTCAACATGCCCAGCCACTATGTCATGCATGCCATCCTGGCTGCCGCTTACGCCCAGCTCGGAGACAACGAAAATGCGGCGAAGGCTGTACGCGACTTGCTCGGGATGCGGCCTGATTTCGCTTCAATCGCCCGATCACAAGCCGCGAAAGTCTGGAATCCCGCTTTCGGAGAAAAGCTTCTCGACGGCCTCCGCAAAGCCGGTCTCGACATTCCGGGCGCTCCCACGGACCCTGCAGCGTCACCCTCGTCCGGGATTTCCGTTACGCGCACGGTTTCAGGCGAAAATCGCGCCGCCGACGGCTTCTGGGTCGCGGTCCTGTCCTTCAAATCCACTGGCACCGGCGCCGACCTCAAGGCACTCGCCGAAGGCATCTTCGATGAAATCATTACCGGCCTCGCGCGTTTTTCCTACCTTCGGGTGGTGGCTCGTGGATCGACGGCAAAATACCAGAGCGAATCGGGCGACGTCCGCGCCATCGGCAAGGAGCTCGGCGCGCGCTACGTGATGGAAGGCAGCATTCGCAGCGCAGGAAAAAAGCTGCGGCTTGCGGTGCAACTCACCGACACTGCTACGGGCACCCACCTGTGGGCTGAGAATTACGAGCGCGCGTTCAACCATGATGCGCTCTTCGAGCTGCAGGACGATCTGGTGCCGCGGATTGTTTCCACGGTTGCGGACATGAACGGGGTGCTGCCGCGCAGCATGAGCGAGGCGTTGCGCAGCCGCAAGCCCGAACAGTT
>Ga0187783_10001781_pt1 | contig 15951 bp, 20 predicted proteins | sample 1015_SJ02_MP02_2_FD_132471 | JGI IMG/M metagenome (GOLD analysis project Ga0187783, IMG submission 132471) | Tropical peat soil microbial communities from peatlands in Department of Meta, Colombia - 1015_SJ02_MP02_20_MG | ecosystem: Environmental > Terrestrial > Soil > Wetlands > Peat | place... | reverse complement strand
TTTTTGCCACGCGGGTGAAACATTGCCCATATTTCTGCGACCAACTCCATAAATCCTAATTGGAGTCATCGATGAAAAACCCGTTCGTTTACCTACAACTTGTCGCCTTTCTTATCTCTTTTGACATGCTGGCAACGCTTCCACAACCTTGCCCGAGCCAAGAGATCAATTTCCCCCTGTCGGCCGAAACCCCGATGGGTTTTTCTGGCAATGAACTTTTAGCGAGTTACTTTATTACACCGACACTACCGTTTACCTGGAGAGGCGAAGCTCCAACCGTTGCGCAGGTGAGCTTTGTGCCTGCAAGTGATAATGCAAGAGTTGTTGTATATGGCCAGGGAAATTATTGCGCCACTAATGCCCCTGAAATGTATATTGATGGGCTGCTAACAATTCACACTGAAGATGGCAAACCTGATATTCATTGCAATACAACTATCGATGCCATGGCCATTGACTACGGTTGGATATGGGCCTCCTCTAGATTGTGCAATGATTTGCAGCTGATTCCTGGCCCCTCCATCTACGGCGATGATTTTAGGACCACGCTGGCGTTGCATGTAGATTATCGAGGAAAGAGTGAAGATAATCTAAAAATGGATGGGTGGATTTATCGAACCTTTCAGATTCCATTTAACGATAATGCGTGGGAGATAAAAAATTATATGCTCGCGACTATTAACGAAGGGTTCCCGAGACTGATTATCGACCCGACGTTTCCGGGTTCAAGTTTTCAACCATAATCGTTTGGTAAGACTGTCTCCATCTTCATTTTTTCAAAAACGCTCGAGTAATCACAAGCTCGAGCGTCGACAAATTGCTCTATCCTCTAATTTCTGCCTTCATTGAGAATACTATTTAAAAATTGTTCTTTTTTTTCTTGTCTATTGATTCACTATAAACTACTATAATAAAAAGAAACAGGGCGCTGCTATGAAAACTAAAAATTACGACGACCATCTTAAAGAACGGTTGGATCACAAAGAAATCAAAAAACTAGAAGCAAAGGTCCGCCTTGAGAAGGATTCCTTAAAAGCCCTTCAACGAGAAATAGCGTCGGTTTTAACTGAGCATATGAAAGAAACCGGGATGGGCTTTAATGACGTCGCTCGAGGCTTAGGAGTAAGCGCATCACAGGTGGCCAAAATTAAGAAGGCCGAGGCAAACTTAACCTTTGCCTCAGTGGCACATATTGCCGCGTTTTTGGGCAAAAAACCGCATTTGAGTTTTAAGTAGGTACGAGGATATTTTGGGGGGATTATGAGAAGCTTATTGTTTGGATGTTTATCGGTCGCTGTATTATCAGGCTGTGGAGAACTTGGGTCGCTCAATTTGGGAGAGCATCCAGACTGGTCGATGAATAATGCCGATTGGGATAATACCGGGCGAGCCCGCAGCACTGCTTGTCAGGGCGCTTTTGTCACGCCATTGATCGAGGAAAAAGTTAAGAGCTATACGCCGACAATCCGTTTTGTAGCAAGCCATAGGGGTTCTGTTATAAATGACCTCAGCAGTCGATCCTCGCTAAAAGAGCGATGTGACGAAGCGCAAAATCATTTATCAGGCTTTTCTATCAAAGACGGCTCTCGAATAACCAAAAACAATCTGCGTCTAGATATTAAGTTTGGCTTACCGTGGGAGGCTAACGACGAGATGTTGCTCGGCAAAGTTGTTAATGTGCGACCAACTGAAGCCTCTTTAGAATTCACCGATGGTAGCCTGAAAGATACAATGACCGATTTAGAATTGCGTTGCCCGGGAGCAGCCACCGTCTCCTGCCGGATAACAGAGATTGGCGATTACAAGAAATGCGATTCCTATGTGGTTGATTATACCGATCACTGCACGTTCCGAGGCTCTGTTCTCACCTATACCTTTTCAGACCACCAAAAAACGCAAGTAGACATTGCCGGCGAGCTCCATATTTTAGGTAGTGGCGAAGCACAACTTAAATTCACGAAAGTAGCATGGACAGAAATGTACTAGATTTGGTTTAAACAAGATCGATAGGGACCAAAAGCCACAAATAATATACTTGGGGCTTCCCGGTTTAGCTTCTCCACAGATTTTTTAAAGAGCAGACGCTCTCGAGTTCAGCGGCAGGAAACAGCGCTGTTCGAGTCTCAGATCGAAACTTCTGATAGAATTTATTCATTGCCATCGCAACCGGAGCATAGCGTTTTATAACTGATGTGATTGAAGGATCTCCGCACTTGATCTCCTTCCCTGTCATATATTTCGCCAATATTGAATTAGCATTTTCCGCTCCAGCAAGGGGCGCTACCAACAAATTCACCAGGTTTGTTACTGTTAAATATCGATCATAGTCACGATGAAGCCTAAAAAAATCAGCTTCGATTTCAGATAGCTCAAACTGAGCGCATGTTGCGAGTCCAAAATCGGTAAAGTAGAGGCGATGTCCATCCGTCAGTATGTTCCTAAAATGCGCATCAAAATGCAAAAAGCCTCGCGCATGCATAAATGAAGTTATTTCTAGAAGATTATTTTCCACCATCTTCACAGCTGTAACTGCTGCCTTACCTGCTTCACCGACCTGAGTTTTAAACCAGTCGTGGAGTTCTTGGGGAAAGTACTCCAAAAAAATGACGATTTCAGCCGACGCCTTTTGCTTTGCTTCTAGTCGTTTCCGTACACTCAACGAATCATTCCAATATTTTACAGAGTCGTCGATATTTTTATGTTCATCAGGGATGGGCGGTACTCCTGGCAGCACTCGCCAATGGTACATTAAAGGAAAGCTTGGGCACTGACCAGCCACAACCCAGTTTGTACTCATCGTATGAGCAGCCAACTCACGCCAGGCCCCGAAACCTGGCGATCCAATAGAACCTACGCCATACTGACAAAACAACGGAAGGCCAAATAGGTTGGCTGTCGACATTCTATTTTCTGGTCGTTTTTCCATATCAGTCAGCGGGATTTTTTTAACAAATACCGGGGTACCAGAGATTTCCATCGAATAGGTCATTCCGCCAATGCTTGTTCCAATAGGTGTAGCTCTTGATATTGCTTCCAAAAGACGCTGATCGCTTAACAATGCCAGCTCTGTGGCAACCACTCCGTAGATAGAAATACGATGAGTTAAATTCATATCTAAATTCTTGGAACTTTGCATTCGATAACCTGTTTTTCACGGCCAGGTGAAGAGGATAATTAATACAAGTTTAATCAAACAATAGACTGGTATGAAAAATCCATTTTATCAACATGTTAACCTCCACTACAGGTTTGACGGAGACGAGCCTTCTTTTTTTCTCTATTTTTTAATATCCCTTGCTCAAGAAAATATCCAAGGGACTATATGATTTATCTAATACCCACATCTCAATTCAAGCCGCTTATCGAAATTGCCGCACTCTACATTGCATATGGCAATCTCATCTTGCTCCTGCATCGGCAAGAAAATAAATCGCAAGGGAATAAGTGGGGAATTCCTGGCGGAAAAATTGGAGCACAGGAGACGGCTTTGCAGGCCGTTCTCCGGGAAATTCGAGAAGAAACAGGTTATGATTTCGTATCGCAGCCAATCGAAACATTGCCTAAGGTTTACGTTGAATACACGAAACAGGACCACTTCATTTACCACATGTTTCGAGCCAAGCTACACGGCGATCCGGGAGCAGTTAAAATCAATTTTAACGAACATAAAGGGTTTACTTGGGTCATCCCTGAAGATGCGTTAAAAATGGAACTGCTCCAGGATGAGGACGCCTTCATTAAGCTTGTTTATTTTTCCAACGTCCTGCCGCTTCACGAAGAACCCTACTTACATGCTGTAATTTGAATACCTCGTCATCCCCAGATATCGACATTAGACGGTTCATGGAGCCGAGATTTTATTCCCCTGATGCAATTGGAATTTCAGTGAGATAAGAAACGGGCCCAGAGTGTAACGACCTCGACCTTTCCAAAAGGATTTTCGCTATGAAGTTATTGCGATGGCTGGCGTTTGGCCTATTTATTTCTTGCTCATTGGCTCAATTTATATTTGCGGCGGATCAGCAGCCAAAAGGTAGCATCAAAGAACATCACATGAAGCTGGAGATTGAAGAAGAACCAGCTGTTATACAAAAAACCCTCGAGACAATGACCCGATTGCAGCAGTCATCAGACCTGCCGAGCTTATTCCAAAAGGTACAGAAAATTCATATCGTTGCATGCGGCACGTCATTTCATGCAGGAAAGGTTAGCGAGAAGTGGTTTGAAGAATATGGCAAAATCTCCGTTACAACCTCGGTGGCATCAGAATTTGTTAACAAACTGCTTTTCGATCCGGTCGCATCGACGCTCATGATCTTTATTTCGCAATCAGGTGAAACTAAAGATACCCTCGAAGCCCTGCGATACGTGAAAGGAAAGGGTTATAGGACCTTGGCAATCGTCAACTCAGAAAGCAGCACCTTAGCAAAGGCGGCAAAAGATCATATTTTTACACCTGCAGGGAAAGAGCAGGCCATTGCTGCAACGAAATCTTTTATGGCACAACTAGTAGTTCTCGCCCAGCTGTCTTTGTGGTCATTTAAGGGCCAGCCGGAGGAACTAAACCGCCTAACCATTAGCCTCAACCACGTAAGTAAAGACGTTGAACAAAGACTTAAATTAGCAGAAACCTTAAAACAAGAAGGCGCGTTCCTTGCTCAAAAGAGTCATCTGTTTTGCTTGGGCATGGGCATAGGGTATGGATTGGCATTGGAGGCCGCGCTAAAGAACAAAGAAACATCTTATTTTCATGCCGAGGCACTCCCTCTAAAAGAGCTTCGCCATGGTCCTCTTGCGATGTTAGAGGACAAACATTCAGCCGTTCTAATATTGATCGCGGGCGATGTCAGTTCAGATGATATGGCAACGGCCCTTGAGTCCATCGCAAAGAGAAAAGCGCCAGTTTTTATTATTGGCGATGAGTGGATATGTAAAGCCTATGAAGGCGAGCTTATTCATACGATTCCAATGCCCTCTAAGAATTTCACCAATTGTGGCGTTGGCGGTTATTTCGAAGAAATCTCAATGGCTACTGTTATTCAGCTGTTAGCCTACTATCGCGGTGTAGCTTTGGGCCTGGATGTGGACCATCCACGTGATTTGGTAAAGGCTGTTACCAATAACTGATAATACAGATCATCGATAAACGAAAGGTCAACACACTTGTGGGCCTTTTAACGTAATAAACCCTACGGCTCGAAACCATATCTTTCGATCATGACCATCAGTCTTTGATCCGGATATTCTGGATCGTTTTCATAATATCCTTGCAAAGCAATTTGGATTTTCTTGCCCGAAGATAGTTCCAAGGTATAGTTCTCGAGAGAGAAGCGGCATTTGCCGTCGGGCGCTTTCAATATTGCTCTTGCGGCGTCTTGCGGATCGGATTTTATCATCCATGGGTTTTCGCAAATCGTCGACAAAGGTAGGGTTACGACATATGCTAGTTCATCGGTGATTTTTTTGCCGTCGTAGCGATAGGCCTTGTTATCAATGAAAGAACTACCAGTTTCTATGGGTTGAAAATCGCCACCGTCTTTCAACACATTCTTCGCCTGCTGCAAATCAAACGATTGGAGGAAGCGGTATTCCATAAACGTGCCGCTATCACCATCAATCCTCTGCTTAATATCATGACAAACAGTCGCTTGGCTTTGGGTTAGGTCAAAGCCGCTGCTCCAGTTGGTTCCGGAGCGAAATGGTCCCGTTGTCGTATTGTCGGCTCTTACAAGCACTATGCTGTTAGGACCAGTATAGTAGGGGCTGTTTATAATAATGCTGGTCTCAAAAAGTGGAACAGTCCAATAGAAGCTGGTGTTACATTCCACAAAGCCCGAGGGCAAAATACGGGTCTTTTTTCCCGCAATTTGTTCGGCTTTTAGGCCATAGACATGGGGATTTTCGGGGCCGCAAGAGCCCAAAAAGATCGCAACGCATAAAATTATAAGTTGGTACACATGTAAATCCTTTTTTTGTTTATTAATTAGGCGATTGTATTATTGATATTGATCAGTATTTTTTGCGCTCATCAGTAACTTTTTCATCCTTGACTTTAAAAGTTGTCCCAGTAAATTTGCCGTATTTGAAAGAGAATAATTCAACGCGTGATAAAGCGATTATTTTTGACTTGGGCGGTGTATTTCTTGCCCTTGATTATCAAAGAACCAAACAGGCATTTGTAGCATTGGGCTCCACAAATTTTATTGACTACTTTGCTCAAGCAAATCAAAAAGGCCTTAACAGGGAGTAAAGAGCCTCTGGCCTAATCCTGAAGGCTATGCGGATTTCTTATCGAAATTCGACCGAGTTTATTATTCTCATGTAGTGGGCTTTCGAAAGCCCCATCGAGAGTCTTTTGAAAAGCTCATTGCGGAAAATAATCTCTTGCCCCATAACACCCTATTTATCGACGACATGAAAGAAAATTTGGCGGGTGCAGAAGAAACAGGCCTTTGTGTGCATCATTTGCAACCGGGTGATTGCTTAGTAAGTGTGATGAAAGGCCATGGTTTTTCTATTTCCGAAAATAGCTTGATGAGCTGATTACCCACTCACTTCTCTCTTGTCTATTTGTTGAGTCGTTTGGTGAACCACATCACCAAATCGTCATCAACCGTTACTGTTTGCCCATAGTCCAATTTAGTATATCGGTAGGTCGGTCCGAGCCCGTCTGGAATATATCCTCGCTTTACATACAATTTCTGGGCATCGCCATAGCCGTCATAAAGCCCGACGCCAATGCCAACCACGGATGATTTTTGTGTTGCTGATCTTTCTGCCTTATCTATGAGCTTCGAGCCAATGCCTTGGCGCCTAAATGGCGGCAATACATTCAAATCCATTATTTCAGGGATACTGTTATCAAAAAATGGTTGATACTGAGAGCGCCAGTTGAGGGTTATGTACCCGGCCAGAACGCCGTTAAAATATGCAACCCAAACCTGCCGGTTACCTGCCTGCTGCTCGGCTAGATATCCCTCAAACAATGCCTTTGGCTTTTCCCAGTTGTGACGAGCAAAGCTCTCAACAAGTTCATCAATATCGGCTACGATCAGCTTTGTCACCTCTATTGCATCCTTGTTCATAGACCCTCCAAACTATTGCCTATACACGCGAATGACCATTTATAAGAAGCCAGGATTACTATGAATTATCCCATCAAATATGAGCAGAACCCATCTTCAGAAGATATTCAGCAACTCAATAACGGCATTATGGAGAATGCTCTACAAAAAAGGGGCATGAAGCCGATAGAATTTTTTGGTTTTTTTGTTCGTAATGAGAATCACCAAATCGTTGCGGGATGCGCAGGAGATCTTCTCTATGGTTGTCTTTACGTAGGACAATTATGGGTGTCGGCATCATTACGCAAAAAAGGCTATGGAACCAAATTGATGGAATTGGCGGAAAATCTTGCCAAGGAACGTGCCTGTAATTTTATGGCGGTCAATACAATGGACTGGGAAGCGTTGGATTTTTATAGAAGCCGCGGTTTTTTTGTTGAATTTGAGCGCCATGGGTTTGATAAGAATTCTATATTCTATTTCTTGCGTAAGAATTTATAGCCGGCGCTTAAGGTTTTAACCATGATCATTTTTATTTGCGGAACATCGTCATCGGGAAAATCGACAATATGTCAGCACTTACAAGCAACAATGCCAGATGGCTGGCTCAATTTCAGTACCGATGGTTTTTTAGCGATGCTGGGCAATAAATTCGTAGGACTGCATCCTGATAACCCAGCCGTATGCGATCCCAATGATGTCTGCTATGCCAAAAAACATAGAGACGGAACCTATGAAATAGTCATCGGGAAATTATGTTCTAAACTCAATGCAACAATACCATCTGTCTTGGAAATGTTAGCAAAGAACGGTTTTAGTATCATTGTTGATTCTCTCATCACTACCAAGAAAGAGCTTCATAATTTTAGATCCGCGTTATCACATTATGCTCCCTTATTTGTGTATCTTTCAGTTTCCCAAAAAGCGATATCTGAAAGAGAGCGATCAAGAAAAGATCGTTTAGAAGGGTCTGCTATTCATTTGCTGCGTAGCTTTGATTTCCAAGATGAATGCGATTTAATCATTGAACCTGAGATTGAGGGCATCGATGGGGCAGTTAATAAAATAAGAGGCCTTTTTCGTTGTTAGCCAGAGCCGATTTGTCGGCCATTGCGGCAAAACCCAGCCTGGGCCGGGCGATAGAATATGGCGCGCTCGGCACGATTCGAACGTGCGACCTCCAGATTCGTAGTTTAATTAATGGGTTCCACCGGCATTCGTGAATGTCCATAAGTGCCTGCTTTGTTTTGATTTTTATCCCCTGGCGTCCATAGGAATCTGGGCAGGTTTTTTCTATTGGTTGCAGTTTGGCTGCAATAAGGAAAATCTATTGGGAGGCTTGGTTGAGAAATAGGAAATGAAAAAAATATGGTAAATTATATGGTAAAATATATGGTTATTTGTTATGGTTATTAAATGACTGGAACAAGCTTTGAATGGGATGAAGAGAAAAATCAAGCCAACATAAAGAAGCATGGTGTTTCTTTCTTTCAGGCCCAAAAGGCCTTTTTCGATCCAAAACGTGTTGTTGCAGAAGATGTTGAGCACAGCGATAGAGAACAAAGGTATTTTTGTTTCGGTAAAGTTGGGGAAGGGATAATGACGGTCCGGTTTACTTATCGAAGCTCAAAGATACGGATCTTTGGCGCTGGTTATTGGCGTGCAGGAAAGAGGATATATGAAAAAGAACAAAGTTAAATATACGGATGAGCCAATAGGCAAGGTTAAAGTGGTGGCCGATTTTTTACCTAAGCCCAACGAGCTTGTGGCCAGAGAAGAGACGATAAAAGTCACCCTGCATCTAACTAGGGAAAGCGTTGATTTTTTCAAACAAGAAGCCGAAGCACAACATACGCAATATCAAAAGATGATCAGAGCCTTGCTTGATATGTATGCTCACAACTACAACAAGGCTTCAAAAAAGCGCAAGGTTGCTTAAGGAAAAAAGCTATTTAGATGCCTGTATCATCATGCTTGGTCTATTCTCGTCGGGAACTCGGAAACTCCGTGCCTGATCTGCAAGATACTGGCCAACGGATCGCCATTGCAGGGCTTTCCTACATTGTTATAAAATTTATATTGTTAACATAGACAATCTTGCTGAATTAGATGATCTTCGTAAAACAATCGTCGTAATTAAAAAGGACGGATGTCAAGTAATGTAGAGCTCAGCAAGCTTTGCCTTAAACCGGCGACGTCCACTAAAAAAACATCTGGCACAATTTTTTTAGAGAATGCTGTAATTAGGCTGCAGTATGGTTCGAAAAAGCACTTACAGAGACGTAGATCAATAGCGCCAAAAACCAGCTGCCAGGCGGTAGAAGATGGCGCGCTCGGCACGATTCGAACGTCCGACCTCCAGATTCGTAGTTTAATTTATGGGATCCACAAGCGCACATGGGTGTCCATAGATATCTGAATTATTTGGAGTTTTGTCCAAAGGCGCCCGTAGGAATCCAAGAGAGTTTATTCTATTGGCTGCAGTTTGGCTGCAGTAAAAAACTTCTACCAATCTTCATGGTTACATTCGAACAAAAATTCTTGCATTGTCAGGCTGTCGATGATAATCTTACTGGTAAGACAAGAGGTTGATATATATGAGTCAGATTGCAACTACAAGATTATCTTCCAAGGGGCAGGTCGTAATTCCAGAAAGCATCAGGGAAAGCTTGCACATGGAAATCGGTACACAATTTGTTGTTATAGGCTTAGAAGACACAATTGTTTTGAAAAGTATTACTCCCCCTCCGGTTAGCAAATTTAAGGGTTTGCTGGCTAAGGCGGAAAAAGCCGCTAAATCGGCGGGATTAAGCAAGAGTGATGTAAATGCAGCTATTTCCCAAGTAAGAAGAAATAAAAAGCCTAAAAAATGAAAGCTGTTTTAGATACCAATATCGTAATGTTGGGTATCTTTTGGGCCGGACACGCGCGCAATATTCTTTTATTGTTGGAAGAAGATCAATTTGACCATATTTGTTCAAAGGAAATTGTTGAAGAGTATTTTGCCACAGCAGAAAAACTAAAGGCCAGATTAAGACGAGAAGATCGCGGTGTAATAAACGAAATCCTCGATATGATCATTGTGCGTTCCCACTTTGGTCAAGTCCTACCTGGTGCTGCTCCGGCATGTCGAGATCCCAATGACCAAATGTTTCTTGATTTGGCGGTTTCTGCCGAAGCCAAGTATATTGTTTCAGGCGACAAGGATCTTTTAACAATAGGAATTTATCCGGGCGGCTCTGTAATAAAACCTAAACCATTTTTAGATTCATTTTTTTAGGCCATTTTTAGAATTAGGCTGCAGTCAAAAAAACGCCCAAGTAAAAATGCGAGCAGCAACGAACAAGCCCAGCTCTCAGGCCGTAGAAGATGGCGCGCTCGGCACGATTCGAACGTGCGACCTCCAGATTCGTAGTCTGATGCTCTATCCAGCTGAGCTACGAGCGCATGTTGCCCTCATGGCACATTGGCAGTGAATGTCAATTGGCAAATTTGTTTGCCGAATAGGGTTAACCTGGCGTATTGCAAAACAATTTAATACGAGATCTTGTTACCGCTCGCCTTCCATGCATCGAATATTTGGATGCAGCTTTCGCGCATTATTTCTTTCATGGGAATATGTCTTTTTTGCGGCGGCTTCTCGATTTCTTCATAAAAATAACGGTCATCAAAGTTGGCAGAAGCGGCATCCAGCCGCGTTGCCCCAAAGTAGATCGCACTCAATCGCGCCCAAAAAATTGCTCCCAGACACATGGGGCAGGGCTCACACGTGGTGTAGATTTCTAATCCTTCTAAGGAAAAGGTCTTAAGGCGTGAACAGGCATCGCGAATCGCAGAAATTTCCGCATGGGCCGTGGGATCCCACGTGCTGGTTACCTGATTCGTGCCAACAGCCACGAGCTCGTTTCCTTTAACGATGGCGGCGCCAAACGGGCCGTGTCCTTTTTTCTCCATGCCGTCCAACGCCAGCTCAATGCATAACTCCATAAATCTCTCATTCATCGGCTTTCTCTCTGGCCTTCTGGTCGGTTCTCTTGGCCAAGGTGATGTGAAATTCGTGATGGTTTAGTTTGGGAAAAAGTCCGTAGCTCTCCCGAAGTTTTTCTAGTTCAGGTGATGCTACCTCAAGCACGATATAGCTCGTGCTTGGATTAACAGGGACAAGTTTGATGCCCCTTAGCGTGAAGTTAAAACGTTGCCCCTCTTCTTTAAGCTTCACGTGTTCATTTTCATACACGACACTGATGTGAGCTCCTGGCGAGTCCTCCCGTCGAAAATAGGGAGGTTTTTTATAAGCGCCGTCGACATGAAGCCGCGGAAATAGCTCATGGATATAACGGTCATCCACTTTAACATAGGCATAGCCGTCGCTCTTTTGCATCAAGATGCCGCTTTTTGGTAGGTGCTCGTCGGCAAATGCAACAACGTTCGCCCAAGCTTTAGGAGCGAGGACTTCGGCCTTTTTAACAGCGGCACGATGACATGCACTGGATGGCAGTAAGCCCGTCAGTAAGATTAGGAAAAAGGCTCTGATCTTCATCCTTAACTCTCTTGCCTTTTGGCATTCCGGCCTTGATCTATCGAATGAGCTTCTAGGCAGCAATGGGCAACACCGCCCGCGGAAGATCGGAGTCGATTTATGGAAAATGATGTCTTAACTCATTACCTAGATAGATTTTTACAAGCTAAAACCTACGAAAAAACGCGAAGGGATGTCACTCGCGCAACAACCCTGCCGCCTGAGATATACCGACTTAAGGATTTTCATCCTATAGAATCAGAGAAGGTATTTGGCCGCGCATGGGTATGCGTTGGTTATTCCTGCCAAGTGGATCTTCCAGGAAAAACGCTAACAGCCTCCGTTGCACAACAGCCAATAGTGATCACGAGGGACAAACAAGGAGTGCTGCGTGGTTTTTTCAACGTTTGCCGACATCGCGGCTCGCTTCTCGTCACGAATGACAGCAAGGTAGAGAGGTTTCGCTGTCCCTATCATTCTTGGACTTATGACCTAACTGGCAAGCTTCGGAAATGTCCACTATTTACTGATAGCGATGACGGCAAGGTTTTTAACAAGGATGACTATCATTTGCTGCCAATAAGGGTCGAGCAATTCGGCTGCTTCATTTTCGCCAATCTAGATAGAGATGCCGAACCCCTTTCCGATTATCTCGGCGACTTGCCTCATCACTATCGCAATTTCCCACTAAGCGAGTTTGTGCTTTATAAGCGCAAGGCTTATTCCATCAACGCTAACTGGAAATTAGTGGCCGAGAATTTCTTGGAATATTACCATCTCCCCTGGGTTCACCCCGAGCTCTGCGAAGTGACGGCGATTGATATGCATAAGCGCAATCAGGGTGCGGGGATGTACATGAGTTTTTATGCATCGCCCCTACTCAAGGGACGCACGCCGCTCGATGCCGACTATTTGCCTGCCATGCCTGGGCTGAGCGAAACTGAAGCCAATAGCGGCTATTTCCCCTTCATTTTTCCTAACCTCGCGACGTTCATTCTGCCCCATCACGTATTCGTGCTCACGATGAAGCCCACCTCCATCGATCACACCCACGAATTCGGCGATCTTTTGGTGCATAGCTCCCTGCTCACGCATCCTCTGGTTGAAGAAAAGTGTGAAGAGATATTTCGCTTTTACGACATGGTCAATCTGCAGGATATTTCAGCCGTCGAGCGCGTCCAACAAGGCATTCAAGCTAGAGCCTACCAAGGCGGACGCATGAGTTACCGTTTCGAAGAACCCGTGCATCGCTTCCAAAACATGATCATCGACTATCTAACCAACGAGAAACGCCAATATCCCGCCGATTAGCCGAATCTTTTCGCGGCCCAGTCCTTTGCTTCGTTTACCTTTGGCAGCGCCTCATCTCTAAATGTTTGCAAGTTTTGATGATATTCAATCCAGAAAAAAACTCTCAAACAGAAAAATTCAATAAAGCGGGGGACGAGGAGCTCATCGGTTTCGCTTAAAGAGCGCACCGAGCGATAGCCCAGCAATAGATTTTTGAGCCAGCTTTTTTCTGTGGCATCAAATTTTTCATGGCCTAGACTCCAAGCCAGCAGGTAGATAACCGCCGCTAAGTCAGCCACGTACCAGTGATAGCAGCAATCATCGAAATCAATCACGGTAATCGAGCCGTCGGCATCCACAAATAAATTACCTATGCCAATGTCGGCGTGAATGAGACCATAATTTTCACGAGTCCTTGAGAGCCCCTCCATCCAGGTAATATTTTCGCTAAGCCTTTCTTTCAGCGCTAGATGTGCGGTGGTCGCCGCGGCCTCTCGCGCGTGGCGCAAGCCGCGCTCGTGATACCAATCCTCTCTTTTTGACGATGATCCAAATTTTATGGAGGCAAGATGCATTCTTGCCATCAGCGCGCCCAGTTTGAAAAGAAAATCGGGCGATTCCATCAGTTCTTTACTTGGATGCTCTCCACTCGCCTCAGCAAAAACACATGCCTCAAATTGCTGTCCGTACACATTAGCGGTGATGGACAAATCACCGTTCATATCTTTGAGCGGCGTCACCACTGGTAGGCCTTCGCCTCTCAGAAAGTCAAGCCAAGCTAACTCTGCATTAATCTCGTCTTTGTTTCGACGCAGTGGCGAAGTCAATCGCAAAAACACTCGCTTGCCATCTATCTCGCCCGAATAAACAATGTTTTCCATTTTCCGAACAAACTTGAAATTTTTTAAACCCCAACCGCGCCCAATTATTGCCAGCGCTTCGTCACTGGGTAACGCTTCCATTTTATGCATCGCTTTTTGCCTTAAATCGTCTCTAGTGCGCTAGTGATGGCCTGGACACTCCATCTGGAAAAACGTCCACACGGAGTTGGCTTCTATTCTGAACTTAGGAAAAATTCGCTCCAATAGCAGAACAACTTTTAGTTACCGCCTGCCGGCAAGATTTAACGTTGGCCCAAGTAAATGATTGAATCTCATTACAGGTCTTTAGTACACATTCATATTCTTGTATGAGTGCTGTCATATCCTTACCTGTGCAATGTCCAAAAAACGCTTTGGGGTTTGTCAACTCACGGTTAACGCTGCGGTTAAATGGGGTTTCTTTAGTATCAATGCACTTAAGTATGTCTCTGTACAAGCTCGACCCGCGTTCCGCATCTTGCTCCGCTTGCTTATTCCACGCGATATCTTCTCCACACGCGTTGGCAAGAGCGAGGAGCGAACAAAGGCTAAGACAATAAAGTTTTTGTTTTGACATTCCACATTGTTTCCACATAAATCTGCCCTTCCGATTGCTTTTGCGAGTGAAGAAGATAGCGTATTCCGGCAAAGTTATCCATGGGCGACCGTATGAGAAATTACCTTGAGAAGTGGATTTGGTTGTTTTTCGCATTCCTGTTGATCTTCACCACGATCGCTTGCCGACATGTAGACGTTAAATCAGCAAAGATTGGGCTTCAGGATGAAGTAGCCAACACAATAAAGAAGCGAGATGTCGCTTTGGTATTTGTGCCGGACCAGCCGCGCATTGCGGCTCATATTTTGTATCAGCAGAAAGATCATTATAACTATAATCGTATATATCAAAATAGTCCTTTCAAAATCGATTTCACCGTCAATCCCTTGATGCGCAACCCCAATATTGTGGCGCGAGTGGAGCGCAATGGTGTTTTGCAAAGGGAAGTTATCGCCAAAAGAACGGCGATTAACGTGTTAAGCGAGAAGAAAAATAGCTGGTCACCAACTCGATCTAAACTGTCACTCACCATCCCGTTTCTCACGGAAGGCGAAAACGTGGTGGTCACCACTTCCTATGAATGGATGGATATAAGATGGCTACCTCCCATATTTCTGCAGAACGACAGCCAAATTGAGGACGCCACCCTTGCGGTTGATGTCCCCTTCGGTGTGACCATGCGCTTCAAGTCAGCCAAAGATGGAAAGAGCTTTGACTTCATTCCGGCAAGTATTCCGCAAGATAAATCGCTGTGGATGGCGCAAGACAATAGCGAAGGACGCGGTGTCCGCTATTTTTGGCAGGCGGTGGTGTCTCACCAATCGAGCAGTCAAACCATATCAAATTTGCTGCAGGTTTTTCTCGCATTTGATAATCCCAGCAAGAGCGAAAACAATATAAAATTTGACACCTGGGAATCCGTTGCCAAATATCTATATGACCGCATTGATCGGTATGATTTACCATCCAATGAAATCCGCCAGTTCATTGCGAAGGAGACACGGGATTTGTTTGAGGTTGAGCAAAAAATTGATCGCGTGTTTTCCTTCCTGCAAAACGAGATTGAAAAACGGCCGGTGAGCGGAACGTTTCAAGAACAAGACGTTCAACCGGCTACTAGAACTTTTACCAGAAAATTTGGCTCACCGTTTGACATCGCCATCTTGGGCAAGGCCATGCTTTTGAGTATTGGCCTCAACGCCGATTTGGTGGCAGTGGGCGATAAATTTATCAACCCCAAAATAACCGACATGTTTTCCCCTGCTCTTTATAGCTCGGTGATTTTGGCGGTGGAAAATAATAATAGTTTGACGTATTTCGATCCCGCCTCCCCCAGAGGTTATGCGGACCAGCTTGATGTAAACTTCCAGGGCCAACTTGCGCTTCTTTTGCGGCCAAAAAAGGGCAGCGCTTATTCGCTACCCTTTGCCGTGGCTAGCAAAAATACCCAAATCCTGTCCTATCAGTTATGGTTAACTAACGATGGCCTGTTGGAAGGCGAATATTCTTTCGATTTGTCCGGCCTAGAAACGACGAGTCTAAAAACTCTCGCTCGGGGACCATCAGGAGCCAACACGCCACATCAAATCGAGGATATCTTGGGCAAGAAGACTAAGTTGCCGTTTTCATTGGAGACTTCAGAGCTTTATGATGAGGATTTAC
>Ga0187783_10001780_pt1 | contig 15953 bp, 13 predicted proteins | sample 1015_SJ02_MP02_2_FD_132471 | JGI IMG/M metagenome (GOLD analysis project Ga0187783, IMG submission 132471) | Tropical peat soil microbial communities from peatlands in Department of Meta, Colombia - 1015_SJ02_MP02_20_MG | ecosystem: Environmental > Terrestrial > Soil > Wetlands > Peat | place... | reverse complement strand
CCCGCGTTCGCGGTTTTTTTATAGGGCGATGCGCGCATGATCTCGATGGTCTTCTGTCCGGCCTCTCGAATCTCTTCCGGCGACCGGCGGAAGTGGATCCGCTCCAGGAATTCGGCGTCGCTCATCATGGTCTGATTGCTAAAGGCAAATTGTGTGGGGGTCCGGTGGCCGAGCGCGATGTGGGACAGCTCGTCGGCGAGCATAAGAGCGAGGCTGGGCTCGTCTGGAAGGACGTCGATCAGTCCACGGCTAATGACGATAGTGTGGCCAACCGAGAAACTCTCAAGGGGAGTGGTCAATAGCACGCGACAGCGAACGTCGATGTTGAGACTGGCTGAGAAGATCAGGTTGGCTGCCACCGTGTTCAATACTTCGTCGACCGGCCCTGGCGGCGCCAGAAGCCCTCCTTTTTCGAGACGAGCGAGAACGTTATCCTCGGCCTGGCGCTCCCAGGATCGCTGGCTTTCGAGCGGGGACGCATCCTTGGGTGCATCCTGATCTTTCATTCCAGCCGTCTTGTCGACCAGGATGCTGGTGAGCTCGTCGAGTTTGTGCGCGGGCGCCGCAGCATATTCCGTGTTCAATTGCAGGAGCCGCGTTGAAAGAATGTTGGTCTTGTCCTCGGGGTTGATTACGTTGAGCTCCCTCTCGAAACCTGCCAGGGCTTGACTCGACCGCTCCATTTTCGCCTTCAATTCGTCGAGTTGTTTTTCCATGAACGTGGAAAGGCTTGCCGAGCTGCGAAGCCGGATGTCGTAGGTGTGTTCAAGATACGATTCGGCGATGGCGTTTGAGGCGTCAGCGGCGAGCTGTGGATCTGGCGAGCGATAGCTGATCAGCAACAAGTAGGTGTTGGGTGGGCGCGTCACCCGCAGACGTTTAAGCATGACGGGCGCTTCGCCGGCGCGCGCCGACGCCTCGTCCTGGTGCTCGCGCTCGCGCAGTTGAAAGCGCCGGTCGACCGGCCGCAAGACCGAATCCGACTCGACCAGCTTCATTTGAGTCGCCAGGAACTGATCCGCGTCGTTCATCGCGCTGCGGTTGGCGTCTTCTCCCACCACTCCCGGCGGCGTCTGCCTGTCGATATCGATCGTGGCCGTCGACTCGTAAATCGGAGTCAAGCGCGCTGAGATGATAAGCGTCGTGATTACCGACGCCGCAATAAATCCCAAGATCCGCCACCTGTGCCGCTTAACGATCCAGAAATATTGGGACAGTGCAATGCGGGCTTCCTCGGGCTCCTCGTCGGCAGCCGTGTACGGAGGCGCCGAGTAGAAAGGCATTAGTTTTCCCATCTCAACTACAGCCGGGAGCTGCGCGTTTTCGTTCGCGTTCATAGAATCTCTTGGTCTTCTTTCGCCCGGGCTAGGGGTGAACGGTATAGATCAGCGCGCCTGATGCTGTCGTGGAAATGAATGCCACAGCCCGCTCGATTGCGGTTATGGTTGCTCTCTGGGTGCGGTTATCGGGGATGTAGAAGATGTCCTGTGCGTCGAGCGCTACATCGGGCTCCTTGCGATCGAGGATTTTCCGGAGGTCCACGGTAATCTCAGTCCGCGAGTTGTCTTGTGGCCGGTAGATGTACGCTTGTTTGGAGGCGTAGGGCGCCAAACCTTCGGCCATCGCCAAAGCCTTGAGCACCGTCATTCCAAAGCCATCCTCCAGGCGGAACCCGCCGGGTTTCTTTACGTTGCCGACGACAAAGATTCGCCCCATTTCAGGCACCCTCACCTCTTCCCCACCCTCGAGCACAACGTTCAGCGAGGGCTCGGCGCGGTCGATCAAGCCTTTTACGGGAATGCGTTCGACCAATGGGGGAACGCCTTCAGCCCGGGACGGATGCGTCAGTAAGATCTCATTCCCAGCATCGGGTGTAAGGCCCTGGGCCCGGTTTATGGCTTCAAGGAGCGTCACTTTGCTCGAGGCCTGGAAGGTGACCGGATAACGCACGGCTCCAGCCACGCTGATCGGCCGGCTGTGATATTCGACGATCGTCACTATGACCACTGGGTCGATTAGAATCTGCTCACCTCGGAGGGCGCCGGCGATGCGGACCTCGAGCTGGGCGGGCATCAAGCCTTTCGCTTCAATCTCCTGCGCAATCATCGGCAGGCGGATCAGTCCGTCGCTTGAAACCCGGACTGTTCGCGAGAACTCCGGGGCGCCGTAGACAGAGAGCCCGATCAAATCGTTAGGGCCAATCGGCTCCGCCGGAAGATTCGTCCCGGGAGGGTCCGGAGCAGGCGGAGCGAGCGGGGCGAGAGATTGTGCCCAGCCAATCCAACCCGCCATTATCAGCGCGACTGCCACGCGAGCGAATCCGATCACGCTGAGATCCTCCTGTTCTGGCCTGCGTGCTGTCCATTGGGGATCGACCCCACAGAGGCTCCTGCCGCGATCCTCGCCGGCACAATCATTTCCGGATGAAGCTCGACTGCGATCGAACGCTGCAACAAATCGATTCCTACGACCACCCTGAGCGCGCCCGCCTCCCGCAGCACAGTCCCGCGCAGTCCCTTGAAAGGACCCTGCTCAATGCACACTTGATCGCCACGCTTAAGGTAGGGCCACGGACTTAGCGGAAGCACGGACCTAAGTAGAGCTTGAATGCCGGCAATCTCCTGGTCTGGAATGGGCGTTGGGCGTCCAAACCCTACAATCTTTCTTGCGCCCGGCGTCGAGAGGATCTCTGCGGAATCCCCTGCGCCTGCACGGCAGAAGACGTAACCAGCAAACAGCGGCATCTCGAGTTGCTTCACCCGGTCCGACCATCGCCTCTCGGAACGGTAGAACGGCGCCAGTGCCTCGAAGCCCTTCGTCCGAAGCGCTCTTTCTACAGGGCGCTCATGCTGGTGCGTGACCGTGAGAGCATACCAGCGTCGATCGTGTTCAGTGCTCATTCTTTGGCGGCTTTCGATGTAAACGAGTCAAGGGGGCGCTGCGGCTTCGCCGACTGGGCAGAGCTTACGCTGCGTGAGTCCCAGAACTCCTTTTCATAAAGGGAACTTGAGGGTCACTTCCCCGAACTTCGTCTACATCATTTTGTGTACGGCGGGAGGCATTCTTCTCGTCCCGATGTGGAAAGGGGGCGGGAATTTAGTGCCAAATCTGGTACCACTTTCGCGGCGCCCGGACTATTTCATCCGGGCATGGTTCAAGGGGCTCTCCGGCGATCGCCGCCTGGGGATTTCGCAAGCACAAAGCTTCGGCGCGCATTGGTCCGTAGCGCTGTCTCAGCCACTCGTAAGCATCATCGAGAACCGGAGGCCGCCGCTCGCAATCGTGGGCGTCGCTAGCAACGAAATGAACCATACCGCGGTCGAGAAGGGTCTCCGAGAATTCCTGCGCGCGACGGCCAAAGTCGCCCGCCAGACTCTGCGCCGTCACTTGCACGGTCGCGCCAAGCTCCACCCAAGACGCGATCTCGTCGGCACGCTGCCGCAACAGCCCATTGCGCTCGGGATGCGTAATCACAGGCGTCATCCCAGCCTCTGCCAGCCGGCCAAAGATCTCCGGCGTATTCCTGAAAATCAGAAGGTCGGAGAACTCAACCAGCAAATACGATTTCTGATTAATCGTGTATTTGGTGGGGTATTTGAGGGCGTCCTGAATGTTTTCATAGCTCAGATGAAAATCGCAGCCAGAGTAAAGCGTGAGTGCGCCCTCAATTCGCGTACGCAGCTCTTCCAACCGGTCGCGAACCAGCCCTGGCTCGAAGCGATAAGCGGGGTTGGCATGAGGCGTCGCGACCAAGGCGGTCGTGCCATGGGCCGCCGCCATACGAAGCATGGCGAGCGAGTCTTCCATCGTGCGGGCGCCGTCATCGAGGCCCCACAGCACGTGACTGTGAACATCGATCAAACTCGATTCTAACAGCACACGGACCTCTTCTCTACGAGGGCCTACTGTAAGCTTCTCGTCCCTGCTCCCACCGTAATGTTTACCAGATCGATGCGATTGTTCTTGGCTCGCCCTTCCTCAGTGGCATTGTCGCCGATAGGTTCTTCATTACCCCTGCCCTGAGCCGAGCGCCGTGACCGCCGCACGCCGTGCGCCACGAGCCAATTTACAACAGCAACGGCGCGCTGCGAGCTGAGCGCCATACGCACCGGACGCGGCGCGGATGCATCGGTGTGACCTTCGATCCTTAGACTCAATCCTGGCTGATGTTGAAGCAGCGCCGCCACTTCTTTAAGGGCTTCCTCGGCCCCAGGCGCGAATTGGGCCGTGTCAGCCGAAAACTGAATCGCGCGTATAGGCACGCGCCCATTGTGTTCAAGGGCGTAGGCCAGCGAATCGGCGTCGAGCACCGTGTCGGTGTCCTCGGGCGTGGCACGGATCTCATAGAGCGTGTAATAATTTGACGCGGCGTCAACCGTCAGCCAAAACGCGCCCTTGTGCGCAGTCAGGGCGCCTTCGTCGGATGCGTAGATAAATGGGACATCGAAACCAGCCGCTCGCAGCGTTTTCGCCGCCTGATTCACGATCGTCGAGGGCGTCACCGTTGTGCTGCACTCGTACATGACCGAGCGCGAGTCCCCATCAACCGCGGCCTTTACGGGCTCCCCGTTCGGGTCCTCAAATATCGTCAATTCTGCGTGATCCGAATCCTTCTTTTCACAATTATCGATCCGGCACTTGATTAACTTCGGGAGCGATTTGGAATCAACACATCCAGCTACGTCGGGCGCCAGCCCTACCTGGCCCAACAGTGGAGCGCCGCAACACAAGATAGCCGTTAGTACTCTATGAGCAAGGTATTCCATCTAAGCCATCTATCGGCTTATTAGGACCTTAGAACTAGGGCCGCCATCAGGGATCAACCCGGCCTCAGCCCCCGATAGAATACATGGGTCGTGGAGGTGGGATGAACCGGGATGAGTTGATTTCGTGCCCTAGCCATTTCGAGTGGACACTAGCCCGGATCGTTGCCTGAACATCCTCGGTTAGTTTCGCTTCGGGAGCGCCCGACCGAAGCATAACCCGCACATCGGTTTCTTCACGGGCGAACAGACAGTAACGCAGCTTCCCATCCGAGGTGAGCCGCAGACGATTGCAGTTCAAACAGAACGGACGGCTCACCGACGCGATGAATCCGACCCGGCCGATTCCATCCGTGAAGCGGTACTCGGTCGCAGGAGCACGAGGGTCGGCATCGGGGATCGGCTCGAGCGGCGAGATCTCATTACTCAATTTCTTCAAGATCTCAGAAGCCGTCAGAACGCGCCCAATCTCCCACAATCCCTGCGCGTCGAGCGGCATAAATTCGATATAGCGAATCTCGATGCCTCGCTCGCGGCCGAAATGCGCCAGGGGAACGACATCAGGCTCGATGAGATTCTTTACGGCGACGGCATTGATCTTGATCGGCTCCAAACCGACTCGCTGGCATTCGTCAATGCCTTTGAGAACGCGCCCCAGATCATCGCGGCGAGTGATCCGCCGGAACTGCTCGCGATCAAGCGTATCCAGATGAATGTTGATGCGATGCAATCCGGCGTCGCGGAGGCTGCGTGCGTGCTCGGCCAGCGTGACGCCATTGGTGGTCAGCGCCAGATCCTCGATTCCATCGACTCGCGCGAGCTTTTCGACCAAGCGCGGCAGGTCGCGGCGCAACAGAGGCTCTCCGCCCGTCAGGCGTATCTTGCGAATACCCAGAGGGGCCGCAATGCGCACAAACTGCTCGATTTCCTCGAATGTCAACAGGTCAGCTCGCGGAGCGAACTTGGTCTCGTGCTCCGGCATGCAGTAGTAGCACCGGATATTACAGCGGTCGGTTACGCCGATCCGAAGGTTATCGTGAATGCGCCCGAATGTGTCGACGAGTCCATTCACCGTATGGCCAGCATCCTTTCAATGGGCCGGCGGGCGCGCTCCATCACATCCTCGGGAAGCTCGACGCGCGGCGTAAGATTCCTAAGCGCGTCACGCAACTTCTCCAGAGTATTGCGCTTCATGTAGGGGCATTCGCTGCAATTGCAATTCTCGTTGGGAAGGAAGTGGAAAGTCTTGGCGGGCTTCAATCGTTCTAGTGAGTAACGGATGCCGCTTTCGGTCATCACGATAAACTCCGCGGCGTCCTGAGCGGCGCACCAGTCCACGATCGCGGAAGTCGACCCGATGAAGTCCGCCATCTGGAGGACTTCCCGAGGGCATTCCGGATGCGCGGCAACCAGCGCCGACGGATGTTCTCGCCGCGCGGCCGAGAGCCGGCGTGCGTCCCAGGTTGCATGCACGATGCAAGCGCCCTGCCAGATTCTCATGTTCTTACGGCCGGTCTGCTGGCGCACGTAATTGCCCAAGTTCAAATCCGGAAGGAACAGCACAGGCTTTTCGGCAGGGATCGAATTCACCACTTTTACGGCGTTGCGGGAGGTGCACAGAATGTCGCTTTCAGCCTTCACTTCGACCGACGTATTAATGTAGGAAACGATCACGTATTCCGGATTCCGCTTGCGAAACTCCCGCACCTGCGCCGCAGGACATGCGTCCACAAGGCTGCAGCCAGCCTCGCGATCCGGCGCAACCACGATGCGAGTTGGGTTCAGCACCTTCGCTGTCTCGGCCATAAACCAGACGCCGCAAAAGGCGATGACGTCGCCATCGAACTGCTGTGCCCGGCGGGCAAGCTCCAGGCTGTCGCCCACGGCATCGGCCAGCTCCTGAATCTCGATGTCCTGATAATGATGCGCCAGGATCATGGCGTTCTGCGAGCGCCGGAGCTCCGCGATTTCATCAAGGATGGGGGAGGCGACTAGCATCCAAAAGCCTGAATCTGATTCTATTCTAATTCTTCGAGCGGAAGTTCCCAGGTCTGGGCCACCAGGTCCTGGCCCCAGCTATGGTGCGACTCCTCTTTCACCAGGTGGAATCCCGCTGATTGGTAGATGTGCCGGGCAGCGTGTAGGATGCTCTGCGTCCACAGTGTAAGGACCCGATAGCGCGATTGCCGCGCGAATCGAATGCACTCCTCGACCAGCCGTTTCCCGATGCCCAGCCCGCGCGCGGAGGGCTCCATCAGGAACAGCCGCAGCTTAGCAACAGTATCACCGCCGCGGACCAAAAAGATTGAGCCTACGCGTTCGCCGTCCTTCTCCGCGATCCAGCAACGTTCGCGGCGAGGATCGAAATTCTGGATGAATTGCGCGACGATCGCGGCCACCAGTGCCTCGAATCGTTCATCCAGGCCGTATTCAGTCCAATACAGCTCACCATGGCGTTGCACCACCCATCCCATATCGCCAGGTTGATGCGTGCGGATCATGTAGGGCGCAGCCTCCGCTCGACGGCCGCCGAGGAGCTTTTCGATCTTATGCATCGCGCCCGTGAGACCCCCTTGTTCTAGGGGCGTAAGCCGGGCGAGCATCGCGGCCACATCTCTCGCCGAGCTCTCTTCGAGAGGTGCGAATGCCTCTTTGCCCGAGTGGGTGAGCGATAGATGGTTTTGGCGCGCATCGGTCTCCGAAGTGGTTCGCGCCAGATACCCGTTCTTCTCAAAGCTCATCAGAATACGGCTCAGATAGCCCGGATCGAGATCCAGGTCCCGGGCCAGCTCCGAGGCGGTTGGGCCGTCCCGATGCGCCAGCTCGTATAGCACTCGAACCTCAGCCAAAGAGAACTGGCTCTCTAGGTATCCCTTGTGAAGAAGCCCTATTTGCTTGGTATAGAAGCGGTTAAATGACCGAACAGCATCAATCGGGGAGGAAGTCGGAGTCGTCATGTGTCATTGTCAATTATTTCCTTGACTTCGTCAACTATAATCCGCTCACGGTCCGACCATCGAACCAACCCGTAAAGCAGCATGAACAACACTGCGGCGAACCCCACCATCTGCCAGGTGTGACTCCTGATCCAACCGAGCGAGTTGTTGCCGAGCGTGGCGCCCAGCCAGGCGAGTCCAAAGTATCGCGGCAACCGGGCCGCCAGGATCACCAGGAAGAAGGCCAGTCTGCTCACTTCGAGCGCGCCGGCGCAGACGACGAAGACCTTCAATGGGAGCGGTATCGGCAGCAGCGCGGGGATAAACACGGTGACCAGACCGTACCGCCGGAACCAGGTCCGGAATCTCGCTCCACGGCCGGTCGACGTATAACGAGTGAGGAACTTCTCCCCACCCTTGTGGGCGAGGTAGAAGAGAATCATGGTGCCGATGAGCGACCCGACTACGGCGACACCGGCGCAGAGCATTGCCGAGCGAGGCCGCGCAATGCAGAGCAACAGGAGAGCAACATCCGCTCCGCCCGGATTTGGAATTCCTGCCGAATCAAGAATCGTGAGAAGGAAGATTCCCAACGGACCCCACGCGACCAGCGAATCGTAAATTCGGCGCATGCAGCTATTCGATCATCCTGAGCAGTTTCGACTCGTCGATGACTTCGATTCCCAGTTCTTGCGCTTTTTCGAGCTTCGATCCGGCTTCAACGCCAGCGACCACATAGTCGGTCTTCTTGCTAACCGATCCAGTCACCTTCCCACCCGCAGCCTCAATTCGCGCTTTCGCTTCCTCGCGCGACAAATTCGGGAGCGTACCCGTCAGCACGAACACAAGTCCAGAAAGGGCGCCTCGCGATTTGCGCTTCACGGCATACTTGAAGTCAAAGCCTTCTTTGCGAAGGCGCTCGACCAATTCTCGATTCCTGTTCTCGGCGAAAAACCTCCTCAGGCTCTCGGCGACCTTCGGCCCCACTTCCTGCGCCTGCTGAAGCTCCGCTGCATCGGCGTTGGCGATTATATCGAGATCGCCGAAGGTTTCCGCAAGAATCTGACCCGTGCGTTCGCCAACAAACGGAATCCCCAACCCGTTCAGAATCCGCGGCAACGGCGCTTTGCGCGATTGATCAATATTCGCGATGATCTTCGCCGCCGATTTCTCGCCCATTCTTTCGAGACCGATCAAATCTTCCTTCTTGATCCGGTATAGATCCGCAACCCCCTTCACCAGGCCGCTATCGACAAGCTGATCGACCAGCGCGTCTCCCAATCCGTCGATATCCATCACTCCGCGCTTCGAAAAGTGAAGGATGGACTCCTTCAGCCGGGCAGGACAGTTCGTATTCACGCACCTCGTTGCCGCCTCGCCCTCTGCGCGTACCACATCGCTGCCGCACACGGGGCAATGTTTGGGCATTCGGAAAGCCCGCCGGTTAGCTCCTTCCTTGACCACGCGCACGACCTTGGGAATTACATCGCCCGACCGCTCGATCAGCACTGTGTCGCCGATCTTCAATCCGAGACGCTCGATCTCGTCTTCGTTGTGCAGAGTCGCCCGCGCGACCATGACTCCTCCAACCGCGACAGGCTTCAAATGCGCGACCGGTGTCAGCGCGCCGGTGCGCCCCACCTGCACTTCGATCGATTCGACCACGGTCTCCGCCTGGCGGGCCGCGAATTTGAACGCGATCGCCCACCGCGGCGCTTTGGCTGTCCACCCTAGCTTCTGCTGCTGCCCAACCGAATCGACCTTCGCCACCACTCCGTCGATCTCATACGGCAGAGATTCGCGCTTCTCGGCCCACTCACTACAGAATTCTTCCAACTCTTCGATTCCGCTCACCAGCCTCCGATGCGGATTAACCTTAAAGCCCCACGACTTCATTTTCTCGAGCGACTCCCATTGGCTGGCGAGCATGGGCGCTCCATTTTGAAGCAGAAAGTAGGGGAAGTAGTCGAGCTGGCGCGACGCGGTGATCGATGGGTCGAGCACTCTTAGCGATCCGGCCGCGGCGTTGCGCGGATTAGCGAATCGAGGCTCGCCGGCAGCCTCTCGCGCGGCGTTCAGTTTCTCAAAGGCGCGCGCGTTCATCACCGCTTCGCCACGAACCTCGAACGACGCGTGCGTTCCCTTGATATTTAGCGGCATCGAGCGGATGGTTCGCGCGTTTTCGGTCACATCCTCGCCGACCGTTCCGTCGCCGCGCGTTACGGCCTGCTCGAACCGGCCGTCGTGAAAGTGCGCCGCGAGCGATAGTCCGTCCATTTTCAATTCCGCGACGTACGAGAATGGCTCGCCTTTCAGCAGTGTTCGAACGCGGTTGTCGAATTCGCGCAGTTCTTCGACAGTCAAAGCATTATCGAGCGACAACATCTGCGTCGAGTGCCTCACTTTGACGAATCCCTCACGCGGCTTGCCCCCCACGCGCATGGTGGGCGAATCGGGAGTCTTTAACTCGGGATGCGCTTCTTCGAGCGCCTGAAGCTCACGCATCATCGCGTCATATTCGGCGTCCGAAATCTCGGGCTTATCGAGAACGTAATAGAGACGCTCGTGACGCCGCAGCTCTTCACGGAGCTTCTCGATTTTCTGGGCGGGACTCATCGTCAGAGCGGTGTGCGCCCGGGCGCACTCCCGATGATGGCATAAGGCGGGGCGCTGCCGCACGGAAGCGCCATCTGCGAACTGCGCGCGTAAGCAAGCGGCAACGAGAAGCTCGCGGCTCGGTCAATCCTATTCGTGCCGCAAAGCGGCCACCGGGTCGACCTTCATAACCCGGCGCGCGGGGATATAACTCGCGATCAGTGCAACGCTCACCAAGACCAGCGATAAAGCCAAGAATATTAGCGGATCCGTGGCGCTGACGCCATAAAGCGAACTTGACAAGAGCCTCGTCAGTCCCATGGCCGCGATGATCCCGATCCCGACACCCGTCAACGTCATCTTCATCCCCTGGCCAAGCACGAGCCGGAACACATCGCCTCGCGTAGCCCCCAGCACCACGCGGATGCCGATTTCACGAGTGCTTTGCGAGACGGCGTAAGAGGTCACCCCGTAGACTCCAATAGCAGCCAGAATGAGCGCGGCGATCCCAAACAGGCTGACCAGCATCGTTTGATCGCGGGGTTGAGCGGTTGAGTCCGCAAGAATTTCCTGCATGGGGCGTATCGCTGGCGGAGGCACGTTCTTGTTCACTGTCCTAACTTCGTCGCGGATCGCCGCGGCGACATGCGCTTCGCTGGCGGATGTGCGCACCACAAGGGTGGGGCTCTGCATCGGCCACTGCCAATCAGGGATGTAAATGTCCGGCACGGTTTCAGCGCCCAGGCTCAAGCTCTTCACATCGCCGACAACGCCGACAATCTCTTTCCATGGCGACCACCCGTTCACGTCCGCATCCGGCTGCCCGAGATTATTCCGCCCCCCTAACGCCAATCGCCGGCCGATGGGATTCTCATGAGGAAAGAATCGATCCGCCATCGTCTTGTTGATGATCGCGACCTGAGGCGCCTCGTAGACGTCCCCTTCGCGAAACGATCGTCCCTCCAAGAGCGGAATTCCCATCGTGCGGAAGTAGCCGGGTGTTACGCCTTGGAAGTTCGCGGTTGGAAAATCTCTCGCGGCGTTCGCATCGCGATTCTGGATGACGATCGCTTGGGTTGCCGCTGCATCACGCGGGAGCTTGCTCACGGCCGCGACAGAGTCGATCGACGGATAATCCTTCATTCGCTCGATAATCTGCTGCAACGTAACCTGGGGACGGGTCGAAGTCGGTTCAACCCAGGTCGTGAAACCGGATACCGAAAAATCCAGGTCCGCGGTCAGAAGGTGGTTGGGTTCGAACCCGCGATCGATCCGCAACAGCCGCACGAGGCTCTTGATCATCAAGCCGGCGCCGATGAGCAAGACCAACGTCACCGCGATCTCAAAGACGACCAGCAGTGGGCGCGAACGGCCACGCCGGAGGACGCCCCTGGCGCTGCTTCCCTTGAGTGTTTCGTTCAAGTCAGGGCGTGAGGTCTGCCATGCCGGCGCAAGGCCAAAGAGAACGCCGGCGACAACAGACAAGATCACGGTGAAGGCGAGTGACCGTGCATCGAGGGACGCCTCTTGGACGCGGGGTATGTGGCTTGCAGTAAACAGGATCAGCAGACGCAATCCCCATGCTGCCCACAACACGCCAGCCAACCCGCCCGCAAGCGACAGCAAAACGCTCTCGGTAATCAGTTGCCGAGTTACCCGCCAGCGGCTCGCGCCGATCGCCAGACGAACGGCAATCTCTTTTTGCCGCGCAGCTCCACGGGCGAGCAATAGATTGGCCAGGTTCGCGCAGGCAATCAGCAGCACGAATGCAACGGAAGCCCACACGATCAAGAGCGCGGGGCGCATCCGCGGGCCCAGGGTTTGGTTCAGCAAGTGCACGACGGCAACCTCGGAGCCGACGAGGTCATTCGGATGATCTTGCGCAATGCGCGCCTGAATCGTGTTCATTTCCGACCGGGCCTGATCGAGCGTGGCGCCCGGCTTCAGCCGCGCAATCACAGAGTGCCAGTGCGCGGAACGGCGCTCGTCGATTCGGACTCCCATCCAACCCGCCGGCAGCCACAATTCGCATTCGCCGGGGAACGCGAAGCCGGGAGGCATGACGCCGACGATGGTGTAGACTCGGCGCCCATACGTATCGACGGTCAAAGCGCGGCCTAGAACTTTGTGATCCGCGCCGAAGCGAGTCTGCCATAGCTCATAACTAATCACAGCAACCCGGTTGCCCTGCCATTGGTCTTCCTCTGAGAAAAACGTACGGCCAAGCAACGGCTTCACGCCCAGCACGGAAAAAACTGCTGAGGACGCGTAAATTCCCCTGACCTTCTCTGCTCCTTCAGCACCAACGAGATTGAATTCGTCCGCGCCAAGCCAGCCAGGCCAGAACCCCATACCATCAAACATGCGATTTGCGCGGCGCCAATCGACGAAATCGGGTCCCGACGCTTTTTCTTGTTCGAACCTCTTGGACGATCCTCGTTCCCACAGCATCACCAGTTGGTCAGGATTGGGATAGCTCAAAGGCTTCAGCAGCACTGCATCGATCACGCTGAAGATCGCCGTATTCGCCCCGATCCCAAGCGCAAGGGTTAAGATCGCAACAATAGCGAAGCCGGGATTCTTTCTAAGCACCCGGACTGCGTAGCGAACATCTTGAAACGTCGCGCCCATCGCTAGGTTCGTTATCAGCAATTCTAGCGCCAGCCCAGGTTACGATCGCTGTTGGATCGCGACCTCCGTTTGGCAGGACGCTCTCCGACCTCGCGACGCACATGTCCGCAATCGGGACTGCGACTGAAACGGGAAGCACCTGTGGGCGTGTCATAATATCGGAGACTCTGTACCGTCAACCGATCCTCATTTACAATCCCACCGCTGGAAAATTCCGGCGCAATCCTGAATTGATTCTCAACCGCACCACCGACGCCCTGCGGCGAGTTGGAATTGAGCCGTTTGTTGCTCCGAGCCGCTCGGTGGGCGGGACTCATCGTCAGAGCGGTTTGCGCCCGGGCGCACTCCCGATGATGGCACAAGGCGGGGCGCTACCGCACGTTCGGGAACTCCGTCCTGCATATTTCGTATTGTGGACATGGAGGAGCTGCTTGTTGGATTGCTCGGCGCGCTGCTTGAAACCCTCGCCGAGTTCGTGCTCGAGGTGATATTCGAGTTGGCGGCGGAAGCCTTGAGCGGATTGATCGACTTTCCGGAATGGACTAGCCCGGCGGCGTCGGCCCTCTGGCTCGCGTTTGTCGGCGCGGCCGCTGGGCTACTCTCCTCGGCATTGTTCCCACATCGGTTGATCGGGATGAGCGTTGCTCTTCCAGGAATCAGTCTGCTGTTCGCTCCCCTTGCCGCCGGATTCGCGATGCACCAAGTAGGAAAGCGACTGCGCAACGTTGGGCGGCACGCGAGCGAGCTCGCTACATTTCGCGGCGGAGCCCTGTTCGCGCTCGCGATGGCGCTGGTCCGGTGGTGGATTGTTGGTTTTCCGCACTAGCGAGCTGAGAACTGCGAGCGTGTCATAATATCCAAGACTCTGTACCGTCAACCGATCCTCATTTACAATCCCACCGCCGGCAAGTTCCGGCGGAATCCTGAATTGATTCTCAAACGCACCACCGAAGCCCTAATGCGCGTCGGAATCGAGCCCTTTGTTGCCCCAAGCCGCTCGCCCGGCCACGCCACCAAGCTCGCTCGTCAGGCCATCGAATACGGCTCGGACCTAGTTCTGGTTCTGGGCGGGGACGGCACCATCAACGAGGTCGCCTGTGGCATGACCTACGCAAGCGCCGCACTCGGCATTCTCCCCGCCGGCACCGCTAACGTTCTGGCGATGGAGATGAAGCTTGGCTCAACCCCGGAAACTGCGGCGGCGAGTCTCGCTAAGGCAGTGCAGAAGCGAATCGCGCTCGGGTGTCTAGAGACTGCGGAAGGCCCGCGCTATTTCCTTTGCATGGCCGGCGCAGGGGTCGACGCGAGAATTGTCGCTCAAGTCAGCCCTCGGCTTAAAGCGGCGTGGGGAAAAGCCGCCTACTGGCTAACGGCTTCTCGGCAGTCCTTTGGAAGGGTCGAACAGCTCGAAGTGGAAATAGCAGGAAAGAGGTACCAATGCGGCTTCGCTCTTACAAGCCGTGTCGCGAATTACGGTGGCGATATGGAGATTGCGCGGGGCGCCTCTCTTGCGCGTAACGATTTCGAGGTGGTTTTGTTCGAGGGATCGAACCCCCTGCGCTACCTTTACTACATGCTCGGCGTTGGGCTCGACATTGTGCAGCAGATGCGGGGCGTTACGACGCTGGCGGCGGCCGACGTGCGGGTTTTGAGCGGTGTCGATATGCAGATCGACGGCGAATACGCCGGAAGGGCCCCAGCGCGCCTGACCATCGTTCCAGATGCCCTGACGCTGTTGATGCCTCCCGGTTGATCCTCAAACCGAATGGACAACGTCACTCATACACTGGTCGGGCTGATGCTTTCACGCGCGGTGTTTCCACGACCCGTCGCGCGCGCGCCGTTGATGATGATGATCTCAGCGAACCTGCCCGATATCGACGTTGTCAGTCTTTTCGGCGGCAGCTTGGCTTATATTCAATATCATCGTGGTGGAACGCACGCGCTGGCTGCAGCGCCGTTCTTGGCGTTGCTGCCCGTTTTGCTGGTACGCGAGAAGCGAGCCGTGGCGTACGTGGGCTCGCTGGCCGCTGTCTTGAGTCACCTCGTTCTCGATTGGACGAATGTATACGGAATCCGCCTATTGTTGCCTTTTTCCTCCCGCTGGCTGCACCTCGACATTACCAACGTGGTCGATCTGTGGATCGCGGCCATTCTGCTGCTATCATTCTTCGCGCCGTTAATTGCAGGGATGGTCACATCGGAGATCGGTGGGCAACGCTCGAGCGGAGTCAAGCGCGGCTGGGCATTATTCGCCTTGCTTGCGCTTTTTTCCTACGAGGGGGCGCGATTCGTCGCACACTCGCGCGCCCTTGCGCTCATGTCCGCACGCCTCTATAACGGCGCTCCACCGCGAATCGTCGCCGCCGTTCCGTCAGCCGCGAATCTCCTCTCCTGGCGCGGGATTGTGGAAGCACCTGGATTCGTCGCCAACATGCCGGTCAATCTCCAGAGCAACTTCGATCCTAGCCAGGCCCACATCGACTATGACGCGACGCCCGATCCCGCGATCGATGCCGCGCGTCACACGCGGCCGTTTGAGATTTTCGGAAAGTTCAACCAGCTCCCCTTATGGCGAGTCACGCCAGTCTCTGACGGCGTCCGCGTCGAGCTGATGGATTTGCGTTTTGGAACTCCCGAATTGCCGGGTTTCGAAGCGGTCGCGACAATCGACTCAAGCGGCCGCGTGCTTCGATCGCGCTTCGGATTTTGAAAGGCAGTGGTCAGTGTTCAGTGATCAGTGGCCAGAAAACAACGCCTGCGCTGACCACCGGCCACTGGACACTGGCCACCTATCCTCCCGCGATACAATTTTGAGCGTGCCACGGCTCATTGAACCCGCGAAAATCCGGCGTATCGGTCGATTTCTTGCCGATTCCGGTTACACGCGTCAAGGCTTACAGCAGGATCTGGGGCTGACCGAGATACCCTGGCGCCGTCTTAGAAACCGTCCCCTGATGCTGTACAAGACGCGCGCGGAGACTCCGCTCGCCGCGATCGCCCGGCTGTTTTATCTGATGGAACCGAT
>Ga0187783_10001779_pt1 | contig 15954 bp, 13 predicted proteins | sample 1015_SJ02_MP02_2_FD_132471 | JGI IMG/M metagenome (GOLD analysis project Ga0187783, IMG submission 132471) | Tropical peat soil microbial communities from peatlands in Department of Meta, Colombia - 1015_SJ02_MP02_20_MG | ecosystem: Environmental > Terrestrial > Soil > Wetlands > Peat | place... | reverse complement strand
GGCTGTACAAGCTCTTCCCCTATCCTGCACCGTTGACGCACACCCTGGCGATTGTGCTGGCGCTCAGCACGGGTGTCGCGGCATTTGTACTTTCCCGCCGGTTAGAAGGAGCGGGCTATGCGGTCGAATGGCGCCCAGGGTTCGGATTACAGTTTGGTCTGCTCTTTGTCGTGTACGCGGCAATCGCCGTGATTCTGGGGATGAGGATCGGCTTTTTGACCTTTGCCCCCGCCCTCACGCGGGGCCCTTCTCTGGTGATCTCCGTAGTCGGCATCGCATTTTTCACGGCCTGGCCAGAGGAGTTTCTGTTTCGCGGAATCTTGCAGAATTTGTTGGGGCGCACCTTTGGGAGTCCTTGGGCAGGGTGGGCGGTCGCTTCCATCGTTTTCGGACTTTCCCATCTCCACCACGCGCCCTATCCCAACTGGAAATACGCGTTGATGGCGACGATCGCAGGATTGTTTTACGGCTTGGCCTGGATGAGAACCCGTTCCCTCGTGCCGGCTGCGCTGGTTCATGCGGCCGTCGATATCTCTTGGCACATCCTGTTCCGCTAATCAGCCAGCTAGCCCTATCGGATGATCCCCGCCAAAGGACTCGAGGCCGTGGCGTAAAGCTTCTTTTCGATCCGACCCGCCAGGAAAGCCTTGCGACCTGCTTCCACAGCCGCACGCATCGCCTCAGCCATTAAGACGGCATCCTGCGCGCAAGCGATGGCTGTGTTCATCAAGACGCCGTCCGCACCCAGCTCCATGGCCACGGCGGCATCGGAAGCCGTGCCAACGCCGGCGTCGACAATCAGGGGTACCTCGGTGATACGTTCCCGCAAAATCCGCAGGTTCGCTAGGTTCTGGATTCCCAGACCCGAGCCGATCGGCGCCGCCAGAGGCATCACGGCGGACGCGCCGGCATCCACGAGCTTGCGCGCGACGATCAGGTCATCGTTTGTATATGGCAGGACGACAAAACCTTCCTTGACCAGCGTCCGGGTTGCCTGAATCAACTGCTCGGTATCGGGAAACAGCGTCTGCTCGTCACCGATGACTTCCAGTTTCACCCACCGAGAAAGGCCCACTTCCCCGGCGAGACGTGCCGTGCGGACGGCTTCCTCCGCCGAATAGCATCCGGCTGTGTTGGGGAGGATGAAGAGCTTCTGGCCATCGATATAATCCAGCATCGACTCCTTGGAGCGGTCGGTTAGATTCACCCGACGGACCGCCACGGTCACCATTTCGGCACCCGAGGCGGCGTGCGCGCGGGCCATTTCCTGAAAGCTGCGATATTTTCCGGTGCCGACGATCAGGCGTGAGTGAAACGCACGCCCGGCAATTACCAGTTGGTCTCTCACGGATCTTCTCCGCCTTTATTGTACCGTGCACGCGTCGGTTTGAAAGCGTTGGCCTCGCTAGCCAATCGGCTGAGGGCGCGGCTCTTCGACGTCGGCATACAGCCGTGCGATCACGTCGGCGTAGCGCTGCTCGATCACCCGACGCTTCATTTTCAAGGTGTAGGTCAGCTCTCCGTTCTGGTAGGAGAAATCCTGTTCGAGTAATGCGAACCTCTTTGGTCTTTCATACTGTGCGAGCGACTGCGTCAGTCGCTCGATCTCGCCCGACAGCAAATCCCGTACCCAGGAGTCCGAGATCATTTGCGATGGAGTTGAAAACTCTCGGCCGGCTTGGCGCGCCGCAACCTCAATCGCGGCAAAGTCGGGAACGATCAGCACAGAAACAAACTTCCTTTTGTCGCCGACGACCATGGCGTTGGAGATAAAGCGAGACGTCTTCAATATGTTCTCGATCGGCGCGGGAGCAACAAATTTCCCGCCAGCCGTCTTGAGCAGCTCTTTCTTGCGGTCCGTGATGATGAGATAGCCGTCCGGGTCGAGTCGCCCGATGTCGCCCGTGCAAAACCATCCGTCTGCCGTGAACACTTCGCGTGTCCGATCAGGCTTGCAATAGTAACCCTGCATGACACACGAACCCTTCACCAGCACTTCCCCGTCTTCGGCGATCCGCACCTCGACGCCACGGATCGGATGCCCCACCGTGCCGACCTTGTTCGCCCTGGGCGAGTTCAAGGTAACGACAGGAGAAGTTTCCGTGAGACCGTAGCCCTGATACACCGGCAAGCCCACGGACCAGAAGAATTCGGCGAGCTCCGGCGCGAGCGGCGCGCCGCCGGAACTGAACGTCCGGATTCGGCCACCGACTCCGCGCCGAATCTTCGCATAAACGATTCGATCGGCGATCCGCCATCGGAGGCGCAGGCCAAGCGGCGCCGGCTGGCCGTACGCGCGCCATGGCACGGCCTCGGAGGCAACCCGCATGGCCGCGTCAAAGAGCTTCCGCTTGATTCCTGTTTCGTGATGCCCCGTTTCAATGATATTGGCGTAGATTTTCTCGTAAAACCTGGGCACCGCAGCGACGGTTGTGGGCCTGACTTCGACAAGCGCCTGGGCCACGGTCTCCATCTGCTCGACATAGGCAATGGGCACTCCTCGGAACAGATAGCCGTAGTCAATCGTGCGCTCATAGACGTGGGCGAGCGGCAACAGCGAGAGCGCGAGATCGGACGCCAACATGTCGAATTCTTCGCTGAAACCAACCGCATTCGAGACGAGGTTCGCGTGACTCAGCATCACGCCCTTGGGCTCCCCAGTTGTCCCCGAGGTGTAGATAATCGTGGCCAGCTGAGCCGGTGTCACCGTAGCGGCGTGCTGGCGATAGGAGGCCACTTCGCTCGCGCCCGCCTTCGCAATCAGCGATTCGTAACGCAAGGATTCGCCCTGCAGATCCCCCGGTGGGCTCACACTGATGACGTGCTCAAGACCCGGCACGGCTTTGCGGATCTCGTGAACTCGGCGCGCCTGGTCTTCTCCGGCGGTGAAAACGAGGCGTGCGCCGGAATCGTTCAAAAGGTACGTGGCCCGCTCAGAAGACTCGTGAAAATACACCGGCACGGTCACCGCTCCCAATCCTTGAATGGCCAAATCGGCGACGTGCCACTCGGGGCAGTTCGGCGCAAATAGCCCCAGGCGATCGCCCGCCTGAATCCCCAGCTCGGTGAGAGCCTTCGCAAGCCCGGCCACGCGTCGCAACATTTCCCTCGCGGAAATCGACTGCCATCCAGCGGCGGTTCGATACATCTGCGCACAAAGATCGCCGCGGCGATCGAGCGTGTCGACGATCCGTTGCGGAATGGAGAGGGCGTCGGGCGGCATGGATGCCACTCTAGCCCAAGCGTTTGCCGGCGTCCATCGGAGCAGTGAATCGGCCGACGCAATGCGATAAGATGCCGGCGAGAGGCGTTTTATGGCTAAGCTCGTCGCCGAGCCAACCACCCCCTATCAACCCGTTCGCGCGCCACGCGGCACCAGCCTTTCCTGCAAGAGCTGGCAGCAGGAGGGCGCGCTGCGAATGTTGATGAACAATCTCGATCCTGAAGTGGCCGAAAAGCCGGAAGATTTGATCATTTACGGCGGGCGCGGCAAGGCTGCGCGCAACTGGAGATGCTTTCATGCGCTGGTCGGGTCGCTTCGCGCGCTCGAAGATGATGAAACGCTGCTGGTACAGTCGGGCAAGCCGGTCGGGGTCTTTCGCACGCACTCCTATGCCCCTCGGGTTCTGCTTGCGAACTCAAATCTCGTGGGTCATTGGAGCGACTGGAAGCATTTCGACGAACTGGATCGTGCCGGCCTGATGATGTACGGCCAGATGACCGCTGGCAGCTGGATTTACATCGGCACACAGGGGATCTTGCAAGGTACGTATGAGACGTTTGCCGCGGCGGGAAGAAAACATTTCGGCGGCGATCTTTCCGGCAAACTGATCGCCAGTGGTGGGATGGGAGGGATGGGTGGTGCACAGCCTTTGGCCGCAACCCTGAACGGGGCGGCGTTTCTTGGCATCGACGTAGATCCCGAGCGCATCAAGCGCCGCGTCAAAACCGGGTACTGCGATGTCATGGTGAACAATCTCGATGAGGCGTTGCGCATCTTGAAAAATGCTGTGCGCACGCGGCAAGCCACGTCGGTCGGATTGGTCGGCAATTGTGCCGACGTGATTCCGGAGCTGGCCAAGCGCGGCGTCACACCCGACCTGCTCACCGATCAAACCAGCGCTCATGATCCCCTTGGAGGATACATCCCACAGGGTTTCGATGTCGCCCAAGCGGCGGAACTTCGCAAGGCCGATCCCGGGACGTATCGCCAGCGCGCGCTGGAATCGATCGCCAGGCATGTCGAAGGGATGCTCGCGCTTCAAAAGCTGGGCGCGGTCACCTTCGACTATGGCAACAACATCCGCACCTTCGCCTACGAGCAAGGCGTCAAGAACGCCTATGATTTTCCGGGTTTCGTGCCTGCTTTTATTCGACCACTGTTCTGCGAGGGCCGGGGACCGTTCCGCTGGGCTGCTCTTTCCGGTGAGGCATCGGAGATTTATCGCACGGACAAACTCGTCACCGATTTATTTCCGCATGACGAGATTCTCTGCCGCTGGATCGCGCTGGCGCAAAAACGAGTGCGATTTCAGGGGCTGCCGGCACGAATCTGCTGGCTGGGCTCCGGCGAGCGCTCACAATTCGGCCTGGCGCTGAATGATCTGGTGGCGCGGGGCGAGTTGAAGGCCCCGGTCGTGATCGGTCGCGATCACCTAGATTGCGGTTCGGTGGCCTCACCGTTTCGAGAAACCGAAAGCATGCGCGACGGATCGGACGCCGTGGCCGACTGGCCGCTGCTCAACGCTCTGCTTAACACGGCGAGCGGCGCGAGCTGGGTGTCCATCCACAATGGCGGCGGCGTGGGGATTGGCTATTCCCTGCACGCGGGGCAGGTACTGGTGGCAGACGGAACCAAGGAAATGACCCTTCGCATCGACCGCGTTCTCACAAACGACCCCGGCATCGGGGTTGCTCGCCACGTGGATGCTGGCTATCCCGAAGCCATCGATTTCGCTGCCAAGTCAGGTCTGAAAATCCCGATGCCGCCTCGGACGGGCTCGTAGTAGCCATTTGGCTATTCCCGCGCTAGTATCCTCGCTTGGCGTGCCCGATTGGCTGATCACCGGCTGCTCGGAATTGCTCACCCTGCGAGGTCCCGTACCCCGCCGTGGGCGAGGGCTTCGCGAGCTTGGCATCGTGCGTGATGGCGCTTTGCTGGTGCGCGATGACCGCATCGTCGCCGTGGGCCCGCGACGCAAAGTCGAGCGCCTCGGCCAGGCGCGCCGAGCCGAAAAACTCGATCTCGGCGGCCGAGTCGTTGTGCCTGGCTTCGTCGACTCGCACACCCATCTGGTTTTCCCCACAAGCCGCGCCGAGGAATACGAACAGCGCATCTTTGGCAAAACATATCGGGAGATCGCTCGCGCCGGCGGCGGGATCAGCGCGACGGTCCGTGCCGTTCGCCACAGCTCCGAGAAGGCTCTTTCCGAGTGTGCCAGCGCGCGCTTGCGCGAGTTCGCGGCGCACGGTACCACGACCCTCGAGGCCAAGAGCGGTTATGGACTCAACTGGAAAAATGAACTGAAGATCCTTTCGATCCTCCAGCAGTTGCACCAAGACCAACCACTCGACATTGTCCAGACATTCCTTGGTGCGCATGTCGTCCCGCCCGAATTCCGCAAGCGCCCGGAGACGTTCGTCGATCTCTTGGTGCGCGCCTGGATTCCGGCCGTCGCGATGGCGGGACTGGCGGCATTCTGTGACGTCTTCTGCGATCGAGGTGCCTTTAGCGTGCCTCAGGCGCGGCGAATCCTGCAGACAGCGCGGGCGTGCGGCCTAGTGCCGCGAATCCACGCCGAGCAGTTCGCCAAAACCGGAGCCGCCCGGCTTGCAGTCGAGGTGCAAGCCGCCAGCGCTGACCATCTGGACAAAATCGGCCGCGATGACGTTCGCGCTCTCGCGCTTTCCAACGTCGTCTGCACGCTGCTGCCGGGTTGTTCGTTTCACCTGGGTGCGTCTAGGTGCGCTCCCGCACGGGAGCTGATCGCGGCAGGAGCCATTGTGGCGCTAGCAACCGATTTCAACCCAGGCACAAGCCCGACCGTGAGCATGCCGATGATCCTTTCCCTTGCCTGCACGCAGCTTCGCATGACCCCCGCGGAGGCGCTGGCAGCCGCAACGATCAATCCGGCCTATTCACTTCGCCAACATGGCCGCGTCGGTTCGCTCGAAGTCGGCAAATATGCTGACCTGGCGGCGTTCGACGTGGCTGACTATCGCGAAATCCCGTATTATTTCGGTGTGAACCTCTGCAAGCTGACCATGAAGCGCGGAGTTGTCATCACCACCAGAAGCTAGAGTTATGCGCCGGCTGGTTGAATGCGTTCCCAATTTCTCTGAAGGGTGCGACACGGCGAAGGTCGAAGCGATCGTCAAGGTGATGCGCGAAGTTCCCGGTGTCTTCGTGCTCGATTACGAAAGCGACCGAGACCACAACCGCAGCGTCGTGACGCTCGCCGGCGAGCCAGAGGCGGTCTCGGAAGCGGCGGTGCGTGCCGTCGGCAAAGCCGCGGAATTGATCGACTTGACGCGGCAAACCGGCGCGCATCCCCGCATCGGCGCGACCGATGTGGTACCGTTCGTCCCGATCGAAGGCGTCACACTCGGTGACTGCGTGGCACTGGCCAGGCAGGCTGCCGCGGAAATCTGGCGACGATACCGCATCCCCATCTATCTCTACGAGGCGGCCGCCCAGAGGTCCGACCGCACCAACCTGGAAAACATTCGTCGCGGCCAGTTTGAAGGTTTACGGGAGGAGGTGCGGCACAATCCCGACCGCGCCCCCGATGTCGGTGACCACCGCCTGCATCCCACGGCGGGAGCCACGGTGGTTGGCGCCCGCAAATTCCTCATCGCCTATAACATCAACCTGAATTCTCCTGATATCCAAATTGCCAAAGCCATCGCGAAGAAGATTCGGTTCTCAAGCGGTGGCTTGCCGTGCGTCAAAGCCATGGGAGTCGATCTCAGAGGCCGCAATCTCGCGCAGGTCTCCATGAATTTGACGGATTTTGAGACCACGCCCGTCCATCGCGTGTTTGAGGCGGTTCAACGGGAGGCGGAAAGCCGCGGCGTGGGCATCGCGGGCAGCGAGATTATCGGCTTGATACCAAGACGCGCCATCGAAATGGCGGCAGAGTACTTTCTCAAAATCGAAAACTTTTCGCCCGCGCTGGTGTTTGAAAATCGTCTGGAGGAGTTGCTCCTCGAGGCCGAGAAAAACCATGGGAGTTTGGCTCGAAGTGCAAAACCTGTGCTCGAGGCCGTTGCCAGACCGACCGTGGCCCCGGGCGGCGGCTCGGTGGCGGCCCTGGCGGGCGCGTTGGCCGCAAGCCTCGGGCAGATGGTGTCGCAGCTTTCCCGCGCCAAGAAATCACTCGCTGTGCATGCAGACGCTTTAGGTCGAGCGGTGAGTCAGTTTGAAGCAGCTTCCCGGTCGCTTGCAGAAGCCATGGACCGCGATGCCGCCGCCTACGAGGCGGTGATCACAGCCAATCGCCTAGCGAAACAGACCCCGCACGAGATCGAGCGACGCGATCTGGCCCGTCAGCAGGCCATGACCAAGGCAGTGGAAGTCCCGCTGGAAATTGCCCGGCAGGCCGCAACCGTATTTGAGCAACTCGGGCAACTCGAATCGATGTCCAGCCCGTCTATGTTGTCAGATGTGCGCGTGGGCCGTCTCATGGCGGCTACGGCTGTTCGGGGAGCTTTGGAAAACGTGGCGACCAATCTCGAGTCGATCTCAGACACCCTGTTCGTCGATCGAGCTCGCGAGGAAAGCCGATCGTTATTCTCAAGAATCGCGGAAGCTCCGATTCCAGCCAGCCGGTAAGACATTTGATAGACTAGGTGTTCCGCACCGAGGGGACGAGATGAGAACTGTAACGCATCCTTTGTCGATCGCTTTGAGTCTTGCGGTCGCCCTTCTGCTAGCTGCCGTGCTGGCACCTGATCGCAGTCTGGCCAGCTCGCTGAACACCTCTGTCATCGGCATGTTTCCCAAACAGATCGGGGAGTTCGGATACGCCGATCTGAAAGCCGCCCGGCAGTACCCCTGGTTCCCGCAGTTGCGTGAGCAGCTCCTGCCGAGCCGTTTCCGACAGTTCGAGCAATTTCTCACCTCCGCCGGCGTGGACCCCAATGCCCAAGTCGATGAGCTGACTTGGGCTGCGATCAACGGTTCGAAGACCTCGGGAGAAGAAGTGGTCGGGGTGGCCCTGGGTTCGTTCGACCCCTCGTCGAGCGAGATGCGATTCAAGCAGCAAAAGCTGCCGATGGTCGATGTTCACGGCTACCACTTGTATGCTTTCGGCAGCGGGTCCGCGCCGGAAGACATCCTGTTCACATTTATCGACTCGAACACCGCGGCTTTTGGCCACCGGAAGGCTCTCGAACAGCTGATTGACGTTCGCATGGGCTCTGCGGAAAGCCTTCTTACAAACGATCAGCTGTTTCCCATGATCAACGAAGCCAACGGCAGCGGTGCCATTTGGGGCGTAATGGACCAAAATTATGCGCATCTAGCCATGCAACAGCTCGTGCCCCAGGCCAGCCAGTTCCCACAGGCAGCCGCCATCATCAATCGGATCAATGCCATGATGTTCAGCGCGACGGCTGACAACGGACTGGATGTGCACTTTCAGGCCGCCTGCGCCTCGACCGACGACGCCAACCTGCTTGCCGCCGCACTCCAAGCCGGCCTCATGTATCGTCGTTATCAGGAGTCGCAGCAACATCCGGACCTGGCCGGCGCGCTTGATCAGGTCCGTGTGTCGGCAAGCGGTGACCGCCTAAAGGTGGAAGCTCCGGTGAGTCAAGACCAGCTCATGAGTCTGATTCACAGCCGTGCCCTTGCCGTACCGATGTAGGCAGTGAGTCGGGAATCTAGGTGGGACGACGGGCTTCCGAGTCGGCCACGCGCATTTCGCAAGCCTCTCGGCAGTCGGGACAGTAGTACAACCCATCCAGACACAGCCGGATATTCTCTTGCGATTGGCAAAAGCAGCAGTACTTCTCGCAACGGCACTGCACTTCTGGTTTGTCGCACTGCGCGCAGACTGTGGTCACCATCGCCGTTCGTTTCGCGACACTACCGGGCCGAGATACGCCTACCGCTTGTCGTGCCGGGCCTTCTCGACGGGCAACACCCGCTGCGCCGGTACCGCAGGTACCATCTCGGCGGCGGCCGTCACGTTGGTTGGAAACGAGATTTCGCGGCCATCCGAGCTTGCGGCCGCCGCGTCCGCCAGCGGCTCAGGTGCCGGAGACTCCATCGGCACGAGCGCCCCTTCGGCTTCCTTCATGAACGTCAGGGTTAGCTCCCCTTCTCGGTAATCGATGGAGATGACGTCTCCGAGCGCCACCTGATTGGTCGCCAGCAAGCTCGCCAGCGGATAGACGACGTGGCGCTCGATTGCGCGCTTCAAGTGCCGCGCCCCATACTTCAAATCGGTCCCCTCACGTAGCAGAAAGTCCTTCGCAGGCTGGGTCACGCGGAATAGGAACCTACCCCGGGCGGTCTCAAGAACGCGCTGCTGGACCATTCCGAGCTCGATTTCAAGAATCTGTTCGAGCTGCTGTGGACGCAGCGGGTGAAACACGACCACCTTGTCGATCCGGTTCATGAACTCGGGAGCGAATTTCTTCTTAGCTGCCTCGGCCGCTGTCCGCTCCACCTTCTCGTCCAATCGCGGCTTTGATTCCGGTCGCACTTCGGGAGCAAATCCCATTCCGCCCGTCATCAGTTCGGTAATGTCGCCACCCCCCAAGTTCGAGGTCATGAAGATCATGGTCTGCGACAGGTCCACGCGCCGGTTGTCGCCGAGCGTGAGGGTGGCTTTGTCCAGAATACCGAGCAGCAACTGCCACAAGGCGTCGCTCGCCTTCTCGATCTCGTCAAACAGCAAGAAGCTGATCTTCAGCTTTTCGGTGTGATATTGGGCAAGCGCCTCCTGCGTGATCAGAGGGTGCGTCTCGCGGTGCCCCAAATAACCCGGGGGCGAGCCGATCAGCTTGGCGATCTCGTGCGAGTGCTGGAACTCGGCGCAATCAACCTTGATTACGGCGCGAGGATCGCCGAACAAAACTTCTGCCGTGGCTTCGACGACTCGGGTCTTGCCCGCACCGGTTGGCCCGAGAAACAGCAAATTTCCCACCGGCCTCCCCGGCGCGTTGAGGCCGGCGCGGAACACTTGATAGAGATCCACGACCGCCTGCACCGCTTGGTCCTGCCCCACGATCTTTCGGCGCAGTCCCCCTTCAAAATCCCGCGATTCAATGCTTCGAAGCGACGGATCGAGCTGTACCGCATGCGCACCCATGGTCGCGCTCCCCTACCGGTATCCTCTGTCGCCCTGCGCTCTGGGGCGTCCGGACCGCTCGAATTGATCCAGCTTGACGTCGAGCGTCGAACGCAGCAGCCGCAGTTGCGTCACCAGTTCCCGGCTTGAATTGGCTCGATCTGTCAAGAGCAGGAGAGGTGGCGACAGATCGGCCAGGTCTGAATTGAGGTCGCGTACCGAGTGCATCAAGTTGCGCACGTACGGCGACCGGATATCAAACAGTTCAACCCGACTGCTGACTTTCTCTCGCAGGCGGGACCAATCGAGTTCGAGGAAAGGATGGTTCCGCGAAACCGCCCGAACAACTTCGTCGGAAATGTGAGGTCTCTCGCCGAGGCTGGCCAGATGCAGTTGCTGCACCTTTCCGCGGCGACGGACATTGTGCACCAAGAAGTACGTGTTGCCTTTTCGTCGAACGAAAGCCACAACAGTCTCTCTTTCCGGCCGGGCCCAACAACAGATCGTAGTGTATGATCCATCCACTACGCCGTCAATGGTACGATTGCAAAAGCAGCAAAAAAGTTGCATCGAATCGGTTAATACTCATGACGAACGACACGGAGGACGATCAGCGTGGGAAACAAAGGTCTTGCAGAGCCGATCTGGTCACGATGGTCCGGCATTTGCTGATCGTTACGATCACAATGTTGAATCGATCAACAACGTGGTCTGGAAAGTAGCGAGAAAAATGTCTTGGGAAGGCGTGTACCGGCTCGTGAAGACGATCCCGCGCGGGCGCGTCACAACGTATGGAGAGGTCGCCCGGGCGCTCCGGCTCCGTGGCGGTGCCCGGGCCGTCGGGTACGCCTTGGCGGCTACGCCGCGGGGCCGGGGAATTCCTTGGCATCGCGTGCTTGGTGCCGGCGGAAAGATTCGCGTCCCCGAGCGCTACGCCGCTCTGCAGCTGAAATTGCTTGAGACCGAAGGCGTCCGCACAGACGGCGCCGCGATCGATCTGAAGCGCTATGGTTGGTCACCTGCGAGAAAATCCCAGAAAGGCAAGCCCGCCCGCAAGCGTCCGTTCGCGCGTCCCTCGCCGTTGTGATAGAAGTATTCGTCTTGAACCAAAGGGATGGTTCCGTGGGCAAACCCATCATCCGTGTCGAGGATCTTTACAAGAATTATGGGGCGGTCCAAGCGCTCTCGGGGGTGAGCTTTCAGGTCGAGGAAGGCGAGGTCTTCGGCCTGCTGGGGCCCAATGGCGCGGGAAAGACAACCACGGTCGAAATCCTGGAGGGACTCAGAACTGCTGACCGTGGCACGGCCGAAGTCTGCGGCCTCGATCCGGAAGGCGCGGGCGAGAGCCTGAAAGAGCTGGTTGGCGCCGTTCTCCAATCCACCGCTTTGCCCGCCAAACTGCGCGTCAAGGAGGCCTTGGATCTGTTCGCGAACTTCTACACGCGTCGCGCCGATGTGCAGAGGCTCTTGCGGCGTTTCCAGCTGGAGGAGAAAGCCAACGCCTTCTATAGCGAGCTCTCCGGCGGGCAGAGGCAGAGGCTCGCGCTCGCCATGTCGCTTGTGAATGATCCCAGGGTCGTCTTCCTGGATGAGCCAACCGCCGGGCTCGACCCCCAGGTACGTCGGGAGATCTACGACATTATCGAAGAGTTGCGGCAGGGCAAGAAGACGGTCCTGCTGACCACGCACTACATCGAAGAGGCGGAGCGGTTGTGCGACCGCGTGGCGATCGTCGACCACGGAAGAATCATGGCTTTGGGTACGCCACGCGAGCTCAAGCGAAAATCGGCCGGGACCACGCGTTTGGAGGTTCGCCTGGCCCGACCGGCGGCGAACGGGACGCTCTCGCATCTTGAGGGCGTGTCCGATTGCCGAGAATCGGAAGGCTCCTACGTGCTCTACTCGGCGCGTCCGCCCCAAACGATCGTCGCTTTGGTAAAGCAACTCGAAGCCGAGAATAACGAGCTGCAGAGTCTGGAGATGTTTTCTCCCTCGCTCGAGGATGTATTCATCGAATTGACCGGACGGCGTCTCAGAGACTGAGATGAAAACGCTAAGCCGCACATGGACGTTGACGAAGATCCGTTTGCGCCTGGCCCTGCGAAATCGGGCCTTTTTCTTCTTCAGCCTGGTGATGCCGATGATTTTTCTGTTCGGAGCCGCCCTTTTCCTGAGGCGAGAATCGATGGAATGGATCCCTTACATCCTGGGTGCGGTGCTGACGACAACCGTGATGGGAAGCTTCTGGGGACTGAGCGTGCAGCTGGTCAGCTTCCGCGAGCAAGGCATTCTGCGACGCTTTCGCTTAGCGCCGGTCGGCGCGGGACCCATCCTGGCGTCCAGTATTCTGTCGAATTACTTCATGGCGCTGCCCGTTGTGGTGTTTGAATTCCTGGTGTGCCGCTGGGCCTTTCACATGCGCACCTGGGGAAACCTTTGGGCGGTGCTTCTGCTGGTCACGGTCGGATCTGCAACCTTCTCTGCTCTCGGACTGATCGTGGCGAGTGTAACCAACACGATGCAGGAGACCCAGATGATCAACAACCTGCTGTGGATGGGTTTTCTGTTCCTGACGGGCGCCACCGTGCCCCTGGCGATCTTTCCGATGTGGCTTCAACGCGTCGCACTTTTTATTCCGGGGCAGTATTTGGCCACGGGCCTTGAATCTGCGATGACCAGCATGGCAACCGGCCGGGAGATTCTCGAGGATGTCGCGGCCTTGGCCCTGGGTTGCTTCGTCGCATTCGAGATCTCACGCCATCTGTTCCGCTGGGAACCGGAGGCCAAAGTGACTCGTCGGGCGAAGCTCTGGGCGCTCGCGGCGCTGGTTCCCTTTCTGCTGTTTGGCACCTGGGAAAACGTCGCAGGAACGCGCCTGCATAGGGTTAACCGCAATTTCGAACGGCTCAGCGGAGGCGGGATGCCCGAGCGATTGCCTGGTTCCCGCTAGCCTCTGAACTTGCATATCACTTCTTGCTTGAATCCGGAGCTCGGGGGATTTCATCGAAGCTTACGACATTTGCTAGGAGCCAACCCAGGGGATTGCGGTCGTCGCCGGGAGGAAACGATGAAGGCCATTCGTGTCAACGAATTCGGTGGTCCGGAAGTTTTGAAGCTCGAAGACGTACCCGATTTGAAACCGGGCCCCGGCCAGGTGGTGGTCAAGGTTCGGGCGGTCGGCGTAAACCCTGTCGACACGTACATGCGCTCCGGCGTGTACCCTCGGAAGCCGGCCCTTCCCTACACCCCCGGCACCGACGCCGCCGGAACGGTTGAGTCCGTCGGTAGCGGCGTGAGCAGCTGCCAACGCGGCGATCGCGTCTACACCGCCACCACGCTATCGGGCGCGTACGCGGAACAAGCCTTGTGCGAAGCGGCCTTGGTGTTCCCACTCCCAGCCCATGTCTCCTTCGCCGCGGGCGCCGCCATGCACGTGCCGTACGCCACGGCCTTCCGCGCGCTGTTTCACCGGGCACAGGCCCAGGGCGGTGAAACCGTGCTGATTCATGGTGCCAGCGGAGGCGTCGGTGTTGCTGCCGTTCAGCTCGCTCGGGCAGCGGGTTTGCGCGTCGTGGGCACGGCCGGATCTGATCGTGGCAAGCAACTGGTCGCCGCCGAGGGTGCCCATCAGGTTGTTGACCACAATGCTGCGAACCATTTCGAACAAGCGCTTGCTGCGAGCGGTGGCCGTGGCTATGACATTATCGTGGAAATGCTGGCCAACGTTAACCTGGGCCGTGATCTGGGCATTCTGGCTTCAAAGGGTCGCGTGGTGGTCGTCGGCAATCGAGGGACCGTCGAGATCAATGCGCGCGACATCATGACACGGGACGGCTCGATTCTGGCCATGAGCCTGTGGAACGCCACGCCTCAGGAACTCACGAGCATTCATGCCGCGCTCGTGGCGGGACTCGAGAACAGATCCCTTCGCCCCATCATCGGGCAGGAAATCCCACTGTCCGAAGCGGCGCGAGCACATGTCGCCGTCATGGAATCCGGCGCCTACGGCAAAATTGTCCTGGTCCCCTAGGAATCTAAAAGAGCAGGTTCGCTTGATTGTTTCCGCTATTTTCGGTGCCCTGATCGTTGCCGTCATTTTATGGGAGGCTTTCGAAACGGTCGTTCTGCCTCGGCGCGTGGCACGCCGCTTTCGTCTCACTCGACTGGTCTATCGGAGCACATGGGCCCCTTGGAAAGCGGTCGCAGGAATCTTTCGCAGACCCAAAGCCCGCGAGACCTTCCTGAGTTTCTACGGCCCTCTTTCTCTGCTGATTCTGTTCGCCGTCTGGGCCGCTTGCATCATTACCGGATTCGCGATGCTGTACTACAGCTGCAGGACCCAGGACTCAACCCATCCGACGTTCGAAACCTGCCTTTACCTGAGCGGCACAACCATGTTTACACTCGGCCTGGGGGACGTGATTCCGCACACCTGGCTGGAGCGCTTCTTCGCTGTGGCTGAAAGCGGTCTTGGCTTCGGTTTTCTCGCGCTGATCCTAAGCTATTTGCCTGTGATTTATCAGGCTTTCTCCAGACGCGAGGTGAATATCGTGTTGTTGGACGCTCGCGCCGGATCTCCTCCCACGGCGGCGGAGCTGTTGCGACGGCATGCGGGAACCGGTGGCGCCGAACCCCTTCAGCGGCTGCTTCATGACTGGGAGCGCTCCTCCGCCGACATTCTCGAGAGTCACGTCTCCTATCCCGCGGTCAGCTATTTCCGTTCGCAGCATACGAATGAGTCATGGCTGGCCGCGCTGACCGCCATTCTGGATGTTTGCAGCCTGCTGCTGTCTTGCGTGGAGAGCGTGTCGTTACGACAGCCTCGGCTGACTTTCGCGATGTGCCGCCACACCGTCGTCGATCTGGCCCAGCTGTTTGGCGAAGCACCACGGGCTCATCCCACCGATCGCCTGCCGTCGCCGGAGTTTGAGCGCCTGGCGGCCACATTGACCGAAGCCGGCTTTGTCATGCGAATGGATCAGGCCTCCCGCGACAAACTCGGCCAACTGCGAGCTATGTACGAGCCGTATTTAGAGGCTCTCTCTGGTTATCTCCACATGGAGCTTCCACCGTGGATTCTCGCGACTGAAATCACGGACAATTGGCGCACCAGTGCCTGGGGCCGCATCTCGGGGCTAACGCTCGCCGCTCGCACGGGACCGGACGACCACGCCGACTAACGACCCCCGTTCAGCCAAATTGGCTGCTCGCAACGAACGATTCGCCCGTGCGTCGGTCCGGAACGCCAAAAGCCATGTGCTATAATTTTCGATGACATGGCTCGATGAGCTCTGGAGACCTTGATGAGCCTCCCGAAGACGGAAAAAATCTGGTGTAACGGCAAGTTCATTCCCTGGGACGATGCAAAAATCCATGTGCTGTCGCACGTCGTAAGCTATGGATCGGCGGTTTTCGAGGGCCTGCGCTGCTATGAAACCCAGCGTGGCCCCGCCATTTTCCGTCTTCGCGAGCACATGCAGCGGCTGCTAAATTCGGCGCACATATACCGAATGGGCATCTCCTTCACCCTTGACGCCTTGTGCCAGGCTGCCCTTGACCTGGTGCGCGAAAATAGGATCGGCGCCTGTTACATCCGGCCGATCGTGCTGCGCGGCTATGGCGATGCGGGAGTGGACCCCCAGAATTGCCCGGT
>Ga0187783_10001778_pt1 | contig 15954 bp, 19 predicted proteins | sample 1015_SJ02_MP02_2_FD_132471 | JGI IMG/M metagenome (GOLD analysis project Ga0187783, IMG submission 132471) | Tropical peat soil microbial communities from peatlands in Department of Meta, Colombia - 1015_SJ02_MP02_20_MG | ecosystem: Environmental > Terrestrial > Soil > Wetlands > Peat | place... | reverse complement strand
GGAGTGATCGTTGACCGTTTCGCCTCAGGCCAGGCCAGGTAGCGCGCGGCTACCTCGGCCGGCGCGCCGACTGCAGCTGCTCGGCGCCGCCCGCGACGTGTTCGTCGCGCAGGGCTACCACGCAGCCGCCATGGACGAGATCGCCGAGCGCGCCGGGGTCAGCAAGCCGGTGCTGTACCAGCACTTCCCTGGCAAGCTCGAGCTTTACCTCGCGCTGCTCGACGAGAGCGCGGACGAGCTCATCCGGATCATGAGGGAGGCGCTGTCGTCCACGACCGAGAACCGGCAGCGGGTGCCGGCCGCGGTCAAGGTCTTCTACGACTTCGTCGCCGGAACCGGCGAGGCGTTCCGGCTGGTCTTTGAGTCGGATCTGAGTAACGAGCCAGCCGTCCGCGGCCGCCTGGACACGATGATGAACGGCTGCGCCGACATGGTCAGCCAGTTCATCCGCGAGGACGCCGGCGTGAGCGACTCCGACGCCCACCTCCTCGGCATGGCCCTGGTCGGGATGGCGCAGGTCAGTGCCCGGTACTGGCTGCGAACCGGCAGGGAGCTCCCGAAGGACGCGGCGGAGCAGCTGATCGCGAGGCTGGCCTGGCGCGGCATCAGCGACTGGCCGTTGACGGCCGAGCCCGGCAGCTCGTGAGGAGAGCCGTGGAAGTCAAGATCGGGATTCCGTCTGTGCCGCGCGAGCTGCTCGTCGAGACCGCGTCCTCGCCGGAGGAGGTGGAGAGCGCGCTGACGGCCGCGGTGGCCGCCCAGGCCGGCGTTTTCGTGCTCTCGAGCGTCCGGGGCGGCAAGGTCCTGGTGCCCGCCGACAAGATCGCCTATGTCGAGCTCGGCGGCACCGAGCCGCGTCGCGTGGGCTTCAATGCCGGGTAGGGCTACGAGCTAGCCAGGCCGAGAGCCGCCATCCGCGCCGCGTGCTCGTCCGTCAGCCGGGCGAACATCCGGCCGATGTTGCCGAGCTGGGCCGCGTCGCCGCCCACCAGCAGCCGAGCGAGCGGCTCCCGCTCCGCGGCGACCCGCTGCGCCTGCCCAAGCGCCTCCCCGACCAGCCGGCGCGCCCACAGCGCCAGCCGCCCGGCCACCCGCGGGTCGGCCTCGATGGCCGCACGGACCCGGGCGATGACGAACTCCGCGTGGCCGGTGTCGGCCAGCACGGTGAGGACCAGATCCCTGGTGCTCGGCTCGAGCACCTGCGCCGCCGCGCGATAGAAGTCGGCTGCGATCCCGTCACCGACGTAGGCCTTTACGAGTCCCTCCAGCCAGTCCGACGGCGCCGTCCTGGCGTGGAACGCGTCGACCGGCGCCACGAACGGCTGCATCGCCGCCTCCGGGTCAGCGCCAGAGTCCTCGAGGCGCGCCCGCAGCAGCTGGTAGTGGCCGAACTCGGCCACGGCCATCTCGGCCAGCGCCGTCTTGTCGGACAGCGCAAGAGCCAGCGACGCGTCGTCAGCGAGCCGGAAGAACGCGGTCAGAGACGCGTAGGCCAGCAGGCCCAGCAGGTCGAGCACGCCGTCCGGCTCGGCCGCTGCATCGTTCGAGCCGCTGCTCACACGGGCAGCGTAACAACAACGCTGCCCGGCCAGACGGGGCTGAAGGCGGTTGCGCGCCGGCCCGGCGCCACAGCGCACGAGCCCGCGGTTGCTAAGCTGTGGGCGATCCGCGGCTGGAATGCGGAAGCCCCCGGGCGTTGTTAGTAACACTGTCAGGCGTGTCGGCTGTCGAGCGCGACGTACGCAGGCTAGGTGCGCACGCTATGCCCGATAACGATTCGCCGCTCCTTTCCCCGCGCACACGCGGCGTACCGCACGCGCAGGCGATGCAGCCCGCGGGGGAAGTCATGTGCCGCCGACGGCACTGGCTGCGGTCACGGCCAGCGGACGTCGGCCCCTACTGGAGGCGTGACCCTGAGCACCTATACACCGAGCGCGGGCGCCGGTCCGGCGGCTGAGTTGCCGACCACCGGCCCCGACGACCCGCAGCTCATCAGCACGGCCAAGACGTTTCGGGACTTCGGCATCGCCGAGCCCATCTGCGCTGCCCTGGAGGCTCAGGGCATCACCACCACGTTTCCCATCCAGGCGCTCACCCTGCCGGTGGCACTCGACGGCCACGACCTGATCGGCCAGGCCAGGACGGGCACCGGCAAGACGTTCGCGTTCGGTGTCCCGATTCTGGAGCAGCTGCGCGGCGGGGCCAGCGAGCCCAACGCCCCGCGGGCGCTGGTCGTGGTGCCGACCAGGGAGCTCGCCATCCAGGTCGCCGACGATCTGCGCGTGGCGGGCGCCCGGATCGGCACCAGCGTGGTGACGCTGTACGGCGGCCGCGCGTACGAGCCGCAGATCGAGGCGCTCGCCGGCGTGGACGTGGTGGTCGGCACGCCCGGCCGCCTTCTCGACCTGGCCAGGCAGCATCACCTGCGGCTCGGATCGGTCCGCCACCTGGTGCTGGACGAGGCGGACAAGATGCTTGACCTCGGCTTCCTGCCCGATGTCGAAAGAATCCTGCAGCTGACCCCGCCGGCCAGGCAGACCATGCTGTTCTCGGCCACCATGCCGGGTGAGGTCGTGACGCTGGCGCGCCGGCACCTGAGCCGCCCCATGCACATCAGGGCCGAGCAGCATGACGAGCCGGCGCACGTGCCGACCACCGACCAGCACGTGTTCCGCGCCCATCAGCTTGACAAGATCGAGGTACTTGCCCGCGTCCTGCAGGCCGAGGGCCGCGGCCTGACCATCGTGTTCAGCCGGACCAAGCGGTCCGCTGACCAGGTCGCGAGCGCGCTCACGCTGCGGGGCTTCGCCGCCGCGGCCGTGCACGGGGACCTCGGCCAGAGCCAGCGCGAGCGGGCCATGCGCGCCTTCCGGTCGGGCAAGGTCGATGTGCTCGTCGCGACCGACGTCGCGGCTCGCGGCCTCGACGTCGATGACGTCACGCACGTGATCAACTATGAGTGCCCGGAGGACGAGAAGGCCTACCTGCACCGCATCGGCCGCACCGGCCGGGCTGGGCGGGACGGCGTTGCCGTCACGTTCGTGGACTGGAGCGACCTGCCGCGCTGGAAAGCGATCAACGAAGCCCTGCACCTGGGCTTCGCCGAGCCGGTGGAGACGTACTCGACGTCTGAGCACCTCTACCTCGCGCTGAACATCCGGCCCGGCGCGACCGGCGTGCTGCCTCGCGGCCAGCGCGACCGGCTCGGTCTTGAGGCCGAGACCCTCGAGGACATCGGCGAGACCGGCAAGACGCGCTCAAAGGCACCGGGACGGCGGTCCGCCGCCGCGGGCGGAGACCGGAGGGCGCCAGGAACTGGCCAGCGGGATGCCGACAGCCGCGGTCAGCGGACCAGGCGCCGGACCAGGGCCGGCCAGGCCGTCGGTGACGCCGCGGCTGACACGGCCGCGACCGGCACCGCGCCCGACGCCGTGGGCGCGGGCAGCGTCGCCGGGGATGCCGCTACGACCCCGATAGCCAGGCGGCGCCCGCGGCGCCGGCGCGGGCCGAGGTCGGGTCGCGGATCCGGCCAGGCTCCGACCGGCCGGCTGGCCGACTAGCGTTGCTCAGCCCTGGTCGTCGCTCGGGCGGACCGACGCACCGGAAGAATCTCAGCGAACGCTCTGTTATTGGGCTGTTATCTTCCAGTCAGTTGTCGGTAGGCTGCCACCCCGTGAGCACTCTCAGGTCGTTGCAGTTGCCCGAGCGCGTCCGGTCAGGATGGCTGATTACTGCTCGTGGAAAGTTCGCGATGCTGGAGGCTCAGCCGACCCGGGGCGTAGCGCATCGCAGCCCCGCGCTGCTCGTCCACGGCTACACCGGCAGCAAGGAAAACTTCCTGCCAGTCCTGGAGCCGCTCGCGGCGGACGGCCGCACGGTGGTAGCGGTCGACCTGCGCGGCCAGTACCAGAGCCCGCACGCGCCGGATCGCGACGGCTACTCCGCGGCGGCGCTCGCCGCCGACGTGCTGGCCATGGCCGCGGCCGTCGCTGGTGACGGCGCGGGCGTGCACCTGGTGGGCCACTCCATGGGCGGTCTCATCGCGCGCGAGGCCGCGCTGCGGCGGCCGGAAGCGCCGTTGTCGCTCACGCTCCTTGGCTCCGGCCCTGGCCGCATCTCGGGCGAGCGTGCCGCGCTGCTCAGGGATACGGTGAACCGGCTGGACCCGGGCGGCGCCGGACCGGACGACCCAGCGCGGCTGTCCGAGCTGGTCCGGCGTGCCTGGCACGAACGGCATGAGCCGCAGGCCCGGGCCGACGGTGCCGACGAGCACATCGTCGCCTTCTTGCGCGAGCGCACCCTGCGAACCTGCCCGGTCAGCCTCATCGTGCTGGCCAGGTATCTGCTGGACTGCCCGGACCGAACCGCCGAGCTGGCCGAGGTGGTCGCGGCGGGGCTGCCGACGGCAGTGGTGTACGGCGAGAACGACGACGCGTGGCCGCCGGCCGAGCAGGACCGCATGGCCCGTCAGCTGGGTGCCGAGCGCACGTGCATCCCCGGCGCGGCCCACTCCCCTGCTATCGAGGCTCCGGTTACGACGGCCGCTGCGCTGACGCAATTCTGGAACGCGGCGGAGGGCAGGCGGCCGACCGTCCACACCTGCGGTCGCAGTCTCCGCGCCGCCGACGGCCAAACCGCGCGGGCTAGCTAGCCCTGAGGGCGGGGCGGGTCGGCCTCGCCGGTGCCAGGAAGTCCGTCCCAGGGACGCCGGCGCGGCGACGCACCGCTGCCCTCCGGGCACAGCGCGCGGTAGTCGCACCAGGCACACCCGGGGCCAGGCATCGGCGGGAAGGCGTCGTCGGCTGGTGCTCCGCCCGTCGCTACGGCGTGATAGCGCTCGTCGGCATCGGCGCACTCGGCCGCGATCTGCTCGGCCCGGCGCAGCTGCCGGTCGAGCGACTCCGGCGTATGCTGCCACGCCGCCACGCTCCCGCTCGGCACGTGGTGCAGCTCCACCTGCTGGCACGGCCGCCGGAGTACGCGCCCGGCCGCGAGCGCGTAGAGGGCGAGCGCAAGCGAGGACCGGGCGTCGTCGACCGTCGGCGCGTGCCGACCCGTCTTGTAGTCGACGACGACCAGATCGCCTGGCGGGCGTCCGGTCTCGCCAGGGTCGGCCGCCGGCCGCCGGTCGTCGAGCCGGTCGATCCGTCCGGACACCGCGATGAGGTCGGTGCGCGTGCCGACCGTGCGCTCGACACCGGCGGGCTCGACAGCCGGGTCGAGCACCGCGACGTAGTCCTCGACCTGCTGACGGCAGCGCTGGCGGTGGGCGAGCGACTGGCCAGGGTCGGCGAATCCGTCCGACAGCCAGCCCTGCTGGAGTAGCTCACCCGCGGCCGCCACGGTCCGGTCTCGCCGCGGCAGCCGCCACCAGCCCGCCAGCGCGTTGTGCACGCTGGCGCCCAGGCTGTTGTGCGCCCAGGGCGGACCCTTGGCCGGGGCCGGCCGGTCCAGGTACGTCATCCGGTACCGCCGCGGGCAGTCCAGCCACGCGCTGAGCCTGGTCGGAGTGCAGGCATAGAGCCGCCGCGGCATGCCGGCCAGGCTGAGCTGTTCCACCCGCCCATGGTTACGCCGGCCTCTGACAGTCGCCAGCGGCCGCGCCGACCGACTACGGCTCGTCCGTGCCGGGCGGCTGAGCCGGGCCGGCGGAGTACCAGGAGCTGAAGCTCTTGTCCGCGGTCTCGACCGTCAGCTCCGCGCCGTGACCGGGCAGCAGCCTGGTCTCCAGCGGCAGTGTCAGCACGTGCGCGCCGATCGCGTCGAGCTGCCGGCCCCAGTCGGGGAAGCCGTCGGCTCTGGCAACCGGGCCGCGCTCGGTCACGACGTCGCCGGTGAAGGCGACGTCCAGCGCCTCGCAGTACAGCAGGACCGAGCCACGGCTGTGGCCGGGCGCGTGCACGACGTCGAGCGAGACCCCGGCCACGTCGAACCTGCCGCCTTCCTCCATGGCGATGCCGGGGTCCGCCGGGTGCACCTCGCGCCACGCCGAGCGGTCCAGTGGATGGAGCGCGATCGGCGCCCCGTCCCGCTCAGCCACCTCCGGCGCTCCGGCGATGTGGCCCGCGTGACCGTGCGTGCAGATCACCGCCAGGACCTCGCGCTCGCCGACCGCGGCGAGCACGTCCCCGGCCGCGCCGGGATCGATGACGATGACCTCCTCATCGTCGCCCACGATCCACGCGTTGGCCGGGCCGCCAGCGACGAGCTTGATCCGGGCATCCACTGGACTGGTCATCGCTGCTGCCTTCCCTCGGTCCAGGTGACCGGCCGGGCTCCGGTTGCGTGGCTGATCAGCGCCTCGTAGCTGCCCTCAGGCGCGATCTCGCTGCCGAGCCGGAACCCAGTCAGAGCTCCATGGTCGTCACTGCCGCCCGAAGGTATCAGCCGGAGTACGTGCGCGAGCTCGCCGAGCCGACGTCGTTCCCGCTCATCGTGCTGGGGGTGGTTGACCTCGATGCCGGTCAGCCCGGCCCGGCGGAGGTCACCAATCACCTCGTCCGGCAGCTGCCAGCCGCGCCCGGTGCCGCGCGGGTGCGCCAGCACGGTCACTCCGCCTGCCGCGCGGACCAGTCGGATGGCCCGGGCCGGATCGAGAGCGTACCTGGATACATACGCGGGCCCGCCCGGACCGAGCCAATCCGGCGTGAACGCCTCGGCCACGCTGGCCACCACGCCGGCATCGATCATCGCCCTGGCGATGTGCGGTCGGCCCACCACCCCGCCGCCGGCGATCTCGCTCACCTCTTCCCAGGTCACGGGTACGCCCAAGGCGGCAAGCTTGTCGACCATCGCCCTCGCGCGGAACAGCCTGCTCTCCCGGATCTCCGCGAGCTCGCCGGCCAGCGCGTCGTTATCCGGGTCGAACAGGTAGGCGAGCAGGTGCACGCTGTGGCCCTCGAGCCGGCACGATAGCTCCGCGCCGGGTAGCAGCGTCAGCCCGGGCGGCAGCGCGCTCGCGGCTTCGCGGTGCCCGGCCACGGTGTCGTGATCGGTGAGCGCCACGACGTCGAGGCCGACCTCGGCGCCACGGCGAATCACGGCAGCGGGCGGCTCGGTGCCGTCAGAAACGCTGCTATGGCTGTGCAGATCGGCGCGCAGCACGTGCCGAGACTAGCCCGGAAGCAACGGCGACCGGGCTCCGAACGGCAGGTCCAGGTCCTGGCCCGGATCACGCAGGTCGCGGAGTTCCAGCGGCTCGACCATGAGCAGGCCCGCGGTCTGCGGCCAGAGCACCACCCACAGCCAGTTCCCGCTCACCTCGCCGGCGAAAGCCGCGCGGTCGCCGGTCTCGACGTTCCACAGCGGGAACTCGTGATTGGCGTACTCGATCACCGCAGCGGCCGGCCCGGTCGCGAACTGTGCGCCCGGGTCTGGCCCGTCGAGCCCGGCGAACCTGGCGCCCAGGCCGACACCCGGCTCCTCGGAGACCAGCAGCATCTCGGCCGGCCCGCCGACCGGGTTCGGCCCCGACAGCGCGACGGTGCAGCCGCGGGTTCCGGTGCGCTCGTCGCCGGCCGCCGCGAAGCCGGTGACGATCCAGCCCTGCGGCAGCGGCCAGGGCACCCAGACAGGCACCCTCGCGCCCTGGAGCACGGCCTCGAGCCCCTCCCGCGACGGGCTCAGCGCCGATCGCAGCGGAAGCACCTCGCCATGCTGATCGCAGTGATAGGCGCTCGACCATACACTCGGTTCGCGCACCGCGAAGTTGCAGCGCGGACAACTGAGTGCAGGTCTCATCTCACTTAGCGTTATCCCCTGGCCTCGCTGCGTCAAATACCTACTCGCAGGTAATGGCCGCTCGTCGGTGGGCTGGTCCGGGCTTGCGCGATTCTGTCCGGTTCGCCGCCCGGCGAGTTGCTCGATACTCGGCGAGCTGCCGGATACTGAGGCCGTGACGCCGGACGCTGGCCGGGATTCAGCCGGGCGGGCCGCCGCCCGCATCCCGTGCGTCGGCGCCGTGATCAGGGATGAGGCCGGGCGGCTGCTCATGGTCATGCGTGGCCATGATCCGGGGCGCGGGCTGTGGTCGATCCCTGGCGGCCGGATAGAGCCGGGCGAGACCGCCGAGGAAGCCGTGGTCCGTGAGGTCAGAGAAGAGACGGGGCTGGCGGTGACGTGCGGGCCGCTGCTCGGCACCGCCGAGCTGCCTGGCCTGGCGGGCGCCGTCGTGGACATCCGCGACTATCGCGCCTACCTGATCCCGGGCGCCGCGATGACGCTGGCGGCAGCCGACGACGCAGCCGACGCACGCTGGGTGAGCGACGCCGAGGCTGCAGCCATGGATGCGCGCGGCGAGGTGACCCGCGGCCTGCTGGCAACGCTGCGTTCCTGGGCGGGCTGATCAGGACAGCCCGGTGGCCGCCATGATGGTGGCGCGGGCGGCAATGGCTGAGCCACGCGCACCGGCCATGTCGAGGTCGGGCACCAGACCGATCGACGATGCCTGAGCCTGCTCGTCCCGCAGCACGGTGTGCGCGCGCACTCTTTCCAGGAACCAGTCGCGGAAGTGCGGAGCGGCTTCGACGACGCCGCCGCCGAGCAGGTACGCATCCGGGTCGGTGAAGTTGGCCGCGATCGTCAGCAGCCGTCCGATGGCGATGGCCTGCTGTTCGAAGACCTTCAGCGCCAGCGGATCGCCGGCCTCACCGTAGCCGCGGACCAGCTTGGCGGCCACGTGCGGCGGCTGCGCCGCGAGTTCGTGGCCGGGAAACTGGGTCAGCCAGTAGGGCAACAGGTTCTTCTCGATGCCCGTCAGCGACGCGACGCTCTCCGCATCACCGGTCAGGCCGCAGTTGCAGGCGGGCACCGGCTGACCGGGACCGAGCATGTCGTCCATCGGCACCCAGATGTGGCCGAGTTCTCCGGCCATCCCCGCCGCGCCCCGGATCACCTGCCCGGCCTCGACGACGCCGCCGCCGAGACCGGTGCCCACGATCACCGACACCGACGAGCGCTGCCGGGCTGACTCCGCGAAGTGCGCATGGTGGGCATACAGCGCCGCGGCGTTGGCATCATTGTTGAAGACGACGGGCAGCCCGACGCGGAGCTCGAGCGCATGGCGGACGTCGAAGCCGCGCCACTGTGGGTTGCCGAAGTTCGTGGACCCGCGCGACGAGAGCACGCCATCGGCGCTGGCGGGCCCCGGTGTGTCCAGGCCGACGGCGCGGACCTCGCTGCGCGAGACGCCGACCAGATCGAGCGCGTCGTCGAGGGCGCGGGCCATCGCTTCGAGCGCCTTGTCCGGTCCCGCCCCGACCAAGCTGGGGCTCTCGGCCATCTCTCCGACCAGGAACCTGCCGACCGAGTCCAGCAACGTCGCGTTGATAGTCGTCGCGCCGATGTCGAGCCCGGCCACGACCCATCGGCCCCTGTCCACCCCGGCGTCTCCTGCCTCCGCGACCAACCCGGCTCAACCCTAACGGGGCGCCGGCAGGCCGGCCTCCCTGTCAGTCCCTAGCCGGGCGGTTCGAACCGGCGTGTCCTGCCCAGCCCGGCGGCACGGCCCTTCGCGGCGGTGACGAGGGCGAGCTTGCGCGACGCCTCGTCGATCATTTCCCCGTCGAGGAGGGCGGCGCCACGCCGCTGCACCGCCGTGTAGTGGTCGTAGGCCTCGATGATCAGCTCGGCCCGGTCGTATTCGTCCTGTGTCGGCGAGAACGCGGCGCTGACCGTCTCGATCTGGCCGGGGTGCAGCACCCACTTGCCGTCGAAACCGAGCGCCGCCGCGCTAGCGGCGCTCGCGGCCAGCCCGTCGACATCCGCGATGGCCGCGAACGGGCCGTCGATCGCCTGCAGCCCGTTGGCCCGAGCCGCGGTCAGGATGCGCAGGTGCGCGTAGTGAAACGCGTCCCCCCGGTACGCGGCGGGCGGCGCGCCCACGGTCAGCGACCGCATGCCCAGGCTCGCCATGAAGTCGGCCGGACCGAAGATCAGCGCCGCCAGCCGGGGCGACGCCGCCGCGATCGCATCCACGCTCGCCAGGCCGGCCGCGTCCTCGATCTGCGCCTCGATCGCGATGCCGCCCGGCGGCAGGCCGGTGGCCTGCTCAAGCTGGCCGAGCAGCAGATCCAGCCAGCTCACGTCCAGCGGCCCGGTCACCTTCGGGAGCACGATCGAGTCGAGCCATCGTCCGGCCCGCTCGACCACGTCGATGACGTCCCGGTAGGCCCAGCCAGTTCGCACGTCGTTGACCCGGACCGCCCTGATCGTGGTGCCCCACTCGCCGTCGCGCAGCGCGGCGGCGATCAGGCCACGGCTCGCGTCCTTCTCCGCGGCCGCCACGGCGTCCTCGAGGTCGAGCAACACCTCGTCGACGGCCAGTCCGCGCGCCTTGGCGACGAATCGCGGGTTGCTGCCGGGCACGGCCAGCGTTGCCCGCCTCGGCCGGTCTGCGCGTGCCGCCACGCCGCCCGAGCATACGCGTCCGGGAAATCGCACGCAGCGCTCGGCCGTAGCATGGAGCCATGGCCATGGACTCACCGCCGGCAGCTACCAGCGCCGCACAGCCGACGCCCGAGCAGGTGGCAGGCGCGCTCGCGGCGGTCAACGACCCGGAGATCCATCGCCCCATCACCGAGCTGGGCATGGTCAAGAACATCGAGGTCACGCCCGGCGGGGGGGTCGTCGTCGGGGTCTGGCTGACGGTGTCCGGCTGTCCGCTGCGCGACACCATCACCAGGGACGTGACCGCCGCGGTAGGCAAGCTGCCAGGGGTGACCGCGGTCCGGGTCGAACTCGACGTCATGAGCGACGAGCAGCGGCGTGAGCTGCAGACCACGCTGCGCGGCGGCAAGCCGGAGCGCGAGATCCCGTTCGCGTCGCCCGGCTCGCTCACGAAGGTGTACGCCGTGGCCAGCGGTAAGGGCGGGGTAGGTAAGTCTTCAGTGACCGTCAACCTGGCGGTGGCGCTCGCCGCGCTCGGGCAGAAGGTCGGGCTGCTGGACGCCGACATCTACGGGCACTCGGTGCCGCGGATGCTCGGCGTGACAGAGCGGCCCACCCAGGTCGAGCAGATGATCATGCCACCGAGCGCGCACGGGGTCAGGGCCATCTCCAGCGGCATGCTGAAGCGCGGGAACGAGCCGCTGCCCATGCGCGGGCCGATCCTGCATCGCCTGCTGCAGCAGTTCCTGGCCGACGTGTACTGGGGCGACCTCGACGTCCTGCTGCTCGACCTGCCGCCGGGCACCGGCGACGTGGCGATCTCCACGGCGCACCTGGTGCCGGGGAGCGAGTTGATCGTGGTGACGACTCCGCAGGTGGCTTCCGCCGAGGTGGCCGAGCGGGCCGGCACGCTGGCGGCGCAGCTGCACCAGCGCGTCGTGGGCGTGATCGAGAACATGTCCTACCTGCCCTGCCCGCACTGCGGCGGGCGGGTTGACGTGTTCGGCTCTGGCGGTGGCACGGCCGTCGCGCGGACGCTGACCAGGCTGACCGGCGCGCCGGTCCCGGTCCTCGGGCAGGTGCCGATCGACACCAGGCTGCGCGAGGCCGGGGACGCCGGGCTGCCGCTCGTGCTGTCCGACCCTGACTCCCCGGCCGCGCAGCAGCTCCGCTCGATCGCCGACGAGTTGTCCGGCCGCAGCCGCAGCCTGGCCGGACGCCAGCTCGGGCTGACCCCGGTCTAGCCCGCTCTCGCCGGGTCGCGCTCAGGTGGCGTCGGTGTCGAACGGCGGGCGCTCGCCTGGCGCCAGGCTGACGCCGGGTAGCGCGGACGCCGACCGGTTGCCCGTGCCGTTGCCGCCCCGGATCGCCCCGGTCGCCGCGTTCCGGACGTCGCTGAACGCGTTGACCAGCACGCCGTCGCCGGTGAGCTCGTCGACAAGGTGCTTGCGCACGAAGGTCTTGGGATTGAGATCGGTGATGTCGAACTGGCTGAGTTCGGGCGGGAGGTTGTCCTGCAGCTCCGACTTGGCCCCGTCGAGCATCTTGCGCACCTCGCGTAGCGCACGCCCTGCCTGAGCAGCGATCGTCGGCAGCCGCTCAGGCCCGAAGATGATGAGCGCGAGCACCCCAAGCACCAGCAGGTTGGTGAAGTTCAGGTCTAGCAGCACGGGCAGGCTCCGCGAGGTCGATCGGACAGGCCGCAGTCCGCTCCCTCAGCCTAGCCGGTGACTGCCGATGAGCAGAATCCCTACGACCGGGCCGAGGCCAGCCGCACCCAGGTTTGCATGGTGGCACCGCGCCGAACGAAGGTGACCTCGACCCGTGACCCAGGCGGCTGCGACCTGACGGCGTCGATCAGCGAGGACGCGTTGGCCACGGGCAGGCCACCCAGCCGGATGATGACGTCGCCCGGCCGCAGCCCGGCCCTGGCAGCCGGTCCATCCCTGGTAACCGCCGCCTGGCCGCTCTGGCCGATCGTCGCGATCTGCGCACCGGTGCCGGAATAGTTGCCGTTCAGGTCCGCGCCGATGACCGCGTGCGTGGCGTATCCGGTGCGGATCAGCTGCGCGATGACGCGGCGTGCCTGGTTCACCGGGATCGCAAAGCCCAGCCCGATGCTGCCGCCCTGCGCGCCGGTGAGCGGGTCGCCGCCCAGCGTGTCGAGCGCCGCGTCGACGCCGATCACCTGACCGCGGGTGTTCACGAGCGGGCCGCCAGAGCTGCCGGGGTTGATCGAGGCGTCGGTCTGGATCGCGTCGAAGTACGCCTCTGGCGGGCCGCCGCTGAGCGACCCTGGCTGGACCGGGCGGTCCAGGGCGGAGACGATGCCGCTCGTGACGGTGCCGGCGAGGCCGAGCGGCGAGCCGATCGCGAGCACCGGATCGCCGACCGCCACGCTCGCCGAGTTGCCGAGCGGCAGCGCAGGCAGCCCGGATAGCCCGGGCGCCTGGATCACGGCGAGGTCAGAGAAGGGATCACGCCCGACGACCTGGCCGGGGACCGAGTCGCCGTTGCTGAGGACGATCTGCAGCGAGGCCTGCTGGTCCTCGCCGTCGAGCGTCACGACGTGGTTGTTGGTGACGATGTAGCCGCCGCTGATGATGAAGCCGGAACCGGTGCCCTCGCCGCCGTCCACCTTGATCATGACGACGCCAGGGGTGTCGCGCGCGGCGACCGCGGCGACCGAGTTGTCCCCCGCGCTGGCCGGGGCGGGCGGCAGCGGGCCGAGGCGGTAGCTCTGGTCGAGCGGCCCCGCCGCGATGCGGGTCGCCACGTAGCCACCGACGACGCCGCCCAGGATGGTGCACACGAGCGCCAGCCCGCTGACCGCGACGGCCAGCCGCCAGCGAGCCGGCAGCCGCCGGCGCGGCGGGATCTCCACGCTCAGCGAGTCAGCGGTAAACCCTGGGCCTGCCACTACCTGCCTCCCCCGGACGCCGCACCGGCCGGGGCGCTACCCCGGACCGCTCCGGATCGTGCCCGCGGCCGGGCCAGGCTACGCAGCGGCGGTGTTACGCCCCGGTACGGGAGGTATGCGCGTCATCGACTACCGGCTGCGGCTGAAGGTTCGCGGGCCGCAGGACCCGCGGCGCGGTACCGGGATTGTCGGCCGGGCCGTGGCCGAACACCAGGACGTCGACCGACGGAGTCACCGGTGGCGTGGGTGCCTGAGGCTGGGGCTCGCCGCCGGCGATGAAGGCGGCCGTGCCGAGGCCAGCGAGGAACACGGCGACGGAGCCGGCCAGGAAGTAGCGCCCGGCCCGCTGTTGCGCGCTGGCCTGGCCGCCGCCCTGGCCGGCCGGCCGGTCCGGCCACGGCGGAGCCTGCGGCGCATCGTCGGCCGCGTCGGAGTCCGCGAGGCTCGCCAGCGCGCTCAGCTGGATGAGCCGCCCGGTCAGGCCGGCGCCGGCCGCCGCGTCGCCGAGGGCGCCCATCCGCCGCTTCAGGGTGCGCAGCGCAGCGGCCTCGTCGCGGCACGAGCCGCACTTTGTCATGTGCAGCAGCACGCGCTCGCGCTCGCCGGCCTCCAGTTCCCCGTCGATCAGCGCGGACAGCCGCTGGCCGAGATGGGTCACGGCTGGCCTCCTTGCGGCACCGGCAGGTCCATGTGCAGTCGTGGCTGCGGAACCGCCGCGCCCAGGCGGCGCGGCCGGCGATGCTCGAGCGCCTGCCGGAGCTGGGCCCGGCCACGATGAATCCGGCTGCGAACCGTGCCGAGCTTCACCCCGAGCGTCTCAGCGATCTCCTCATACGACAGGCCCTCGATGTCGCAGAGGATGACCGCCGCGCGGTACTCGGGCGCGAGCGCCATGAGGGCCGCGTGGATATCGCCGTCCAGATGCCGGTCGTCGAACGCCTGCGCCGGCGTGGGCTCGGAGCCGCCCAGGCGCGCCTCGGTCTCGTCTGCCAGGCCCTCAAACCGGATCCGCTGCCGCCGGCGCGCCATATCGAGGAACAGGTTGGTCGTAATCCGGTGCAGCCAGCCCTCGAAGGTGCCAGGAATGTAGGTGTCGAGCGAGCGAAACACGCGGACGAACACTTCCTGAGTCAGGTCCTCGGCGTCATGGCTGTTGCCGGTGAGCCGGTACGCGAGCCGGTAGACCCGGGCAGAGTGCTCGCGGACGACGGCCTCCCAGCTCGGCGGGGCCCACTCGGTCGTCTCGATGGTCGCCGCCAGTCCTGCCTCGTCCACTGCATCTCCTGTGAGCACTGCGTCCCCCTGTAACGCTCGTGACCTCACCGCCCCGACCATCGGAAACCTCCCGCACTCCGGCATTGTTCCGGGCAACCGATCCGCCGGGGACGCATACCATGCCCCGCACACCACTATGTCATGCTTCGCGGCGCTGTGGTTACTCGAGGCCGGCCGCCCGCGACACGAGACCGAGCGCAACTATCTGTGGCAACGCACGAGGCTGTCCGGCCAGTTCCCGGCCGTGACTCGCTCGGATCGATGACGCGCGACTCGCCCGCTGAGCGTTTCCGCTGGTCCGCACCAGACGAGACAGGTAGGATCCTCGGCCGTGAGGAGGCGCGTGGCCGTCAGCGTGACCGCGACGTCCGACATATGCCTGTGACCTGGACAGACACCACCTCGGAAGACTTCCTGCCCGAAGACGACGCGCTCGCCAGCGCACGGCGCAACGCGGCCGAGGTAGGCGGCGCGGCACCGGTCAGCCCGCTGACCGGTGCCACTCTGCGCTTCACCGCCGCCGCTATTGCTGCGCGCGCCGTGGTCGAGATCGGCACCGGCTGCGGAGCCTCCGGCATCTGGCTGCTCCGGGGCATGCGACCCGGCGCCGTGCTGACCAGCGTGGACGTCGAACCCGAGCATCAGCGACTGGCGCGCGCCGCGTACCTCGCGGCCGGCTTCCCCGCCAGCCGGTACCGGCTGATCGGCGGCCTGGCGCTCGACGTGTTGCCCCGGCTCGCCGATGGCGCCTATGACCTGGTCTTCTGCGATGCCGACAGGCAGGAGAACGGCGATTACCTGGCGGCAGCGCTGCGGCTGTTGCGGCCGGGCGGGATCGTGATCTTCAACGGGGTGCTGCCCGGCAGTTCGCCGGGCGAGCGGGCGCCGACCGAGGCAGAGATGACGGCGGCGGCCGACGTGCGCGAGCAGGTGCGCGCCGATGAGCGCCTCGTGCCACTGCTCCTGCCGGTCGGCAACGGGCTGCTGGCCGCGGCCAAGCAGGTCGGCTAGGCGACGGACTTCAGGGCATCACCAAGGGACCGCGCCTCGTCCGGGGTCAGCTCGACCACCAGCCGCCCACCGCCCTCAAGCGGCACCCGCATCACGATGCCACGGCCCTCCTTGGTGACCTCCAGCGGACCGTCACCCGTCCGCGGCTTCATCGCCGCCATGCTTGCTCCCCTTCCCTACCCTAGGGCTACACCCAACCGCGGCCGTCAAGGCGGAGCCCAGCGGCGCGGTGCCTGGCGGTACTCCAGCCAGCCACATACATCTCGATCAGTCCCTCTATTATCCAGTGTTCGGCCTCCGTATGGTAACGATCAGCGTTCGCGGCCGTTTCACGACGATATCGGGGCGAAAGCGGCGGGCAG
>Ga0187783_10001777_pt1 | contig 15962 bp, 18 predicted proteins | sample 1015_SJ02_MP02_2_FD_132471 | JGI IMG/M metagenome (GOLD analysis project Ga0187783, IMG submission 132471) | Tropical peat soil microbial communities from peatlands in Department of Meta, Colombia - 1015_SJ02_MP02_20_MG | ecosystem: Environmental > Terrestrial > Soil > Wetlands > Peat | place... | reverse complement strand
GGCGCCCGCCGCTACGGCTACGCCGCCGGCCACGACGCCAGCCACGCCGCCGGCGACCGTCGCGCCGCCGGCCACGCCGCCGGCGACCCCCACGAAACCGGTGCCCGCCAAAGCTCTTCCGCTGCCCGCCTCCAAACCGCCCAAAATCCCGCTCACCGCGACCAAAGTGCCGACGCCGAAAACGACGACCACGACGAAAACCCCTGCCGCGCCGGCCAGCCCGCCGAGCGAATCCAAACCCTCGCAGCCAGCGATCCTGCTCGACACCGACGCGGCCTCGACATACAACCCCTCGAACCTGCCCGAAGCGAGCTTCGGCGACCCGGCCCTCGCGATCGATGGTGAAACCTCCACCGGCTGGACGGCCGAGGTCGAACCCGCGACGGCGCCGAACATGGCGGCCGGGCTGCTCATCGACCTCAAGGACACCCAACGCCTCTCGGCCGCCGAGGTCATCACCCCGACTCCCGGGCTGACGGCCCAGATCTACGGCTCGAGCGCGAGCACCGCGCCCGCGACGATCACCTCCCCGGAATGGACGGCGCTCACCAAATCCGAGGTGATCAAAAAGCGCCACACGCGCATCCCGCTCGGCCACTCGGACACCGGCTTTCGCTTCGTCGTGCTGTGGATCAGCAAGGCCCCCGCCTCGGCGGTCGGAACGCCCCAGGCTCCCGGGCGCGTGAGCATCAACGAATTCGAACTGTTCGCGGCGACCAAGTAGCCGCCGCGCCCCGCGCCAGCCTCATCGGCTAGGCTCGCCAGCCGATGCATCTCGCGGCTCTTCAACTCGTACCCGTGCTGGCGGCGGAGAAGAGCAAAACGGTGTTCTACGTGTTCGCCGCCATCCTGGTCGTATGGGCGATCGTCGTGTCGATCGGAATCGGGCTGCGCAACGACCGCTTCCCGGCCGCGGTCGGCGGGGAGCGCGCGATCATCGCGATCACCGCGCTGCTCGTGCTCGCCACGGTCGCCAGCGATGTGCTCACATCGGGCGGCAGCACCGCTGCGCGGGCCTCGGTCACGACGAGCGCGGCGCCAACCCCGCCGGCTGAAGCACCCAAGCCACCCACGGCCACGACCGGTACACCGGCGCCTCCCTCGCCAGCGGCGGGCTCTACGACGAGCCTCAAGCTAGCCGCCAACCCGAGCGGCCAGCTCAGCTACAACACCAAGCAGCTGGCGGCGAAGGCGGGCACGGTCACGATCACGATGACCAACATGTCACCGCTCGAACACAACGTCACGGTCGCCAAGGGCAGTACCGTGCTCGGGGCGACGCCGACGTTCGTCGGCGGCACCAGGACGCTCACGCTCACGCTCAAGCCGGGCACCTACACCTTCTACTGCTCGGTCCCCGGCCATCGTCAGGCCGGCATGGAAGGTACGCTCACGGTCTCATGACCCGCGCGCTCGACAACCTCGACGAGATCCGCGCCGCGATCGACGTGCTCGAGCATCCCTTCTACCGACGCTGGAGCGCCGGCGAGCTGAGCGCTGCAGAGCTCGCCTGCTACGCCGGCGAGTACGAGCACGCCGTGGTCGCGCTCGCGGACGCCTCCGAGCAGGCCGCCGCCTGCGCACAGGGCGGGCACGACGCGTGCGAGCTGCAATGCCACGCAGCCGAGGAGCGCGCTCACGTCGAGCTGTGGCGGCAGTTTGCGCACGCCGCCGGCGCGCCCGGACACGCCGGCGAGACGCTCCCGCCACTTGCGCAGACGCGTGCATGCGTGCGCGCGTGGACCGCCGGCGAAAGCCTGCTCGAGCACCTCGCCGTGCTCTACGCGATCGAGGCCGGCCAGCCGGACGTGTCGGCGACCAAGCTCGAGGGGCTGGCGGCCCACTACGGCTATGCCCCCGAGGGGCCGGCCGTCGAGTACTTCGCGCTCCACTCCCACCGCGACGTCGAGCACGCGCGCCAGGCGCGCGCTCTGATCACGCAGCTGCTCGACGGCGCCCACGACGAGGATGCACAAGCGCGGCGGATGACGGCACGCGCCCGCGCGGCCCTGCGCGGCAACTGGCTGCTGCTCGACGGCGTCCAGGAGCACGCTCGGCGCTTGGGCGGCTGTCTGAGTGCATTCGTCTCGGCCACGCCGGCCGCCGCCGCCGGCCGCCGCGGTGACCGGCGCGATCACGCCTCAGGTCAGCGGTAGCACCGAGCGTGGCGCCAGGCGCCACGCGAACAGGACAGCGGCCACGGCCGTGGCTAGGTTGAGGCTCGAGACGCCCGGGCGCATCGGGATGCTCACGCGCGCGCTCGCGTATGCGGTTAGCTCCTCGCTGAGGCCGTAGCGCTCGGTCCCGAATGCGAGCACCGCGCGCTCGGGAAGCTCCGACGGGAGCAGCGGCTCGCCGTCGGGGTCGACGGCCAGCAGCGGGCGACGCGATGGGGCCAGCGCGTCGAGCGCGGCCAGGCGGCAGACCGGCAGCGCGTAGTGGAGCCCGGCGGCGCCGCGCAGGGCGTCCGGATGCCAGGGGTCGTGACCGCCGGTCGTGAGCACGCCCGCCACGTCCGCCGCCGCCGCCACGCGCACGCAGGCTCCCATGTTGCCGAGGTCGCGCGGGTCCTCGAGCAGCACGACCGGCAGCGCGTGCTCGTCGCCGAGCACGGTGGCGGGGTCTGAGCGCGCGCGCTCGGCCAGCCCGATCACGCCGGTTGTAGGGGGCAGCGGCGCGAGCTGCTCGAACACGTTCGCGCTCACCTCGTGCGCGAGCTCCATCAGGCGGCCAGCCACGTCGGGGGCCAGCGCCCCCGCCAGGCGCGAGAGCTGCGCGCGATCACGGCAGGCGACCTCGAGCACCACGGCATCGAAGCGCAGCGCGTGCTTGAGCGGATGGAAGCCCTCGAGCACGGCCAGCGCCGGATCCCGCCGGGCACGCCCGAAGCGGGGGATCAGCGCCCCATCTTTCACCGACGCGATGATCGCAGCTGAGCGCGGGCCGACGGCCCCAGGACTAGAGTGCTTAGCGCGATGCGGCTCGAGGGCATCCACCACATCACCTGCATCACCGGTGACGCCCCCGCCAACGTCGACTTCTATGTCGGCCTGCTCGGGCTGAGGATGGTCAAGAAGAGCGTCAACCAGGACGACCCGACCGTCTACCACCTCTTCTACGGCGACGACGAGGGCTCGCCGGGGATGGACCTCACGTTCTTCGAGTATCCGGGCGCGGCGCGCGGAAGCGCGGGTGCGGGGATGGTGCACCTGATCGTCTGGCGCGTGGCGTCCGAGGCGGCGATCGATTTCTGGCTCGAGCGCCTGTCTGCGCACGCCGTCGACGCGCGGCGCGAGGACGGCCGGCTGACGTTCTCCGATCCCGAGGGGCTGCGCCACGAGCTTCGCGTCAGCAACGTCGACGACCTCCTGCGCGCGAGCTCCCCGGACGTTCCCGCGGAGTATGCGCTCAGCGGCTTCGACGGCGTGCGCGCGTATGCGACCGACCCCGGCCTCAGCCAGCACGTGCTGCACGAAGTGCTCGGCTTTCAGGTCCAGGGGGATGACTGGGAGGTGCGGGGCGCGCGGCGGGGCAGCTTTTACGTCTACGATCCGCCACCGCGGGACGGGCCGGCGATCCAGGGGGCCGGCAGCGTGCACCACGTCGCGTTCGCCTCACAGCCGAGCGAGCAGGAGGCGTGGCACGAGCGCCTCGCGCAGGCCGGCGTGCGCCCCACCCCGGTGATCGATCGCTTTTACTTTCGCTCGATCTACTTCCGCGAGCCCAGCGGCGTCCTGTTCGAGATAGCCACGATCGGTCCCGGGTTCGACGTCGACGAGGACGCCGACCACCTCGGCGAGCACCTCTCGCTGCCGCCGAAGTTCGAGCCGTTGCGCGCGCGCCTGGAAACAACGCTCACCCCGCTGCCCGCGCGCGTCAGGTGACGGAGGCGCTGCGGACCCCGGCGGAGCTGCTCGAGGGGCTGCCGCAGTTCCCGTTCGCGGCACGCTTTCGCGAGCACGATGGCCTGCGGCTGGCGCACGTGGACGAGGGCCAGGGGGCGCCCGTCGTGTTCGTCCACGGCGAGCCCACGTGGTCGTTTCTGTGGCGTCACGTGATCCCCCCCGTGCGCGACGCCGGCTTTCGCTGCCTGGCGCCAGACCACGCCGGGTTCGGGCGTTCGGACAAGCCGGTCGAGCTCGACTGGTATAGCTACGCGCGCCACTGCGCGGCGCTCGCCGGCCTGCTCGAAGAGCTCGATCTGCACGGCGTCACGATGGTCGTGCACGACTGGGGCGGTCCGGTCGGGCTGCGGGTGGCGGTCGAGCATCCCGAGCGCGTAGAGCGCATGGTGATCATGGACGCGGGGCTGTTCAGCGGCCATCAGCGCATGACCGATGCCTGGCTCGCCTTTCGCGAGTTCGTCGCGCGCACGCCCGACCTGCCCGTCGGGCTGCTCGTGCGCAGGGCTTGCGCGCACGACCCCGGGGACGAGGTGATCGCCGCCTACGATGCCCCCTTCCCCTCGCCCGAGCACAAGGCCGGCGCGCGCGCCTTCCCGCTGCTCATCCCGACGGCGCCGCAGGACCCCGGCGCCAGGGACGGCCAGCGCGTGCTGGAAGCACTGCGCGAGGATCGCCGGCCCGTGCTCATGCTCTGGGCCGACTCGGATCCGATCATGCCGTTGAGCACGGGCGAGCGCTTCGCGCAGGCGATCGGATGCGAGGCGCCCGAGGTGATCGCCGGCGCGGGCCACTTCCTCCAGGAGGACCGGGGCGCCGACATCGGACGACGCATCGCTGGCTGGCTGACCGGCTCCTAGGACCGCTGCGCTTCGGGGGCCAACACCGCGCGGGCGGCCCGCTGAACGCTGGTAGTGTCGCGCCGTGAAGCTCGCCAACCTCCACGACGGCGCTCCGGCGCGCGAGCTCTCAGCCGGGCATATCAAGGGCACGTGGCGCGACCTCGGGCGCGAGCTCGGCACCCGCACGATCGGCCTGCGGCGCATCGTGATCGCGGCAGGCCACTTCTCCACGCCGGCTCATGAGCACGGCGCCGAGGAGGAGATCTTCTATGTCCTCGACGGCGACGGCCTGCTGTGGCTGGACGGCCACACCTTCGGCGTCGCGCGCGCGGACGTGATCGTGCATCGCCCCAAAAGTGGCGCCCACACCCTGCGCGCCGGTGCGGATGGGCTCGACGTGCTCGCCTTCGGCCAACGCCGCGACGGCACGCTCACCGCGCTTCCGCGGGCTGGCGTAGCGTGGTCCTTCCCGCGCTGGGTCGTGCTCGGCGACGGCGAGCATCCGTTCGCGCGCGAGGCGGCCGCCGGGCCGCCCGAGTGCCCCTCGCCGCGGCCGGAGCGACCGCCGAGCGTCGTGGCGCTCGCCGACGTGCCGGCGAGCCTCGGCGGTCGTGCGCGCCTGGCCGCCCGCGCGGCGGGCGCGTTGGCGAGCGGACTCAACCACGTGGTCCTCGGGGCTGGAGAACAGGGCGCGCCCGCGCACTGCCACTCGCTCGAGGAGGAGCTGTTCGTCGTGCTCGGCGGCGGCGGGACGCTGCAGCTGTGGGAGCGCGGTGAGCGTGAGCCCCGGCAGCAGCCGCTGCGCGCGGGCGACGTCGTCTCGCGCCCGCCCGGCACGGGCGTCGCACACGCGCTCGTCCCCGGCGACGATGGGATCACGTATCTCGCCTACGGCACGCGCGAGCCCGCCGACATGTGCTTCTACCCGCAGTCGGGCCGTGTCGCGCTGCGCGGTCTGGGCATCGCGCTGCGCTCACCGCAGGTGGAGGCGCTGCCCGACCTCTGAGCGCCGGTGCTAGCGTGCCCGCAATGACGGCGCCCTGGCCGGAGCTCCCCTACGAGCGCTTCAGGGAGACGTGCGACACGCTGCACGCCCACACGCAGGTGCTCGGCAAGCTGGCGGTGGCGCTGGCACCGCCCGAGCCCCAGCTACAGCACGCCGCGCTGAGGCTCAGCGTGCGCGGCTGGGAAACGCTTCCGCTGCCCGCTCTCGACGGTAGCGGCTCCCTGGTGGCGACGCTCGACCTGCACGCGCACGAGGCCGTCGCCGCGCACAGCAACGGCCGCGCGCGCCGCGTGGCGCTCGCCCCCGACCGACCAGTCGGCGAGGTGACGCGCGAGCTGCTGGACGCGCTCGGCGAGCTCGCGGGGCCGATCGCGATCGACCCCACGCCGCAGGAGGTCCCCTGGAGCGCGCCGCTCGACGAGGACACCGAGCACTTCCGCTACGACCCCGAGCAGGTCGCCGGCTACTTCGCGGCCGCGACCCAGGCGGCGCTCGTGCTCGCCGAGTTCCGCGCCCCCTTTCGCGGGCGCTCGACTCCCGTGAATGCCTGGTGGGGCTCGTTCGACCTCGCCGTCAGCCTCTTCTCCGGCGAGCCAGCGGATCCGCCGTCGGACGACTTCATCATGCGCAACGCGATGGACGCCCAGGAGATCGCCGTCGGCTGGTGGCCGGGAGACGCGCGCCACGAGCGTGCGGCCTTCTACGCGTACGCCCACCCCCCCAACGACGACTTCGCGCACGCGCAGCTCGCGCCGGCGGCCGCCCGCTGGGAGGGGGAGCTCGGCGAGCACGTGCTCGACTGGGACGACGTCCGCGCGAGCCCCGATGCGCACGCGCATGCGCTGCGCTTCGCCCGCTCGGCGTTCGAGCAGGCTTGCAGCGCCTGCGAATGGGATCCGGCCCTTGCCGCCAGCGGGGCGGGGGACCCGCCGCCGGTCAGCTGACGAAGATCGGGGGCGTCCCGGACTATGCTTCGGCGACAGCGTCGAGCGGGGCCCGGGGGCGTGCGCGGCGACGTCGTGGAGATGCGTTCACACAGCGACCACACGATCACGGCTGCGTCGCCGCGGCAAGGCGGACGGGCGCTCGGGGCGTGCGCGCTCGCACTGGTCGCCGTCGGGCTGCTCACGTGCACCCATGCCTCCGCGAGCGGCGTGGGCGCCCGCGCCGCTCGCAACCGCTTCGCCTGCGTGGGCGAAAACAGCACCCGCGTGCCGTGCCATTTCTCGACGCCGAGCGGCAACGTGCGCTGTCTGTGGACACCCAAACCGAACAGCGTCGCCTGCGTCGTAGTCGCGAGCGGGCGTGCCTACCGGCTGCGGCCGACCGGCCGGGCACGCTTGATCCACCTCACGCTGCGCCGCCGGGGCGAAACGCTGCCGACCGATCAGCAGATCCTGTTCCCCGACAGCCTCTCCTGTCAGGACACCGCGAGATCGATGACGTGCAACCAAGACTTCGGCCTCGGCGCGTTCACGCTCCCGCTTCGGGCACAAGCGGCGCGCTGAGGGCTGCTTCATAATGGAAGCGTGATGGAGGAGCGGCGCGCGCAAGAGCTGCTGGCCCGGGAACGGGCCCGCGTCGAAGCTGCCCTGGCCGACCTCGACCGCGGCGATCGCAGCGACGAACCGGATCCATTCGATCCGGCTGACGCGGCGCCCGACCTGCTCGAGGCCGAGATCGAGGAGGGGCTCGCCGACCGTCTGCAGGAGGAGCTCGAAGCGATCGAGCGCGCCGAACAGCGCCTGGCCGAAGGCGTGTACGGGCGCTCGGTGGAGAGTGGAGAGCCAATCCCCGACGCGCGGCTCGAGGCCATCCCCTGGGCCGAGCGCACCGCCAGCGAGCAGGCGCGACACGGCTGAGCGGCGCGTCAGGCGGTGTCGACGAGCGCCTCGTGGTCGAGCGTGAGGAACGCCGCCACGACGCCGGGATCGAACTGCGTCCCGCTGCAGCGCTCGATCTCGGCCACGGCACGCGCCACGGGAAACGCCTGCTTGTACGGGCGCGCGTGGGTCATCGCGTCGAACGCGTCCGCCACGGACACGATGCGTCCCGAGATCGGGATCTCCTCGCCCCTCAACCTGTAGGGATACCCGGTTCCGTCCCAGCGCTCGTGGTGGGTGAGCGCGATCTCGGTGGCCATCTGGAGGACGCGGAAGTCGCTCTCGCCGAGGATCCGTCCCCCGATCGACGTGTGGGCCTTCATCGCGTCGAACTCGTCGCCGGTTAGCTTTCCCGGCTTGAGCAGGATCGTGTCGGAGATGCCGATCTTGCCGACGTCGTGCAGCGGCGCCGCACGGCGGATCATCAAGCTCGTGTCGTCGTTCAGGCCCAGCTTGCGCGCGAGCAGGGCGGCGGTATACGCGACGCGCTCGGTGTGGCGGTTGGTGTCGTCGTCGCGATACTCGCCCACGAGCGCCAGGCGCTTGAGGTCCTCCAGGCGCGCCGCGTGCAGCTCGGCGAGCGTCCGGCGGTGCGCCGTGACGTCGGAGAACGAGCCGACGGCCGCGTAGGGTGTGCTCTCCCCCACGCGAAACAGTGCCCGGCTGTTGATCGAGATCCAGCGCGTCTCGCCGTCGGGCTGAACGACGCCCATGATCACGCCGCTCTGGGGCTCGCCGGTGCGCAGGCTGATCATGCCCGGGTGTTCGTGGCCGTGAAACGGCGACCCATCCTCGTGGATCAGCGGCAGCAGCGGGCGGTAGGAGCTGCCTTCTTCGAGCTGCTCCGCGGACAGGCGGAGGATCCGCAGCGCGCTCTTGTTGAAGGCGATCACCCGGCCGTCGAGGTCCTGCACCATAATCCCCTCGTCGAGCGTTTCGACGATCGAGCGGTGCAGATGCTCGCTGGCGCGCAGGGCGTCGTCGCCGGCCCGCTGCTCGCCGAGGTCCCCGATCGTGGCGGGGCTGGCGAGGGCCCGGCGCTCGGCGAGCGCGACGTCGTTGCCCGTCCGCGCGGCCTGCACGCGCGAGACGCGGCGATGTCGTGAGGTGGTCCTGGACATCGGTCTGGACGGCTCATCGTCCGCCTGCCCTCGGCCACTTGAGCCATTTGTGGCATGGCCCACGAAAAGCGCCTCACGGGCATCTGCGCTAGGTTGGGCTCGTCAGATGGAGTTCTGACGAGGCGTGTGCCGTGCGGCGGTCGCGCCTCGAACCGCCGCTCGAGCAGGGCTGATGACTCCTTTCGCGAATCACACGCCGACGCGAGAGGAGCGCTGCCCCCGATGTCCGATACCGACTGGCGCGAGCTTGCCGCGATCTTCGCGGGCGGCGCCGCCGGCGCGCTGCTGCGCGTGTGGCTTGGACGGCACTTCTCCGGCGGTGCGCCGGGCTGGCCCTGGGTGACGTTCTCGATCAACGTGAGCGGCTCGTTCGCGCTGGGCTGGCTGGTCACGCGCCTGCAGGAGCGCCTGCCGCCATCCACCTACCCCAGGCCGCTGCTCGGCACGGGGTTCTGTGGCGCCTATACCACCTTCTCCACGATGCAGGTCGAGCTGTTGACGATGATCGAAGACGGTCGCTACGGCCTCGCGGCGGGGTATGCGGCCACCAGCCTGGCCGCCGGCGGCGCTGCGATCTGGATCGGGACGGCGTTCGGGCGGCGCGTGCGGACGCTCGCATGAGCGCGTGGGTCTGGGCCGCGGTCGTGCTGCTCGGCGGGGCGGGCGCAATCGGGCGCTTTCTGCTCGACACGCTCGTCAGCGGTCGCGCGGGCCGCGCCTTTCCGCTCGGCACGCTGGCGGTGAACGCAAGCGGCGCCCTGCTGCTCGGTCTGCTCAGCGGGCTCGCGGCGACGGGCGACGTGCTGCTGCTCGCGGGCACGGCCACGATCGGCTCGTACACCACCTTCTCCACCTGGATGCTCGAGAGCCATCGTCTGGCGGAGGGCTCCGCGCCGGGTGGGGCAGCCGCCAACCTCGTGCTCAGCCTCGGCGTCGGCTTCGCGGCGGCTCTCGCTGGGCACGCGATCGGGGCCAGCGCGTGAGCGCGGATTGCCTCAAGCTGACCGCCTACTTCGGTGAGCGCGATCGCAGCGGTGGCCGACTGCTGGCCGACAGACTGCTCGACGTCTTCGGCGAGCGGCGCGTCGCCGCGAGCGTCCTGCTCAGGGGCGCGGTGGGCTTCGGAGGGGCGCAGCAGCTGCGCACCGACGCGCTGCTGTCGCTGTCCGAGGACCTGCCAGCCGTTGCCGTGGCTGTCGACACCCGCGCGCGCATCGAGTCGATGCTCGAGCAGGTGGTGGAGGTCGTGGGTGGCGGCCTGGTGACGCTCGAGCGCGCACAGCTGCTCGGCGCAGCCAGCTCGCCCGTCGAGCTGCCCGCCCGGTTGCACGAGGCGGCCAAGCTGACCGTCTACGTCGGGCGGGGGCAGCGGGTGGGCGGGAGACCGGCAATGGCGGCTGTCTGTGCGTTGCTCCATCGCCGCGGCGTGGCGGGCGCGAGCGCGCTGCTCGGCGTGGACGGCACCCGTGCTGGTCGGCGCGCCCGCGGGCGCTTCTTCGCGCGCAACCCGCACGTCCCGGTGATGATCATCGCCGTCGGCGCGGGCCCGCGGATCGGCGCGGCGATCCCCGAGCTGACGGAGAGGTTTCCCGATACGCTGCTAACGCTCGAGCGCGTGCGCGTGTGCAAGCGCGATGGGGAGCTGCTGGGGCGCCCGCACGAGCTGCCGGCCGTCGACGAGCACGGGCGGGCGCTCTGGCAGAAGCTGATGGTCTACTGGTCGCAGGCCGCCGTGCACGGCAAACGCCCCCTGAGCCTGGAGATGGTTCGCCGCCTGCGCGAGCGCGGCGCGGCCGGAGCGACGAGCCTGCGGGGCGTGTGGGGCTTTCACGGTAACCACACTCCCCACGGCGACAAGCTGCTCCAGCTGCGACGCCACGTGCCCGTGTGCACGATCGCGATCGACACGCCGCAGCGCAGCACGCAGGCCTTCGCCGTCGTCGACGAGCTGACCGCGGAGCAGGGTCTGGTGACGAGCGAGATGGTGCCGGCGCTCAGCGTCGCCGCGCCCGGCCGGTGCGCGACCGCGCCGGCACTCGCCACCCACGACTTCTGACAGCGAGGCGCGCCCTCCGCGAGCCGAACCCCGGGTGCAGGCAGGACCCTATGATGCCTGCACTGCCGAGCACATTGGCCAGGAGAGAGTCATGTCCCCCAGGATCATCAGCGAGGATCACCACCCCACCCTTCGCCACGCCGACCGCGAGGCGATCGGGGGAGAACTGCAGGACATACTCGTCATCCTCCTCGACCTCTCGCTCGCGGGCAAGCACGCCCACTGGAACGTCGTCGGACCGCATTTCCGCGCGCTGCACCTGCAGCTCGATGAGCTCGTCGACTCCTGGCGCGACGCCGCCGACAGGATCGCCGAGCGCGCAGTCGCGCTGGGCCATCAGCCCGACGGCCGGATCGCGACCGTGGCGACGCGCACCCAGCTCGAGCCCCTCGCCGAGGGGCCGCTGGCCGACGCCGACGTGATCGCGGCGTTCACGCGCCTGCTGACTGACGCGATCGGCGGGATCCGCGAACGCATGGATCTGCTCGAGGACGTCGACGCCGTGACCGCCGACCTGCTCCACGGCATCGTCGCCCGGCTCGAGGAGAGCCTCTGGATGATCCGCGTTCAGGTCGCCTGAGGGCTCAGGTCTGCCGGTCTGCTGGCGCGCCGCTGGTATGGCTCATGTGACCGCGCGCTAGGTCGTCGAGCCGAGCGGCTCGCCCGCGGCGCCCGTCGCACCGGCGGTGTCGGCGGCCTTGCCGCTGCGCATGTACATCAGCACGGCCACGACGACCGTCCAGATCACGAACGCGAATAGGGCCCCCATCCCAGCGGGCGGTACCAGCGACACGATCCCGATCAAGATGGCGACGACGCCGAGCCAGTTGGGCAGCGGGGCACCGCGCAGGATCGCGAGCCCGCTGCACACGCCGAAGATGAACGCGCCCGCGACCAAGGGCAGGAACAGTTCGTTGGAGACGAAGTTCAGTGTCTTTGCCATTTCCGGCGTCAGGTCGTGGAGGTTGTGCGCGATGCCGTATTCGAGTCCGCCGCCGGTCAGCGCGCCGACGGCCATCAGCACCGAACCTGCGAGCACGAGCGCGCCGAGCCCCTCGGCCGCAGGACGCAGGTAGGAGCGCAGGGCGCCCGCGAACAGCACGAGCACGAGGAACGCGAGCGCGAACAGGATGCCAGAAGTCTCGACTTCGGAACGATGCGAGGCGTAGTAGAGGACGACCTTCGCCGGGCTGGCGCTCGGTTTGGGGGTTTCGCCGTTGCTCGTGATTATCGCGACGACGATGAGCAGCGTGAACAGGACACCCGTGAGCGGCGCCAAGCGCTTCCACTGATCCGACATTCAAGATCCTCCCTTGTGGCTTTCCCATGCCCGCACGCGGACATGCCCCGAACCCCCTCTACTCGACTGTACAGCAGATCGTGCGATTTGTCACAGATGCCCGTGCAGCTAGGCTGGGCGGAGGGATGCCCTTCTTTCGCTTCGAGGGCCAGCGCATCGCCTACAGCGAATTCGCCGCTGGGCGCCAGCACGCTGCGACGGACGGGCGTGCTCGGGCGCGCACCGCCGGCCGCGCGTCCAAACGCCCGCTCATCCTCATCCACGGGCTGCTGCTCTCTCAGGAGATGCACAGGCCGCTGGCCACCGACCTCGCCGCGTACGGCAACCGCGTCATCACGGTCGATCTGCTCGGCCACGGCAGGTCTGACCGGCCGCGCGAGATGACGCGCTACTCGGTCTCCCAGTTCGCTGCGCAGGTGGTCGCCCTGATGGACCACCTGGAGCTCGAGCGGACGGCCGTGATGGGGACCTCGCTGGGCGCCAACACCGCGCTCGAGCTGGCCGCGTCAGATCCGGGGCGCGTGCGCGGCCTGGTCATAGAGATGCCCGTGCTCGACAACGGCCTGCTCGCGAGCGCCGTCGCGTTCACGCCGCTGCTCGTCGCGCTCACGTTCGGCGAGCCCGCGATGGCGCTGCTGGCGCGGGGGGCGCGCGCGGTCCCGCGCGCGCTGTTGCCCCACAACGGCAACGTGCTGCTCGACCTCTGGCGCCAGGATCCGGGTCCGGGGGGCGCTGTCGTGCAGGGTTTGTTCTTCGGTCGCATCGCGCCGCGCAAAAGCGAGCGTCGCACGATCCAGGCGCCGACGCTCGTGCTCGGTCACCCCCGCGACCCAGTGCATCCCTTCTCCGACGCCGGGATGCTCGCCGAGGAGCTTCCCCACGGGCGCCTGCTCGAGGCGAACTCGCTCATCGAGCTGCGCGTGCGCCCCCAGCGGCTCACGAGCGAGATCGCCGCCTTCCTGGACAAGGTGTGGGCAAGGCGCCCCCCGAGCCGCCGCCAGCGAGGCGTCCGCCGGGAGCGCCGCCAGAAAGCGTGACGCAGCGAGAGGCGCGGCCTTCGCCCGTGGCGGCCCGCCAGCCCGCCAGGCCCGTCCGACACTGGGCTGGATCGCTAGCGGCGCGCGCCTGCGGGCTGGGCGGCGCGCGACGTCGCCCGGGCACGCCCGATCGGTGCCCCGCGAGCAGCTGCGGGCGATGACGCGGCCTGCGCCTTGGAGTGCTGTGCAAACGGCGCGTCCGTGGGAGCACTGGCCACCGGTCGCTCGCCGGCAGCGGCCGCGCGGCAGAGCGCGAGGGCCAGCAGGCACGCACCGACCCACAGGACCAGAACCCCCGACAGCCCAACCATCAAAAGCAAGGGACCATCCTCTCTCTCGTCGGCCTGCGGGGTTAGCTGACGGGCGAGCGCTGAAAGAGCCTGCGCTTCCCACGATCGGCGTGGGATTTGCCCCGAACTACGTGGTTCCCCCGCTCTCCGACAAAAGGCCGGAGATTCGGCATTTGCGTCTCCAAGCTAGCAAGGGCGGGCAGCTTGTGACGAATGCGGCTGGGTCCTTATCGCAAATAGCAGGAATATCGTGCACCGTTGAGGCCGCTGAGCAGCGCTCGAGGGCCACCGGTCGTCACCAGGTGTCGACAAAGCCGCGCACCGGCAAGCGTTCGGGGCTTCGCAGCGTCGCCCCGAGCGTGGCGTCGATGCGCGCCCGCGTCTCTGCCGGGTCGATGACGTCGTCGATCTCGAACAGTGTTGCCGCGTTCAGCGCTCGCGCGTTCTGCTCGCCGGCCGCGGTCAGCTCACGGATGCGCCGCTCGCGCGCCTCGCTGTCGGTGATCTCCTCCAGCTCCTTGCGCCAGCCCAGCCGCACGGCGCCCTCGAGACCCATCGGCCCCAAATGCGCGCTGGGCCATGCGACAGTGAGCAACGGCTCGTGCAGGCTGCCGGCGACCATCGCCTGGGCGCCGAGGCCGTAGCCCCTGCGCAGGACGACCGCGATCAGCGGCACGCGCAGGGAGGCGCCGATGACGAGCAGCCTGCACGAGTGGCGTACGAGCGCCGTGGCCTCGGCTCCGGGGCCGACCATCATGCCGGGGGTGTCGACGAGCGAGACGAGCGGCAGCCCGAACGCATCGCACAGCTGCATGAAGCGCGCCGCCTTGTCGGCGCCGGCGCTTGTGATCGCGCCGGCCATGTGCATCGTGTTGTTGGCCATCAGCCCCAGCGGCCGCCCGGCGATGCGCCCGAGCGCGGTCGTCATCTCCGGCGCGAAGCGCTCGCGCAGGAACGTCACCGAGCCGCTGTCGCAAAGCGTCTCGATTATCGGCGCAACGGCGTATGCGCGCCGCTCGCGCTCGGGCACCAGCTCGCGCAGCCCCAGCTGGCTCGCAACGTCCCCGGGCGGAGTCGCGCCCTGGAAGTAGGCGAGCAGACGCTTCGCCGCAGCCGTGGCCTGGCGTTCGTCGCTCACGGCGACGTCGACCACACCATTGGCCGCCTGCATCTCCAGCGGGCCGATGTCGTCCGCCTCGACCCTCCCCAGCCCTCCCCCCTCGATCATCGCCGGCCCGCCCATCCCCAGCGACACGTTCTCGGTCGCCACGATGAGATCCGAGCATCCGGCGATCACCGCGTTGCCGGCGAAGCAGCGCCCCGCGGCGATCGCGATGCGGGGCACGATCCCCGACAGACGCGCCCACAGCGCGAAGGCGCGGGTGTCGAGGGCGGACACGCTCGCGCGGTCGGTGTCGCCCGGGCGCCCGCCGCCGCCCTCGGCCAGGAAGACCGTCGGCAGGCGCATGCGCTCGATCAGCTCGAACAGGCGGTCCTTCTTGCGGTGCCCGATCCATCCTTGGGTGCCGGCGAGGACGGTGTAGTCGTAGGACAGGACGGCGCATGCGGCGCGCTCGCCGAACAGCTCGCCGTTGATGCGCGCGGTGCCGGCGATCAGCCCGTCGGCGGGCGTGCGCGCGATCAGATCCGACAGCTCCCGCCGTCCACGCTGGGCGGCGATCGCGAAGCGCCCGTACTCGACGAAGCTCCCCTCGTCGACGAGGTCGGCGAGGTTCTCGCGCGCGGTTCGCGCGCCGCTCCCATGGCGGCGCTCGACCGCGTCGGGCCGCGCACGATCACAGGTGAGCGCGCGGCGCGCGAGCATCTCGGCGAGGTCCTCGCGCGGCGCCTTTTGCTGATCGTCGGGCTTGGGCATGGGGCGGCGACGATAGCTGGTCGTGCGCCCGCCGCGGCCCGTTCAGCCGCCCGCCGCGGCCCCGGTGCTCGGCGACGCGATCGCCGGCCGCGAGCTGTGCCGGCGGCTCAGTCGAGCAGCCCGACCTGGCGCAGTATCGCGATCGAGTCCGAGTACACGTCCTTACGCTTTACGAGCTCGCCCTCGAACGGGATCACGTCCATGCCCTGCCACTCGATAGTCCTGCCGCTGGCCGGCGCCACGAGCTCGCCGCGGCGTAGCTCGTGCGTGTGGGTGGCGCTCGCCGTCCACTCCTGCACGACGAGGTCGTCGCGTACGTAGAGGCGGCGGGTGTGGAATGCGAGATCGGGCCACGCGGCGAAGATCTGCGCGATGTGCCCGCGTACGCGCTCGCCCTCCGCGCGCTCGCCAGCGGTGTGGTTCTCGAACACCATGTCGGGCGCGTGCAGCGCCACGATCGCGTCGACGTCGTGGCGGTTCCAGGCGTCGTTGTAGCGCTCGATGACCGCGCTGAGGGGATGATCGGTGCGCGGCGGCGCGGTGCTCACGCCCACTCCATCGGCTCGAAGCCGCTCGTCGTCGGCGCCGACACGATCAGCACCGACGCCGGCTCGGAGCCATGGTTTCGCAGCGTGCGCCGGTGGGCGGG
>Ga0187783_10001776_pt1 | contig 15968 bp, 12 predicted proteins | sample 1015_SJ02_MP02_2_FD_132471 | JGI IMG/M metagenome (GOLD analysis project Ga0187783, IMG submission 132471) | Tropical peat soil microbial communities from peatlands in Department of Meta, Colombia - 1015_SJ02_MP02_20_MG | ecosystem: Environmental > Terrestrial > Soil > Wetlands > Peat | place... | reverse complement strand
TTCCTGTATACATCCTCATCATCCTAGGGCTGTGCGCATTGAGGACGAGCGTCCACGCCCAGGCGCCCGTATCGGGTCCGCGCATGGTGATCGCTGCCAGCACCGTGCTCGATGGCAAGGGCGGCAAGTTGCACGACGTTCGCATCGCGATCCAGGGTTCGAGAATCCTTGGTATCCATCCGGAGGCCACAGGGCCAGTCGATTACGATCTCCGTGGCCTCACGGTGTTGCCCGGCTGGATCGACGCGCATGTGCACATCACGTGGATCTTCGGCAAGGATGGCAAGAATGCGGGCACCGAGGGCGCTACCCAAGAAGATGCGTATAAGGCGGCGTCGAACGCATGGTTGACGCTGATGGCAGGTTTCACCACGGTGCAGAGTGTGGGTGCGCCGAATGATGTCCCGCTGCGCGATGCGATTGCACAGGGAATCTTGCCTGGGCCGCGCATTCTTACCGCAGTTCAGCCCCTCGAAGGCAAGGGTGAGGCGACAGGAACGCCTGATGAAATTCGCGCGTTTGTGAGAAAGCAAAAGGCGTCGGGAGCGGACCTGATCAAGATCTTTGCCTCAAAGTCGATACGCCTGGGAGGTGGGCAGACTCTTTCGCAAGAACAACTGACCGCAGCTTGCGATGAAGCGAAGAAGCAGGGGCTGCGCACGCTTGTTCATGCATATAAAGATGCAGTTCGTGCGGCAACGCTCGCTGGCTGCACTGAAATCGAGCATGGCACGTTGGCGAGCGATGACGATCTGAAGTTGATGGCGGAGAGAGGTGTGTATTTCGATCCGCAGTGTGGGCTGGTGCTTGAAAATTACATGCTCTACAAGGATCGCTATCTCGGCACATCCGGGTATACCGAGGAGGGGTTCGAAGCCATGGAGAAGATCATTCCTATGGACCACGACATCGTGCAGCGCGCGGCGAGGACTGTGGGGCTCAAAATGGTCTTCGGTACGGATGCGGTGGCGGGCGCGCACGGACGGAATGCGGAGGAGTTTATCGATCGCGTGCGGGACTGTGGCGTGGACCCGACGGCAGCAATGATCTCAGCCAACTCCGTGGCTGCGGATGCGCTGGGCATGGGGGATCAGATTGGCTCGATGGCTCCCGGCTTGCAGGCAGACATCATCGCGCTCGATGGCGATCCACTGAAAGATATCACCGCAGTTCGGCGAGTTGTGTTTGTCATGAAGGGAGGAGTCGTTTATAAGAATTCCGCTCGCGGCGGGACTCCGTTATACGCCGGGGTTCAACCATGATGGATAGACATTGTTTGCCGGGCCTTGAAACATCTCTGGACGAAAGCCTGCTTTGCAAGTATTCTCTCGGGTCATGGATCGACGAACCTTTCTTCAAGGCGCCGCAGCCGGTGCCGCGGCTCTGGCTTTTCCATATGGTATGCGGGCAGAAGCAAGCGAGCTTGATCCGATCTATACGCAAGTCGAGAAGCACCACGATGAGGCGGTTCAGCGATTGCAAGAGTGGATCAAGCAGCCTTCCATCGCGGCTGAAAACAGAGGCGTGAATGAAGGCTGCGATCTGACTATGCGCTTTCTTCGCGAAGCCGGCTTTGGTCAGGTCACAAAACTTCCCACCGATGGCCAGCCCGGAATTTTTGCCACACTCGATGCCGGTGCTCCGAAAACGCTCGGGCTTTACTTCATGTACGACGTGAAACAAGTAGATCCGGCGGAATGGTCATCGCCGCCGTGGGCGGCGGCGCTACTCGAAAAGCCTGGGCTCGGAACCGTGCTCATGGGGCGAGGCGCCGTGAATCAGAAAGGTCCGGAGGCATCGTTTCTTGCGGCGCTTCATGCGATTCATGCGGCAGGCCGGAAGCCACCTGTAAACCTGGTGCTGGTTGCGGAAGGTGAAGAAGAGATCGGTTCGCCACACTTTGCGCAGATCGTGCGTCGCCCGGAAGTGATCGCCGCGCTAAAGCCGTGCGTTGGAGTCTTCATGCCGTCCGCCGAACAGGATCTCGAAGGCACGGTCGTAATGACACTTGGGGCCAAGGGCGTCGTTGAACTTGAACTCGTATCTAGCGGAGAGAGATGGGGTCGCGGACCGCGGCACGACATTCATTCCAGCAATAAAGCGCGGGTCGATAGTCCGGCATGGCATCTGGTCGAAGCGCTGGCTACGCTAGTCTCTCCTGACGGCAATGATCCCGTCATCGAAGGTTTTGCAGATAAGGCACGTCCCGTTTCGCCGGCGGAGAAGGCCATGATCGCCACGGCAGCGTTGCGCTTGGACGAGAACGTGGCGAAGAAACAGATGGGAGTCGAGCACTGGATACGCGACGTCAGTTGGCAGGAATCGCTCGAACTGCTAATGTCGCGGCCAACCGTGAACATCGAAGGCCTAGTGGGCGGCTACACTGGCCCCGGCGGCAAAACCATTCTGCCGCACCGCGCGGTCGCAAAGATCGATATGCGCCTGGTGCCCGATATGGAGGCAACCGAAGCTCTCGGTGCGCTTAAGGCCCATCTTGCCAAACGCGGTTTCGGCGATATCGAAGTGAACATGACGGGGGGATACAACCCCAACAGCACCTCCGCCGACACAGCTCTGATTCGGGCACAGGTTGCGGTCTACAAAAACCGCGGCATCGATCCGATCATCCTGCCGCGGAGCGCCGGTTCCTGGCCTGGATACGTGTTTACCAACGGGCCATTAGGTCTCGCGGCCGGACATTTCGGCATGGGGCACGGCAATGGGGCGCATGCGCCGGACGAGTATTACCTGGTCGAGTCAAAGAACGACAAGATCCAAGGAATGGATGGTGCCGTGCGGTCTTTCGTAGAGTACCTTTACCAAGTTGCTGCGATGACATAACCTTCTGGCCGTGAGGAGCTACGCTTCCACTCTAAGCGTCGGCAATCCGGAAGGAATCTGATCTCCGGCGCAGCCGCGTTGGTACTGACCGTCGGCCTGGTTCCCTAGAGGCAGGTCGTTCAGGGTTTTACCGAAGAACCACAGGCGCTACCAGCCATTTGAGGAATCGTACGCTTCGAGAACAATCGGCTACACGCAAGCGTTGCCATTCGTGGGCTGGGTCAGTAGAATCGCCTTTCTTCTCCGATTCGCGAGGAGGCACTGATGTTTCTTCGTTCTCTCCCCTGTCAAAGTTGTGCGAGGACCATGGCCGGGCTGTTGAGCATGGTCCTACTTGCCGGGTCCGCACCTGCCCAGAACCCACCCGGCACACCCCACAATGAGGTACTGATCAAGAACGCGCTGGTGATGACAGCCACGCATGGCAACATCCCCAACGCTAACGTTTACGTTAAGGATGGAAAGATTGCGGCGGTCGGAAAAGATGTGAGCGCTCCTGCCAGTGCCACGGTGGTCGATGCCGAAGGCAAGTATTTGACCCCCGGTATTATCGATTCGCACTCCCATATCGCCCTCGACAACGATGTTAACGAGGCCACGAGTCCGGTGACGCCACACATGATGATGATCGACGCCTTCGATTATCAGGACAAGGCGATTTACCACGGCTTGGCGGGCGGAGTGACGACCTCTTTGCTGCTGCACGGTTCGGCTAACATGATTGGCGGCCAGGCGGTGGTGATCAAGCACAAGTACGGGGCGAACCGCGATGCCATGTTGTTCCCAGGCGCACCCCGCTCGATCAAATTTGCCAGCGGCGAAAATCCGAAGCGCGTATATGGTGGCAGAGATCAGCTTCCGTCCACGCGCATGGGCAACTTCGCGGTGCAGCGCGAAGCCCTGGTTCAGGCACAGGATTACATGCGCGAGTGGGACGCCTATGAAGCCAAAGTCAAGGACGGCGACAAAGACGCCACTCCTCCCAAACGCGACTTAAAGCTGGAAGCGCTGGCCGACGTTTTGCGGGGAAAACTGCTGGTGCAGATTCACTGTTACCGGGCTGACGAGATGCTGACCGAGATCGCCATGGCGAAGGAGTTCGGATACAAGCTGCGCGCCTTTCATCACGCGCTAGAAGCGTACAAAGTCGCCGATCAGCTTGCCGACGCGGGCGTGGGCATCGCCACGTTTTCCGACTGGTGGGGATTCAAGCAGGAGGCCTGGGACGCAATTCCGTGGAATGCCGTCATGGCGATGCGCAAGGGAGTACGGGTTGCGATCAAGAGCGATTCGGAGGACTTTGCCCGCCGCCTGAATCAGGAAGCGGGCAAGACCATGCGTTACGGCGGAGCTACTGAGGAGGAGGCTTTGCGCATGATCACGCTCAACGCGGCGTGGATCATTGGCGTCGAGGATCGTGTGGGCTCGATTGATGTGGGCAAGGACGCTGACCTGGTCATCTGGGATGGCTATCCGCTCTCCAGTTACGGCGTACCCAGCAAGGTCTTCATCGACGGCGATCTTTATTTCGACCGCTCGCTTCCCGGCTTCGGCATGCCTCACTACAAGGAGGGGATGTAATGCAGACCACGCGGAACTTTGTCCGGTGCCGGTTGGCGCCCCGGTTTCTCCTCGCCTACTTGTGCCTGTGTACGCCGGTACTTGCCCAGCAGGAACAAGTTGCCCTGCGGGGAGGCAAATTGCTTACGGTTTCCCACGGAACGATCGACGATGGCGTAGTGGTCATGGAAAATGGCAGAATCACTGCGGTCGGATCCGTCAACCTCGTGCATGTTGCCAAAAACGCCCGCGTGATTGATGTCAAGGGGATGACGGTGTACCCGGGGCTCATCGATTCCGAGACCGCGCTGGGACTGACGGAGATATCCGCGGAGCCCATGACCAACGATTTGATCGAGTCCAGCGAAGAGATCATGCCCCACATGCACGTCTACGACGCGTTCCACGCGGAATCGGAGCTGATCCCAGTGACGCGGTTGAACGGCATCACCAATGCCATCGTCGCTCCAGCCAACCGCGACACACTCCCGGGCCAGGATTCGTTTGTGCAACTCGCGGGTAGGTCTGCCGAAGAAATGTTGCTGGTGCGCGACGTTGCCCTGCCCCTGAACTTCAGCGGGGAGCAACGCCGGGATGAGCGTGGCGAGAGCAGGAAGTTCCCTTCCACGCGCATGGGCCTGGCGGCGCAGTTGCGGCAGACATTCCTCGACGCGCAGGACTATGCTCAGCGTTGGACGGATTACGAGAAAAGGAAGGCCGATTACGAGAAAGCCAAAAGCGAAGCGCCGGCAAAGGCCGACGACAAGAATCAAGGAAAAGACAAAAAACAGCCTCCCAGTCCGCCGAAGCACGACCTGAAACTGGAAGCTCTCTTGCCGTATCTCGAGGGCAAGAAGTTGGTGGTGCTGGCCGCGGAGGAGGCGAACGATCTTGAAACCGCTGTCGGTCTGACGCGTGAATTCAATCTGAAGTTCGTGCTGAATCACATCAGCCACGCCCAATCCGTGCTCGATTACGTTGCCAGCCTCAAGGTTCCGGTGATCGTGGGGCCGATCTACGAGGATCCCAAACCGGACGAGCGCTACGACGCTGTATACAGCCTGCCAGCGCAACTCAACAAGCGAGGAGTGAAGATCGCTTTCGCCTCCTATGACGCGCACAACTCGCGCAACCTCCCGTACCAGGCGGGCTTTGCCACGGCATTCGGACTGCCCCATGAGGAAGCCCTAAAGGCGGTAACCCTGAATGCGGCGGAAATTTGGGGAGTGGCCGACCGGCTGGGATCGCTAGACGTGGGCAAGACGGCCAACATCGTCGTCGCCAACGGAGATCCTCTTGACGTGAAGACGGATGTGAAGCAGGTGTTTATCGAAGGAAAGGAAATTCCCATGACCAGCCGGCAGACTCGGCTACGGGACCAATATTCGGAACAGTAGGGAAGCCCCGTTGGCGAAATGGAGGCGTAGGCACGGCGTCCTGTTCTGAATTTTCTACGAGCTTCCGCGAGTTGCGGGATCGGCGTTATGAAGCGAACGGCAGTCCTTCCTCCCTGGGGGCTGTTAATGTCACAAGGTCCGCACACTTGCAAAGCGAACTTAGCGACTAGCTCTCTTTTCCTGCGCGGACTCGGAATGTTCTTTGCTGGCAATCTGGAGAATCGCCTCCAGGAAGCGTCCATACTTATTCAGAGTCGATTGATCATGGGTGGCCAAGGCTGTGCTTACCGCTTCCGCGGTCGCGGGTGTGACAATCTCCAGCCTACCGACAAAAACCCGTACAGTTTGCGATGGTTCAGGGTCAATCGTGAGCGGCACAATATCGTCGACGAAGCTGCGTGGCACGATGTAAATCAGGCGACTACCTTCTTCGAACCACGAGTCTCGCCATGTCTCGACCATGGCCTGGGCCTCGTCTGGATACAGGCCCTGATTGACCAGAATCCTCTCTAGGTCGCCAAGAAGCATCTCAACCGAACCACGCAACTCCGGTGGTTCGAGAACTACCTCGTTCGTAGGCGTGTCCACCAGACGATAACCGACTCGCGTTCCTCTGCGCTCAAAGAGAATGACAGCGGGAATCTCGTCCTCATCGAGAGTCTTGACCAACAGATCCCCGCTGGCACTCTGAGCAGCCGACAGCGGAAGAGAAGCGGCGGATACTCCCCGATAGAAAAGAAACTTCTCCTGCTGGCGTCCGTCTTTTGTCGCGACAGTTAGCGGCGTGGAGGAAGTTTCGCGAGCCGCATAGTAACGGTTCGGTTGAGCCTCGTGCGGGAACTCTCCGCTCAGTGCCGGAGAGACGGTAACTCCATCCCAGGTGATGCTTCCGCTCGAGCGCAGGTGGCGCAGGTCAGGGTTGCGGAGAGCCTCGCTCGGCTGAGTGTGGCCGGTGTGGGGATACCATTCTGTGATCACTCCTCGAGAGAACTTCACATTGACCGACACACGCACGTCCCGTGAAGAGTAGAAGTACAGAACTGGTGTTTCCATTCGGATGGTTCCACGCAATCTGGACTTGAAGTTGGCGTCGCTGAAATGATCTACGAATCCGGGCAAGTCCGTGGACCCCCTCAGCGTTTCCCACTGCATCGCTCTTCCGTCATAGCCGGCAATGGCAGTAAAGGTTCCCCATTCGTGAACCGTGAGATCGGATGCCATATGCGGTTCATCGGCCACAAGCAAGCCGACGCAGCCTAAGCCCAGCCCAGCAAACACCAGCAGGACCCAGAAGCGACTATCTATTTTCCAGAGCCGGTTTGCGAACCGCGAGTTCATAATAGGAACCTTCCTGCCGATCGGTGGCTTACAGTTCAGAAACGGTCTGACCGTGGAAGTTGGACGCTAGATTCTGAGCGAGCAGTGGATCGCTCTTCGCACCGGCTATCGCCTTCCGCACGTGATCCTGGTGTTCGCCTTTCGGACCGCTGAGGGTTAGGAAAGCGGCTGCGAATTCCAGTTCTGCGTCCTGGCCACGCAGGCGGATGGCCCTCTTGACCCAAGCGTATCCGTCGACGCCGGTTGCGGGATTCGATTCAACGTTACCGATCCACTGCTTGTAGGTTTGGGCGAGATAGCCAGCGTCAAACCACGCCAGTGCGTCTGGGCGGCCGGCGGCATCGGAGTCAGCGGCACGCGCCTGTAAGCGGGTCAGGAGTTCTTTTGCGACCTGCGGGTCGTGGCGCGCGTAGATGGCGGCCCGACGGAGCGTCTCCATGCGCACCAGGACCGGAGTATCGGGCTCGAGAAGTGCGAGTGTGTCGCGACTGAGACGTTTCAGGTCATAACCACCGGTGTCTCTCTGAGTCCAATCGATAAGTGGCAGTGACTTTGCCTGCCCGATTTCGATGCGATGGCAAAGGAGAGGCGGGCCCGCCTGTGCATAGGTGGTAAAGGCCGCTAGAACTGCAACGATGCTGATCGTCCGCTGAGCAGATGCAGGTAGATTCATGTTCTTAAGTCCTCCTCGTCGGATTGGGTCTTAACCCACGTTCAGAAAGACGCTCGCGGAGTGTGGAGTGTTAACAAAGGAATCGGAAATTGGAGGCAGTCAACAAGCGGTATTGCTGTGCTGCTATTTTGTTGCCGAAGGAGCGGCACCTTCCGACCACGAGCGCTCCCAATGGCGCCAAACCGAGATGTCGTCAAATCCGAGTTCGTTCCACCAACCATCGAGCATGGACTGATCGAGTCGCAAGATGCCCTCCTTCGTTACGCCAGCGGGAGCGGGAACGAATTCCTGCAATCGGTCGAAAACGAGAATTCTCTGGTTTTCCCTGACCCGGGAGAGCAGATGCCAGAGCGTAAGTGCGTCGCGCTTGCGCGCGGTGCGAAGCACGATCGTGAAATCCTCCGAGCGCTGCTGCGGTGTGCTATCTTCGAAATCGAGCCTTGCCAACGCTGCGCGGAACTCGGAAGAAGCGTCTTCGACATACGGTGTGCCCGGCCCAACCTTCGGCCGGGTCGCGCACGCCGCACCGGCAGGAATGAACGACTCGCGGCCGTTCAGTTTGAAACCGACCCATCCCAGGGACGTGCGAACCATCCCGGCACCAGAGTCGTCTACTTGCAGTGTGTAGGCGCAGCCCAGATCCACCGTAACCGCGGACGGCGTGTCAACCACGAAATGTCCGGGAGGCGCCCAAATGTAGGTGCGGATCGTGCCACGATCCAGGGCGATTCGCTCCAGTCCTGCGCCCATGTTCAACACCCGCAGACGCGTGCTTGGTTCGATCTCAATCTGGCCGATGTCCTCTGCGCGAAGTCGGGCCCACGATTGCTGATCGGTTTCCAATACCTGCCCGACCGCGAGGCGGCCCGTCTCTTCCTTGCCGATGGTCTTTCGTTCGATGCGAGGGGCGCCCGCCAGCCGCGACACATCCCATCCAGCTACCGCCACGGGGACGGACTTCCGCGGATACAAGAAAACTGCTCCAGCGACGATCGCGACCACGGCGGCGGAGATGGCCAGAGCGGGAAATAGCCGCATCCGCCATGGAATCCAGGTCCACCGTTTGCCCGGGGCGATATCGCGAAAAACGGGTGCTGGGCGGTCATGACGAAATCTTCCGAGAATCGCCTCTAGCTTCTGAACCTCCGGGTCCGGTTCGCCCGACCGATCCCACAAGTAGTCGTTGTGTCCCGCAACCGGCTCGTCTGGCGTTTGGCCTTTTTCCTTATCCATCATCACTGTGTCTCCTGTTGCGGACTGTTGCTGCGAGCGTTCGAGCACAACATCGCGCGAAGCTGTTGCATTCCCCGATGTAGGTTGACGCGCACCGAACCATGCGTCATACCGGTGCGTGCCGCTATCTCGGGGCCGGTCATGCCCTCGACCAGACGTAGAATCAGCGTCTCTCGATAAGCTTCCGAGAGGCTCCGAATGGCCTCCAGAATAGCGACAGCCGAACGCTCCTGATCTCCGCTCGGATTCACCGCCTCGATTTCCGGAACCGACGTGTCATTCTCAAGTTGTTGCTGCGGCCAGGAACGCCGGTAGTAATCATTTGCCCGGTTGCGGGCAATCGCGCCCAACCACGCGCCAAACCTGTCATGGTCACGCAGCGTGGACAGGTGCTGCAGCGCGATCAGGAAAACGTCCTGCACAAGGTCGTCCACCTCATCGAGCGGAACCTTTGCCAACAGAACTCCGTGAACCATGCGGGCGTACCGAGCGTAGAGACACCCGAACGCAGCGCGGTCCCCAGCCCGTGCCGCACACACTAACAACGCCTCGTCCAGGCCTTCCGGACTAGGTTTCTCTCTCACCGGCAAAGTTTCCCGCGCTGCCACGAGCAGTTCAAGCCTGTTCCCCGAAAGAATGACCATCGGAAGAGAAGCCCATGAAATCATAGACGCAAAAAGGAGAATAAGTGTTAACGCGAGTTCGGCCAGATCGGCCAAGCCCGTGCCGTTCAGCACCGCCTCCCGAGAAGCAGGATTTCAGCGGTTCGCTGGATCGAGAAGGGGATTCCATCGTGCAGGGCTCGGCTCAACAGCTGCTGATGGGCAGGCTAGTTGATGTTAGATCCGTTTCTCACCAATACGGCGCCAACCCCAGGCGAACCGACGACGCAAACACTGTTTCAGATCAGCATCGGGGCAATCGAAATTGAGTGAATCCTATAGAATTCCCGGCACATCTCCTAAGCCGAGCGGCCGATGGAGTTCTGTCTCAGAGATCTGCCCGCTGTACTGGAGGAGGCTGTCGGAGGGGCCGGCCCCGAAGCCATGCAGAAGGCTCCGCCCGGGAAGTGGAATTCCACCCAGATCCTCGAGCACCTCTACCTGAGCTATACGGCTACGAACCAGGCGATTGCCAGGCGCCTGAACTCAGGCAAGCCAGTGACAAAAGCCGCTACTCTGAAGCAACGTCTGGCTGTCTTCCTCATCACAGGTATCGGCTACTTCCCGGAAGGAGTCAAAGCGCCGGAGGTGGTGGTGCCACGCGGCGTGCCGCCCGAACTGGTGCGCGGCACCATGTTCGCAGAGATTCAAAGGATGGTCTCCGGCCTCGATGATTGCGAGCGACGCTTTGGCCCCAGAACCAAGATTATCGACCATCCGATCCTCGGCCCGTTAAACGTCAATCAGTGTCGTAAATTGCACTGGCTCCACGCACGCCACCACGCCCGCCAGATTCGAGAACGCACCAGCTTGTGAGCGATCCACGGTGCAGAATTGCCTGTCGCGTAGAATTCCGGACGTTTCATCTCATCTGTGAGTGGTAGTTATAATCCTACTCGATAATCGTGATACCCCTCTTTCAACATCCTTCGCCCCACAGGAGAACATGTTTCCGTCGAAGATCAATCCTACGATATTCCTATTCTGCTCAATTACGGGACGGCCGGAATTTCCTCCGATGATGTCGTTGGTGGTCGAAAAGTTCATAGGCGTTTGAAGATTTCGATTGGTTCGTTGCCGATAGCCAGCCTTCGCGAAGTACAAAAGGCGGAGCCCCATTCGCCCGTTCAAAGAGCCCGCTGAGAGTGGGTGCATGGCTCAACCCACCGGCCCTGCGCGTCATTAAACCCCTTTCCCGTTGGTTATGGGCTGCTGTTTTGCTGCCATCCCACCAATGGCGAACCAACCTCGGCCCGGGCACTTTACCGCACAGCAGGAGAAAGCAATCGACGATTACCTGGACGCCGACCCCGGGACAAAGCGTTACAAAACGTATATCCCCGTGTATCTCAATTTCAAGATGTGGTCTAATAGGAATCCATTCGAGGCACACCCTCTAGCGAGGCACAATGGCCAAACTCACGAGCTTTCAGGCGGACATTCGCCCGCTCTTTACGGAACGAGACATTCATGCGATGAGCAAAGCGTTCAACCTCGGAAGCTATGACGACGTAAAGGCGCGCGCCGCCGTCATCTACGACCGGATTCGCGGGATCGGTGGAGCCATCATGCCGCCCCCGCCACCGAGAGGAGAAGGTCCTTGGCCTCAATCTCGGGTTGAACTATTCGCTAAATGGATGGCGGACGGGTACCAACCCTAGGCTGAATCAAACCGCAGAGATGCGAGCCGATCTGCAGCGTTTTCCGTAGCCCGTCCTGCTTATAGCGATCGGCTCCAACATCAACAATCAACTGCGAGGGCGTCTTTGCTAAACAGAAAGGGACAGCAGGGCAATGTGTACCGGGGCCATCAGCGCGGCAAGGGGGATCCCGCGATCACGAGCCTATGGCTGATTTTGGATTGTCGTTCTTGGAGGAGAGCGGAAACAAAGGACTTCTTCGCTCGGTCCGTGTGGCGACACTATGGGTAGCGCGCCGGTGGTTGCCTGAATACATCGAGCGAGCAGGTGAAGCCGAAACCCGCATTTCCGTAGAATCTGGCTCCGGGTACAAAGCTTTGGCAGCAAGCCGAATGGTGTATGGCGTCTCTCCCCACGCGTCGACGGAGGCCACTGAAACCCGCCACCGTCTATGCGTGTCGCTCGGCCGTCGAAACCTCGCTTGCGGTTGCGAATCGGCGGGTTCGTACCAGCGGAGCATGCAAGAACCCTAGCCGACTGGTGTACTGGGTCGCGAGTCTTCCGATCGGAGCGCTGGTCGAGCTCGAAATTATTCTTGAGGTCTCGTGATGGCAGCCTGGAATACAACCCGACTCACAGCAAAACTTGGGATCGATTACCCCATCATTCAAGGTCCGCTTGGCGGGTTGTCATCGCAAAGATTGACGGCAGCAGTCTCGAACTTTGGTGGACTCGGATCATTCGGTGCGCATGCCTTGTCGCCAGCAGCGATCAAAGAGGTGATCGCGGAGATCCGCTCCCTCACATCGAAACCATTCGCAATGAACTTGTGGGTGTCCATGGAGGATGAAGGCGCGCGAACATCCGATGAGAACGCGTTTAACCGGAGCCTCGCGCCACTCGCGGCCCACATCGCAGCTCTGGGATCTCCTCGTCCAGTGTTTAAGCCCTATTCACCGACCCGATTTGAAGATCAGGCTCGCATATTTTTAGATGCGAAAGTGCCGGCATTCAGCTTCATCTATGGAATTCCGCCACGAGAAATATTGGAGGAATGCCGAATGAAAGGCATCCTCACGATTGGCACAGCGACTACACCCGATGAGGCGTCGGCACTTCAGCAGGCCGGCGTCGACGCTATTGTCGCTTCCGGCTTTGAAGCCGGAGGGCACCGCGGCTCATTCATGCGGGCCGCGGAGGATTCACTTATGGGCACGATGTCGCTTGTTCCTCAGGTCGTCGACGTCGTCGATGTGCCGGTGATCGCCGCTGGCGGTATAGGAGATGCACGCGGAGTAATCGCCGCCCTAGCTCTCGGCGCAGAGGCCGTCCAAATGGGTACGGCATTCCTGGCCTGCGAGATCTCGGGGGCGAGCCGCTTTTATCGCGAAGCTTTGCTAGGCGGAAAAGCGGGACACACCGCGTTGACGCGAGGTTTTACGGGAAGACTTGCACGGGGAATCCACAACCGCTTGATGGAAGAGTTGAACCAGCCCGCAACGCAGATTTTGCCCTATCCGCTCCAACGAGGACTGGTCAGAAATCTCACGATCGCAGCAGAGGCAGCGGGCCGGCTAGATCTTCTGGTTCTGTGGGCTGGGCAAAGTGCCAATCGTTCCATTTGCACCGACGTGTCGGCTTTTTTGACCTCACTGGTTGAGGTGGTTTCCAAAATCGCCGGCCCGGTCGTCGATTGGAGTGCAACCGCTGCGAAACCGCGGGCTGGAAAGAAAACGAAAGGAGAATTGATATGAATGCAATTGCAATGGAAAGGGCGGAAGAAGTGGCTTTCAAGAACTGCTGCACGCGGTGGTTCGGGTATTTGCTCAACCTACGCTGTTCGGCGGTGTTCGCATCGCCAGCCTTCAGAGCGTCGGCGAGGTCATGCAGGTAGGCGGAGTCTGCCCAATGACTTCGAGGCCAGCGCCTTCGCCGTGGCCGGGATAGATGGTTGATACTCGATCCTTTGCGAGCCTCTGCAATTCACCGAGCCGAGTGAGCCAACGTTCCAGTGTTTCTCCTGCAAATATAGGTGTGCGTCCATGTTGCGCACATTTCGACAAGAGACTGACAGAACTCCCAGAGCCTTTCGTCACGCATCACGGGGGATTGCTGAATTAAACGCATCCCAATCTGGGACCGGCGTCCCATCTTCGACTAAGCGGCTTTTGTCTCACCCAAAAACTGCTGCGCCAGCGCTTTGCGGAATGCCTCGTCGCCAAGCTGCAAGCGCATTGCATAAGTCTCCTTGGCATCTGCACCAGCCAAGTAACGGAGTTGATCTTTTCCGTCAGTGGCGGCTTCGTACACAATCTCGGCGATCTGTTCGGGAGACGAGTATGTGGCCATCTGCTTGGGGTCGGTGACCACACCCATGACTCTGTCCACGAGCGGGTCATAGGCGGGATGCCGACCAGTGTCAAAAGACCGAGTGAAGAAGTCCGTTCTGATCCCACCTGGTTCTATGGTCTTGATGCCGATTCCGAATTGATTCAACTCGAAAGCCATGCTCTCGCTCCAGCCCTCAATCGCCCATTTGGTTGCGTGATAAATGGAGTTGAACGGAAATGCCATCAACCCACCGAGCGAAGTCGTGTTGATGAACAGTCCTGCCCGTTTCTCTCTAAAGTGTGCGATGAAGGCTTTGGTTGTGCGGATGGTTCCTAACATGTTGGTGTTCACCAAGCGTAGAATTTGCTCGTCTGTAAGCCCCTCAAGCGCACCAGCGAGACCATAGCCAGCGTTGTTGAAAACAACATCGACTCCGCCCGATCCCACGATTTGTGCCGCCACACTCTCAATCTCATGAGGATCAGCGACATCCAGCGCCATCAATGTGACCCCAGAAATGGCTCCCAGTTCCTTCTCCCTCTTTGGATCGCGCATCGAGGCGATAACTTTCCATCCCTTCGAGGCAAACAGCTTCGCCGTGGCTCGACCCAAGCCTGAGGAACTGCCAGTGATGAAAATCGTGCTCATAGCGTCATACCTCCCGTCAACGGGCAAGACTTCGTTCTATGAGACGAAATCATATCTCGGCGACTGATTATGAGAAACTCAAGACTTTGAAAGCCGCTTGGCAGGAAAAGCAAGGCGCTGAACGGGAGGTCCTGGTCGTTGGCGAGATGGAGGACCCGCGGGGCGAACCGTTCTAGTGCAGGGCGATCAACCGAGCGGTGGCGAAACTACCGCAAGCCATTGAAAGGAATGGCCGGGACGACGGGACTCGAAACCGCGGCCGTGACAGCGCTGCCTGAGTAGGTTATACAACAACTTACAGGCACGCGGGACTGCCGAACGCAACGCAGGTCATAGAAGACAGATCGCCGCGTCCATCAGTCTGCCGTTATCGAAACGCGAGTTTGCAAACAGGAACAGACGAATCCTACCCCGCATCACCATTTCGAAGAGAAACCGAGCACGGAGTCCGGTTACGGCTTGATGATGCAAACGCTGGCTAGCCAATTGGGATATTTCTACGACACAATGTCAATAGAATCCATGCCAAGCGCAAAGACCCAGGCCAACAGCGAATATGCCCAAAGAATTGATCGGGTCATTGACCATCTTCGTGGGAATCTGCATCGCCCGGTGAAACTGGAGGAATTGGCCAAAGTGGCCTGCTTCTCGGAATTTCACTTCCATCGGATTTTTGGTGCGGTTTCAGGCGAAACGCTAAATAGTTTTACGAACCGGCTTCGTCTTGAAAAGGCTGCTCGTCTTCTTCGTTATTCCGACAAAAGTTTGACCGATATAGCCTTAGATTGCGGTTTTTCATCATCGGCCACTTTTTCGCGTGCCTTCCGATCCGGCTACGACACTTCGCCAAGTCAGTTTAGAAAAAGCGGCGAGATCAAAAAGAGCAAGATTTGCAAAGAACTCTTCGATGACCAGGACTACGATCTTCCCATGAGCGCGGAAGAAAAAAGAGCGGCTTTTCCAGTGAGATTGATCGACCTTCCCGAAAGGCAAGTCGCCTATATTCGGGTTACGAATGCCTTCGAAGGGGACAGGGTACTTGCCGCCTTGAAGACGATGATCGAATGGGCCAAATCCCAGGATATTTTTTCGCAAGGAGTTCTCTTCGGAATGACGGCGGACGATCCACACGTGACCCCAAAGCATCTTTATCGATATGAGGTCTGTCTTGCGTCGTCTCTTCCCTTTGAGTGCATGGGAGGAATGTCGAAATTGAAAATGCCAGCCATGCGATACGCCGTCACCAAGGTTTCCGGCGATGTCCGTAAGGTAGCTACGGCTTGGGACTATATTTACAGAAATTGGCTTATCAATAGTGCCTACGAACCCGAGCATGCGCCAGCACTCGAGATTTTCTTAGAAAAGGAAAACGCGTTGGATTGGTCGCATTGTGAATTGGAGCTGTGCCTGCCGGTTCGGAAACCGGCAGAGATGAGGGGTTGAGGGAGGAACTTATGATTGAAGGAATTGGCGGTGTTTTTCTGTTTTCTAACGATACAAAGAGATTGGTAACTTGGTATCGCGATTGCCTCGGAATACTCCCTGAGGGCCAAGATAGTGAGTGCGATTCAATCTATAAATCGTTTGAATATCGGGATATTGAAAATCCGGAAATCAAGAGAACCATAGTGTGGGCGATTATTCC
>Ga0187783_10001775_pt1 | contig 15970 bp, 12 predicted proteins | sample 1015_SJ02_MP02_2_FD_132471 | JGI IMG/M metagenome (GOLD analysis project Ga0187783, IMG submission 132471) | Tropical peat soil microbial communities from peatlands in Department of Meta, Colombia - 1015_SJ02_MP02_20_MG | ecosystem: Environmental > Terrestrial > Soil > Wetlands > Peat | place... | reverse complement strand
GTCCTCATGAGACGCCGAGGCAGGGGCGCTGCGTAACCCCGAACCGCTCCGCGCCCCGCCTCGGCTTGCGATTCGCCGTGGGGCCAGGACACTGTCTGTCAGGTTAAGTTTTAGCTAACACAGATAAAGTCTCTATACAGTGCCCTTACTCTTGCTTTCTCCCCTTCAGCGGCAGCTACCATTCTGAACGTCGCTAAGACAGCCATCTATCCTCTGTGCGGGGCCTTTGTTATCGCGCTTCTCCCGGTAGTGATCGTAGTAGAGATGATGCACGGGGGACACCTCTTGGAGGGTGCGCTGGCGATAGGGTGCTGGTTCAGCGTTTTCTTGGTTGCTCGATTAACCGTTAAAAAAGAACCCGGTCGTGATCGGGGTTTCAGCTTTCCCTTGGTCGAAATCATTGCGGTAACCTTCGCTTTTCTGTGGTTTGTCAAATTGATGATGATGGGCGCTGCATTATTGAATGACTATATCGTGTTGGCGAGAATCGCCGTCGCCGCATCGACTGTTGGCTACTGGGCCCATTGGTCTGTCATGAAGATAACGGAGCACACGGTAAGCGAAGCCGCTGTAGATTTTGCCAAGAAATTGGTGTCGATCGGCCTACGTCATCTTGACTGATGTGAACGCCGATCGGCTGTCACGGCTAAAGCAATAACAATAAAGAGAGCAGAGCTTTCCATTACCCCTCCATTCTTGTGCAGGGGAGGCACCGCCGCCATGTCGGATGCAACCAAGCGCGTCAATGGCAGCTCAGGGCAGGAAGCAGAAATCAGATTTACGAACTATCAAAGGACCGAAATACCTCCCCCACGCCGCCTTCCAACCCCACCCTCACGCACTCTCCTTGGCCCGCACGGCGCGCTTGCGCTCGTTCGGATCGAGGAGCGCCTTGCGCAGCCGGACCGACTTTGGCGTCACTTCGACGAGTTCGTCGTCCTCGATATAGGCGAGCGCCTTTTCGAGAGTCATGCGGATGGGCGGCGTCAAGCGCACCGCCTCATCCTTGCCGGCGGCGCGGATGTTGGTTAGCTGCTTGCCCTTCAACACATTGATCTCGAGATCATTCTCACGCGTATGCTCGCCGACGATCATGCCGCGATAAACCTTGCACCCCGGCTCGATCATCATCGGCCCGCGGTCTTCAAGCTTCCACATGGCGTAGGCGACCGACTCGCCATCGTCGTTTGAAATCAAGACGCCATTGCGCCGCCCGGCGATGTCGCCCTTCCATGGCGCATAGGCGTGAAAGAGGCGGTTGATGACCGCCGTGCCGCGCGTGTCGGTCATCAGCTCGCCCTGGTAGCCAATGAGGCCGCGCGTCGGCGCGTGAAACACGAGACGCAAGCGGCCGCCGCCGGAAGGGCGCATCTCGATCATGTCGGCCTTCCGCTCCGACATTTTCTGGACGACAACACCGGAATAGTCTTCATCGACATCGATGACGACTTCCTCGATGGGCTCGAGGAGTTGATTGGTGGCTGACTCTTTTTGAAACACGACTTTCGGACGTGAGACGCCGAGTTCGAACCCCTCGCGGCGCATCGTCTCGATGAGGATCGCGAGCTGCAACTCGCCGCGCCCCGAGACGATATAGGCATCGGCGCCCGGCGAATCCTCGACCTTTAGAGCGACATTGCCCTCCGCCTCCTTGTGGAGGCGGGCACGGATGACGCGGCTCGTCACCTTATCGCCCTCGGTTCCGGCGAGCGGCGAGTCATTGACGAGAAATGTCATGGACAAGGTGGGCGGATCGATGGGCTGGGCTTGCAGCGGCTCGCTCACCTCAAGCGCGCAGAGCGTATCGGCAACGTTAAACTTTTCGAGGCCGGCGATGGCGACGATGTCGCCCGCTTCCGCCTCCTCGATGGGCGTGCGTTCGATACCGCGAAACGCCAGGATTTTGGACACGCGCCCCTGTTCCATGACCTGCCCTTGGCGGTCCAAAACCTTCACGGGCTGATTAGGTTTCACCGATCCGGCAAAGACGCGGCCGGTAATGAGGCGGCCGAGATAGGGATTGGCCTCGAGCAGCGTGCCGAGCATGCGAAACCCGCCCTCGCCAGTGGCAGGTGGGGGAACATGCTTCAAAACGAGATCGAGGAGCGGCGCCATTCCCTCCTTTGGGCCATCCGGGCTCTCCGCCATCCAGCCTTGCTTGGCGGAGCCGTAAAGGATTGGGAAATCGAGCTGCTCATCGGTCGCATCGAGGGCGGCGAAGAGATCGAACACCTCGTTGACGACCTCGGTGACACGCGCATCGGGCTTATCGACCTTATTCACCGCGACGATCGGGCGCAGACCAATTTTGAGTGCTTTGCCGACGACGAATTTGGTCTGCGGCATGGGCCCTTCGGAGGCATCGACGAGGACGATCGCGCCATCGACCATGGAGAGGATGCGTTCGACCTCGCCGCCGAAATCGGCGTGGCCAGGCGTATCGACGATATTGATGCGCCCGTCCCGCCAAGCGATCGAGGTGGCCTTCGCCACGATGGTGATGCCGCGCTCTTTTTCGAGATCGTTCGAATCCATGACGCGTTCGGCGACCCGCTGATTTTCGCGGAAGGCGCCGGATTGCTGGAGCAGGCGGTCGACGAGGGTCGTCTTGCCATGGTCAACGTGAGCGATGATCGCGATATTGCGAAGCTTCATATGAAAAACCTTGAATCAAAGCGCCGCGTCCGGACGGCCAGATGACCGTACACCCCCCAGACGACGCTTTTTTGTGAATGGTTTCAGGCCAATATGGGGTGGCCCTTGCGCGGTTGCAGCACCGTTTATCGGAAAGGGCGCGGTTTGGGAACCGGTTATGTGCCGCTCTCTTCCGTGGCCGAGTTCCACATCTCATAAAAATGGTGGAGCGGGCCTGGCCCCTTGCCGGCGGAAAGCACGTCGGCCGCTTTTAGCGCTCCCGTGAGATAGGATTTGGCGGCGCTGATCGCCTCCGCAAGCGTCAGGCCCTTGGCGAGGAAAGCGGCAATCGCCGCGGACAGCGTGCAGCCGGTGCCATGCGTGTTGCGCGTGGCGATCCGCGGCGCGGAGAAAGTCTGATAGGCGCCGCCATTGAAGAAAAGATCCTCGGCGACGGCGCCAGTGAGATGGCCGCCCTTAATGAGCACCGCCCTGGCACCGCGCGCGGCGAGCAGCATGGCGGCGCGGCGCCGTCCCTCCGGGTCGGCGGCGATGACATGTCCCGAAAGGCGCGCCGCCTCCGAGATGTTGGGCGTCACCAAGGTCGCGAGCGGAAAAAGGTGGCGGACGATCGCCGCCGCCGTGTCGGACGCCGCCAAGGCATCGCCGCTCGTCGCCACCAAGACGGGATCCAAAACGATAAAGGGCGGCTTATAATGCGCCAGGCGGTCGGCGACTTCCTCAACGACGGCGCCACAAGCAAGCATGCCGATTTTCACGGCGGCGATCCTGGCATCCTCGAAAACCGCATCGATTTGCGCGGCGGCGAAATCCGCCGGCGGAACGTTGAGGCCCTTGACGCCTTGCGTGTTCTGCGCGGTGAGGGCGGTGGCGACGGCCATGCCATTGCAGCGGAGCGCCGCAAAAGTTTTCAAGTCGGCGATGATACCGGCGCCGCCGCTCGGATCGAGGCTGGCGATGGTGAGAAGGTTGGGGATCATACCCTGATGGCCTAATGCCTTGGAGAATTGAATTCCCGGTGATGGTTGAAGTTTTCGGCCCTCAAACCTCTCTTCACGGCTGCTAGATAAAGATCCAAGTCTACCGTAAGCAAGATCAAAGACGAGTCTTGCGAGAGCATGAGAAGCACAGAATCTGTCAAACCCAATCGGGCAAATTCGGCTTGCCGTGCTCCAAGCCGGCTTTCGATGTAGGATTCAGGAAACTGACCAATCAGATCTCGAAATTTTGAAAATAACTGCGACCTTATCGGCTCATTGATTTGGCTGAGAAGATTAGACGTTTCGGTGAGAGTATTTGGCGTGAGCTGAATGACCGAGGCCGGGGCAAGAAAGGAACGTAATAAATCAAAATCTTCCTCAGAAAAATCACGCAGGCGCTTGTGTTTTCCTATATAGCCTCGGCAGACAAGCCCTACGATAAGTAAAACCAATAAATTTGTATCCAACACTATTTTAGTCATTATTTGAAAGCTTATAATTCTTAAACGATATAACTTTATTCTCTTTATCTGAAATCTCAATAACTTTGTAAGATCTTCTCGGCAATGCTGCCTTTCCAGCAATAGTCTGAAAGATATCTTGCGGGTTATCCCATGGCCGCGAGAACCCCAGAGTGATATGCCAAACGCCCTGGCTTTCATCAAAAAAAGCTTCTTCCAGTCCGAGATAGGAGATCTTTTCGTCTTCTAGCAATCTCAGGGTATATTGCTTCGCAGTCGAGACGGCCTCGGTCACGTCCATTTCTCCCTCCGAACACGAGACTTCATTATCGCCGGTATATGCGCTCGGCAACGGCAGATACAATGGGCACGGAATTCGCGTTTCTCGCTGTTGTTGCGACCGCATGCCGAGCTGCGGCCAATGTTTGTGCCAGTTCTGAGCATCGGGTGCATTGGACACAGCGCAGTATCTTGTAGGTGCAAGCCTTCTTTTTGGGCATTTGCTTCCTACAAATGTCGGATGCGCGTCCGCCTCTTTTACGCACATTGAGAAAAATGATTTTGGCAGAAAATGCGGGATCCTTGTCATTGGCGCGGAAGGCAATGAGTGGGAAGATAAAAACATGTCAAACGCAAATCCTTTTTTTGATCCCGCGTGGTTTCTCAACCCCAATATTGGAAACCTCATAACGCGCGTCCGGCGGATCGGTATTCTTATTTTTCCAAATGTCGAAATGATCGATGTATGCGGGCCATTAGATGTTTTTTGCTACGCTGACCTGTGGACACGGGTGAGAGGGTTGGCCAATGACCCGGGATACCAAAGTCTGATTATCGCTAGCAAACCGGGGCCAGTGACGACGATGACCGGCTTCCAAATCGTCGCCACGCATGGTTACGAAGATGTCGAAAAGTTGGACACGCTGATCATTGCCGGCGGCTTCGGTGTCGAACAAGCCTGCGCCGATTCTAAGCTCCTCGGCTGGGTCAAAATGATGGCGCCGCAAGTCCGTCGGATAGTGTCCATCTGTACGGGCGCTTTTGTCCTTGCGGCAGCTGGGCTTTTGGATAATCGCCGCGCGACAACGCATTGGATGTATTGCGAGCAGCTTGCGGCTGCTTATCCTTTATTACGTGTTGAACCCAATCTCATCTATCTACGCGATGGGCATGTCTATACTTCGGGAGGTATCACCTCTGGCATTGACCTCTCATTAGCTCTCATCGAGGAAGACTTAGGCCAAGAGGTAGCCCGCGTGGTCGCGGGAACGATGGTGGTCTTCTTGCGCCGTCCCGGCGGGCAGACGCAGTTTAGCCCATTCCTCACCGGCGAAGCCAAAAGCCGCCATGATATTCGCGCCTTGCAGGCTTGGATCATCGCCAACCCAACGGCCAATCTCGACGTCGAAAATCTCGCGAGCCGCGTCGCCATGAGCCCGCGAAATTTTGCAAGGCTGTTCCGGTCGGAGACGGGCATGACGCCGGCGAAATTCGTCGAACAAGCACGTGTCGATGCCGCGCGCTGCAAGCTCGAGCAGCTGCCTCTGCCGCTCGAAAATATCGCGTCCATGTGCGGCTTTGGCACGGCGGAACGGCTGCGGCGTTCCTTTCAGCGCGTATTGAACGTGACGCCACAAGATTATCGCGCACGCTTTCAAACCTCTTTGACTAACTGATGGGGAAACTTCCATGAAAATCCATTTTCTGACTTCGGCGCATAACAGCCTTAGCCAACGCCTTCTGATTGAACTCGAAAAGCGTGGCCATCAGGTGAGCGTCACGCTGGCTTCGAGCGATGCAGCGATGCTGCAATCCGTCGCCGAACAGCGCCCCGATCTCATCATCGCGCCGATGCTCAAATGCGCCATCCCTGAGGCTATTTGGGGAAAGCATCTCTGTCTCATTGTCCATCCGGGAATTGTCGGCGATCGCGGGCCTTCCTCCCTCGACTGGGCGATCATGAACGGGGAGAAGGAGTGGGGCGTGAGTATCTTGCAAGCCGCGGCGGAGTTCGATGCGGGGCCGATTTGGGCGGCACGCACTTTTGCCTTGAAAAATGGCCCTTGCGCCAAGAGCAGCCTCTATAGGCATGAGGTGACGGAAGCGGCGGTCGAAGCCGTCCTCGAAGCCGTTTGGAAATTTGAAACAGAGCAGTTTTCGCCCGAGCCCCTTGACTACGGAAAACCCGGAGTGCGCGGCCGATTGTGCCCGCCCATGCGCCAAGGCGATCGGACGATTGATTGGCGCCGCGACTCGACCGAGACGATCCTGCGCAAGATCGGCGCCGCCGACAGCACGCCCGGCGTCCTCGATGACATTTGGTGCTGGCCGTTCTACCTCTATGGCGCGCACCCAGAGGATCGTCTTACGGGGGTGCCGGGGCAGCCTCTGGCGCAGCGCGATGACGCCGTTTGCCGGGCGACCATCGATGGCGCCATTTGGATCACCCATCTCAAAGCGAAGGGTGAAGATGGCCGCCCCGGCATTAAACTGCCGGCTGTCCAAGCATTGGGCCCGCTTGGCAAGCGGCTGCCGATTTCGGAACTGCCCATCGATGCCGTAACGGATTACCGGACCTATCGCGAGATCTCATACCGCGAAGAGAATGGCGTCGGCTATCTCTCCTTTGATTTTTTGAACGGGGCGATGAGCACGGAACAGTGTTATCGCCTGCGCGATGCCTTCCTCTTCGCGCGCAGCCAGCCAACGCGCGTAATCGTCCTCTTGGGCGGTAAAGATTTCTTCTCCAATGGTATTCATCTCAACGTGATCGAGGTGGCGGCCGATCCCGCACTCGAATCCTGGCGCAACATTAACGCCATCGACGATCTCATCTATGAAATTCTCAACACAATGTCGCACATCGTCATCGCCGCCTTGCGCGGCAATGCGGGAGCAGGTGGCGCCATGCTCCCTCTTGCGGCCGATCGTGTCTTTGCCCGCGAGGGTATTATCCTCAACCCGCATTATAAGAGCATGGGCGGGCTCTACGGCTCGGAGTATTGGACCTATACCCTACCGCGGCGGGTCGGCCACGCCAAGGCCTTCGCGCTCACCGAGGCTTGCCGCCCGCTCGGTACATTGGAGGCCAAAGCTATCGGCTTCATCGATGAATGTCTTGCAGGCGACGCCGACACCTTCGAACAAGCTCTTACCAGCAGGGCCGAGGAGCTGGCGCTCGGTGAAGATAGCTGGCGGCTGCTGCGGCAAAAACATGACAAGCGGCTCGCCGATGAGCGGGTGAAGCCGCTGGCCGCCTATCGCGCCGAGGAGTTGAAGCACATGCATTTCAATTTCTATGGCGCGGACAAGGCCTACCATCTCGCGCGGCAGGAGTTTGTTTACAAACGCCCGCTCGACGCCGGCCGGCAACGCATCCGCCCGGCGAAGGCGCGGGTCATTTGATTTTCCCGCGATGCCTCACGAAGCTATTGCTCCTGCCCCGGCGGCTTCCGCTCGATCTCGCGGAAGCTCCATTCCACGGCCGTGTTCTGACCGCTGTCGCCGTAGATGGCGATCTGATTACAGGCGCGCGGCCCGTCGGGCGCCGCGAAAAAAATACTCTCCTCAATCTCGGGCTGTCCGCCTGTCACCTCGAAAAGCCAGCGCCGCTCATCGGGCAAGATGCAGAGCACGGCGGTGCCGCCACGGACTGGTTTTATGTCGACATTTGGATGAATGTGAAAACGGATGGCGAAGGGATGAGTGTCCTGAGTGCTGTCCAGCGCGGCGGCGCGCAGCTGGTCGCTTCCATTCAGCGCAAGCCCATCCTTGCGGAGCGCGATATGACGCTCATGGATCAGGCCAAAACGGCTCTCATAGCCGTCGTGTGAAACCCTGAGGTGGATTGCCGTTGTCTCCTCGATGCGCTTAACATCGACCCTATCCGGGCCGGAAACGATCTCATCATCCAGCCATTTGCGTAACCCAGCGTGGAAGGCGAAACGGCATGAAGAGGTGTCGCTGAGGATGAGCGTGGAATGCGCCGCCGTCATGCGAGCAGCCTCGCGAGCCGCCGCGCGGTTGGGATCGGGCGCTCCGCAATTGATCACAAGCCTCTGGCCGCCTGTTGAGAATTCGAAAGAGAGGCAACCGGCATGGGCACGTTTGGAGAAAACGGGCGGAGGCGGCTGGCCGGCATCGACAAGAACGACGGCCGTGCCGCCTTCGAGCCGCTGGTACCCCGATTGTTTGGCGCTGATCAGCGCCTGCGCCCGCGCGTCATCATAGGCGAGGATCGTCGCAATCAGTTCCGGCGGCGTCACCCCCATGCCGTTGAAGAGACCCAATGAGCCATCGCCATGGCGGAAGAGGCGCAGCATGGGGAGCATGCGGTCGATGGCGTTGAGAAGTTGAGGCGGCGGCTGCAGCCCACGCGCCACAAAGGCCTGCCGTAAAGGGAGAAGATCGGGAAGCAGACTGAGCAGCATCTCCGGGTTGCGGCTGATATGGCCGCCATCGGGCAGGATCTGACGTTCGAGCTCCTGCGCCAAGAGCTTCGTCCCCTTTCGGATAAGACCGCGCGTGACTTCCGCGCAAAGACCGTATTCGGCAAGAGCGATGACCGCCAGCAAGCGTGCTTCGCCCGCAAGACCTGCACTCAATCGGCGCTCTAAAAAAAGTTCCGTCCGGGCAATATTTTTGACGAAGCGCTGGTAGAAGGGACGATCGGCGCCCGCCAGGATCAGCGGTGATTGCGATAGGAAAGCAAGCATCCGCCGTGCCGCGACCTCGGGATCCCAGGCCGGCGTCCGGTTTGGTATTCCAGCCAGAGTGAGAAAATCCTGGACAAGCGCGCGGCCATTGGCGCGCGCCGTGGCGGTGTCGGCGGCGCGCAGATGGCGCAGCCAAGAAAAGCCGGCGAGCGCCCGCGCCCAGGGGAGCGAAACGGGCTCAAGCTCGAAGGGCGAGCGGCCATGCGCGTTGACGATTTTCCCACAAAACGCAAAATAGCCGGCGTAAATATCGGCGGCGAGAGTTGGATCGCTTGTCCTGATATCTTGCGGAGCGATCAAGAGGCGTTCCGGCACCCGCCTCGAAAGGCTCATTGCCGCGCGGAGGGGCCCGGCACTGCCTTGAAGCAGCGCCGAGGTGGCGCGGCGGGCGAGGAAGCCCGCGACGCGCAACCGTTCTTTTAGTGTCGCGCCAGCCAGGGACTTACTCCGAGTTGAAAGGCAAGGGGAGGCCGCAAATGGGCCGTTATCTCAAACGGCCTTAAGCCGAACATTTCACTATGAAAAATTTTAGCTACATGCCGAAACTTTTAGCGAGTTTTCTAGGCCCGGCGCAATAAACGCGCGGCAAAAAAACCGTCGAGCCCCGCGAGGCGGGATTCCGCCGCCGGCAAATGAGACGGCAAGGTCCGCAACTCCCCACGTTCATTGAGGAGCTCGGGGATGCCGCCGATTTCTTGCGGCGTGATGGCCACCCTTTCGATTCGCGGGCTGCGGCGCAGAAGGGAGGCTATCTGCATCTCATTCTCTTCCGGCTCAAGGGAGCAGGTGCTGTAGACGATCGTCCCGCCCGGTTTAACGAGCTCTATGGCTTTATCAAGAAGACGCGCTTGAAGGCGGGTTAGTGTTTCGAGATCACGCGGTTTTTTGATCCACGCAATATCGGGATGGCGGCGGATCGTTCCCGTCGAAAGACAGGGCGCGTCGAGGAGGACGGCATCGAAGGGGCCCGCCCGCCAGTTCACGGCATCGGCGACGACGATTTCGGCATGCAGCTTTAGCCTATGAACGTTGGCGGCGAGCACCTTCAACCGCTCGGCGGAGCGGTCGACGGCTATGACCTCCGCGCCGGTTGCGGCGAGCTGAGCCGTTTTGCCGCCAGGAGCGGCGCACAGATCAGCGATCTTCATGCCTGGGCGAGCCGCGACGAGCTTTGCCGGCAGGGAAGCAGCCGCGTCCTGGATGAACCATTCTCCCTCGGCGAAACCAGGAAGCTCGGCAACCGGTTGATGGGAGGTCAGACGCAGCGATCCCATTGGCAGGATGACCGCGTTGAGCCTTTCCGCCCAGCTCAAGGGATTTGCTAGAGCCGTTACGTCAAGTGTCGGCTCCCGGCGATGCGCGGCCGCGATGGCGCGGGCCACTTCATCCCCGTAAGTTTTGCGCCAGCGCGCGGCGAGCCACGCGGGCGTGTCATCATCGAGCGGATCGCTTTGGGCACATATTTTCTCGCGCTCGCGGATGAGCCCGCGTAACACCGCATTGACGAGCGGCGCAAAAGGGGCCGTTTTTGAGTCGAGGCGGGCGGCGCGCACGGCGAGATCGACGGCGGCATGATCGGGCACATCGAGGAAAAGGAGTTGGGCGGCGGCTGCGATGAGATTCCACTCGAGCTGTGGCGCTTGCCGGGGGATGCCTTTGGCGAGAAGCGCGAAGAGCGCATGGCGGATTGTGCCAAAACGGCGTAGCGCGACGGTGACGATCGAGCGCGCCAGCGCAATATCGCGGGCGTCAAAGCCGGTAAGCCGCGATACCACCGCGGCGGTGCTGAAACACTCGTCAAGCGAATGGCTTCGCCCGATAATATCGTTCAAGATTGCTGCCGCGGCGACGCGGACGGCGAGGCCCGGGATCTCATCAGCGGAAGTTTTATCTTGCAGGCGGGCGCGGCCTTGAGCTCCGCGGCTCCTCCGTCTTGGGGGTGGCGGAAAGAACGGATCGCTCAAGCGCGGCGCTCCGCGGTTGAGGTCTTGAGAATCCGCCGCTTGAACATTTACCGCGTGCCGGGGTTCTTTGCTTTAGATGTCATTATAGAGAAGGATAGAGAAGGAGAGGCAGCCGTGTTTCGTGTTTTTCAAGGAAAAGGCGCCAAGGCGCAGCGGCCCTCCGGTAAGGCGGCCGGCTTGAACAACGATGAGAGCGTTCAACTTCGCGTGAGCGAGGCTGCGAGCCGCGCCCTTGCCGAAGCCGAGGAGCGCCGGCGCGCAACAGGAAAACAGCCCGTGCTACCGGAGGAGGTCAATGGCCGTGAAGGGCCCGAACCAATACGGTATGGGGACTGGGAGGTGAGGGGTATCGCCACCGATTTTTAGCCGATATTGAGGAGAATGGATGGGCGTCTCGCATGAAAAAACCCCGCGCGAGGCGGGGCTTTATAGCGTTCGCGGCATCCTCAGTCGTTCTGGTTGCCAGTCAGATATAGGAGCGACTGAAAGATGTTGATGAAATCCAGATAGAGCATCAAGGCGCCATTCACGGATTTCTTGACAGCGACCTCGTAGTCGTCGCTCGCGTAATACATCTCCTTGATCGCCTGCGTATCCCAAGCGGTGAGGCCCGAGAAAATCAGGACCGTCAGCAGTGACAGGGCGAACTGGAAGCCCGAGCTCTGCAAGAAAAGGTTCACCAGCATCGCGATCACGAGGCCGACTACCCCCATCACCATGAAGGCGCCCATGGGGGCGAGATCGCGCCGTGTCGTGTAGCCGTAAAGGCTCAGGCCACCAAAGGCCGCCGCCGTCACAAAGAAGACGCGGGCGATCGATGTACCGGTGTAAACCAGAAGGATCGTCGAAAGCGACAAACCCATCGCGACTGAGAAGGCGTAGAACAGGCCGCGCGCCGTCGATGCCGAAATCTGGTTGATCCGGAACGAGAAGAAAAGGACAAACGCCAGCGGTGCCAGTATCACGACGTATTTAACCGGGCTCGCGTAGAGCACCACGCCGAAATTCGTCAGCATCATATGGCGGAACTGGCCGACGGCGTATGCCGGGTCATTGGTGACGGCCAGCATATGGGCGGCGAGGGCCGCCAAGCCGGTAATGGCGAGCCCAACGACCATATTGTTATAGACGCCGAGCATATATGAGCGCAGACCTTGATCGATTTCGGCGCGACCGGCCCGGGTTGCGCCCTGCCCCCAGCGGGTAGCGTTGCGGTCGAAGTCGGACATGTGTTCCTCTAGAGTTGTGGAGGCTTGATCGCCTCCGGTTGCCGCCCGGAAAGGATCGGCATCGCCGCGTAATATGGCGCAAGCCCGTGTCCCGTACAAGGGCGCGATGATGAACAATGGTTAAAGTGGGGTGAAACTTCTTTAACATTTGGATGAAAATGCAATTCGTTCATATTTCACTAAAGCTCCCGCAAATAAGCGGCTGGCTTCTGCCCCAATATCCAGTAAGTGCTGGAGAGCCCAAGCGCGATCGTGGCGATCAGCGCGCCAGCCGCGGCGGCCAGCGCCCGCCCCCACAGCCAAAGGTAATCAAGGCCCATCACCCCTTGCACGATGGCGAGCGCGGCGCCGCTCCCCGCCGCGATCCCGAAGCAGGTTATGCAAAGCCCGAGAAGCCCGAACTCATAGATGTAGGACGTGAGCAAGGAGGCTCTCGTCGCCCCGAGCGTCTTGAGCACGGCGGCGTCATGGATGCGGGCTTCCTGGCCGGCCGCGAGCGCACCGCCGAGAACGAGGATTGAGGCGAGAAAAGCGAAACTCGCAGCTCCGGTGATCGCGTTGGCAAGTTCGTCGATGAGGTGATTGGCCATGTCGAGGGCGTCTTTGACGCGAACAACGGTGATTTGCGGAAAACGCGCCGCCACCTCCCTCACTAAGCGAGCCTCCTTCGAAAGGTCGGGCGCGCCGGGAAAGGTGACTGTCGCGATTTCGCTGAGCGGCGCGCCGGCCAAAGTATTTGGCGACAGCACAAGGACGAAATTTATCCCATAGCTTCGCCAATTGACGTGCCGCATATTGGCGATCGTGGCAGTGATATCGCGGCCAAGGACATTCACCGTCACCGTATCACCGAGGTTAAGCCCAAGGCCGCTCGCGATCTCTTCATCCATTGAGACGAGTGGCGGCCCTTCATAGGCTTTCGGCCACCAGGCCCCCTTGGTCAAGACCGAGCCTTGCGGTACAGCATCGGCGATCGTCAGCCCGCGGTCGCCTTCGAGAACCCAAGCTACGCTTGGCTTGGGCGGGGCGGGAGGCTGGCCATTCAGCTTGACGATGCGCCCGCGCAACATCGGCACGAGTTCCACGCTGCCGCCTGGAACCTCCTTGGCGAGAAAATCGGCAAAGGCATTCGCCTGGGCGCTTTGCACGTCGAGAAAGAAAAAGCCCGGCGTTTTCTGCGATGCCGCCGGGGCGAGCTCGGCTCTGACATTGCCGTCGATGAGCATCAAGGCGGCAAGCAAGGTTAATCCCAATCCGAGCGAAAGAACGATCGAAGGCGTCGGCGATCCGGGTCGATGGATGTTGGCGATGGCAAGGCGCAGCGCGACGTTCCTTGCATGGGGCAGACGCCTTGCGCCGGAAGCGATGAGCAAAGCCGCGCCGCGTAAAAACGCGAAGGCGCCGGCCGTCACCCCAAAGTAGATCGACACAATGCGGGCATCACTCGCAAAGCCAAAAACCACCGCGACGAGGCAGAGCGCGGAGGCGCCCGTCGCGACGAGGTATCGCCCGCGCGGCCGGACCTTGCTCGGCTCTGCGACAGCGCGAAACAAGGCTTGCACCGGGACATCATGAGCGCGCCCGAGCGGCAGAATAGAGAACGTGAGGCTTATCAGAAAACCGTAGAGCGCCCCCTTGGCGATAACCGCCGGATGAATGGCGGGCGCCAGAGGGAATGCAAGGATTGAGCTGAAAGCCGAAATGAGGGCGAAAGGCAGAAGGACCCCGGCGAGCGCGCCGATGATGATGCCAGCCGTGGCAACGACGAGGGTTTGCATCAAAAGCAAGATAAAAACCGCCGTTCCGTCCGCGCCGAGCGATTTTAAAATCGCCAGCGTTTTTTGCTTTCGTTCGACAAAGCCGCGCACGGCGTTGGCGACGCCGACGCCTCCGACGATGAGCGCCGTCAAACCGGTGAGCGTTAAGAATTCGCTGAAGCGATCGAGATTGCGGGAAAATTGCGGTGAAACTTTATCGCGCGCGCGAACGTCCCATCCGGCTTCTGGAAATTTTTGGTTCGTCATCTCGATAAGCTGCGTGACGCGCTCATCGCTCGCGGGGGGCCCTTCCAGGGCCACTCGGTAGAGCCATTTGATCAGCGAGCCGGGCTGCACGAGGCCGGTTGCCGCGAGAGCCTGCCGTGACATCAGCACATGGGGGCCAAAGCCAAATCCGCTTGCCAGCCGGTCTGGCTCGGAAACAAGAGTCGAGCGTAGCTCAAAGTCCGCGGCGTTAATGCGGATGCGATCGCCAATGTTCAGGTTCAGCCGGCCAAAGAGCCCGGCATCGGCGATGAGGCCAAACGCGCCGTTGCGTTCCGCCAAGGTGCCTGCGAGGGGTTGCGGCGGCTCGGTGATCACTTCTCCCGCTAGGGGGTAGGCGTCATCGACGGCCTTGATCTCGACGAGTGCCGCCTCGCCATCATCGCGCCGCGCCATCGCGCGGAGCTGAGCAATGGTTGAGACCCGGCCTTGGCTTAAGAGAAAGGTTTTTTCGGCAGGCGAGACTTGCCGCTGGTTAAGAATGAAGGAGGCATCGCCGCCAACGATGGCGCGGCCTTGCGCGGCAAGGCCGTCCTTCAGCGCTAGAGTCAGCGAGCCAATCCCAATGATAGCGGTAACGCCGAGCGCGATGCAGGCGAGAAAAATCCAAAACCCGCGAAAGCCAGCGCGAAATTCGCGTGAGGCTAGGCGCAAGGCGAGGATGAGGTGCATTTTGGTGGAAAAACTGGATTGACGGCTCATACGCCCACGCCAACTACCCAGCTTTGTCCAACCCGTCCATTGAAATATGTGGCAACGATGCCGTGGCCGCCCGATCGCTATTTGCGGGATCTTGCTACGGGCGATATTACTCTTTTTGTTGACCGGCTTAGTGGCAGCCTCACCCTCGAACGTGAATTTCCTCAGTTATTATTTTTATTTTGTGTGCATGCTGGGCGCGAATTTAGCGCTGGTGGGGCAGATCGGGACGTGCGTTCAGCCTATCACAGATAGCCCATCACGTATTTCAAAATATCACGTTAATTCTTCGAGCACATCCTATGAATGTAGGACGCGCGGCTCGCGCAATGCCGTTATGAATGCTGCACCGGACCGGAAGCAGCCAAACTGATCCGTTTTTCAAGTCGAACTGTGGTTCGACGGAAAACCAATCGTCATGGCCTGAGAAGGCATTGCAACTCGGGGTCTGGGGCGCTCTAAATCACGGCGAATTTGCTTCGACCAATCTGCCGCGTGAGATGTATGCCTTAATCAAATCGAACCCTTCAGGAGATAATGTCATGAGCAACGTACCTCCGCCATCAAGTGGTCTTGGTAGCAATTCTAACTATTTCTTGACAAACAGTGGCACCGACCTAAATGGTGTTGCCACCACCATCGCCGTTTCGACCGACATCGTCGCGAGTGCTGGCTTTGGATTTCAGCTCAACGCGTACTCGCCGGACAACGAAACGTGTGCGATTCAGCAATACGTGATCAATGTCGACACCAGCGGGCAGATGAACTGCATCGTCAACAACTGGCAGAACGCCTCGACGCCGCTCATCAACAACTGGGTTGCGCTCTACAAGCTGCCGAGCTCGACGCTGCCTGCGGGATACCAATGCCGCGTCGCGCTGCAGAACGACAGAGCTGGCAATGTCACGGCGGCAACCTACACGGTCAGCGCACTCGGAGTCGCACCTGCACCAGGCAGCGCACTCGATGGCTACCAGACCAGCTTCAACAACCAGCAGCACGTCAACTACATCGGGACTGACGGTCATGTCCATGAGCTGGTGTACACCAGTCATTGGGGCCATACCGATCTTACTGCCGCCGCCGGTGCGCCAGCCGCCGCTGCCGGGAGCGCGCTCGACGGCTACCAGACCAGCTTCAACAACCAGCAGCACGTCAACTACATCGGGACTGACGGTCATGTCCATGAGCTGGTGTACACCAGTCATTGGGGCCATACCGATCT
>Ga0187783_10001774_pt1 | contig 15974 bp, 10 predicted proteins | sample 1015_SJ02_MP02_2_FD_132471 | JGI IMG/M metagenome (GOLD analysis project Ga0187783, IMG submission 132471) | Tropical peat soil microbial communities from peatlands in Department of Meta, Colombia - 1015_SJ02_MP02_20_MG | ecosystem: Environmental > Terrestrial > Soil > Wetlands > Peat | place... | reverse complement strand
GTTGCGGGGTCGTACGGATGCCCATCGAACGACCGATTTGGTAGCGGCCCGGTTTGCCCGGAATCTCAAGAAAAATTGCGACTCGGTCGACCAAGAGCGTTTGGGAAATTCGGTCCATGACGGATGCCAACATCGGATCCAAGTGGACTTCGTTGGTCAGAGTTCGGCCGAACTCGATCAACGTGCGCCGGTAGTCCAAGCGATCCCGATAGAAATAGCGATCCAATCGGCCCTGAATCCAGTCGCGAAAGGGCTGGAATAAGAATGCGGCCACGAGGATGGCAATGATATCTCCCGCAAACCCCGACGGCCAGGCCGTGTGAAACAACGCGCCGATCATGGCCGCAAGCCCAAACCAGACGGCCACAACTCCCGATGTGGCCACTGTGTAAGCCAAGCCGCGCCGGAAAATAATATCCACATCCATGAGCCGATAGCGGATGATGGCGTAACCAAAACTGAGCGGAATCAGGGCAAGCGAGACAGCGGAGAGCTTCATCCAAACCTGCGGCGTCACCCCGAGGAAGTAAGGCACGATGTACAGCAGCAGGAAAGGCAAAATGCCCGCGATCGTGCCGCTGGTCACCCACTTCAATTGCTGCCGTAGCAGGCCCGCTGGCGTCCGGCGGTAGCTCAATAGAAACACGACCGCAGCCAGCAGGAAGTAGGCCCCTAAATAAATCAACTCGAGGTGGTCGAGGAACTCACGACCCTGCAGTGAAGGCACGAATCCGAGCCATTGCTTCGCCACAAAAAAGTGCACGAGCAACAATAGGGCTGGTATGCCGTACACGCTGGTGAGCGCCAGTCGCTGGCGCGAGGGAGATACGCGCCGCTCTGGGAAGACGAGAGCGAAATGGAGCAACAGCGCCGGTTGCAAGAGCCGCGCCACTACGCTCGCCCAGTATATCTCCCAATCAAAAACGCTCAGTTTGCCGGTGTATTGAAACGCGTAGAGGATGAACGAAGTCAAACAGAAAACGTAGAAGTGAACGGCACGCGCGGCGTTCCAGCGCCTTGCAAAAATGAAAAGCCCGATGAAAAGATACAGGAGTCCGACAATCCGAAGATAGTTTTCCAGCGAGAAGGGCCTGTCGGCAGGAATCGTGACAAGTTTAGCCTCGAAAGTTTGGCCGTTTCTTTCGACCTGATATGTGGCTTCACTCCAGACGCCCAATCGCCATAGGACCTTCGTCACTTGAACAGCGCGTCGGATCTCCGAGCCGTTGATTGCAACGAGGCGGTCGCCGTCTTTGATCCCGCCTGTGTCCGCAGGCGAATTGGGTGTTACATGCCAAGCCACAACTCCGTGGTCCGTATCGAGCCACGACGCACCATCATCGGGAACAACAACCGCGCTGCGCTGCTGGAAATTAACGGCTGCGAAGGCCATTGCTGACAGCGTCGTAGCTGCCAAGACAACGGCCCCCAACCTTACGCGGAGGTTGCCGGTTATAGGCACTGCCCGATACACCCCGATCTTGTGCTTTCAATACAGCAACTAAGGTACCAGAAAATATGGCTTTCGGTCATCCGTAAGTTGCTGCAAAAAGGACACATACCCTTAGGTCCAGCGTCGGGAACGAGCAGCCTTTCTGTTTATTGGAATCTCGGTCCAGATTTCGGGAAGGCCAAACTTAGAATTGGAAACTCAACCCACCCCTGAAGGACCTCACCACTGGCGCCAACGTCATTCGCCCGTCCGGACCCGTAATTGGGATGTAGCCCTGAGCCAGCAGGTTGCCGAAATCGGCCATGGCGACCCAGTGGCCGTTCATTAGGAAAGTGGGAATTGGCTGGCGCAAAGAAAGGCTTAGATTCGGCTCTAGATCGTAGCTCGCCTCGCCGTAGCCGTCCACAGGAGTCAGCGCTGGGCCTGAGACCCACTTATAACCCGCTGCAACCTCGGTTCCCAACCGTGGCACCTTACTCGAAACACGCGCTGCCACGCTATGACGATATCTCTGACAGAGCGTTCCTTGCAGGTCACCCTCGGTTCCAGACTCATCAGAAGGAGCAAGCGCCCCTGCGTACGCGTAAACCGCTGCTAGTTCCAGGTGCTCGTTGATTCTTTCCCGATAGCCAAGTCGAGCGCCCCAAGAGCTTGAACTTCCGCCATCGAATACAAATGCATCCGAAAAAGGATCCTGGAAGACCCCCGCGTCAGGCGCGGAACCAATTCCGAAAACTGCCTGATGTGCAGCGGCGTCATGAAAAACGGCAGCTTCGACAGATCCATTCCCAGAAAGCTTCCTTACGACCCGCAGTTCCTGATGCCAATCGTTTTCCAACACGGGCTGGCCGTTATTGAAGAGAACCGCCGGCAGACTATCCAGCGCGTCAAGAGCAGCACCCAGCGCGCCTGCGCGAAACGGATTGTTGTCCGGGGCATCGGTTGCCAGAAGCAGCGAAGCTTCCCAATCGGAGGTAAGACGCGCGTCGAGTTCTCCGCGCGGCCGCAGTGAGTGGACTTGTGAATTGAAGCCTTCGATGATGAATTCGGCGCCCGCGCTCAGTTGAATTCGGTCGCCTAGCTTGAGTTGCTCCGTATGGTCGAGTCGAATGCCTCTGAACATCAACCCGCTTGTTCCAAGATCCGCCTGTCTCACGACGAGAGTCGTAACGGGACCGACTCCAGCGTTGCCCGACGGAATCCAAATCGTCGCCAGCCCGCCCGTCGCGGAGTGGTCGTAGCTCATCTGGCCCGCCATCACGAGGTGGCCCATCGCTCCCAACGTCTGGTCGTAAGAAACTTCCGTACCGGGAGCGTTGACCAGACTTGCAGGCGATGCAGGATGTAACGAACCGCCCGTCATTTCCACTAGCACACGCGGGCGATTGTTGGCAGTTTCATTCGTATTCCCTGGACCGCCAAGTCCCCCGTCGCTCCATTGAAGAATTGGTCTGTCGGCACTGGCAGTCCGCAGAACCCACATCCAATCATCCGCTTCAGTTGGCTGCGAAGGTGCCCGCCGAAGGCTGTCGAGCGAATCAAAAACCGTGCCCAATTCGATCCTCAGAAGGGTGGTTACGTTCGGGGCAACTCGGACGTGTTGTTCAAAAGTGGGAAGAAAACCCGCCAGCGACACGCGCACGGAATAGGATCCCGAATGCAGGCGAAGTGTCGAAAAGGCGCCGTGCTGATCCGTCAGAAGTTGCGTTACAGCGTGGTCCGACGTGTCCTCCGGAGACACCCAAACGGTTGCGCCGAGCTGCGGCGTCCCCGAAACGTCCAAGACGACTCCCACCAACCGCCCGTAGCCCGGGCGTGCGTCCGCGGAACCGCAGCCCAAGACAACGAGTGCAGCGAGCCAAGCCAGGGCCCGAAGATTTCGAGCCATCACGTCCACTTACCTCCCGGGCGCATTTTGCGCCGAAGTGCTAACCGGGGGCTCCTTCACCGTGAAAACCGCTTCTCGGGTCAACGTCTGCTTCGTTAATTGATCGGTCGCCTCAATCTGGAGGTGGTACTGCCCGGGCGTGAGGCTCGACAATGCAACGAGGCTGTGGATTGTTACTTCCTCCCCGTTCTGGCCCAGTTGCTCACCCGTTTGCACGCCGCGGATCACTTCGCGGCCGTCCAAGCCGTCCTGTGTGACGCGAATGACGATGGACGCATCGTTCTTGTGGGTCTTATCGTCTACCTTAAAATTGTAGAATTGCAAGTAGATTCCGAGCGGCTGATTCGTGAAGAAAGACTGATCGATCTTCGGCCGCACTTTCAATTCACCGATGACAAATTGTCCGACGCCGATCTGATTGCTCGCGACGGGCTGAATGAGATCCGCAAGAATCAGAGAGCTGGCGTTGAGTTTGTCGTCATCGTACGGAGGAACGTCCAATCGAGCATTCACAACGCCGACATTCGAGCTGTTTACATCCTTGAGAACGATATCCAACCGGTAGAGCCCGGGGCTTAGCGGCAAGGCCTTCTGATAAACGGAATCGCCCTTCACCTCCTTCTCAAAAAGGGAATCCGGAAACCGATCGTCGATGACGTCTTCAAACGTCTGCACCGTCCGGCCCGTGAGCGTGCTGACTTTCGCAAAAAGATTGATCGTTGCGGTGTGGACGCTGTCTTTCTCTTGGTAGCTGAGCTGGCTATTCGGAATCTGAATGGTGATCGGCACGAGAACTGTGTCACTGGTGATGCGCATGAAATCGAACCGGTAGCTAAACTTGATTTCATCTCTCACGATGCGCGAGGTAACATCTTCCTCCAAATCAGGGAACTTTACCGGCGGCGGCTGGAATACCTTTGCAAAGTTCTCGATCCGCGTGAACTCTTCCTGGCTCTCAGGAAGCGCGCCGATGGGAAGCGGCGCCGTCGAACCGTCAGTCCGGGTGAACCGGTCCGTCTTGCTGGAAAGCCCCTCCTCTTCCAACTCGCTCAAACCGGCACCGGGAACTTCCTTCAGAGCGTCCTTCTCGCCAGGATCGCTTGTCAGGTGGTACTCGCCCGTCATCGTCGTATCAACAAATTCGAGTGTAATGTTATCGCCGATGCCTTCCATGTGCCGGTACGTCCATTGCTCGAAGGGATATGTGGAGGTAGTTCCGCCCCCTTCCGAGTCGGGCCGGTTGTATGTTCCTCCCGACGGATGCGACTCGATCTCATCCGGCTTGCCCCAGATGATGTAGATCCGTCCCCGATCCGTCTTCCAGCCGGGCACGCCCGAAGCAAAATGCTCGTTGGCGTAAGCGATGCGGCGATAGTGCTCTTCCTTGAATTCGTTCTCTGGAGTATCCGGCGTTGGGTCCCGCCGCAGCCAGAATTGCTCGATGAATTGCTCGCGCTCCTCGTTCGTCTGCAATTGGAGAAATGCCCGACGCTCCTCGTCCGTGATGATGTAAGTCACGTCTTCCTCAAGCCACTTTTTGTAGGGCGTGGGCAACTCGCTCTCGAGCTTGCCCAGACTCTTATGTTCTTGTTGTTGCTTCGTTTTGTCGCTAGAAGGGGCGGATGAATTATTCTGCTGATCCGACGGATTCTGAGCTGGGAGTGTAGCCGGCACGAGGAACAGACCAACTGCAAATAGTGCGGGAAATATTAAACGACTCGAATGACCCATAAAGACACCTCTGCCTCTACATCGATGGATTCTATTCTTGCAAGTCAACCCCGTCAACCAAGTTTCGTGACTCCAATGGGATGGCAGCCCACGTCCCCACAGTCGGCGTGCCCCCACCCCAGAAACCACTATTAAGACTACAGACTCATCCACTCCGAACGGGGTTGCCTGAAATTTGCCCTGCTGTGCACAACTCAGTTCACGGCTAAATATGACTCTTTGGCTGGCACAGAAGAAAACTGGGGGCTTTTCTTGCAGTCGCAAGCGGCCTAAAATAACTGAGCTAGGTCGGGGGTGAGAGGGGGAAGATGCTTTAGTCCCTCGATGGCCTTTTTTGCAGAACGACATTCGCACGTTGTGATTCCGCGCCCACCGGATTGGTCGGGCAAATCGAAGGTCCAACGAAACAATCCGCCCCGCTTTGGCGTATTGAAAAGATGGGTACAACCCCTGCGAGTTGGGTGCGTCTAAGGATTCGACGAAGGGTCTAGTTTCATGAAAACATGGAAGAAAATTGCCATCGGGGTTGGGGGTGTGGCCTTACTGGGAATCATCGTCCTGGTAAGCCTTCATCAGGCCAACAAAGACGTTGTGACCGTCCAGACGGGGACCGTCAAGTTGGAGAACCTCAACTCGCTGGTTACGGCAAGCGGTGAGATCCGGCCTTTGAATTATACAAACGTCCTCGGGCAGGGATTCGGGCTGATTACGGATATCGTGGTGAAGGAGGGAGATCACGTCAAGAAGGGGGATCTCCTCGTTCGAGTAGATAATGTGCAGCCGCGAGCCGACGTGGACACGCAAAACGCAAACGTCTCAGCGGCCGAGGCTGGGATCACTTCGGCGGAGGCCAATGACGCGTCCGCACAGGCCGATGTGCAACAAAATACCGCCGCATTCGAGAAAGCCAAGCTGGATTGGGAACGTGGCCAGCAGTTATACGCCCAGGGCCTGATCGCCAAGCAGGATTTTGACACGACCAAATCCACGTACGACCAAGCCGTAGCGGCCCTCGCTGCCAGCAAAGCGCGAGCGCAGCAGGCACGCGCCCAGCTTGAGCAGGCGCGGTACACTTTAGAACAAAACCAAGCCACGCTGCGGCACCAGCGGGACGTGCTGCTGAAGACCACTTATATCGCGCCGATTGATGGCGTGGTCTCTTACATCGCGGTGCGGGTCGGAGAGTATGTCGTCCCCGGAATTGAGAGCTCGCAGGGTAGTTATCTCATGACGATTTCGGACATGTCCGTGGTCACGGCTGAAGTGATGGTGGACGAAACCGACATCGTGAACGTCCGGCCAAACCAAACGGCGGATGTGACGATTGACGCAATGCCAAACAGAGTCTTTCAAGGACGCGTCACGCAGGTGGGCACACAGGCTGTGCTTCGCACTTCGGGCCTTGCAACTACTCAATCGACCACAAGTAACCAAGAGGCGAAGGATTTCAAAGTCGTGGTCACGCTGGATCATCCGCCCGACGGGCTGCGGCCGGGGCTTTCGACTACTGCGAAGATCACGACCGCGCAGAAGAGCAATGTTCTGGCGATCCCAATCCAAGCTCTGGCCGTGCGCACACGCCGGGACATAGAAGAAGCAGAGAAAAAATCCAGCGATCAAGGCTCGGTGACACTCGCCGCCAGCCGTCCGGAAGATGATTCCGCGTCCACGGAAACAGATCCCGACAAGCAAGATGTTCAGGGCGTATTCGTCGTGCGCAATAAGCACGCTATCTTCGTTCCGGTGCAAACCGGAATCACGGGCGTCACAGACATCGAAGTGCTCACCGGACTGCAACAGGGGGATCAAATTATCACCGGGAGTTACAAAGCGCTGCGCACCCTGAAGCCGGGAACATCCGTGAAAGTCGATAACTCCGCACCTAAAGCGCCGGAAGATAACGAGAGTTGAGGCGCGCCTGAGAATCATCGAGGAGCAACCTGATGCCTGCTGAGGCCTCAACTTCGGATTCGTTTCGACAGGAATTGGTCGACCAGGGAGTTGCGATTCGGACGGAAGCGCTCACAAAAACCTATGAGATGGGCGCGGAGAAAGTGTACGCCCTGCGAAACGTGGACTTGGAGATTCGGCGCGGTGAATACGTCGCGATCATGGGCCCTTCCGGTTCGGGGAAGTCCACGCTCATGAATTTGATCGGCTGCCTCGACACGCCCACTTCCGGAAAGTACTGGCTTGCAGGACGACTCGTGAGCGATCTCGACGACGACGATCTCGCGTATATCCGCAACAAGGAAATCGGGTTCGTCTTTCAGACCTTCAATTTATTGCCGCGCGCCACGTCGCTACACAATGTCGAGCTGCCTTTGATTTACAACGGAACTCCGACCGAGGAACGCATCGCGAAAGCCAAGCGGGCGCTTGAATCGGTGGACTTGGGCGAACGCATGAACCACAAGCCCAATGAGCTTTCCGGCGGACAACGCCAGCGCGTGGCGATTGCACGCGCGCTCGTCAATTCTCCGGCAATTGTCCTCGCCGACGAACCGACCGGCAACCTCGATTCGCAGACGGGCGAAGAAATCATGGGGTTGTTCGCGCGGCTGCACCGGGATGGAAACACCATCATTCTCGTCACCCACGAAAACGACGTCGCAAAACATGCGCACCGCGTCATCCACATTCGCGACGGGCGCGTGGAATCCGACGAAAGAATTCAAGAACCTCCAGCTTAACGCAATCGGTTTCCTGTCCACCTACTCCGCCAGCCCTTGAACAGATCAGGCTCGATCCTTCCTTCGTTAGGACATGCCCTCGCGCCGAACTGACAGAATCGTGATTCCATGTTTTAATCTTGGCCGAGAGGCTGCGCATGAAGAAAGAAATCCTCCCGGATCTTGGGACCACTTCCACGGGGTTTACGCGGCGTCAGCTCCTGAAGAAAAGCGCGCGACTTTCTGCCCTCGCTGCGGCCGCGGCCATGATGCCGCCGAACATCAGGCGCGTTTTGGCGCAGACACCGAATACTGCGGGTTCTCTCGCCGATATCAGGCACGTCGTCCTGCTGATGCAGGAAAACCGCTCGTTCGATCACTACTTTGGAACCTTGGCTGGTGTTCGCGGCTTTGGCGATCCGAATGCGATGGTTCTTCCGGGCGGCCAGTCCGTATTTCATCAGCCAGATGCGGAAAATCCAAGCGGATACCTGTTGCCCTTTCACCTCGATACTCGGGCCAGCAGCGCGCAGAGAATTCCTTCGACGAGTCACGCGTGGGCGGTCCAGCACCAGGCGTGGAACGGCGGCAGGATGGACCAATGGCTCCCCGCTCATCGCAAGGCAGACGGCGCTCATGGGCCCTATTGCATGGGCTACTACAAGCGCTCAGATATTCCATTTCAGTTCGCGCTCGCGGAAGCCTTCACGCTTTGCGACGCCTATCATTGCTCGGTCCTGGGTCCTACTTGGCCGAACCGCATGCACTGGATGACCGGAATGATTGATCCGGACGGCGTTAACGGCGGGCCGATTATCAGAAATGTCGCTCCGCTCGCAGGATACACGTGGACGACTTACCCGGAGCGCCTCGAACAGGCTGGGATCAGTTGGAAGGTTTACCAGGAGGAAGACAATTACGAATGCAATGTGCTGGAAACTTTCAGGGTCTTCCGGGACGCGCCGAGAAACTCCCCTCTCTATTTGAAGGGGATGGTGCGCGGACCCGAAGGCCAGTTTGAGTACGATGCCAGCAACGACAAGTTGCCGACAGTCTCTTGGATCATCCCGACAAGCTTTCAGTCCGAACATCCGGACTACATGCCGGCCGATGGCGCGGCATTCGTCGCGAGCAAGATTGATGCGATCGCGTCCAACCCGGACGTCTGGGCCAAGACGGCGTTCATCCTCGACTACGATGAGAACGACGGAATCTTTGATCACGTCGCGCCGCCTGTGCCCCCGCCCGGGACGCCTCACGAGTTCATTGACGGTGCGCCAATCGGCGGAGGATTCCGCGTTCCTTGCATTATTGTTTCGCCCTGGACGACGGGAGGGTGGATTTGTAGCCAGACCTTCGATCACACATCCGTGTTGCGGCTCCTCGAAAGCATCACTGGCGTCCGGGAACCGAATATCAGCGATTGGCGCAGAGAAACTTTTGGTGACCTGAAATCCGTGTTTCGATTTGCGGAGGCAAGGCAAGGGCCTCCCGTTCTTCCGGATACGGCCGCCCAACTCTCGCTCGCGAGATATGAGTCCTACACGTTGCCAACACCCAGTTTTCCGGGCGCGGAACAACAACCACCGGAACAAGAGACCGGCGACCGCAAGCGCGTCTCGACACAATCCAGCTGATCCATTTTATGTTTAGCGGCAGATGCGTTTCTCGGGTCCTTTGAAGCAAATAAGCCGAGTTCGGGACCTCGGAATTTTTCTTCGGGGACGTCTCCTTAAATCCTGCTTACCAGCGCTTGTCTGCGCGTTTTTTTTCTCAGATATCCCCGGCGGAAAGATCGCTTGCGCACAACAAGCCAATACTCCGCAAGAAACGCAAGTTTCCGGCAGCGTTTCGGACTCATCCGGCGGCGCAGTTGCGGGAGCTGCGCTGATGCTGAAATGCGGAAGTTTCTCTGCAAACTCATCCACCGACAAGGTCGGCGTCTTTGCGTTCCCGGGAGTGCCGGAGGGATCCTGCGCGCTTTCCGCGCAAGCGCCGGGCTTTGCATCAGTGACCCAATCCTTTCGCCTGGCGGCGGGACACGCGATGCATCTTACGATCACGCTTTCGCCAGGCGCGAGGAGCGAGCAAGTGATTGTCAGCGCGACGCGAACGCCGACTCGCCTTGCCGACGCCCCGCTGGCTGATGTGCAGATTAGCGGCGAAGACGTCCAAACATCGCCCGAAACAATTCTCGATGACACACTGCGGGAAATTCCGGGCTTCAGTCTGTATCGCCGATCCGGGAGCGAGACGGCCAATCCAACAACGATGGGAGTTTCCTTGCGCGGACTGGGCGCAAGCGGGGCGAGCCGCGCTGTCGTGCTAGAAGATGGCCTGCCGCTCAACGATCCATTCGGCGGATGGGTGTACTGGGGTCGCGTGCCCAGCGCCGCAATTGAATCTATCGAAGTCGCGGAGGAAGGAAGCTCCAGCCTGTACGGCAGCGACGCGCTGGGAGGAGTTGTGCAAGTGCTGACGCGGCCAGCGGCCTCCAGCGCCCTTGATATGGACGTTTCGTACGGCAACGAAAACACGCCGGACATCTCGCTCTGGACCGGGGGCGGGGCGGGGAAGTGGGATGCGACTCTAAGCAGCCAATTGTTTCACACGACGGGCTACATCCTCGTTCCACCGGCCCAGCGCGGTGCAGTCAACGTTCCCGCCGGAAGTGAAGACGCCTCACTAGATACAACGATTGGAAGGAAAATCGAGAGGGAAGGGCGCGTCTTCGGCCGTGGTTGGTATTACGACGAGTCGCGGCAAAACGGCACCCCGATCCAGACAAATCGCACGGCGATTGGCGGCGGCGCATTGGGTTTGGACGCTCCGATGGGAAGTCTCGGCTCGCTTACCCTTCGCCTCTACGGCGAGGCACAGGACCTCCACCAAAATTTCTCTTCCGTGGCCGCGAACCAAACGAGCGAGACCATCACAGACTCGCAAATCGTTCCAGCGCAGCAGCTCGGTGGGTACGCGCAATGGGCACGCGCCGCGATCTGGCATCAGAATCTAGTCGTCGAAGCGGACGCCGACGAAGTGATCGGCCACAGCAACGAGGAGCTTTACTCCTCAGGGGCCCCGTCCAGAGACGTTTCCGCGGGTGGCCGCCAACGCACGATCGGCCTCCTCGGCGAAGACGTTGTCCGGTTAGGTTCTGGATGGACGATATCGGCGAGCGCGCGATTCGATCACTGGAGCAATTTTGATGCGTCGCTATTGTGTACGTCACTTACCAGCTTGCAATCTGCCTCCTGCGATCCACCTGCTGCTCCGGGCCCGCCGATATTGACGCCTTTCCTTGCGCGTCAGGAGAATGCATTCAGCCCCCGCCTCACGGTGGTTCGCAAGTTCGCGCGAGGCTTCTCTGCAAGCGGCTCGCTCTACCGCGCGTTTCGAGCGCCCACTTTGAACGAGCTCTATAGAAATTACAGGCAAGGGACAACAGAGACGCTCGCGAATTCCACTTTGCGCGCCGAGCAGCTGACCGGCGGCGAAGCCAGCGCCGGCTGGAGCGCGCCCGGTCAACGCGTCGATTTGCGCGGAACTTTGTTCTGGGACGACATTGTTAATCCAATTGCGAATGTTCCGGTCGCAGCTTCCGTCTGCTCGTCCAATCCCGCGCCGGCCTGTCAGCAGCGGGAAAATCTTGGCCGGACGCGATCTGCCGGAGCCGAGTTTGATGTCGAGGCGCGCGTCTTTTCGTCCTGGCGGCTGACGGCCGGCTATCAGTATGCAAATTCCATTGTGGTCAGCTCGCCCGCGGATCCCGCGCTCGTCGGGCAATGGGTGCAACAGGTGCCGCGCAATTCTCTTGCGTTCGGAGTGGCCTACTCACGGCCGTCCGTGCTGACTTTTGAGGCGGAGGGGCGCTGGATCGGTATGCAGTACGACACAAATCAGCTGCCGCTGGGACATTTCTTCGTGCTTGACGCCGAAGTGGCGCATTCATTCCGCCACGGGGTCGAAGTGTTCGCCGCGGCGCAAAATCTTTTCAACGCGACGTACGCGATTGCCGCTGCAACAGCGACGTCTCCTCAAAACGACGGCGCCCCAATCACGGGCCGCATCGGCGTGCGGCTGCAGCTCGGGAAACGCTGATCGGACGCGGCCTCTCGACAAGGGTCATGTTTTCGTCCAGAACAAGCTGGCATCTCAAGCCGAATCGCTTCGCGCGGGCGCTTGACGCCCACCGGCGAAGCGGCAAGCAGTTGCTCGATTTGACGGCGTCCAATCCTACTACTTGCGGATTCCTCTACCCGAAGTACGCAATTCTCGATGGACTCGCTGACGTGCGGGCGCTGGAGTATAAGCCGGAAAGTAAGGGCCTAGCGGAAGCGCGTGAAGCGGTCGCGCAGTACTACGCAGAAAAGCAGAGCTTGTTCGGCGCTCTAGAACGGATGGACGCGGAGAGAATCGTGCTCACGTCCGGAACGAGCGAGGCCTACAACCATGTGTTTCGCCTGATGTGTGAACCGGCCGATGAGGTGCTCGTGCCCGCGCCCAGCTACCCGCTACTGGAATTCCTGGGCGGCCTGGCCGACGTTCGGCTCGTCCCGTATCCGCTGTTGTACGACGAGACCTGGCGAATCGATCTGCGCGGCTTGCGAGCGGCACTCACGCCACGATCGCGCTGCATCGTCGTGGTACATCCCAACAATCCGACGGGTTCGCTCGTGAAGCCGCGCGAAGCACAGGAACTCATGCAAATCTGCGAAGAAAAGAAGCTCGCAATCGTGGCCGATGAGGTGTTTCTCGGTTATTCAGACGATGCGGACGCGGCGCCAAGCTTTGCCGTCGCGAAAGGCGCGCTGACGTTCACGCTGAGCGGCTTATCGAAGATTTCGGCCTTGCCGCAGATGAAACTCGCTTGGATTGCGGTCAGCGGGCCCGAAGAGCAAACGCGCGCCGCAATCGAACGCCTCGAAATCATCGCCGACACTTTTTTATCGCCAAGTACGCCCGTGCAGCTTGCTACCGGGAAATTCCTCGCAGTGCGAAGTGAAATGCAGGGGCAATTGAAGCAAAGAATTGCTGAAAATCTCTCGTTGCTCGATCACGAACTGCGCGGAATGCGCGGTGTTACGCGGCTTCGCCGGGAAGGGGGCTGGTACGCCGTGCTGCATGCGCCTGCGCGTGATTCGGACGAAAGCCTCGCGGTGGAGCTACTCGAACGTTTTTCGGTGCTGGTCCATCCTGGGAGCTTTTTCGATTTCGCCCAGGAGGGTTTTCTCGTGCTCAGCTTGATTGCTCCTGTGGAGGATTTTCACGAGGGGGTCCGCAGAATGGGGGGTTTTTTCCGGGCGTGAAGCAAATGAAAGCGAGTCGTGGCGCACGCTGGGTTTGAAGGCGCATTTCGCCGATGCTATCCTTTCCGCGAATGATTTCCTTTGTCGCCCGGCGAGTTATTCCTGACTCCGAAGCGATCCGCGCCCCGCGGAGGTCAACGATGAAGCGACTCGTACTTTTTTTTGTGTCATTCGCGCCGCTGATCGCGCTCGGTCAGGGGCAACCCGCGCCGGCAAGCCCTGGCTCCGCGCCAACAACAGCAGCGCCGGCTCCCTCGGCCGCGCCTGTTTCACCGGCTGCGGCGACAGCGCCAGCCACCCCTGCGCCTCCCGCAAACCCCTCCGAAGCTCCACCGGCCGCGCGCCCGATGCCGGCAGTGGGAGGTTCGGCCACGATCATTTTCTATCGCCCGAAGCGGCTCATGGACTCTACGTTCAAGCCCTCGGTCTTTGTGGACGACAAAACGATCGGGCGCCTTGGGAACGGAGAAAATTTCAAGGTGTTGGTTCCGGCGGGTCCGCACAAGATTTTCTCGAACGATAAATCAACGGGCACAAATCTGACCGCCAACGCAGGCGAGACGTACTACATTCGTATTGACATGAAGACCGGCCTCACGGCGCGCGGCGCCGTCACTCTCGTAGCGAAGGACGAGGGGGCCTTTGAAGTCACGAAGACGAAGCAGGTGCTCGACGTGGACCTCACTCACGAACCGGGGCCCCCGCCGCAAGCGCCGCCTTCACAACAGCAGCCTCCGGCAGAGCCGCCGTTGGCTCCTCCCTCGCCGCCTACGCAGCGGTAACGGCCGAAGACTCCGGCCCACAGCAGAACGAACTAGGCGGTTTGTGGGCGCGCTCTGAAGAAGGCAATCAGAAAAAGAACCCCGAGAAGCGAATCAAGCGCCGCGATTCCGAGATCCGCGGGATGAATCCGGCCGTTCAGATAGAGAATCGCCATCCCCGCGCCGTAACTCCATTTCTCGAAGATCGAAGGGACCATCAGCGGCCGGAAGCGCGCGGGATTTGTCCCGATGATGAAAAACGCAAACTGCCAGGCCAGCGCAACCCCGACGAAGCCATAGTAAAAACCGGGATGCGTGATCGGCGGCGGATCCTTAACTCCGATATCGTTGAAGATGAAATACAGCGGCGTGACGACCAGCACGCCATATATGCCGGCGACCCAAAATACGATTTTCGCGAATTTCATAGCGGCCCTCTCTTTTCACTCAAAGAAGTTGTTGAGAAACGTTTTCCGACTGTCATCCCGAGCGAAGCGAGGGATCTGCATTTGACGACAGGCTAGGAAAGAAGCAGATTCCTCGTCGTCCGCCGTGGCGGACTCCTCGGAATGACAGCTTCGCAAGCGTTTTTCAAGAAACTGCTAAAGACTACTTCACCTCACTACGGCTTTGACGACGCCGCACTCTATGCGCGCGGAGGATGATGTTCTTGAGGCCGCGAGCGATCCGCTTGGCGCGCGTCTCCGGCCGCTGCGCGGCGGTTACCCATCGAAGAAATTCGCGCCGCAGCGCCGGCGTGATCTTATGAAACGCCTGCCGGGCCTGTGCCGAGCGCCGCAGTGCTTCGGCAACATCCGGAGGGACTGGAATTTCGCGTGAGTCTCGATCGCGACGCAACGAAATCCAAATGCGGTCGCCGGCATCAGCAGAAGAAGCGCGGCGTAAATCGGAATTGATGTAGAGGCGATGAAGCCCGCCCGAGCCGGGAAGAAGCGTCGTATTAAAGCTTCGGCCATTCACCGTCGCCACAACCGGAATCATTTTGCCGCCACCCAATGCGTCCGAGATTGCCTGGGGCACATCCACGCACCGATTGATCCCAATCTTGTACAGCGTCGCCGAGAACTGTTCTGTTTTCGCGGAGCGCGCCACGGGAGAATCGTATCATCATGGGCTCCCGGCTCATTCATCGGCGCAACGACCCTTCCAGGAAGCTGAAAAACAAGAAAGGCTTCGATTGGCATATTGACCGAGAATCTTGAATTGCGAAGGAGAGATGTCCGGTGGATCGACTCGTCGGACCGCCTGCAACACGCCAGAGCCTGCAATCAATCAGTGCAGGTCGTGTCGCTGCGGAGACGACCTGTGTGGTGTGTCGGGATCGCCCCCGTGCCTCCTCACGCCAGTCATGCTTTAAGCTGCTGGATTGGTTGCAGTTATCCCCCAGGTCGGTTGGGTCGTAGTTGGCATTTGAAGTGCGCTAGGGAGCGTACGCGTCGCGACGAACGTGGGTCGCGGGAAAATCGCCGAAATGGGGGGTCCTTATGCACCGCCTTTTAGCTCTTATGGTGGTTTCTGTAGCCACAATCAGCGGCACGCTTTCCGGCACGCCGGCGCAGGACGTGAGTGGCGCTCCGGCAGAGGAAACGGGCGGTTCAACGGCAAATCTCGCCTTTAGCCGAGACGGGCGAACGCTGCGCGAGGTGTGGTACATGCATCCGGGCGCCCCCGGACTCGAGCACATCCGTGAAAATACCTATGACGTCGCTACGCGCAAGAAGTCCCATGAGTTGAATCTCGGGCCGGACACGTCGCTGTGTTCCGCCACCTCCGATGGACGAACCGCGATCATCCTCGTGACAGTCTATAAAGATCACGAGCGCGCGGGGCACTACCTCCTACGAGTTGACATGGAAACAGGTCGCTCGCAGCGACTCCCGTCGCAGTGGTTTAACGCGGACTCCACTGAAGAACCTTGCGACGCCGGAATCTCAGGAGATGGCCGGTTGGTTTCGGCCTATTCAATTGAAGGGCCTGAGTACAGCACAGATGTTGTGGCCGTTTACGACTGGGCGACGAGAAAGCTTGTTGCCAAACAAACAACTGGAGGAGCCAACTTTGGGGGCATGACATCGGACGGAAAGATCGTGTTTTACTACCTCCACGGCGGAAGCCGGATTGTCGATCCGAGGACGGGCC